>Ga0187894_10007608_pt1 | contig 10145 bp, 17 predicted proteins | sample GBC1701081metaG_FD_136650 | JGI IMG/M metagenome (GOLD analysis project Ga0187894, IMG submission 136650) | White microbial mat communities from a lava cave in the Kipuka Kanohina Cave System on the Island of Hawaii, USA - GBC170108-1 metaG ... | reverse complement strand
GAGAGCTTCGCTGGTATCGTCATCGTCCGATTCATCACGAAGCTTGAAGGGACGTCGCGCGAACGATCGCTCTTGGCCTTTCTGAAACGCGAACAGGACATACTGTTGCAAACCGCCCACACCGGACACATCGTCTTCGGCCAACTGAACGACTTGTCGCGTGATCTCTTCGGGATCCGATTCGCGATCGAGATCTACTTGTGCAACCTGCTTGTCTTTGCTTCCGTCTCTCACGTGACGAAGAGACAAGCGAACGATCGGATCATCCTTGGCCGCAATCATGGTCTTACGTAGCCACTTGATCAGCGTTTGCTGTAGACTGGCCATGAAAACTCTCTCCGTTCCTAGGTGGCTTATGCATAAGCCGCCTATCGTTCCTCAAGTGGCTTATGCATAAGCCGGCTTATATAAGCCGCTTAACTGCCGGAAACAGCCCACCGTGTTCTGTTTGTCACGCAACCCGATTTCATCCACTCTTGCCCCCATGGCCCGAGAAGATGAGAACGCGATGGGCTGATTACGGAAGTCAAGGCTTGACTTCTCGCACGAGAACCGTTACGGCGATCACGCCGACGACTCCGATCCCGAGCAGGATCGGAACCTTCCATTCCGTGATCGTTTCCCGGATTTGCGACAATGCTCCTCCGGGTTGCTGTACTTGCTGACTCGGAGGAACGACCGGATCACGTTGCGGGGCGGTAGGCTGCGCACCAGTCCGATCGATGAACGTTTGACGCCAGCGACGATACATCTGTTTGAAATCTTCCAGTCTGGTATTCCATCCCTGGATATTCCAGAGCAGCGTAGGCATATGAACACGATTGCGCCAGTCACGCGATGCTGCTTCGATCTCTCGCGTATAGGTCAGCCACGTATTAGCCCACGCAACCCACGCTCGGAGCAAATCTCCTTGCGGATCTTGCAACTGGCCTGCTTGTGCTGCGCGTCCGAAGTCGGTATTCAGAGCGTCGATTTGAGCGTGCGTGACGCGCACGTCTGCGAAAAACTCCTCGGGAAGCGCAACTAGACCCTCGACTCCTGAGATCGTATCCGTTGCTTCGTTCATGGTATCCATGATCGTCAGTCCCCTTTTCGCGCTTTCATGGAAACAGCCCGTCGCATGGTGGACGGTAGCGCCGATGATGAGAGCGTTTGCCGCTGTGTCGATGATAGGCATGATTCATCGATGGCCGACGGCCGCGATCCCCACCAAGGCAACGGCCGCAACGCCGATAGCGATCGCCGGCCCCCGAGACGGCCTAGAATCGACGGAACGATTGGACCTGACCCTTTCTGCGATGGCAAGGATCTCGGCGGTAAGCACCACGCTACGCTGTCCAGCAAGCTGAGCACTTTCAGGGGAGGGTTGAGCAGTTTCCAGCCTTTGAAAGCGACCGTGAGAATCAAACACAATGCCAAGGCTAGATAGCCATGGTCTCGGATCCACATTGTTCTCACCTGGATTTCCTGGAATGGCGCGCCCTCCGACACGGCGCGCAGACGATTTTACCTCGAAGTGTAAATGCGGGCCGCTTCCACTACCGCGCTGAAACCGAGTCGCTTCCCCATTTCTGCCGTTTGTGCTGTCGACCCATCCGATCAATTGACCGGCGCTAACCTGCTGACCCTCCGAAACGGGTGGCTGACGTAGTTGGTGAGCGTATAGCGTGATCCATGAACGAGACGTCAAACCCTCGATGGCAGGATGTTCGATCATGACAGTATGACCGTATCCGCCGAAATGCGGCGCCCCATTTTCCGTGGATGCGACGACAACGCCCGGAAGAACTGCCGTAATCTCCGTTCCCTCCGGAGCGGAGATATCCAGTCCGTTGTGATGTCTCCATACACCATGACGCTCTCTAGGTCCGTAGGGAGAAGAGAGCCGACCTGAGGCTAAAGGCGGAAAGGCAATGGTCACAGCGAGATCTCGTAGATGATCGCGAGATCGATTGGTACTGCGCCGGTATTCGTCACAAGCAGGCTAGCGGTTCTGCCGGGAATGGTGATTTCCGACAGATTGCCTGCGATGGTGACGATATTGACATTCTGGAAATCCTGAAAGCTCGTGCTGAGCGTCGCAGGATTGGCAAACACGGAGACCGTTCGCGCCATGGGAGGAACGAATGATCGGAATGTTCCTGCCGCGGCTAGAGCAGCCGTTCGATCCGTGAATGTCGGAGACACGAACGTCGCGCGACTGTCGTATCCGACGTTGCCTCCGACGTTGATCGGAGGCTTGATTTCGTCCGGAGCCGGAGGATTCTGTGCGTCTTTCACTTCGACGATGAGAAAGCTACAATGCACGGTAAGCACGATGCCTTCCAAAACGTCGCAAATACATTCGTGCTGGCGCCCTCCGCTTCCCCACTTGATTCTTGCCAGGATGCGAGGATTGGACTCGTTGAATCCGATTCCCCATCGAGGATTATTATCCCCGTCCCTGGGATACTGCACGCTAATGGCGGTGGTGAGCGTCCGAGATTTCGGATCGTCTCCATTCACCTGTACGACACGTTGCCATCCGACTTGCAAATCCGGACCTGACGGAAGCAAATCGACAGAACGCCCGAGGTTTTCCGTGACGTCTTTGTCGAGCAATCCGTCTGCCTGATTTTCGTATCTACGAGACACGGGAACCTCCTTGTAACAGACACGCAAAAGGGCGCGATCACTCGATCGCGCCCCATTGACGTTTCGTCTTGTCCGGGGCGATGTCGGCTAGGTCAGACGAAGAACCTCGACGGAAAATGCTCCGTCCGTTTCGACGCCTGCCGCGTTGTATGTACGCACGGCAATCGTGGTGTCCGTTCCGAGCGATTCGTCGATGGCCGCGTACTGAGCTGGCGTGTTCGATGTGACGTTGACGATTCGCTCGGTGACATCGATTCCATCTTGAAGGGTTACGGTGTATTGACCGTTTCCCGGATGGCCTGCATTTCCCGCCGCGAATCCCTTTCCTGCGATGAACGCCCCAACGGATGTGAATTTGCCGAGCGCTTGCAGGAGATTTGCGATTTCGTACGCCATGAATCAACCTTTCCGGCCCGACTCGGGCCTATCCGCCTGACGCGAGCAAGGCCGGAGGCCGACTCAGAATCGCCTCCAGACCGCGTTGACTCGCAGTCATACGATCGCGAGTGTAGGGGTGAGCAAGGAACGAGGCCATCCACCGATCGGCCTGTTGCTGCGCCGTGGTGGCACCGCTGGCCGCTGCCTGGCCTCCCTGCTGCATGCCACGATAGACATGTCCCATGACGCTCATGGCCTGCTGAGCTTGTGGACTACCCTGCGAGGCCATATCGACAAGCTGGCGAATGTTTTCTCTTGCCCGAGGGTCTCCTGCCTGTGCTCGTCGAATGGCTGTCGTAGCGGCAGTTGCAGCCGTATACGCAGCTCCGATGGCCGGCCCGTATCCGGGAATGACTGCTGCTGCAATGCCTACTGCACCAGCCACGCGAGGATCGCGCAAAACATCGTTGACCGCGATCACTGCCTTGCGGATCAAACGAGCTCGAGCGATTTTGCGCGCCAGACGACTCATGCCTCGAAGGAAGTTGCCCGAGACGGCTCCCTCCTGCGGTGCTCCGATTCTCGCCAGCAATGCGCGCATGATATCGGCGTTGTTGACGGTGAAGCAGAGCTTGATTTCGCCCATGGAGCGCGTCTGAAGTGACAGACACAGCGCCGTGGTGCGAAGACCGTAAATCAATTGATATTGACCCTGGATTGCCATCGATGTCTCCTTTCTACCGGCTTATATAAGCCTTTCCAGGGCTCTAAGCCGCTTGCGTGGCGGCAGGCGGGGTGAACGTTGTTGACGTTCGCGTGTATGCGGCAGGCACGTCCGACTGACCGTAATGCAGAAGAGCTTGTCGCGTGGCGGTTCCATACACCCCTGTGACGGGGAGTCCGGCCGCCCGTTGAAAACCCTTCATGAGCTCACGATCGTACCGACGTCCACGCGCGCGCAGATTGGCGGCTACGAGAGCCGCACGTGATCGACGATCCGAATCCGTCGCAAATGGAGACGATTCGGCGACAGGCGGAGGAATCGATCCTTCGCCCGGAGGATGAAACACGGTGGTGGTACGGACATACTCCTGCGGAACGCCGGACTGCCCGTAGTGCTGTAGTGCCATGCGCGTTGCGGTGCCGTAGGTCCCTGTCGACGGCAGCCTTGCCGCGCGTTGGAATCGACGCATGAGCGCGCGGTCGTAACGACGTCCACGATCAGCGAGATTGGCGGCAACCTGACGCGCCAGATCGGACGGACTGCCCGATGGCGCTGGTGAAGTGCTCGATACGGGACTCGGAGCAAGAGCGGGAGGAGCCGGAGGAATATCCTCGGCCATCGTCCTTGCGACCGCATCGAGCGTTGATTGACCGCCTGGAATCGTGGAAGGTTGAATCGGGAAACTGACTTGCTGTCGCAAATCAGCGGCCCGGTTTCTTAGCGCGATTGCGGTATCCGGGAATCCCATCGAATCCATCGTTCGCGCCAGCTGTTCGAGGTTCAGGGCTAGAGCTTCCCCTTCGCCTCGATTGGCAGGCTGCAATGCGATCAGTTGTCGCACGCGATCCACCAACTCCGGCGGGAGACGTTCTGTCCCTGCTTGACTTGCTCCTCGGTTTCCGCCGCTTTGACTTGCGGCATATGCGAGCACTGCCGCGCCGAGGATCGCGGCTATGAGAATGGCAGACACGTTATCATCCGTCCTCTGCGCCCATACCCAGGACGCGGCTAGGATCTTCGATTACGCCGTCGCTTCGCAACGTGCGTATGTGATAGAGACGAAAGGTTTTGCCGTCGTTTCGCGTGAACGTTCTTTTGCGAAACACAGGTCTAGATGGAATACCGTCTTTGACCGTTCGTTCCGCGGCAAGAGCACACGCGAGATCTTCGCAGTCACCATATCCGTCTCGGTAAAGACTCGGGATATTTTTCCAGATTTCCTCGACTTTGGGCTCTTGCCAAAACACGATACCGTGCGATGGAAGATGCCATACGCGGCCCCGAGGCTCTCTCCGATAGACTACACCACTCCGATATAGACGCGGTGTGTTTGGATGAGAACGCAAATAGGCCACGTTTCCGGCAGTGAGAGCGAGCAATAGCGATTCGAGGAAAAGCTCCGAATACGCGAGATCGCTCTCACTGCCAAATAGCCCCACGTCGAAGATGATCAGTCGCACGACTCGGAACTACTCGACGGCAGGTCCGATGATCGTGGCGAGGAATCTCGCGGGCGCGCCGGAGATGTTCGTCACCGAAAGGCTGACGTCCATTCCGACTGTCGCGGTGTCGCCTTTCAGCGAGACTCCGACGCCCGTCTCCGAGAAGATGCGCGCCGAGACGGATCCTGCGGCGACGAATTGAGAATCCTTCCCGACCTTGACGTCATTGATCAAGAAGATGCCTCCGAGATCGGACGGAACGATCAGCCGATCGCTGCGGAACGGGACCTGCGGCCGAGCCGTGATCGTGACGGTCGTTCCGTTGGCCACGTTGGCGCCCGAGTCGAACGGGAGCGGGAACATGCGTGCCTTCGTCGGAGGCGACGTCTTCAGCATGAGTTGCCCCGGAGCCGGACGGATCCGGACGCCCGGACGGCGCCCTCCGCGACCCTTGCGGCGACGTGCTCCCACCATGACGTCTCCGGATGCTGCCGCCTGGAGCAGATCCTCCACGCTGCCCGATTCCGAATCGTCCCATCCGGATTCGTCATCGTATCCGGATTCGTCATCGTATCCGATGATCTCGTCTGCACCGATGATTTCCATCCCTGCCATGTTTGATCTCCTTGTTGAGGTATTCCTTGCTGCAAAGCTATCAAGCTATCAAAAGCGATCTTGTCCGCTACCGCTGATTCACCATGCGCGCTACTTCCTTGTCGGTGAATCCCTGCGCTCCGGCCGCGGCTCCGCCTCCCGTGCTCTGTGACTGCGCGGGAATTCGCGTGGACGGGCCTTCTGTGTCTCCCGGGAGATCGAGTCCCGTACGTCGCTGCGGCGCCCCCTCCATGCGACTTCCGATGCCGGCACCGAGCCGCATGAGGTACGACGCGATGAAGCCGTCGGAGAAGTTGTGAACGTGCGCAGAGTGCTTCCCTGCGAGCCCCACGAATCCCAGGACATGGCCAACGACTCCGAGTCCGAGATCGACGGGAACGCCGACGACTTCGACTCCCCCAAACCGCCCTTCGATCATGCCAGCCGCAAATGCGGCTACGCCGATTTCGACGGTTTGCACGACATGTCCCATGGCCTCTTCGGCTCTCTCCTGGAGACCCTTGGCTCGCGTGGCCATCTTCATCGCGCTCTGCTTGAGCTTGTCGAGCTGACCTTTGGTGACTTGTGCCATCGTTCCTCTTGCCCTTTCTTGGTGGCTTATGCATAAGCCGCCTTGCGCGTTTTACCGGCTTATGCATAAGCCACCTAACGGCCCCGCGGCCGGTACACGCGCGATGATCTATATAGTGTAGACCGCAAAAACACAAAGCACAATACCCGTCGACATTCGATCCGAAAGACTGATATTTAAGGCTAATATTATTTGATTATATTAAGAAATTATGCTATGTTTTGCGAGGTTTTGAATATAGGCGGCTTATGCATAAGCCACCTTGCGAGGAAGGAAATCTGTGAAAGTCCAGCTCAAACACGCAAAGCAGTTTGCCGCGATTCCGGTGCTTCTGGCCGATCTCAACAAGCTATTGGCCAAGGAAGCGTTATATCGACAAAACGCGCTGTTCGCGTTTAACGACGGAAGGCATCACGCCAATTGGCTGCAACGCCGAAAAGACGTGATCGAGAAGATCCGGATCCTCCGTCAACAACTTCGCAGCGTAGGATATATGGAGGATTGGACTCCTGCTCCTACCAAGCTTTTCTACGCTCAAGCGGCTTATGCATAAGCCACCTAGAAAGGAACGGAAACATGGCCAGAAGAAAGAACAATGACGAGCCGGAAGGAACACCCGACGTAGGGGAGGGTTTTCCCTTCGGGGAGAACGAACAGGACGGAGACATCCCTGCCGGATTTCGCCCCATGGGCCCCGCGCAAAAAGGACCGCCTAACTACTGGAAACCCAGCGAGGGAGAGACGCTGCAAGGAGAGCTGGTAGGGAGATTCCGGCGTCCTGGGAACGCCGTGAAGATCCAATTTTACTATCAGATCAAGCTCACAAAACCGTGTGAGGCTCTCCGCAATACCGCTCCGGTCGGCGAAGACGCGATCATGGAGGAAGTCAAGTGTGGCAAGGGCGAAGTTGTTAACGTGGACGAGCGGAAAGGCATCGAGGATTTCGCCGATCTGCTCAAGGATGAAGGCGTCCGCTACGAGGTATTCATCCGAGCCGTCAAGAAGGAAAAGCTCCAGGGAGGAAATACCTTCTGGCGCATGCAGACGGGCTGTCGGAGAATCTCCTAGCGAGCGAAATCGTCGGAATCGTCGGGCCCGCCGGTGACGCAAGTTGCCGGCGGTTTCGGCGTTTGTCGCGCAATCAACGTTTCAAGAAGAAAGGACGTTTGACCATGAGAGAATGGAAAGAGTTTCTGATCGCGATTGACTCTGTCGAGCCTGTTAGCGATACCGGGATCCAGAGCATCGTCACGGAGTCCGTCGTCGACTTTCAGCCCGCGTTTCTTCTGCTTCACAGCGACACGCGCGGCAAGGTATCCGTCGATACGGTGAACGATGATGAAGTCGTCGAAATCCGAAGATCCGATGCGCGTCGATCGCACGAGGACGAAGTCAAGTACGCGCTGATCAATCCGACAATGATCCGAAAAGGAGGCAAAATCGCGATCATGATCGACGCATCGGAGCCCATCCGCATTCGGGGCGTTCTGTTCGGATTCGCACAAACACAGGACGATGAGAGCGACATGGGAAGCAAGATCCAGCCGACACTTCCCAACGTGATCGAATCGGACGAAGAGCCGGAGACGGCTGTCGGGCAGTAATCACGGCAGGCGGCTTATGCATAAGCCGGCTTATGCATAAGCCGCCTGTCTTTTTGTGGAAAGGAGGTTTATCGTGACTGTCCGAAAACGAGATTTGATCGCGTTGTTCGCAGCACGCTATCTCTCGCGGTTTGCGAGGTTCTTCCCGAGAGAAGTCAATCGGCTGATCGACAGGATCGCCGATGCATCGCTACGGAACATATCCGATTCGGCGTACAATAAGGAGGATCAATGAAATGCGCTCAGTGTACCAAGGAGTTTCCCGATTCCCGCATGATCTATGATGCGGTGCTCGAACGCTGGATCTGTTTCGATTGCGACAAGCTGGAATCCGCAGCGGTTCGAGCCGACGAAGGGATCACTCGGATTCGCGATCGCGTGATCGATCACGTCACGAAGGAAAATCCTCCGAGTCTCCTGCCCAAAGAGATCAACGAGCTGGCCGATCGAGGGAGTCACATCGCCGCGGAATCAGGAGCCAAACGTCGAGACCACTTCAAGGATATCAAGGGAGCGCTCGACTTCGCGAAAAGCCTGCTCCTGGGAGATGAGGACGAAGATGGCTAGACCCATCCAAAGACGTCAGGACTACCGAAAGGAAGCCGGAATCATCCTTGGTATTGTTCGGGTGATCGAGGCCGATGAATCTCGCGACGAGCAATGGAAATTCGAGGTATCCGCCAAGCTGCTCGAAGTGGCCAACATGATGACAGCGGACGCTGTCAAAACCGCCGGCCTAAGCGTTACGGCCAAGCATGGCAAAACGGGCTAAGCCGCCTAGACCGTCCAAGCCATCCACACCACCGAAACGCCGTCGAAAGCGCCGGCCTCCGAAAGCGCCCATCTTCGATCCTCGATTGCTGGCAGGCCAGACCATCCCGTTTGCTCCGCCAGAAACGCCCCTAGACGTTCCGAAAGGGTTTCGCCCGGTACGGAGACGGCCCCCGTCCAAGAACGTCCTACAGGACGAGCAGGCGACCATGCGCGAAGTGCTGGAGCACACTCAGAAGGAAGCGGAGCACACACGCGTGAGAGTCCATACCAATCCGGATGGGACGATCGATGGGGAGTTACGAATGGCCATTCCGCGCGGGGTGACAGCTTCCGAGGCTTTGATCAATCTGGAGTTGTCCCTGCCGTCTATCCGGCAGTATTGGGTTTCGGTCGGTGTGATCATGTCGTTTCGAGAAAAGGAGGGAGACGAAATCCGCCAGCGATATGATCGGTTTCACGGGCTGCGCGGAGCCTTTACCCATCCTCAACGAAGCTTCGATTATATCAACGAGAGCGGTGTGTTCGAAAGAGGCAGAACAGGCTACAACTTTGTGACGGCGCGAGACATCGCAGATAACATCGACAGCGCAGGACACCTAAAGCCGACCGAAATCGTGCTTCGGTTACGCTGGGATCAAGACGGGCGTCGGCCCAATTGGGGATAATCATGGCAAGGATGAATTCATCCATTTCCCGCATCGGATGCCCAAAATGTGGGGCTAAACCGAAGGAGCCATGCCGGAGACTCAAGCCTCCCTATCGGCCTCTGAAGCACACCAAACACAGCCGTATCTATCATCTGGCCCGGTTTCGAGCCTATCTCCACATCGCCTCATTACGCGGGAGCACAGTCCATTGAGCTATCTCGCCAAGGTCGGAGGAACGCTCAAGGGTGGTGGTGATCATATCATTACTCCTTCATGGGTTTTGTACGATGTCTCATGCGTCGAGACCATCACGCTCGATCCGTGCTGGAATCCCAAGGCCAGACTGATCACTTGCCAGCGATATCAGCTACCAGACAAAAACGGTCTTCGCTTACCCTGGTCAAGAGATCGAGGCCATACCTACGTCAATCCTCCCTATTCACAGCTGGCGTTATGGTCGGCCAAAACGCTCAAGGAATGGGACTGCATCCGCGCATTCGGAAAGCGAGCCCATCTGACGTTACTCGTTCCGTCTTATACCGATACAGCATGGTGGCATTCCCTCGCGCCTCATGCGAATTGCGTTTGCTTTGTCGAAAGGCGAGTGTTTGAGGGAGTGACGTTCGCATCGGCTCTGATCTATTTCGGGCCTTCTCCCGATCGATTTCGGAGCGTATTCGGGAAACGTGGATGGGTTGTGGAATCCAAGGTGGCTTATGCATAAGCCGGTTCACCGGCTTATGCATAAGCCACTTG
>Ga0187894_10007607_pt1 | contig 10149 bp, 6 predicted proteins | sample GBC1701081metaG_FD_136650 | JGI IMG/M metagenome (GOLD analysis project Ga0187894, IMG submission 136650) | White microbial mat communities from a lava cave in the Kipuka Kanohina Cave System on the Island of Hawaii, USA - GBC170108-1 metaG ... | reverse complement strand
GGCCTGCAGCAGGTTCAGGATGATGTTCTCGACGTCCTCGCCGACGTAGCCCGCCTCGGTGAGCGTGGTGGCGTCGGCGATCGTGAACGGAACGTCGAGCATCTTCGCGAGCGTCTGCGCGAGCAGCGTCTTGCCGGAGCCGGTCGGGCCGAGCAGCAGGATGTTCGACTTCTGGAGCTCGACGTCGCCGAGCCGGCCCTGGTTCTCGATGCGGCGGTAGTGATTATGGACCGCGACCGCGAGCACCTTCTTCGCGAAGTCCTGCCCGACCACGTAGTCGTCGAGGAAGGCGCGGATCTCGTGCGGCTTCGGGACTTTCGACGTCTCGCGCCGGGAGTCCTCCTGGCCGTACTCCTCGGCGATGATGTCGTTGCAGAGCTCGATGCACTCGTCGCAGATGTAGACGGTGGGACCGGCGATCAGCTTGCGGACTTCGCGTTGGCTCTTTCCGCAGAAGGAGCACGACAGATTCGCGTTGTCGTCCCGCTTCTTCACGTCTTCGCCGCCCCCCGAATTCCGCGTTGCCCACCCGCCGCCGCCACCGGCCGCGGGCGGTGTGCCGCCACTTGGTCGACGATGCCGTAAGCCCGAGCTTCGTCCCCACTCATATAGTAGTCGCGCTCGGTATCGTGGGCGATCTGTTCCACCGCTTGTCCCGTGTGGCTCGAGAGCAGTTCGTTCAGGCGATCGCGCACCTTGAGAATCTCTTTGGCCTGGATGTTGATGTCCGAGGCCTGACCGCGCGCCCCGCCCCAAGGTTGATGAATCATCACGCGCGAGTTGGGCAGCGCGCTGCGCTTTCCCTTCGCACCGGCTGCCAGCAGCCACGCGCCCATCGACGCGGCTTGCCCCACGCAGAACGTCGTAACGTCTGGGCGCACGTATTGCATCGTGTCGTAGATCGCGAGGCCGGCGTTGATCGAGCCGCCCGGTGAATTCACGTAGAGGTGAATGTCCGCGTCCGGGTCCTCGGCCTCGAGGAAGAGCATCTGCGCGACGATCAGATTCGCGTATTCGTCGTGGATCTGGCCCGACAAGAAGATGATGCGGTCGCGCAGCAGCCGCGAATAGATGTCGTAGATGCGCTCGCCACGATGATCCTGCTCGATGACGTTCGGAATCAGCGGCATCGCGTCTCACGGGCTCCGCAGGGTGCTGCAGCGCGACCACGGAGCGGCGGGTTGTTAATGACGGACGACGAGCCCAGCGCTGACTCCCCCGAGCGAGCTCACCTCTCGCTACGCGCGAGGCGGCTCGGCCACCTTAGCCAGGTCGAGCACTCGGTCAAGCGCCGCGTCGACGCGCAGGCGTGCGCGCAGGCTTTCGAGCGAGCCGCGCTCGTCGTACTGCTTGCGCAGGCGATCGGGCGCGAGCCCCTGCTCGCGCGCCGTCTGCGCGATGCGCTCGTCGAGTTGCGCATCGCTGATCGCAATCTGCTCCGCGTCGGCGATCGCCTCGAGCAAGAGGCTCTCGCGCACCTCGCGCTCCGCGTCGGGGCGCCATTCCTCGCGCCACTGATCCATGCGCTGATGCAGCTCTTCGTGCGGCATGAACTGGCCGAGTTGTTGGTGCGCCAGTTCCAGCCGCTGCGAGAGCCGCCGCGACACGAGGCCCGGCGGCACGTCGAAGCTGGCGCGCGCGACCAGCGCCTCCATCACGCTGCGGCGTAGCTCCTCGCGGGCTGCGCGCTCGCGGCGCGCGACGAGATCGCCGCGCACGCGCGCACGCAGCGCGTCGACGTTCTCGACGCCGGAATCGCCGAGTGACTTCGCGAACTCGTCGGTCAGCGCCGGCAGCTCGCGCTTCTGGACTGCTTTCACGTTCACCGCGAACAGCGCGTCTTTGCCGCGCAATTCCTCGGCGCCGTAGTCGCCGGGAAACGAGACGCGCAGCTCGCGCGCGTCTCCCGCGCGCGCGCCCTTCAGCTGCTCTTCGAAGCCCGGGATGTAGCCGCCGGAGCCGATCTCGATCAGCGAGCCCTCGGCGCTGCCGCCCTCGAACGCCTTCCCGCCGATCGTCCCCTGATAATCGATCGTCAGCGTGTGCCCGGTGTCGGCCGGCTCGCCGGCGTCGACCAGCGGCGCACGGCGCTGGCGCAGCGCGTCGAGCTCCTGCTCGACCTCCTCGTCCTTTACCGCGACTCCAGGCTTCGTGCCGGGCAATCCGCGCCACTCGGGAAGCTCGATCTTCGGCAGCACCTCGATCGTGGCCGTGTACTTGAATGCGCGATCGACCGCGGGCGACTCGGCTTCGATCTGAGGCTCGGCAACCGGCGCCACGCCGGCCTGCTGCACCGCCTCCGGCAGCGTCTCGTTGACGAGCGTGCGCTCGATCTCTTCGCGCAGCGCGGCGCCATACATGCTCTCGAGCACGCTGCGCGGCGCCTTGCCCGGGCGGAAGCCCTTCACGGTCACGCTGCGGCCGAGGTCGCGATACGCGCGCTCGAACGCCTGTCGCACGCGAGCCGGCTCGACCTCGATCGTGAGAGTGCGGAGGACCGGACTGGTCTCGACCGCGGACACCGAAACGCTCATCGAGAACCTCGTAGGTGGATGCTCCGGGAAGTATGCGCGGCTCCCGGCGCCGCATCCCGGCAGGCGTGGAGTCCACTGTTCGGTTTCGCTCGGCTCCGAAGACTTCGCCTCGCTGCGCGCGTCGCCTCGCGACGTTTGCACTGGTGCCGGGGACAGGACTCGAACCTGCACGTCCTACGGACAGAGGCTTCTAAGACCTCTGCGTCTGCCAGTTCCGCCACCCCGGCAAAGGCGCGCATGCTAGGAGCCCGGCGGGGACGTGGGAAGGGTCCGCGGGCCGTCCTTCCCATCCCTCTTAGAGGCGGCGCGCGAGGTCGCGAGGTCGGCGGGGCGCGCGCGGCGCGTTCCGACCGGCGAGGCGGTTGGCATAGACTCGCGCGCGATGAAAGTCGGCGTGCTGCAGTTCTTCTCGTGGCCGGATCGGAAGGTGCCGCTGCCCGCGGTCTACGCGCGCGCGCTTGCGCGCGTCGACGCGATGGAGCACAGCGGCTACGACGCGATCTGGCTCGCCGAGCATCACTTCACCGGCTACAGCGTCTGCCCTTCGGTGCACGTGATGGCGACGCACATCGCGGCGCGCGCGCGCCGGCTGCGCATCGGCACCGCGGTCACGCTCGCGGCTTTCTACCACCCGCTGCGCATCGCCGAGGAGGTCGCGCTGCTCGACGTGCTCTCGGGCGGACGCGTGAACTGGGGCGCGGGCCGCGGCTTCGACGCGAGCGAGTTCGCGAACTTCGGCGTCGCGCCCGAGGAGAGCGCGGAGCGTTTTCGCGAGGCGGTCGAAGTCGTGCTGGCCGCGTGGCAGAGCGAACGGCTCGACTTCTCAGGGAAGTTCCATCGCTTCGCGAACGTCGAGGTGTTGCCGAAGCCGCTGCAGCAGCCGCATCCGCCGACCTGGGTCGCCGCGACGTCGGATTCCGCGATCGCGTGGGCCGCGCAGCGCGGGCTCTCGATCCTGATGGATCCGCACTCGACGCACGCGGAGATCGCGCGCAAGCGCGAGAGCTATCGCGCGCAGCTCGCGCAGCACGGCCACGAGTTCGCGGGCCGTGCGCTGCCGATGGCGCGGCTGATCGCGATCGCGCCGACCGACGCGCAGGCCGAAGCGGTCGCGCGCCGCGGCGCGCGCTGGACGACGGCGTCCTACGTGAAGGCGAGGTCGCTGAGCACGTTCCGAAGCGACGGCGCCGAGCTCGACCCGATCGAGCACTACCTGAACGGAGTGATCCTGCACGGCAGCCCGGCGAAGATCGTCGATCAGATCCAACGCCTACAAAGCGAGATGTTCCTCGACTACTTGATGCTCGCGCCGCTCAGCGAGCAGACCTTCGAGCTCTTCACGAACGAAGTGCTGCCCAAGCTGGCGTAGAGCTCGAAGCGTTGGCGCGTGATTCGCCAACTCCGGGCGTGCTCGACGACGCGTCGCCCAAATCGCCCTACGGGACTCCGCAAGCGAAGCGCGCAGCGAAGGCGCCGCTTCGGCGCCGAAGCGAAGTAAACCGGGGAGACCGATTCGCCTACGCCGCCTATGGCGGCGTAGGCCGAATCGGGGCGAAGCCGATCAGAGCGTCCAGCTGCGCGCCAGTGCCGAGGCCGTGCATCGGCAGCGTTGCCGCGAAGCGGCCGACGTCGTCGTGCAGCGCCATGAAGTTCAGCACGATCGCCTCGGCGAGCAGGTTCACGTTGTTGCTGATGCGCGACGCGTTCGTCTCGACGTCGCCGCTCGCGCGGTAGTAGCCGATCTGCGCGCCGGGCTGCGTCAGCTGCGGACGACCCGCCGGGTCGTACACCATCATGAACACCGCCGCGGTGCTCTGGTTGTCGCCGCGCCAGTTGCCCTTGCCGCGGCCCGCGACCGAGTTGTCGAGCGTGTTGTCGCTGTCGAGCGCACCGTCGCTGAACACGTAGATGACCAGCTGCTGGCCGCGGCGCGCCGCGTACTCGAGCGCGGCGCCCATCTGCTCGCCCGCTTCGAAGTCGCGGGTCTCGCCGGTTCCGCGCGTGCCGTCGTGGTAGTCGTAGCCGCCGCCCTCGACGGTGCCCGCGCCCGCGAAGCCGTTCACCACCATCTTCATCGCCGATGCGACCTTGCGCAGCTTGCTCGAGCTGTTGATCTCGGCGGGGGTGATGATCGACGTCAGATCCGGATCCTGGAGCGGGTCGAGCAGCGCGGGATTTCCGAACGTGCTCACCAGGTAGCTGCTCTCCGCGTAACCACAGCGCACGAGCTGCTCGACGATCAGGTCCTCGCTCATCCTCTGCAGCTTCGCTTCGCTGATCATCTCGACCGCGGTCATCACGCTCGCGGCGTCCTGCGGCGAGAGCAGCTGCACGAGGCGGCCGGTGTCGACGAGGCCGGTCACGTCCGCGGGGCTGTCCACCTTGATCGGGCGCTCGGCCGGATCGATGAACGTCATCGGCGCGACCGAGTTGCCGCCCGATTCGGATGGCTCGCTGCCGATCAGCGTGACGAGCGCGCCGTCCGCGCCCGCCTTGTTGATCCCGTACATGGGGTTGTGCGGGTTGTTACTGGTGTCGTTCTCGGAGCGCGCACAGAAGATCACGCCGTTGACGTTCGCGCGCGTCGTGACGCTGGTGCGCGCGAGCATGCCGCGCAGGAACGCGCTGTCGGTGTGGAACGCGAGGCCGAACTCGGTGTTGACTTGCCCGACGAGCGAAGGCGCCATCGTCGTCGGCAGGCCGAGCTTCGTGTAGCCGTCGGGCGGGAGGAAGTTCAGCTGTCCGCCCGGACCGCCCACGAGCACGTTCGAGCCCGCGATGTTCGCGCCGCCGGCGAGATCGAAGCACAGGAACGGGATGCGCGCGGCGGTGGCGCCGGTTCCGCAGCTCGCGGCCTGCGCGCTCGCGCGCGAGGCCTTCAGCATGCTCGCCATGGTCGGCACCATCACCATCGCGGCGCCGGTCATGAAGCCCTGCGCGAGGAAGTCGCGCCGCGTCACGGGCCGCTTGTGGTCCGGGTGCCGCAGCGGGCGCTCAGAGGGGCGCAGCTCACGTCGGAAGCGCTTCGAGATGCCCATCATCCGCTCCTTAGTGCACCGATGCCGCGGCGCTCGCGACGCCCGCCGTACACATGGCCTTCACCACCGTGCGCGTGCGCGTCGCGTTGCAGGGCGTCGCCTGACAGCTCGCCGTCAGGTCAGTGATCAGCTGATCGAGGACAGGCTGGGTGTCCGCCATCGACGGCTGATCGGTGAGGTTCGCGCCGATCACACGATCGGTGATCGCCTGCGAGACCGCGTCGCGATCCGCCTGCGTCGCGAACGCCGTCAGCGGCGCAGCGTTGAAGTCGAAGGCAGGTCCGAAGAAGGCCGTCCGCAGGCTCGTGTCCTCGACCAGCGCCTCGCAGTACTCGAGCGAGAGCTTCGTGATCGCCACTTGTTGGGCCGACGCGAAGGTGCGCAGGTCGTAGGTGGGCGGCATCTGCTGCGTCAGCGAGAGGTAGGTCGAGTTGACCGCCGGCGTGAGCGGGTCGACACCGGTCACCGCGGCCATCGCGGCATTGATGCGCGCGAAGTCGCGCAGGCCGAGGCCCGGCAGCGCGGCGCCGAACTGGCGCGGCGGCAGCGGCGGCACTGGCGGCGGCGGCTCCGGGTCCTGATAACCCGCCAGGTATTCGAAGTCGATCGTGAACACGTCGCTCGCCGGGCCCTGGTCCTTCGGGATGATCGAGCACAGCGGCGAGAGCGGCTCGCGGTTCTGGCTCACCACGCGGTTCACGTTGGTGAAAGCTTGGCCGGTCACCGAGCTCTGGCCGTTCACCATGATGCGGATGCCGCCCACGGTGTTGTTGAAGCTGTTCGAGACCAGCGCCGGCTGGCAGAACAGGTACGAGAAGTTGTCGAGCTCCATCACCAGGAACTCGAGGTACGCACCGGCGCCCGCCCACTGGCTGACGTCGAAGCGCAGCAGCAAGCGCCTGCCCACGCCGGCGTCGTAGTTCTGCTGGATCTGCGTCTGCGGGATCACGCGGTCGTAGATCGAGAGCAGGCGGATCTGGCCTTCCCACTGCCGATCGCCGTTGATCGAGTTGCCGAGCACGAAGTTGAAGCCCGGATCCCAGTTCCAGAGCGCTTCCGGTGCGAATTCGTCGATGTCGTCGGTGAAGCGCGCGTCAACGTAGATGCGGCGCCCGCGGTAACGGTCGTAGGTGACCACCACGTGCTGCAAGCGCGCCTGGAGATCCTGGTCGGCCGCGTAGGTCTCGAGCGTGCCGCCGCCGGCGACGCCGACCGAGCGCTGCTGCGCGACGTAGCTGTAGAGGCGCTGGCGCAAGCGCGCGTTGCCGCCGTAGCTGACGATGTGCGGCGGGTCGTTCGCGCCCTGCGTCGTGTTCGCCGGCGTCACCCAGGCCTCGATCGTGTACTGCTGCGAGCCGGTCTGCGCATCCGCGATTCGGTCGTAGAGCTTGCGGCTCGTGACCGCCGGGGCGACTGCGAGACCCGTCTCGAACGCGAGGCCGTAGCTCGAAAGCCAGGTCGCGCCGTTCAGCGTGAGGTCGATCGCCGGCGCGACGCCGCTCGAGTCGGCTGCTGTTAGGCCGGTGCCTTCCTTGAAGTCCCAGTACGCGACCGCGCCGGTCTGGTCGCGATCCTGGCCCTGGTCCTCGAAACCGTCGGCGAGCGTCAGGTTCGCGCTGACGAGCCCGCTGACCTGCGTGCCGCCGCCGCCCGAGCCGCCGCCGCCGCCGCCCCAGTTCACGAGCGCGGCCCACTGCTGGACCGCCGTCTCCATGATCACCGCGTCGTCGGCGCAGTCGTTGCTCCAGCAGTGGTGCTGGTCCGGCGAGAGGCGCCGCACGATGCGCGAGCTCGACGGCGTGGTGAGGTTCACCTTGCCGTTGTCCCAGACCGCGCGAAACGCCGTCGTGACGTTCGCGTCGGAGATCGCGGGCGCCGCCGCGCCGCCCGCCACGTGACACGTCACGCACGGATACGTCGCGTTGTTGAGGATCGGCCAGACCGTCGTCTGGAACGCGGCCTCGAGCTCGGCGTCGGTGGGGCCGCCGCTGCCGCCGCTGGGCGGAGGCGCAGGCGGCACCGCGCCCGCAGGCTCGTCGCCGGAGTAATTGCCGCAGGCTGCCGTGAGCAGCGCCGAGGCGAGCAGCGGCGCGAGCCCGAGTGCGCGCGTAACAACCGAGAGGCGGGCGGAGGCGCTGGTCATCTTCAGCTCCCCATGCACCAAGCAGCCACTTCGGCGAAGACGCGCTTCATCGAGTGACCGTTGGCTTCGAACACGTCGGTAATCCGCTCGATCTCGTCCGAGTCCGCCTGATCATTCGGCGCCCGGAAGCAGAGCTGCTGGAACACCTTCTCCACCTGACACACCGAGAAGGCGCGGCTAGCGGCAACTTCGCCGCCCATCGTCTTCGGGCCGAAGCCGCCCGAGTTGGGGCCGCGCCAGACGAGATTCGCGTGCGCCCCCTCGCGCCAATAATTGTCCCAGCGGTTGTCGATCGTGATGTAGCCGTACGGGAAGACGCCATCGTTGATGCGGTACTTCGGCTGCACCTGTCCGGGCGTGTGCACGACGCGCATCTGCGTCTCGTCCCAGTTGAAGTACGCGAATGCGCCGGCCATCGGATCCATGCCCGAATGACAGCCGACGCAGGTGTTATGGAAGATTTGGCTGTCGCCGCCGGGGCTGCGCGTCACGTCTTGCCGGATGCGGTCGACGGGGAGCGTGATGTCGTGCAGCTGCTCCATATCGCGGCACAGGAAGTTCATGCCGGTGAAGCGCCAGGCGCGGCGATTCGTGCCCGCGCTGAAGTAGGCCTCGCCAAACGCGCGCGTCGTCAGCACGCCAGCCGTGTCTGCGGCTGCGACCTGCGCGCCCGGCAGCCCCGACTGCGTCACCGGCACGAACTGCGTCGGATCGCCGAGGTCGATGCGCTGCGACTCGAGCTGCTGGTAATGCTGGTTGTCGGTGTGCGAGTAGGCAGAGCCGACCACGCCGTTCGCGCCGACGTAGACGACGTCCGCGGTCAGCGCTTCCGTGAAGGGCCGATCGTCGCGGATCAGGCCGATCACGGTCGCGCTGAAGTCGTTCAGCGGCGCATGCACCGTGCGGTCGACGTTCGTCCACGGCGTCGCCCAGTTCTTCAGCACGACGCGGTAGAACTCGGGGTTCTGCATCGCGATGTTCGCCGCAGCGATCGGGTCGCCGTTCTGGATCTGCGTAGCCATCGCGCTCAGCACCGCTTCGGAGGGCGGCACGCCGGCGATGCGGTCGTGCATCCGGCGCGCTTGCTCGCGCGGTCCGGCCGCCGCGCCGCTCGCGAGCGCGAGCGCCGCGAACGCGGTGAGGCCGACGAGGCGTCTGGCGATCGATCGCATGTGGAACTCCCGCGAGGTCATGTCGCGACCCGAGGTTTCGTTTCGGCGAGGGCGGAGGGCCCCGTTGTGACGTTTCTCACACGCTGTCGACGCGATTGCGGGCGTTTCGCGACGGAGCTGCCGCGATTTAGGTCACAAGTCGGGGCCGGTGCGCAGCCGACCAGTAGGCCCGGTGCGCTTCTCCGGAATCCCGCTCTTGGGACCGGCGGCGCGCCCGAACCGGGGGCGGCAGCGAAATGCGGCGGTGGCTTCGTGCGGCGATCGCCGCGTCCGCGGGCTTCTACTTATCAGGGGCGGCCTGGGCCTCGGGCGCGTGGGTTTCCGGAGCCGACGACGCGGGCGAAGCGCGCGTCGAGGCACGCATCGTCGTGCACCCGACCGCGCGCGACGGCGAGCGCGTCCGTGCCGGGGTTCAGTTCAGGCTCGATCCAGGCTGGCACCTGTATTGGAAGAATCCGGGCGACTCCGGCATCCCGACCGACATCGCCTGGCGCGATGCCGATGCGAGCGCCGTCACCTGGCCGGCGCCGCACGCGTTCGAGGAGGCCGACGGCGAGCTCGTCACGTTCGGCTATGCGGGCGAGGTGCTGCTCGCGAGCTGGCTCGAGCCGGCGCTCGGGGCATATCAGTTAGGGGCGGACGTCTCGCTGCTGGCCTGCCGCGCTTCGTGCATCCCGGCAGATCTCGCGCTGACCGCGCCGCTGGCACCGGGTCCCGCGGAGAACGCGGAGCTGATCGCGCTTTTCGCCGCCCACGACGCCGCGCAGCCGCTGCCTCCCGAGGCGTTCGGCGCGAACGTGCATGCCGAGCGCGGTGAGGATCCGCGCGAAGCCTGGGTGACGGTCGCTCCCTGCGATGCAGACGCCGCCTGCGCCGCACTCGCAGCCCCGCCCGACGGACCGGCGTTCTTCGCCGAAGCGGAGTCCGGCGGATTCGCGCGCGAGCTCAGCGCCGAGGCGACCGAAGGCGAGCTGCGCATCGCGTTGCGCACGGATGCGGAGGAGCTCGGCGAGCGACTGCGCGGCGTCGTGCGGCTGGTCGGAGCAGACGGCGCAGCGGTCGCGCTCGCGATCGACGAGCCGCTCGCCGGCGCGAGCGCGCTGCCCAGCGCCGCGGCGGCCACGCCTAACACTTCGCTCCCGACGCCCGCAGCGGCGAGCTCGGCCGCGAGCGCGCCGAGCGCGCTGTTCGCGATGCTGGGCCTCGCGCTGCTCGGCGGGCTGGTGCTGAACCTGATGCCGTGCGTGCTGCCCGTGCTCGCG
>Ga0187894_10007606_pt1 | contig 10150 bp, 9 predicted proteins | sample GBC1701081metaG_FD_136650 | JGI IMG/M metagenome (GOLD analysis project Ga0187894, IMG submission 136650) | White microbial mat communities from a lava cave in the Kipuka Kanohina Cave System on the Island of Hawaii, USA - GBC170108-1 metaG ... | reverse complement strand
CCGAGCGCCACGTGGAAGGCGCCGCCGAGAAAGAGACCGGCAATGCGGGTCGGGCGGACGGCGAGAAGAAAGGGCAGCCCGAGCTCGATGAAGAGGCTGCCCCAGATAACCGGCGACTGAGTCCAGGCGTCGCGCGGCAGCCAGGGCCAGAACACGAGGAGTTGCTTGTACAGCATGATCGCGCAGCTCCGCCGCGGCTCGAGATATACCGGGTTCATCTTGGCGAGCGCGGTGAAGGCGTAGAGCAGCAGCAGGCAGAGGCGCAGCGCCGGCGCTACCGCGACGAGAACCTCCTCGCCCCGTGGGAGCCGGCCAATGGTGAGAGCCACGCGGCCGGTTGTCAGGAGGATGGTGACGCCGGTGAACGCCAGCAGCATCCAGTGGCTCCAGACGTAGGGCATGTCGTGACAGAAGACCGCGAGTTGAACCGCGAAGAGCGTCAACAGCCGGGCCACGGAGCTGGGCCGCAGCAGGGTCAAGAGGACCGCGAGATTCATGCTCAGGTTGAGCCCGCCGGGCTCGGCCACCCGGTTCTCGTGCAGCTGATGGATGAGAATCGCCGCGGCGACGAGAAAGCTGAAGCAGGAGAACCACAGCGCGGTCGCGGCCGGCGCCAGCGATTCGGATTCGCGCCGCCCGGAGTCCATTCGCCGGGCGCAATAACGCGGCGCCACGAGTGACGTCAACGACGATCGCGCCTCCTTGCCGCAGGCGCCGCCGCGATGTAGGCGGCGCGGATGAGCAGCCCGTACGGGATTCCGCTGCGCCTACTACCGGCGGGGGTCCTGCTGCTTCTGCTCCTGGCGATGGCGCAGTCGCCGCTCCGTCTCGCGCCCGATTGCGGCGTCTACGTCGAGTCGGGTCAGCTCTTGCTCGAGGGCAAGCGCCCCTACGTCGATTTCATCGAGATCAATCCGCCGATGATCATCTATCTGAACGCCGTGCCGGCGCTATTTGCCGAGCTCGCCGGCGTTCATCCGGTCATCGCCTTCAACGGCTTCGTGTTCCTGCTCATCGCCTGGTCGACGTGGGAGTGCCGCCGCCAGCTCGCGCGCGCCGATTTGGATTGGATTGGCCTCACTCCCGACCTGACGGCGGCGGGCTTGGCGGCGTTGTCGCTCGGCCTATGGTTTACGGAGCCGTGGGCGATCAACGACTTCGCCCAGCGCGAGCACCTCTTTGCTCTTCTCTGGATGCCGTACGCGATTCTGCGCGCACGGCGCGATGCCGACACCGCAATTCACCCGCTGCCGGCCGCTCTCCTCGGCGCGCTCGCCGGCATCGGCGCCAACATCAAGCCCTACTTCCTGGTGACGGCGTTGGTCGCCGAGCTGGGCTTGTTGCTGACACGGCGGTCGCTGCGCTCGCTCCTGGCGAGCGAGTCGATCGCCTTTGCCGCGGTCACGGCGCTCTACGTGATCCACTTCGCTCTCTTGCCGCACGACGTGCGCGCCGCCTTCTTCGGTATCTGGTTGCCGCTCCTGGCGCGCTTCTACGGCGCCTACGCGCGGCGCAACGCGATGGCGCTGCAACCGCGTCTCATCGCCGCCTTCGCCATCGGGCTGCTCGCCTGGCTGTTGGCGCAGCTCCCCCGCTTGCACAGCGCCAGGCTCGGCCGGCTATACGCCTGCCTCGGGGCCTTCACGATAGCCGCGGTGGGACAGTACTACTGGCAGGCGAAGGGATTCTTCTACCACGAGATTCCGGCGCTGTTCGGTGGGCTGGCGCTCGCCGCCGTCCTCGTCGCGCAGGCACTCGCGCTGTTGCTGGGGCGCGGACCGCGTGGCTTCCTGCGGCCCGCCCTGCAACTCGCCTTCGCCGCGGTCGGCGGGTGGCTCGTCGTGGCCGTCTCGCCGACCGCGCTGCGTGCCAGCGACGGCAACGGGGCACTTCCGGGGTTCGGGAGGCTCGTCGCTGCCTACGCCGATGAGGGCGAACCGATCGTGATCTTCTCGACTAGCGTTTGGCCGGAGTATCCGACTCTGGCGCAGCTGCGGCGGCATCAGGGCGTGCGCTTCGCCTCGCTCGTCTACCTCTCGGTGGCGATGTCGGCGCGGGCGCACGACGGCGGCGAGAGCGAGAAGCTGATCCTCGACATGCTCGCCGAAGACCTGCGCCGAAACGCGCCGCCGATCATCGTCGTCGCCAATCGTCGCTGCGGAAAGTGCGCAGGGCTGACGCTCCTGGCTCATCTGCAGGCGCACCCGGGAATCGGCGAAGTGATGCGCGGCTACCAGCCGGCCCGCGGCCCCTTCGGTCTACCGGCGGGCAGCATCGCGTTCGTGCGCGCGGATCGCGCGGCGCGCGGGCCTGCCCCGGGAACGGCACCGCCGTCGCCCCTGGGCCGCGGCCGTTGGGCTCGTTGAGCAACGCGACGAGTGAGCCTTGATGGGTAGCGACGCCACAGTGTAAAGCAGCGCCACCACGCACGTCGATGAACGTTACGAAGAGCATGCGGCGGGCAGGAGCGACGGTCGCCCTGCTGATCGCTTTGGTGTCGCCGCCGAACGCGAAAGCAGCGGATGTGTGCGGCGACGGCGCGATCAGCGGGAGCGAGAAGTGTGACGATGCCAACCTGCGCAGCGGCGACTGTTGCTCCCCGACGTGTCAGTTCCAACCCGACAATGCCGCGTGTCTCAGCGCTGCTTCCGTCGAGAAGGACGGCTGGGGCAGCGGATTCAGTTCTGACTACAGCGCGGGTTGGGAGTTCGAGGTGCACTCCGATCTGACCGTGACCGCCGTCGGCGTCTTTGACTGCGACGACGACGGCCTCGACCAGGGCCATCAGGTCGGCATCTGGGACAAGGCGACGGGCATGACGCTCCAGGCGACGGGCACGATACCGTCCGGCACCGTGGGTCCGCTCGTCGGGCACGCCCGTTACGTCCCGATCCCGGCGTACAAGCTCGTCGCCGGTCACAGCTACATCTTCGCCGCGCTCTATCCGCAGTCGAGCACCGACTGCGTCGTCTTCTCCGCCGAAATCAACTTCGATCCGCGCATCACCTTCGTCACCGGGCACGAGGCCAGCGGTCCAGGCCTCACTTTTCCGCTCGAGCCGGTGGACTTCCGCTTCGGACCGCTGTTTCTCTTCGACAGCCTGCGCGGCAACGGCGTGGTCGATGCCGACGAACAGTGCGACGACGCCAACGTGGAGAACGGCGATGGCTGTTCGTCGAACGGTGCCCGCGAGTTCGGCTACGTCTGCACCGGCATGCCGTCGGCGTGCGCGACCCTCTGCGGCGACGGCAAGATCGCCGGCGCCGAGACCTGCGACGACGGCGATGCTTCCGGTGGAGACGGCTGCTCGGCTACGTGCAAGATCGAGAACGACTACACCTGCAAGGGGGCGCCGTCGGTGTGCACCAACACTTGCGGCAACGGCGTCGTCGACGGCGGCGAGTTCTGCGATGACGAGAACAGACTGGACGATGACGGGTGCTCGTCGCAGTGCGCCGTCGAGGCCAGCTACACCTGCGCCGGCAATCCATCCTTCTGCACCACGCAGTGCGGCAACGGCGTGATCAACCCGCTCGAGGAGTGCGACGACGGCAACGTCGCCGAGGGCGACTGCTGCACCAAGACCTGCCGGTTTGTGCCCGTCAACGCCGCGTGTCGCAAGTCGATGCGCGTGCCGCCGGGCGGCACGGGCGGCGGCGGCGTGGGTGTCGTCGAGGGCTGGGAGTTGACCGTAAGCTCGGCGGTGACCGTCACCGGCCTCGGCGTCTTCGACGACGAGACCTCTGCCGGCCTCGCCGAGGAGCATCCGATCGCGATCTGGGAAGGTCCGCAGAAGATGCTGACCACGGCCACGCTGCCGGCGGGCAGGGTGGCGCCGCTGATCAACGGCTTTCGCTACGTGCCGATCGGGGCGCTGACGTTGACGCCGGGACACAACTACACCATCGGCGCCTACTTCCCGCCGCCGCGCTTCGACTGGGTCATCGGCGCGCCGAGCTTGCCGCTCGACTCGCGCATCTCGCTGATCCAGGGCCGGCGACTTCCGTTCGTCGATGAGCTCCTGTTCCCCACTACCCTGGGGAACGCCCCGCAGATCGGGCCGGGCTTCCTGCTCGAGTTCGCCGGCTGCGGCAACGAGGCACTCGAAGCCGGCGAGCAGTGCGACGACGGCAATGGCCTCGACAACGATTGTTGCTCCGCGTGTCACATCAGCGACGGCGAAGCCTGTACCCGCGGCGACGCCTGCCTCGGCGACTGTAACCGCGATGACGAGGCCGGCGCCGGCGAAGTCGCCCGGATCGGCGCGATCATCGCGAGCTGTGCCGCGTGCGCCGACGGAGCCGGCGCCGTCGCCACGGGTTGCACCGCCGTTTCAGGCGCCGACAAGCAGTGCGGTGCCGCCGACGACAACGGTGACCATTGCCTCACCGCCGCGGAGCTGACGCGCGTCCTCGCCCACCGTCTCTCCGATCCGCAGAAGGGGTGCAGGGAGTCGGAGGAGGAGGAGGACTGAGTGCCCGGCTTGCGGCGCGTCGAGGGCGCGCGCGCTATTCGAGCTGGATGTCGAACAGCGCGTTGCCCTCCCGCCGGCCGCTTGACGAGCCGAGCCGACCGGACTCAGTCGACGACGGTGATCCGGGTCGCCACGATGTCGTGACCACGCTGGCTGCCCTCGACGTCCACCTGCACGCCCGGGGCGAGGTCGGAGCAGCGGCCGAAGCTGCCGCCGATCACGATGTCCGTGCCGTCGGTGATGATGACCAACACGAGCCCCATCTCTTCGCGGAGATCGAATTCACCGCCCGAGATGTCGCAGCGGGGCGAGCCGACGATCACGCCGGAGTTGATGATGACGATGAAGGTGCCATCACCGCAGGACGCCAGCGTGAAGGCCAAGCACAACCACGCCAACCGCAACCTGTTCCTCATCGATCCACGCCGGCGCGCGCGTCTCTAGACCCGCCGCAAGGGCACCTCGAGAAACACGCCGAATTCATCCAGGAAGTCGACGCTGACACAGGCGTGCACGGCCCCCTGCTTGTCGTCGAACACGGCGCTTTCGACCAACGGGAAGACGGGCTGGTGCCAAACGCCGGGCGCGATGTGCACACCACAGCGGCCGTCGAAGTAGAAGGCGACGAAATTGTCAGGCCGGACGTCGTCGCCCGGCGGCGCGAGCAACGCCACGAAGGGCACTCCGTCGCGCGGAAAGAACACCTGGCCGCCGTCGGGGTGGTAGTTCGCCTCGTGCGTGTAGATGCGGCCCGTATCGACGTCGCCGTCCTCCTCCGAGGCGATGGCCGGATCGCGGAACCAGCCGGTGACGTAACGCCGGTGGACGGCGTGGTTCTCCGCCAGCAGGAGGGCGCCGCGCCGCCGCATCACGAAGGTTCCGCCGACGATGCCGCCGCCGATGCCAGTACCGGTCACGATCGGGCGCCGACCGCCGGCAGGCCACGGCACGAGATCCACGATGGCATCGTCGAAGCGATCCACGGTGCGCCCGAACCCGCGCAGGGTTTCGGCCGTCGCGGGCCGAAGCGGAACCGGATGGATTCCGGCCTCGCCGCGGCCGATCGACGGGAGCCGCGACAAGTCGTGCTTCGATTGGTTCGTGAACCCGAGCATGATCGAGATCCCTTTCACATCCGCGGCCGGTGGACAACGTGCACCGAAGTGCTCGTCGATCAGCTCGGCGGCGCGCGCGGCAGACGCCAGCGGTTGGATGCACAAGACGGAGTCCAGTTCTCCGCGACGACATCGGCTCGGGTTGGATCGCCGCGCAATCCGCGTCCGAGCCCCGCATCTTGCACGCGCGCAGCCATATCGAACTGATCGAAGGCGATCGGGGTCACGAGGCTCGGCCTGCCGGCGCGCAGCGCCTCTGCACAGGTGCCGAAGCCGCCGTGATGCACGATCACGCTGGCGGCGGGGAATACCGACGAATAGCGCGCCGCCCGCACCGTCAGGGTCGCGGCGCGTGGCGGCACCTCACCGGCCGAGGCGCCGATGAGTAGGCAGCGCCTGCCCAACTTCTCGCAGGCGTCTGCCACGGCGCGATAGCGGGCGGCGGCGTGGAGGCTCGCGGCGGAGCCGAACCCGGCGATGACGGGTGCTTCGCCGTTGGCGAGGAAGGCGTCGACCTCGGGCGCCCGTGCCGAGGCGCCCGTCGGTGTCGAAGACGAACCCGCAGAGACGCGAACGCGGCGGATCGTCGGGTACCGGACGCCGAAACCACTCCGGCCAGGTGCCGAGATTGAGGTCGGCGTCGGCGACGATCTCGGTCACGCGCGGTGCCCCGACATCGGCCGCCAGGCGTCGGATCGCCGGCGTAGCGGCGATGCGACCGAGAGTGCGGAGGACAACCGAAGGCACGCCTTGCACCGGGCGTGGCGCGCGCCACGGTGCGAACACGACCGGCTCGTGGCGCGACAACCATGCGGACGACGTCGTCGAGACGACGATGCTGCGAGCCACGGCGGCGCGGGCCGCCCAGGCGCCACCGAACGAGAGCAAGTGCGAAACGACACCGCCGGCTCCGACCTGCCGTACCGCATCGAGGGCGACCGGGTAGATTTCGCGGACGCTCGGAGCCACGAGCTCGCGCCAGAGGCGCAAGGCGCCGCGCGGGCCTTCGAAGTAGTGAGGGTTGGCTTCGATGGCAGCGAACACGTCGAAGAACTCGCCGGCGGCGACGAAGCGACTGCCACAGCTGGTGACGCGACTCTCATAGAACGGATTGGCGACGAAAGTGACGTCGGCGCCGCGGCGCACCAGCGCGGCGTCGATCGCCAGCAGCGGGTTGAAGTCGCCCGCACCCGAAACTGGTGACGACGATGCGTTGTCGGACGCTCGAGGATCAGCAGCCGAGTTGCCGCGCAACCTCTATCGGAGCCTGAAGATCGAGCTTACGGAAGGGCGGGAGTTGTCATTGGTCTCAGCGGGGCGGCGTTGCGAAGCGGAAGCTTGCGGCGTTCGGCACCGTTTGCTCGCGGAGCAGATAGCCTGCCATCCCCCACTGGGTCACCCACTGCTGGCCGTCGAGTGTGAAGTGTGCGCGCACCGACCAGAGGTGTTTCTTCTCCGGCTGCAGCGGTTGCTCCAACTGATGGAAGGGCAGCGTGAGCCCGTCGCGGGCGTATACCAGGTCTCCGTCGTAGCCACTGGTGGTGGACCAGACGCGCAGCTCATAGGTGACGTCGCTGATCTGGCCGGTGGAGTCTAGGATGCCGGCATCGAGCGGCTGCCAGATCAACGTCGGCGTCAGTGAGTCGATGGGGGGGTAGTCGAGGAGTTGAGAGAACACCCTGGAGTCGAGTCGGGGCGACGCCGGTGCCAGGCCCACGACCGGAATGCCACAGCCGCAGAGCAGCAGCAGCGCTGGCACAACGATTCGGGTTCGGGGAGAGCTTGGGCGCATCGATCCCCTCAATCGATTCTGCGGCTGGGCGACGGATAGATCAGGAAGAAGTCGTCGACGACCTTCTCTGCCAGCGCTTCGACGCAGAGGTTCATGGCCGCGGCGAAGAGCGAGGCGTCGGTGGCCGCCCATTCCGAGTAGGAACGCTCCTCGCCGGAGCAGAAGATCGTCTCTTCCAGCAGCGTCTCTCCGCTCGTCGTCTGCAAGCGTACGCGCGTCTCCGCGAAAGCGATCAGCGGCGGATTGACACGCCAGGCGCCTTCGAGACCGGCACGCTGATCGGTGAGATCGAGCACGGCGTCCACCTCATCCCCGCCGGTGTCGTCGAGCGCGACGAAGAGTCGTCCCGTGCGCGCACGCCCCTGCTGAACGATGCTGTCCTGCAGACGGCGTCGCGGCTGTGTCTCTCGCAGGGTGGCGACGGCTCGGTCGATTGCCGCCTCGGCGCTGTTCACCTCGGCGCGGGGCGGAGCGACGATGGCGCCGTAGATCATTCCGACCGCCGCGGTGAACGGCGCGGCGAGCGCGCCGAGAAAGGTCGTCCCGGGAAGTGGAATGACGGCTCCGATGGCGATTGGAAGAACTGCGCCCACGACTGCGCCACGTCCGGCGCCGCCCAGGACGCCTTTCGCCGGCTGCCGAAACGTGATCTCGGCCCCGCCGCTTTCCGATCGAACTCCGATGCGGCCGAGCGGGGCGCGCAGACGTTGAGCTTCCTGCGGCGAAAGATCGAAGATCGAAGGCGTGCAGGCGGAGCATGCCGCGAAGAAGGCGAGAGCAAAGCCCGCGCGCGACGCGGACACGGCCAACGCGCACCGGGTGCGTTGCGGCCCCATCGTCACCGCTGCTTCCTGTCACAGATCTGGCGAAGCGTGCAACGAGCGGGCTGTGTTCGTCAGCATGATCGTTGCGCGCCGGCGCTACAGGTGCAAGTTCAACGGCGACGGGACGATGGCGGTGTTCGGGCGCCGCGGAAGCTGGCGCGCAAAGGAGTTGCAGGCGGCGGATGCGGCGCGGCGGATCGTCGGCTCGATGCCGGCGCATCTGGCGCTATTGAAGCCAGGCGCAGATCGTGGATATCCAGCTCCTCACCATGAACGGAACGGCAGATCACGAAGTGATCGACTGGGGCGTGAGGGCAGATACGGCTGCCGCACCAGAGCGCAGAGAGGACAGGGTCGTCACGGCCCCCGCTGGTCTCCTCGACCAGGGCGTCTCCGGCAGCTGGCTCGAGTCGGAGCGTCGCCGGGGCGTCTGGCGGACGCATCTAGTCGCTCTCGTCCTCGCCATCGGTGTCGCCACCATGGCGGCGTGCAGCGGCGGCGACAGCCAAGAGCTGGATGACGGAACGATCGCCGCGCTCGACGCGGCGTTGGCGCAGGGCTTCGAGCGATCGGGCGCGGCGGGCGCGATCGTCGGCGTGTGGATCCCGAACCGTGGTTTCTGGGTGGCGACCAAGGGAGTCGCCGACCGGCGCAGCGGTGCTCCGATGCTTCGGCCGATGCAAGCGCCCATCGGCAGCGTGACCAAGACCTACACGGTGCTGGTCGCGCTGCAGTTGGTGACCGAGGGCACTCTCAGCCTCGATGACACCATCGACCGCTGGTACCCGACGTATCCCGAGGCGAGCGCGATCACGCTGCGCATGCTGATGAATCACTCCAGCGGCATCGCCGAGATCAGCGCACCGCAGATCGAGATCAAGTGCAACGACCCGCACGAAGTCGTCGATCCGGATCGCCTCATCGACATCAGCGCCGCGCTGCCGCGCGCGCCGTTCGCCCCGGGCCAGGGCTACCAATACTCGAGCGCCAACACGATCATCCTCGGGCGCATCCTGGAGGAGGTCACCGACACGAGCTACGCCGAGCTGCTCGCACGCCGTCTGTTCCAGCCCCTCGGGTTGACGCGGACGCGTCTCGATGCCGATGGGATGCTGCAGGCGCCATATGCGCGCGGCTACACCGACTTCTGCGAGAACCTGCCGATGGGCACCGACACCTCGTCTTGGACGATGATCGCCTTCGCCGGCGGCGGACTCGCATCGACGATCGACGACCTGCACAGCTACGGCGTAGCCTTCGGCGAGGGCTACGGGCTGAGCCAGGCGCTCAAGCTGGCGCGCGTCGAAGACACGGCGCCGACCGACGACAGCGGCGGCCTCGGCCTGGCGGTGCAGCGCGACGATTCCACCGGTGCATTGATCTCGATCAGCCATGCCGGATCGGAACCGGGCTACGGGGCGGATCTCGTGTACTACCCGTGCACGGGCACGGTGTTCGCGGCCATGATCAACGTCGACTTCTCCCCCGCGTTGATCGAGATCCTCACGACTCTGCAGCCGGTCGTCCAGGATCTCGCGACGGCGCCCTGTGCGACGTCGGCGCCTGCGAATTAGGGCGGCTCCGGGTCGGCGGCCAACGTGAGCGCGCCGTCGCTCCTCACGCAATCGCCGACCTGAGCGGCTGAGCGACACATGGCCGGCCCTCGGCGACTGGAGCGAGCGCGAAGGCAACGCCGGCGTCGAATTTCGAGTCGCTGCGCGCCTGGCTCGTGAAGCAGGGCGTCCGCGACGCGCCCGTAGATCTGGCGAAGCGTGCAGCGAGCGGGTTGTGTTCGTCAGTATGATCGTCGCGCGCCGGCGCCCCGACAGGTCCACCGGCGCGCAGGTCCACAGGCGGGTTGGACTGTGCACGGGGGGGCGTGGTAGACGGCCGCTCGAGCAGAGCGCGTGAACTCGCCAAGAAAGCAAGGGCTGGTGACGCCGTT
>Ga0187894_10007605_pt1 | contig 10150 bp, 6 predicted proteins | sample GBC1701081metaG_FD_136650 | JGI IMG/M metagenome (GOLD analysis project Ga0187894, IMG submission 136650) | White microbial mat communities from a lava cave in the Kipuka Kanohina Cave System on the Island of Hawaii, USA - GBC170108-1 metaG ... | reverse complement strand
TATTTGTCGAGCTCAAGTTGTGCTGCATCGTCGAAGCCAGGCCGGACAAAGGCTCGTGCGTCCGGAAAGTGTTTTTCCACGCGATTGCGTAAACGTTCAAGCTGTAAAATGAGCGGTACAACGGAGTCGGCAAGTTCGGGCACGGATAGTTGCGTCAACCTCCAGCCGGATATCGAACGATCGATGCCGATCAGCGCTACTTTAGCGGAGCCGTCGGAGTCCTTGGGCTGTTCGGCGAGTCCAGGCTCGTCTTCGAGCTCGTCTTTTCGGCCCGATAGTGCGCGCATTGTTTTCACCGCAATTTGATATTGATACCACTGGATCACCTCGCGCGCATCCGGATCGAAGTTCTCGCTTTGTATTGTTTGATCGAGTTCACGAAACCAGTCGCTCGCGAGATTGGCATACTTCTTGGCAGCTTCGGTTAATGGATGGTTATCGACGAGTTGTCTTCTTCGATTTCGAGTCTGATTTTCATCGTCGGAATGCGTGAGATCGATGCCTGCCTGGTTTGCCCATTCCGCAATCATCTCGCGCGTTTCATCCATGATGCTGTCGAGTTTTCGCCAGAAGTCTGCGTTCCGAATGTCTTGACTCTCGGGTGATAGGTTGTCGTCTTGTTCGGTGGCATAGACCAAACAGCGTGAGGTTAACGGACACCGTTCACACCAGCGATCACAATAGTTGTAAATTCCTGGGATTAGGTTTGGATCGTTGGCGAGAGCGGTAAGAGATGGACGTCGCATTAGGGTTGGCTCCATTGATGCTGATTAGTCGCTGTGGTCAGCGTATGTGTTTGTGTTTCGGGGCTAAGACCGCGAGCCAATATCGTGATCCTGCCACCTCTTGCAGCAGCCTTCCGGCCCCGAAATCTCTGTAATTACAGTCCGCTATATTTCTGGTTTGTGTGGAACGAACGGTGTTGGCGGCTAACCGAATCCGTACTTAGAGGGAACCAAGAGGGGATTGTGGTAGCGAGGAATCACGATTGAATGGAGGATCTTCGTGTTCTGGCCTTGGATCGTCTGGCCAATCGTGTGCCCATTGTCTTCGATATTCTTCGGTTGCGTAATACTTAAGATAGGCCAGATTATCTTCGTTGCTGCCGCTACCAGTGAGATCGATCATGTAAGCGTAGCTGGGATTCTCAGGGAATAAGACTGCCTCTTCACGCAGTCCGTCCTGGTAGAGATATTCGTAGAGTTGTCGATCGCTCAGGTGATCTGTGTGGAGCAGATAGGCCCCGAGCGCTGCCATTCGCTGGATGATTTCGAGCAACTTGGCGCCGAGGGTATTGTCATCGAGTTGGTCGGGAGCGGGAATATCTAAACCGGAGTTTTCGAGCAGACGTAAGAGGCTAATGGGTTCGGCGGTTTCGTACTCCAATACGTGACGGAGGAACTCTTCTTCCATATCAGCCGGCATGGATTCGAGTGTTGTTGTGGAGCCGCCAAGTTTCTCTAGTTCTTGGCGGAGTTTTGCAATGCGTGTGTCCTGGTCGTCTTCTTCGCTGAATGTCATGTGTGGCTCCATGGAGAAATTAGTTGGGGTTGGGGTTGGGACTAGATCTCACGTTAGTGCTTTCTTTGCGTCGTCCAGCCACTTGGCTAAGAGGGTGTTAGGAGGTTGCATATCATTGTCAGTAAAAGGTTCAAACGCGCGGGAGACGAGATCACGCAAGCGTTCAAGGTGCGCGACCTTTTCACGCAAGGTTGCCACGAGTGCACCGTGGGTGTTGACGGCGCGAACGGCGAGAATCGCATTTGCTAATTGCTGTTGCTGTGGCCGTGAGTTACTAAGTTCAAATCGAGCAATATCTAACCCGCCCATCTGGCTGATGTAAGGAATGCCGTCGTTACTCACACCGTAATCCCACGGCAACTGGGTTGCGTTGGCAGTAAAGGCTGCGGCATGGGGTGGATCAACTGGTCCGCACGGGCAATCAGGTTGGCCGCAATATGATTGCTTGTTTAGTAGAAGCGCAATGAGGTGGGCCGCTTCTTTTGACGGCATTGCGGCTCGGAAGTCGCCGATCATTAAAAAGGGACCGAATCTGTCTTCGCCGTTGATTATGAGTTGGTGGTGTGAAAGTTGTCCTTCCTGTGATTTGAGAGATCGAACAGCGTCGGCAGCGAGCTGTTGAATTTGATCGAGTGCTTCTGCCATCGCGTCGGGATCGCTGTTTGAGTTGGCGGGCCATTGTTCGATTTGTTCAAGAATTTGAATGGGATCAATAATGGGAGACGCGGCTGTGGACGGTGTGCGCGTGTCGTGAGCATCCGTTGGTGTGGAGTCGGATTTGACTACGCGTTTGGTACGGCGAGTCTTTTTCATGTTGTTTAGGCAGAATGTTATCGGTTTAGACAGAGTGTGCTTTCCGCCTGAGTTTTCTTACCGGACAGTGTAAGGTTGTGTTCTCGTTCGTGCTGGAGCGGAATCATTGAGCAGACTATCATTGCGACCATTGATTAGTTCGAGTTTCATTTAATGGACTCGTTTGTCGGTTCTTGTCAGGAGCTATTCTGCTTCTTTGTATTTTAGTTGGGCTGTAGTGCAGTCTTCGCGGCTAATGTCGGTTCTAATTCGTTGTGCGACTGCTTGAACTATATGGCCGCTGGAACGCCTGGCGTAGAGGTATCGGACGTCGAGGAGATCATCGAGTCTTACCTGTCTGATACAGGGCCGAATAGAGACGTGACCTGCCGAAACTATCTCTGACGCTTCATTAAGCAGACCGATTGTTACGGAGTTCTTCCCGTTCGGTCTGAGTTCGGTGACGATGAAAGTGGCTTCTGAGACGAACTTAACCTTGAATTGGTCAGGTGCCCGATCGGAGCGATAGGGTGCGGAGAGCTTTTTCAGTACGATTCCTTCTTTTTGTTCTTTGAACATTTGAATAAGAAGGGCCGTTTTGTCTGCGGTTGAGAAAAAAGTCTTGGTAGGTACAAGCGCGGTGAGGTTTGGTGCGTGGTTGAAAAGGGTTGCGAGTTGGGCATTCCGGTGTTCGAAGGCCAGAGGACGAATGTCGGTCCCCTGAATCTCAAGTAGATCGAAGATATGGAATTTGTCTCGGATGCTCTCGCCATCGAGCATTAGTGGTGCGTTCAACCGAAACCTTTGGAGTTCATTAATGACGGCTCTGGAGGTCCCGCGAACTCCTTCTGTTCGATTGTAGGCCGTTACATTGCCTTCTGCGTCGAGGTAGAGCAGCATTCGGTCGCCGTCGAATTTTTGTTCGGCGCAATATTGGGAATCATTCAGTAAATCGTGGCTGACGTTAAGAAAGTCTTCGAGTGTACGGCAGTCATCGGATTGGGGGAGTAGAGTTAGCAATTGGCACGAAGCGTTTATGGTCGGGAGAATTAGTGAAGGTGCAGGATCAATGACCGCGACTTGTTCCTCGGAACAGAGTGAGCAGTTACCGAGCTGGTGATAACCCCGGCTGGTTTGGTGCCGTTTGAGATCCTCGAGTTGGGTGTTTGCCTGGGCGAATGTTAGTGGCGTCGCATTCTTTGGTTTCTTGCCAGGTGTTAAGGAACCGGTGCGCCGGCCGTTTGCGTAGACTAAATTGTAAGTATCCGGTTCTTCGGCGCAGACAATTGTGAGTTGGTAGAGTTTGTCGCTGCCGCCTACAGTTGAGTGAAGGGTGATTGTGGGCAGAGTAGTGCTCGTATGCATCGTAATGTGTCTCTGACTAGGGAGAAGAATCTTCGAGAGTGCGTTTAGGTTTGCGTCGCGAACGAAACGGCCCCACCGCCGGGTCACTGCTTATATGGCCCAGGGAGGATGATCGTCAGCGTTGTGAAGTGGTAGTTAGAATGGTAGACGCATCGGCATCACGATGTACTTGTAATCATAATCGCTGTTTTCAGACGGCTTTAATTGGGCTTGGGAATTACCGTCTTTGAATTCAAATGCGATCTTTGCGTCACCGACTACGTTTAGAAAATCCTGGAGGTATTGAGCATTAAATCCGATGTCGGTTGTCTCGCCGGCATAATCTGTCGCGATAGTCTCGTGTGCTTCACCGTCCTCAGCGTTTTGAGAACTGATTACCAACTGATTTGGCTCGAGATGGAAACGAGTTCCGTGGGATTTTTCATCCGCCATCAAAGCGACTCGTCTGATAGCAAGGTTCAGTAGACTGCTATTAAACTCGACCAATCGGTCGTTGTTCTTCGGCATGACCATTTCATAATTCGGGAATTGACCATAGAGCATGCGCGAGATCAGAAGCCGTGGTCCAAGCTCGAAGTAGATGTGATTGTCATCCATCCCTAAACCGATTTGGTCGTCGAAGCCGGTAGTTAACTTCGTCAATTCAGCCAGTGTCTTTCGGGGAATCAGCGTATCGATGGTTTGCTTGTCATTAGCCGTGACGTGTTTCGTTTCGATAAATGCCAGGCGATGACCGTCAGTCGTAATCATGCGGGCGCCGGATTCGTTTAGGACAAACTTGGCGCCTGAAAGGGTGTAACGTGATTCCTCTTGAGTGATGGCAAAGATTGTCCGATCGATGAACGTCTTGATTACGCCGGCAGGCAGTTGTGTGGGTGCGGACTTGAATGCAGGAATTTCGGGAAACGAGTCTCGACCAATACCGACCATTTTAAAGCGAGCCCGATCGCATTTTACAGTCACCCATTCATTATCTTCCTTTTTGAAGTTAACTGGCGCATCCGGAAGGAGGCGTGCAATCTCAAAAAGCTTTCGTGCCTGAACACACATTGACCCCGGTGTTGTGATCGTTTCGGCTTCCATGTCACAACGAATCGTGACGTCGAGATCCGTTGCAGTGATTCGGATGGTGGTCTCACCAATTGATTCGATAAGTATGTTTGAAAGCACTGGGATCGTGTTTTTCTTCTCCACGACGCCCTGAACGAAACCGAGTTCTTTTTGAAGGTTCTGTTTACTTACTACAAATTGCATTGCGATCGCTCCTTTAAACAATCCACAAAAGATCGTGAAGGTATGAATAAAGACGTAAACAAGCTAACTGCCCAGTGGAAACTTTTTGGAAGATTGGCGCGCAGCTTCCGAAAAGGCTTTTGTGCTGGCCATTACGACCAGCGGGCTGTTGCTGAGCAAAGTGTGTGCCACTTGGTGTGCTACGAGGAATATTCTATCCGCTATCCGCTAATAGCTGTTCGCAGCCTTTAGTTTTCTACGTTAATTAGCAAAGAGTACTGGTTGGGAGAATCGGCTCGTGATTTGCGCAAGAGCAGGGTGTGTTGTTGTTGTCTTTGAGCGGCGTGTTCGAGTGGTTAATTGGGTTTGTCTTTGTGAAAGTAATTGAGCGTAACGATCGTAGACGGCCGCAGCGGTGGTGTAGAGAATGTCAGTGTTGGCGCTTTGTTGGATCTCAGATCCCATCAGGGCGGTGATATCACGACGGACGGAGGCGACAATTTCGCATTGGTCCATAGTGGGTTGAAAGGAGGGCCATCCGTGTCTGCCACCATGCTGGGTGAAAAGCAGCGTTTTGGGGATGCGAGCCTCAATGAGTTTTCGTTTTGTAGCTTTGTCCTTGCTTGTTTCTATTTGGGCCTGGAGTTGGTCTGACAATATGTGTGGTTCGATATCGGAGAGCCAATCGTGTTGGCGATAAGAGAAGGTTGAGCGTATTTCGAGGTCGGCAATGTGGCGATATGAATCATGGTTGGTGGATACAGCGGCGCCTTTTTCCCAATCGTTCCTGCTGGCTAGAAAACAGTAAGCACACGAGATACGTTCATTGCCTCGGTCGTATTGTGGATGTCGAGGAAAGTTTGCATTGCGATGGGTAAGCCAAACAGTTTCGATGGTGGTGTGGAGGATGGGGAACCAGTCTCGGCCCTGTGTGCCGTCTGCTCTGGATAATTTGTCATTAGGTTTAGAGATGGGGTTTTTGGCCCTTTTGGCTGACTCTTCTGCTCGTAATCCGATCACATTCAGGATAAAGGCTTGCGGATACAATCTCACGGCCGCTTGCGTTATAGGTGCAACTTTGGTTTCTGAACGACAGAAGGGGGCGTTTGCTTGAGGCCACGGTGAGATTAGATTGACACATTCAAGCTTGGCCCACCTTCTGCAATTGTCTCGCCATCGCTGCGTATAACGTTCTAACAGGCCTCCTTTTTCTCTTCGAACAATCTTTAGTTCCCATCCTACAAAGTTGGCAAGGCGTCGGACTTCGTCAATGGATTCGATGTGCTCGATCTCACCCAGGTCAGCGTGGCAGATTAGTTTCGGGCCAGTGTAGTTAATTGAGGTCAAGAATTTAGCGAGGAGAATAATCATACAGGCGCTGTCTTTTCCGCCTGACGCTCCTGCCAGTATTGGAGATTGATTTATTAACGCTTCAAGGATGTGCTGGTCGAGGCTGATACCGAGTTTTTGTGCCTGGTCTTCGATGACTTCGGCGTAAGCGGTGCGAGCAAGGGCAGCGATAATTAGGGGTAGGTAGAGGGTGCAGGGTGTCATCGTTATCGTTGGTTGCAGGGCTTTTGCGGTGGTGTTTGGGGTGTTTTAAACGTAGGGTAAATAACCCTAGTAACGGGGGCGATATAGGGTTAAAAACCCTAATCACTCACTGGATATTGTGTTTCGTGAATTTCGAGGAGCTTTACGAAGTCGCGATTCAGGATCTGGTGGTTTTCGTATTGAAGAGTGCCTGTGCGGGTTAGTTCCTGCGCTTCGTCTTCATTTTTGGCTTCGATGGAGTAGGTGACGAGTGTTTGCCACTGCTCTCGCTGTTCGATGGAAAAGATGGGCATTGGCTGGAATTAGTTCTGTTCGTTGTTAAGCGTTGTGCGGCACGATTGATGCAGTGAAAAGTGTTCTATAGCCGTGTGTTGCTCGCGGCTTCCAATCTCAGCACGCTGGAAGAGGAATTCTCAATGTCAACGCATCCGTCAGAGTTATTAAACCTGGCTAGTGGTTCTCGGTTTCACGTCAGTCAGGCGGTTAGCTCTGCCAGGATGGTGGAGACAATGGTGAAGGACGAACTGCGGCGCGGCGACTTCTCGCAGACTCAAGGTCGTGTCGGGCGGATTGAAGAGTTGGTGAATGAACACTTATTGGAGCCCGAACAAGAAAGAAGTCTGTTGCTTCTGGCTGCTGAACTGTTAGAGGGAGCAGGGGAAACGCGTAAAGCTTATCAATTGACGGGAAGATTGCTGGCTGATAAGGAGCGTTTGGGTCATGACTTTTTGAGCGCGCTTCGCAGATTTAGGGCGCGGTTGGCTTTGAATGCCGGCGATGTAGCAAGCGCGCGGTCTGAAGTAAGTGTGACTGAGCGGACAGTGATGGAGACGTTAAGGGGTTTTGGTGAAGTCGAGCAGACAGTTGATAAAGAAGATTTGTCGAAAGTCAGCGCCGCGACGTGGTTGTTATCCGCTGAAATATCATTGGCAGAGAGAGAGTATGAACGGTCGTTGCAGGATTTAGCGAATGCGCGGAGCTGTATGGCGAGCGGTGTAGTCAAGCATATTGATGAATCAGCAATGTTCGAGCTGTTGTCGGCGTTGGTTCTGGTAGGGATCAGCGATGGGGCGGGAGCTCCGGCACTTGCATATCTGTATGAGATGCATGTTGCTTTGCGCAATGAGTTTGGTGCAGTTTCGGCAGCAGTGAGAGCCAGAATCGCCGCGGCAGCGGGTGACATGGGAAACGTAATTGGATTGAGTGCGAGTGAGATAGCTCGTTGGCGCGCGTATGGTCCTGACGCTGAGGTGGTGCAGCATTATTTATTGGAGGGTGGTTCTGCGCCTGGTTTATCTGATGCTTTGTCTCGGTTGCCACCACCGTCGGAATTGCTGGCGGCAGTTGATGAGACTTTGGCATTAGTTCAAGTCGCTCAAGTCGCTCGTCAAAATGTCAGCGTGGCAGAGGCTGTGCAGCCGAGTCTCTTGCCAATGTCTTTTCTCTTTGAGTTCTTCAGGCTCGAAGAGGTTACAGGGATGTTTGATTACAATCTGAAGACAGGGCATTTGGTGGTTGAGTGGAGCGATTGTGATGAAGGGCTGTTGAGGAGTGCGGTCGTGGCGGGAGCGATCTCGGAATTGGCGTTACGTTGTAAGAGCGGAACTATCTATTTGAATAAGGGTTCGTATGTAGACGCTGTGCTTGATGCGGAAGATCCTGACTTGTTGGGAATGTCAGTACAGGATGTGATTTTCGAGATTTTTAGGATTAGCACTGCAGGAATTCCGGGTGCTGGGGCGCGTCAATTTAATGGCGGGGCCGAGGTAGCGAGAATTGCGGAGAGGGTCAACCTTCGGCCCAACCAGTTTAACTTGGATTTGACGAAGCGCCTGGACCATATGCGGTCAGGAAGCATGGAAAACCAAGTGGCGGATGAAGAGGTTGATCTGGATGTTGTCTTTGCGAGTTGGCAAACGGCTGGGGCAGTTGATCAGGCCGTACCTGACGGTATTGTCAGTGCAAGAGTTGAAGTCCCTGCGTCAGGCATGACGAAGCTGTTAGCAGGAATCCTTGAGGCAACCGACGTCGTGTCCTTGCAGTTGAGGATTATTGAGTGCCTCGGAGCCTTGGGGCTAAGTGGAGTCCGGATTGAAATTGAGTTGGCGAATTGTGGTGAGAAGTTTCGCGAGTGTGGATTAAGGGCGGAGCTTTGTGATGTGTGGGGAACCTATAGGGCTGGTCCATTGTTAATGATAGTCAGCTTTAGAAAAGGAGTGGAGGTCGGTTGTCGAGAAGAGATCGATGTGGTAATGAAGGCCGCCTTGGAAAGGTTGCGATCGCTGCCTGGTCAGAGAATTGTCGGTGTAGTCGAAAGTCCTGGCTTTGTTGCGGCGGATCCTCTGACTCAGGAGTTGCTTTCAACACTGAGGGATTTGGCTCCACTTGACGGGGTATCGGGTAGTTCGAAGCAAACCTTTAAGCACCTGCTGCTCGAGGGTGAACGCGGAACGGGTAAGGAGTTATTGGCGCGCTTAATTCATGGCTGGTCAGGTCGCGCTCAAGAGAAGTTCATTGTGGCAAATTTGGGGGCTATCACTAAGGAACTCGCTGCTGCGGAAATCTTTGGTTACAAGAAGGGGGCGTTCACAGGGGCTGAAAATGATCATGTGGGCTATGTAGGTAAGGCTGAGAGAGGAACTTTGTTTTTGGATGAGTTGGATGAAGCAGACGAGCGCATGCAAGCATTGCTAAAGCGTGTTGTTGAGTACCGAACTTATAACGTAGTTGGGAGCGCAGAAGAATTGACGTGTGATGTTCGGTTCGTGGCTACTACGAATCGGGTTCGGGCTGGAGAGGATTTCATAAAGCCAGATTTGCGGGATCGGTTTACCAGGGTAAGAGTGCCTGCTTTGCGTATGCGCAGAGGAGACATTGGTCCGTTGGCCGAGTTTTTTGCCAGACCTTATAAGCTTCCGGAAACAGTGTTGGGGTATTTTGAGGGTTTTGATTGGCCTGGAAATGTTCGGCAGTTACAGACCGTGGTTGAGCGAGTGTGCTTGCTTGCAAAGTCTGAGGAGGAATTGAGTCTATCTGCGTTTGAGGCTTCCGTCCGAGAAACGGGTCCGAATCCTGCTCTTGTCATGCTTGAGGAGGGAGGTTTAGCTCCGTTGGAAGTTGGTGAAACGTATAAGGACAGAATGAATAAAACGAGTCGGCAGTTAATTAAGTATTATTTGGATTTTACTGGTTGGAATAAAACCAATACAGCGAGTTTGTTGGGTATGACTCGGCAAAACTTGAATGATCTTATTAAGAGTCGAGGGATTGTTGAGGGGAAGAGTTAGAGGGATTGATATCTTGATTGGGGTCTTCAGTGTGGTTGTAAGAAAGGAAGCAGGCCAGTTTACAAATAGATCGAATTGACTATTTGAATCTATGCTTTCTCCCACCGATAGACGGTAGACCAGCGACTACACCAGGAAACCGTATCCCTATAAGGAGCAGCACAGTGCCAATAAACACCGACCGGTTAGCAGACAATCTGTGTATCGCCTACATCGCAGCGCATCTCGATATCACGATGGCTACGGCTGCCAAACAATACAAAAGTCGGAGTGGAACTGGCACGTACTGGAAAGCAATGGCCCAGGATCTCCACCAACAGAATGAAGTCAAACCCTTTGAGGTTCGAGAAGCCGATGGCGAAACCCTTCCACTGACAGACCCACTCCCACTTTATTTA
>Ga0187894_10007604_pt1 | contig 10151 bp, 6 predicted proteins | sample GBC1701081metaG_FD_136650 | JGI IMG/M metagenome (GOLD analysis project Ga0187894, IMG submission 136650) | White microbial mat communities from a lava cave in the Kipuka Kanohina Cave System on the Island of Hawaii, USA - GBC170108-1 metaG ... | reverse complement strand
GACTCGCCAAAAGTATTTTTCGCTACGGTTTGAATCATTTGCGGCGCATATTATGCAATCTCTCGGATCGTCTCCAACAGATTGCGTTTCGACAAGTTATTCAACTTTTGTCATGTACTTAGGGCAATCCTATAAAATTTACAAGGGCAAATTCAATTCTTAAAGGCGCGGGCAGAGCAAATACGACTATAACAAAGACCAGTCAATTTAGCTGCCCTAATGCGCTTGCCGTGATTGATGCAAATGGTCAGGCGAACTCCTTAGCAGATATTAAAGTGATGGATTTTTATCTGGACCTTACAGCATCAAGTTCTTGTGTTGGGCTTCCGGCAATTGCTTTTTTACGAGTAAATCCTGATGCTATCCTGAATCCCGGAGGCGAAATTTCTGGACTAACGATTCAAGCATCACTAAATCACAATGGCATAGATGTCAATCGGTCCAGCTATATTCGTATAGCGAATAACAGAGTTAGGGATACGGGCACAGGAATCGCTGTTACTAACTCATTCAAAGCAATAGTGGATGGTAATCGAATGAATCGCACAGATGCGGCAATTACCCTTCAGAATGCACCGGGCGTTGGAGGTATATTTGATTCAAGTGAAACAAGTGTCACTGATAATCGAATCACTGATAACCTCAATCGCGCCATGCGACTCAAGGCGAATGGAAGCGGGGCTAAACCCTTACGTAAACTGATAGTTACGGGAAATACCATCACCAATTATGGGCTAACAGGTATATACGTAGTGGCAGGAGTCCAAAATAGTAGAATTGAAAATAATTATGTTCAAGGAGCACCCAACTCCTATTATGCTCTTTGGATAGGAAGTATTAACCCCGGTGAGGATGACAACCCAATAGGTTCAAATCCGAATCCGCCGTTAAATGCAAGTTTTGACAATCAAATCAACCTTAATACCTTCATAGGGGGTAATACAGGGCAATTTGATGTCAGCTTTAATGGTTCGCCAAATGTCGCTGGCCCTGACCAGCCTTCCATATCAAGAGGTTGGAAAGGAAATAATACCCTCGGAAGCGGCGGAATAGATCCCACGGCTTCTAATTTTTGTAGTCAATATAGCCATGCATATTGGGTTTACCAAAATGGGCTCAACTATGTTCCATCAGGCGGCATAATTTATTTGGCTGCTGCTGGCATATACCCAGGAACTAAAGCCACCTACCATATTCGTCGGCCCAATGAAGTTACAGATGTAATGACAATTACCACACAGACAGCGGCTAACTCTGTCTGTGTGCTCAATCAGGAAAATTCCCCGTCCATTAACTTGCAACCTGGATTGTATGATGTATACATTGATTTGAAAGATGGGAATGCCAGATATTCTAACCCTAGTTCTGGTGCTCCTGTTCCTATCAACAATTGGTTGCAAAGCGTCAAACTCGATGTCAGGTAACAGTAAGACCGACTTAATTGTTATAGCCATTTCCCTTTCATGAGGGAAATGGCTATAATTTTGGCACTTTCTTTCAACAAATTCATTTTATGAATAAAAATCTACAAATTAAGCATCGTCAATTCCGCCTCTGGCTTTTGGATATATTAGGGGTAGGTGTGGAAATCAGCATAAGGAAAAAATTGTTTTTTGTAGCGCTAATATTTTTTATCTCTTTTTCGGTAAAATCTTTGCAGATGACCGACCTTGCGCCGATTATGCACACTGAAGAACAGTTGCATTTGGGGATGGCAGGCGAGTATTACCGGGATGCGCTTTTTCTGATTGAAGGGCGAGGCATATTGATACCTGACAATTGGGATGCGAAGGATACGAGTTTGTTGGTTCACGCGCCCGGCTATGGAATTGTTCTTGGCGTAATTCAAAAACTTTTTGGCGGGAGTTATTTCACGATTCAATTTTTGCAGAACATCTTGAATTCATTTTCAGCCGTGTTGATGTTCCTGATTGCAGGCTCGCTCATCAGTTGGCGCGTTGGCATGGTCGCCGGTTTTCTCTGCGCCGTGTCGCATCACTTTTCCTATTATTCAAATGTCATTTTGCCCGATGCGCTTTGCGCTTTGCCGATTTTGTTAGCGATTTATCTATTGGTCAAAACCCGAAGAGGTAAAGTCAGACCAATATGGGTCTATATTCTGGCAGGCATATTGATTGGCGTATCCATCTGGCTTCGCCCAAATGCGTTGCTGATGGGCTTACTATTAGCAATTTTTTTGATAGTTGTCTCTGTGCGTCGGCGACAGGAACGAAAACGCGCTTGGGTTCTGGCTGTTGTTCCAGTTCTGGTCATTCTACCCATCACCCTCAGAAATTATGTGATTTTTGGTGAATTTTCCTTAATCAGCGCCAATACGGGAATTGTTTTGTGGGAAGGCATCGGCGATGCAAGCGGCGACCGCTTCGGAGCCGTTACTGATGATGTTCAGGTAGCGCAACAGGAAGGCGTTCTTTATAACAATCCTGAATATGCCAAGCATTGGGCTGCTCCCGACGGTATTAAACGCGACCACGACCGTGTAAAGCGCAGCTTAAATGTTATTCTTCATCATCCCTTCTGGTTTATGGGAGCGATGGTTAAGCGAATGGGACAGATGTTGAAATACTCTGGTGGCGCACCGCTAATCTTCAAAAGCAGCAACACAACCTTGATTGAAAGAGGAGAAGCTTTGCAGGGAATAAAACCCGGACACCCGATGCCTTCACGCAAAGCTAGAGAAGCAGACCGCTGGCTGGCGAATACGGGCAACCTCTTTTTCTGGCTGCGTCCTATTGTTATTATCTTGCAACGTGTTACGAAAGAGACAGCACAGGTCTTTATTTTGATAGGCGCAGCAATGATTTTAATTTTAAGCTGGCGGCGTTTCCTCTGGGTGATGATGGTGCCACTCTACTACCTGCTGATTCAATCAACCATGCACACAGAGTTTCGTTATACCTTACCGATGCACTATTTTCTCTTCGTCTTTGCGGCGATTTTCTGGATTATCATTAGCGTTGGAATTTATCGGACGGTACAGCGATTGGTGTCTAATAGATATCTGACGCTTCAAAAGCGCGACGAGCATTATCTACAGTGCCGCGCTTTTGAGGTGCCGTGACGTTGTTGAGAGTTATTTCTGACGGCTCTTTCTCTTGCGTCTCATTTCAACAGTTCATCAATCGTGTTGTACGTCACCGCATGATAAGAAGGTCGCGCTTCTTTGTAAATCCGTTGCGCCATTGCTTTGCCTTCCGGCGTCTTTGCCAGTTCTGCATATAGCGGTCTGACGAACTTTCTGCGCCCGACGGTCTTTAAGAAATTCTCCAGCGTCGGATAGGCGGCTTCGTACTTATTCGGAATCGCCCGCAGCAACCATTCGGTGACGATTTCCGAATTGCCCGATTTCGTAAAACCGAATGCCGCGTCCAAATCGCTCATCTGCTGTTTTGTCATCGAAGCGGGCAGATGGCGTAGGAAGTGTAGCCAGTGTTGCGTTGTCCAGCCTGTAGTCTGCAAATCCTTCGCTGCCGTGCCGCCTGTCCATGCTTTTAATTGCGCGTCAACTTTGCCAAATTCCGCCGCCTGAATCTTCGGGCAGTTGTCCGGCAATCCCGGTTTATAAATCCACTCGTCAATCTTCAATTTATCTTCCAGCGCCTTATCGCCTTGAATCAAATTGTCGCGCAGATAGCTGACGAACTTCTCTGTCATCATACTCTGAAACGCGAACGCATCAAAATACTTTTTCAGGAACGCATCCCATTTGTCGCGCCCAACCGTTTCTTCAATCATTCGCAAAAACATAAAGCCTTTGTCATAAGCGATATTGGTTGTTCCGTCGTCAGCATCTCGTCCGGCAAGGTCGAGTTTCAGCCGCGTATCGTCAGGCTTATCTTTCAGGCTTTCCAGTTCATCATTCAAATCCTGTAGCCCAAGTTGCGCCAGCATCTCCGAGTAATTCTTGCCGGCGACGACTTCCATAATGCGATTCTCAAAATAGTTGGTAAAGCCTTCATTCAACCAAAAGTCATTCCACGTCGCATTGGTCACCAGATTGCCCGACCACGAATGCGCCAACTCATGGGCGATGAGCGACACCAGCGAACGATCCCCTGCAAGGATAGTCGGCGTCGCAAAGGTCAAACGCGGATTTTCCATGCCGCCAAACGGAAAACTCGGCGGCAGCACGATCACGTCGTAGCGTTCCCAACGATACGGACCATAAAGCGATTCCGCCGCCGCCATCATCTTCTCTAAATCGGCAAATTCATTGGCAGCACGGTCAACGACATTGGGTTCGGCATAAACGCCGCTACGGTTGCCGAGCGGGCGAAAGCTGAGGTCGCCAACCGCCAGCGCCAGCAGGTAAGACGGAATTGCCTGCGGCATATCGAATTCATAAACGCCTTCGGCATTCAACGCCGTACTGTTTTTGGCGCTCATCACGGCAAGCAAATCTTTCGGCGCTTTGACTTTCGCGTGATAGGTTATCCGCACACTTGGCGAATCCTGACAGGGAACCCACGAACGAGCGAGGATGGCTTGCGATTGCGTGAAGAGAAATGGCTTTTTGCCGCCCGCAGTCTGCGCCGGGGCGAGCCATTGCAACGCCGCCGCCTGCGGGCTTGTCGTGTAATAGACATTCACCTCTTTGGTTTCCGGCGTGATGTCAACCGTCAGCGAACGCCCCATATATTTGACTTCATCACCGAGTTTGAATTTGGTTTCAGTGTCGCCTTTGTCGAGCGTGACTTTCTGAATCGTCAAATCGCGGGTATCTAAAATAAGCTGTTTCGCGCCGTTGCGATTTTCAATTTGCAGGGTAGATTTTCCGGCAAGCTGTTTCTTGTCGAAGTCTACGTTGAGGTCAAGGTCAAGATGTTTGACAACAACATCGGCGGTATTGGCGAAAGTATGCGGGTCTTTTACAGGTTCCATCGGTTTACTCTGCGTGGGTGATTGTCTGGTCTGTGGCTGGGATTGTGGCGTTGAGCAGGCTACAACAAACAGGAGCGTGAAAACGACGATGCCCTGCAAATAATAAGAGGTGCTTTTCATCAATCTCCCCATCGTTCTGGAAGTTCAAATCATGTGCGGCAATTCATCGAAGCGCATCATATCCGGCGCAAAAATTATAGCAGGATTTGCGCCGTCTGGTTTACCTGAAAGCGGGTTTTACAAAAGCGCCGGATTTTCCGGCTTCTCGCTCTTGTTGCAATGTGCAGTCGAAACTCCGTAAGCGGCTTTCGGTAGTTTCACCGTCTTTAGAACTTTTTAGAATTTATTTATCTTTTCTTAAAGACTTTGCTCCGCGCTCTTCCATAAGATGTCGAATTGGGACAAATAGGCGATGTTTCGGTGATGTGATAACGACTCCGTATTTCTGTGACACGCTTACAACCTGATTTCGCAACAATTATGAACTTTGCAAAAAGGCAACCATATCCGACGCTACAAGCTCGAAAACCATCTTCGGCAATGCTCCGTAGAGCAAGCGAGGCTGGAGCAGATAGCTAGAGGTTGTTGCTATTACAAATAAGATAGGAAGAAGCACATGAAAAATCGAACACGGGCAAATCGGAGGTATACGATATGCCATTCGTTACTGAAATTATCTGTTGTCTCGCTCTTTGTTTTGCTCGGTATTATGGCAATTGCCGCCAGTGGGCAAGAGCAGAAAGCCGGGTACAATGCGCCCTTCACAGTTCCCAAAACCTGGGATGATGAGGCGATTACTTCGATAGAACTGCCTTTGCCGCAAGCCCGCATTTCGCCCGTTCACGTCTCATCGGAGTTTTATTACAAGATTCCGGTGCGCCCAATCTATAAAACCTATGCGGTTTACCATCCCGGCAAAGAGCCTGCCGGTTATATGGAATCGTTGAAGCAGCAAGAGCCGGTGCAAATTCACTTAGACTTTTCAAAATTCAAGACTGAAGACGAATGGATTAAAGCAGGAGAACTCATCTTTGATGCGCCAATTGATTATCTCACTATCGAAGATAGTCATATCAGAGAGCTTGCCCTATTTGAAAAAGCTGGCATCCCGATTACCAAAGACGGCATCTTTCCTTTCGCCCGCTACGTTGTCAGAGAAAAAGGCAAAGTCGAACTCGGCATCGCCGCTTGTTCCAACTGTCATACCCGCGTGATGCCGGACGGCTCAACGATACTCGGAGCGCAGGGCAACTTTCCGCTTGACCGCCTCATTGCCTACACCTTCCGGGCAGAGGCGGCGAAAGCGCCGGATGCCAAAACCTTTCTGCAAGAGATTCGCAACGTTGAACGAGCGGGCTTTGCCACTCCGCATCTGCCAGCCGACGCCTATTCACGCTTTGAGCAGATGTCACTGGAAGAGATTGCCACGGCGCATGAAGCGATACCGGGAGGCGTCTTTGCCCGCCAGCGTGCGAGTGTCTTCTATCCGCCGCACGTCCCGGATTTGATCGGCATAAAAGACCGGCGTTATCTGGATGCCAGTGGGCTGGTTCGACATCGCAACATTGGCGATTTGATGCGTTATGCGGCGCTCAATCAGGGAGGCGATGACCTGTCGCGCTATGGCGATTTAAGACCAATTGAGATATTGCGAGGAAAGATGCCGGAGCCTGCCGGACTTGGTCGCTATAGCGATGAACAACTATACGCGCTGGCGCTTTATATCTATTCGCTGAAGCCGCCGCCGAATCCCAATAAGTTTGATGCGCTGGCGGCTCGCGGGCAAAAGATATTTAACAGCGAAGGTTGCGCTGTGTGTCATACGCCGCCGCTTTATACCAATAACAAACTCGTGCCTGCTGATGGCTTCAAAGTGCCGGAAGAGCATAAGAAACTATATGACATTCTGCCCCTGTCCGTTGGCACAGACGCGAACCTGACCATGAGAACACGGCGCGGCACGGGTTATTACAAAGTGCCTTCGTTGAAAGGCGTGTGGTATCGCAGTATGTTTGAGCATAGCGGCTCGGTGGCAACGCTGGAAGATTGGTTTGATTCGCGCCGCCTGCGGGATGATTATGTGCCGACGGGATTTCGCGGCGCTGGCGTTAAGCCTCGCGCCGTCAAGGGGCATGAATTCGGACTTGACCTTTCGGCAGCCGACCGCAAAGCTCTCATCGCTTTCTTAAAAACATTATGAGCAGATTTCCTGCAAAAGACGATTTCCAGTATTTTGCCGCATTGAAGAATCAGCAACAGAGGCTCTGTGCAATAGGACTTTTGCAAGCAGTCTGCACCTTTACGGATTGTGCCAATCACTGGAAATCTTTAATCAGGACGGCATACGCGCCTTTAGGTCCACGCGCCAGAACGAGGTTTTTGCCATCGCGTGAGTAAGCGAAGTTGGAGATGAGGTCGGTTTTGAAATTGGTAAGCGGCTGCGGTTCGCCGCCCGCTAGCGGTTGTTTCCAGAGATTGCCGACATTATTCTGTTTCTCGGTATAGACAATTGCCTGTCCGTCGGGCAGCCATCGCGGCGTCACATAATAATAGGCAAATTGCACAACTTGAAAGCTCTTGATGGGCAACCCGCCCTCGGCGGGAATGATGGCAAGACTGCCTTTTTCAATTTTGTTGCTCTTCGGCAGGATACACGAAATCAGCTTGCCGTCGGGTGAAAAGCTGGGTTCGATAGCGTGATAATCGGTAAGTTGAATGGGTGTGCCGCCCTCAATCGGGATTTTCCAGAGAGTTGATTTGTCCGCCGTATGCGAGACATAGACGACCCATTTGCCGTCCGGCGAGCAGTCTGGGTTGGTTGTGGACTGCTCGCCAAAGGTCAACTGCTGCAAATTGGAGCCGTCTATATCTGTGCGAAATAGTTGGCTGCGGTTCGTCCGGTTTGAGGCGAAAACCAGATAGCGACCATCCGCCGTAGCCGTTACATCGCGCTCCTCAAAGGCATCTGCCGTCAGCGCCTTCACGTCCGTGCCGTCCGGCTTCATTGTCCAGAGGTCAAGGTCGTCACCCGTGCGCGAACCGTAGGCAATGCGTCCATCAGCAAGCAGAGCTATGCCGGACGAACCATCGTCAAGCCCTGTGGTCAGCCGTTTGGCATTGCCTGCCTTGCCATCGGCTCCAACAATCCAGAGTTGGAATGAATTCTCCCAACCGTCTGCTACCAGGGTGCTGCCATCTGCTGTGATGCCAAGACCATAATTGCCATACCCCTGAATGCCGGACGTGAGTTGATGCACTTCGCCCTTGGGGTAATCCAGATAGTACAACTGATTGCCGATATGCGGACGGGAAGCGACGAAATACAACCGTTGCCCATCAAATGACCAAGCCATTTTACCAACCTCTCGCCAGAGTTCCGTCGTTAGCGGTTTGACCTCACGGGTGATAGTGTCAATAGCGAAAAGGCTTATATGACCATTCGCGCCTCGCTTATCGGCTTCCGTGATGCCGGCAAAGGCAATCGCTCTGCCATCCGGCGACCATCCGGGGCTGCCGCTGAATCCTTGTTCCGGGTAGTTGACGGTCAGCAATGCCTGTTCGCCGCTGCTGTCAAGCGCCGCTATCATCAGACTTCTTTGCTTGCGGTCAGGAGAGTAACGGTAAATGGTCACCTGCCGACCATCCGGTGAGAGCGTGAACATTGAGGCGAAGTTTCCCAGCAATCGCGTCGGCGGTCCTCCTAAAACCGGCACACGGTAGAGTGCGCCTTCGGTTTCGCGCCGGTCTATGGCAGCGTAATAAATGAACTGCCCATCGGGGGAAAAAGCCGTGCCATAGAAAATTCGTTCCCTTGGCTCGATAAGCTGAATCTCCTTATTCGAGCCAACCTGCCGTAGCCAGAGCATCCCCGTCCCGGTGTCATAATTCTGTATGTAACAAATAAATCTGCCATCCGGCGAGATGTTGGTAATCGCTTTGCCGAAGTTGGTGAGGCGGGTAATTTTAATCTTCGAGTCTGCATTCACTCTGCTGTTATTCACCGCCACTGTCTTATCGCTCTTGAATGAATTGCGTCCGAAGAAATAGCCGGTCGTCGCCGCCACCAACAACCCGACGAGCAACAGAGCCGCAGTTGTTCGATGTCTGGTGAGCCAGCCTGTTTGAGAAGTCGCGCTCGCTGTCGTCAATAGGGATAGTTTTGGTTCATTGAGAGGCAACGGCTTCGGGGCAACGATTTCAATACCGGGCGTGTCGCTGTCTTCGGTTTCTTCTTCGATAATGATGCGCGAATGAGTGCGTTCTGCAACAAACACAGCTGGCTCTTCTCGCACTTCGGTGACACTGGCCACAAAGCGATAGCCACGACGCGGGATGGTTTCAATATAGCGATTGCCGTTCTTGTCTTCACCAAGAGCTTTTCTGAGAGTGAAAACGTGATGCGACAGATTCGCTTCTTCAACGAAGCTATCCTGCCAGATTTGCCGCATCAATTCGTCTTTACTGAGGACGTGACCGCTGTTCTCAACTAAAGTCAGCAGCAGGTCGAAGGCTTTGGGAGGAAGCGCGATAACCTCGTCGCCGCGCCATAACAAGCGGTCGGATGTATCTATGCGAAATCCGCCGAATTCGTATAAGTGCTTTGTTTTGACGCGCATAAGCGCCTCCAAGAAGGCATCAAGAAGTCATACAGAAAAAATAGAGAATTTCTAAAGGACTTCCAGAACACCGAACAGGTAAGGTCTGCCGCGTGGTTGAGGGTGTCAGTAATTTCAGCAGCCCTGACCGCCGCCAATTTTATAGCAAGGCAGCACGACGACGCAACAGCAACGTCTTTGCCAGCCGTGAGACCGGAAGATAGCGGAAAACAAGAATGAAACGAAGAATGGAAATCACCATTGAAACCGAGCGCTTCCTCATCATTACCCCGCGCCGGTTCGAGACGCGAAGCTGGTGCGCGTCGTGCGGCAGACAAGTCAGGATGGTAACAGTAGACGAAGCTGCCAGATGTCTGTGCCTAAGTTCGCGGCTCATCTACCGATGGATTGAAGATCAGACGCTGCATTATACGGAAACCGCAGACCGCCGCCTGCTCGTCTGCCTCAACTCTATGCCGCAGCCCGGAAACGCGGCTTCCTGAGCCTATCCGGGCTGACAACTTTAATAGATTATTCCCTTTGTGGCATTAAATCAGTAAAATAGTTAAATGCCTAAATCTAAAAAAATTGAATTTGATAAAAAAGGATTTGATGAAGCAGAATGGCACAAGCATTTTCGACTTCATCAACAAG
>Ga0187894_10007603_pt1 | contig 10152 bp, 7 predicted proteins | sample GBC1701081metaG_FD_136650 | JGI IMG/M metagenome (GOLD analysis project Ga0187894, IMG submission 136650) | White microbial mat communities from a lava cave in the Kipuka Kanohina Cave System on the Island of Hawaii, USA - GBC170108-1 metaG ... | reverse complement strand
CGCGCTGATCGTCGCGCGCGTATTCGAGGCGCGTCTGGTGACGAGTGCAGCGCAGCTCGCCGCAGCGCTCGACTTCGCCGCGGAGCAGGGCGCCGCGCTCGCCAGCGTGAGCGCGGGCCTGCGCGAGGATCGCGAGCTGTTACGGAGTGCAGTGGCGCGCGCACAAGTGCGCGGCGTGCGGATCGTCGCGGCCGCGCCCGCGCGCGGCGCTCGCGTGTACCCGGCCGCGTACGCGCAGGTCGTGCGCGCGACCGGAGATGCGCGCTGCGCGCCCGGCGAGCACTCGTGGCTCGCGAGCGCGCAGGCGGACTTCGGCGCGCACGTGCATGCCGGGCCCGTGCAGGGCGCGAGCGCCGGCTGCGCATACATCGCCGCCAAGCTCGCCTCGCTGCTCGGAGCGGGAGCGACGCACGAACGCGCGCTCGCACAGCTGCGCGAGAGTGCCCACTACCTCGGACCCGAGCGCCGCCGCCGCTGACCGCAACCGCCCACTCACGTCAACAATTTAAGTTTTTGGGGTCAGACCCCGCTTGCACCGCTTGCACCCCGCGTGCACCACGGCGAGGGCATGGACGCTCTCGCGGTGCGCGCGCAGCCATGCCTCGACGGACGCGCGCGACTCGGGCGGCAGCGCAGCGAGCGCGCTCGCCTCGCTCTCTGCGCCCCGTGCCGCCGCGCGCACGAGCGGCGCGAGGTCTGCGCCAGCCACGCGCCAGATGCCGAGCGGTCGCTCGGGCGTGACGACGACTTCGCGCTGCTCGATCCAGCCGTCGCAGACAACCGGACCCAGCACGATCGCGAGCTGCGCGCTCGCCGCAGCCGCTGCGCTGGTCGCCGGGCTGCTCGCGCGCGATCCGTGCGCCGGCTCCGCATCTGGCCACGCGGCGCGAGCGCGCCAGAACGCGCTCCCGTAGTGCGCGGCGCCGAGCGCATGGAAATCGCGCGTGACGCGCGCGAAGCGCAGGAAGATGTCGCGCGCGCGCGTCGCGTAGAAGTCGCGCGCGAGCGCCGCGCGCTCGGGGCGCTGGAGCAGCGTATTGACGACCGCCGGAGCGACGAGCGCGGTCGAGAGCGCTTGAAATACGCCATTGCCCGAAAGCGGGTCCACCGCGAGCGCGGCGTCGCCGACGCGCAGCGTGCGCGCGCGTGCGTGCGCGGCGCTGAGCACCGCGGTCGCGGCGCGCGCGAACGGCTCGCCGTGCGGCGTCGCGTCGCCCAGCCAATCGCGCGCGAACGGCTCGTCGCGCAGCGTGCGCTCGAGCGTCGCCGCGAGCTCACTGCGGGCGGGCACGTGGCTCGCGTCGAGCGCGAGCTGCACCGTGACGCCGTCGCGGCCGTCGTCGGCGAGCCACGCCCAGCCGTTCTCGAGCGAGAGCACCGCGCTCCCCGGTGCGCGCGGCTTGCGGTGCCCGTCGCGCAGTCCTCGGCGCCATTGCTGCACGAGACACGTCGTCTCCGGGCCGCGCTCGCGGCGGCCGCCGCTCGGGGCGGCGCGGCCGCGCGCATCGATCGCGGACGCCGCGGCAAGCGCCTCGCCCGAAGCGAGCTCCACCCGCACCGAATGCTCGTCCGCGCGCACCCTCTTTGCCTCACCGCGGATCACGCGCACGCCGCTCGCGACGAGATCGGCCGCGAGGCCGGCATCGAACGCGCGCCTGTCGACCTGCGCTTCGCCGGCGAGCTCGCGTTCTGCGCCGGCCCAGCGCACGAAGCGCGAGCCGGGCGGCTCGAGCGTGCGGAGCGCCTCATACGCACCGAGCGCGCGGAGCGCTTCCACGACGCGCGCAGAGAAGCTCTCGCGCCGATCCCGCAGCGCGGGCGCATCGATGACCGCGACCTCGTAGCCGAGCCGCGCGAGCCCGAGCGCCGCCGCGGCGCCGGCCGGCCCCGCGCCGAGCACTGCAATCGATCCGAGCACCGGCGGCATTGCGTTTAGTGTGCCGCGCCGGCTGGCTCTGCGGCCCACAGCTTTTGCCGGGCATTCGAGCTGAGAAGTTAGGCAGCGCGCAATCCGAACCGAGGAACTCCTCGTTTTTTCTGCGCTCCTGTTTCGCCTGGCGCCAGTCCCGCGGTGGATCGGCGCGGACAAGTCGAGACGAACTGGCTCGGCGCGGACAAGGTCGAGACAAGGCCGGACAAGTCGCCTAAAGCTTGCCTGTGGGGGCGAGTGAGTTCGCGCCGGACGAAGCGGCGCGCGGCGGGACCGGCACGACGAAGCGCGTCTGGGCGCTCGCGTGGCCGGCAATCCTGACGAACTTGCTGCAGTCCGCGGTCGGTTTCGTCGGCGGGACGATCGTTTCGCGCGAGCTCGGCACCGCCGCGATCGCGGCCACCGGCGTCGGCGGGCGCATCTTCTTCGTGCAGCAGGTGCTGCTGATGGCGGTCACCACCGGCACGATGGCGCTGGTGGCGCGCGCGTGGGGCGCCGGCAATCGCGTCGAGGCGGAGCGCGTGACGCGCACCTCGCTCTGGCTGTGCAGCGCGCTCGCGATCCTGCTCGCCGTGCCGTGCGCCGTGTTCGCGCGCGAGCTCGTCTCGCTTGCATCGCTCTGGGGACTCGACGGCCCGACCACCGAGCTCGGCGCGGCCTACGTGCGCTGGGTGAGCCTGTCGACGCTGCCGTTCGGCATCTCGCTGACGATTGCGACGGCCTTGCGCGCCGCCGGCGACACGCGCACGCCGCTGCTGATCAGCATCGCCGGCGCTGCGCTGACGCTGTTCGCGCTCTGGGTGCTCGTGATGGAAGGTTTCGGAGTTCGCTCGATGGGCGTTGCCGGTGCGGCGGCCGCGATCGGGCTCGGCGCCGGCGTCAGTGCGCTGGCATCGCTCGGCTTGTGGCGCAGCGACAAGCTGGTGGTCGGCTCGCGGCCAGGCGGCAACGACTTCGACGCTGGGCGGATGCGCCGGCTGATGCGTGTCGGCGCACCGGCGGGCGCGGAGGGTTTCTCGTTCCAGATCGGCTTCGTCGTCTTCATCGGCATCATCGCTCGCTACGGCAACGAGGCGAACGCCGCGTATCAGCTGGGCGTGAACGTGCTCGCGTTCTCGTTCCTGGTCGGGCAGGCCTTCTCGATCGCCGCGTCGACGCTCGTCGGCCAGCACCTCGGCGCGAGGGACGAGCCCGGCGCCGAGCGCAGCGGCTGGCGTGCGATGGCGCTCGCGATCGGCGTGATGGTGGTGTTCGGCGCGGGCATCATCGGCTTCGCGGAGCCGGTGGCGCGCTTCATGAGCCGCGACCCCGAGGTCATTCGGCTCACCGTGATCTTCATCTGGGTGCTCGGCTCGGTGCAGGCGCTGATGGCGATCGAGTTCACGCTGGGCGGCGCTCTGCGCGGCGCGGGCGACACGATCTTCCCGTTCGTCACGGTGCTGAGCGGCCTGACCTTCGGGCGGCTCGCGTTCGCGGCGCTCTTCATGTCGCTCGGCAAGGGCATCGAGTGGATCTACGCCGCGCTGATCGCCGACTACGTGATCAAGGGCGTGCTGTTCGTCAGCCGCTTCCGCAGCGGCCGCTGGAAGGGCATGCTCACCGAGCGCGACGAAGCGCTCGTGCTCGGCGACGCGCCCGAGACCGAGGCGGGCTGACGCAAGCCTCGCGCTGGCCCGCCGGCGGATCAGCGGCGGCGCGGAGTCGCCAGACGGGGACTTTCATACTTCCCGGTGACTTTCGTGCCACTCCTCAGCACGCCCGCGCGTGCAAGACTGTCCCTCATGTCACCGCCAAGTATGAACGTCCCCCGGTGGTGACTTTCCCCGCTCACGGATCAGCGGCGGCGCTTCGCCGCCCGCTGCATCCGCTCCTGGGACGCCGTGTTCACCGGGTTCGTCGCCACGTCGTCACCGAGGGCATGGCACACTACGGCGCCCCGCCGGAGCACTCTCGATGCAAGACATGGAGTTCGACGAGTGGATGAGCGATGCGGACGCGGCGCTCTGGCATGCGGAGCGCGACCCGCGGCTGCGCTCGACGATCGCGCTGGTGTGTGAGCTCGACGCGGCACCCGATCGCGCGCGCTTCGAGGAGTCGATCGCCTACACGCTCGGCAAGATCCCGCGTCTGCGGCAGCGAGTCGTGCAAGATGCGCTCGGTCTCGCGCCGCCGCGCTGGGAGGACGACCCGCACTTCGATCTGCGCTTCCACGTGCGCCACGCCACGCTCGGCGGGCAGGGCTCGCTGCGTGCGCTGCTCGACATGGCCGAGCCGATCGCGATGCAGGCCTTCGACAAGGACCGCCCGCTCTGGGAGCTCTACCTGGTAGACGGCCTAACAGGCGGCCGCGCGGGCATGATCCTGAAGCTGCATCACGCCGTCTCGGACGGAATGGGGCTGGTGCGCATGACGAGCGCGCTGGTCGAGCGCACGCGCGAGCGCGATCCACGCAAATCCGAGGAAGCGAGCGAGTTCGAGCCGGCAGGCGGCGCTTCGCCGCGCGCAGCGAGCGAGCGGCGAGCGGATTGGAGCGGGACGGAGCCCAGCGAGGGCGAGCGGCTGCGCGATGCGGCGCGGCGCCGCGGCGCGCAGCAGCGCACCAGCGCCGAGCGGCTCGGCCGCGCGCTCGCCAAGGGCGCGGCGGCTTTCCTGCGCGACCCGGCCGCTGCGTTCGGGGAAGCGCGCGAGACGGTCGAATCGATCGCGCGCACGCTGCGGCCCGTGAGCGAGCCGCTCTCGCCGATCATGCGCGAGCGCGGCATGGCGCTGCGCCTCTCGGGCTTCACGGTGCCGCTCACCGATTTGAAGCGAGCGGGCGAAGCGCTCGGCGGCACGCTGAATGACGCCTTCGTCAGCGCGATCAGCGGCGGGCTGCGGCTCTACCACGAGAAGCACGGCGCGCCGGTCGAAACGCTGCGCATGACGATGCCGATCAACACGCGCGAGGGGGAGAAGGGCAAGAAGGCCGGCAACCAGTTCGCGCCGATGCGGCTGGTCGTGCCGGTCGGCATCCGCGACGTGCGCGAGCGGCTGCGCGAGATCCAGGGGCTCGTGCGCGAGCAGCGCGGCGAGAAGGCGCTCCCGCTGATCGACGATGTGTTAGGCGTCATCAACGCGCTGCCGCGCGCTGCCTCGCTCGCGCTGCTCGGCGGCATGCTGAAGGCGATCGACTTCGTCACCAGCAACGTGCCGGGGCCGCGCTTCCCGGTGTTCCTCGCTGGCGCGAAGATCGAGCGCATGTTCCCGTTCGGACCGCCCGCGGGAGCAGCGGTCAACGTGACGCTGTACAGCTACGACGGCGCCTGCCAGATCGGCGTCAACTGCGACCGCGCCGCGGTGCCCGACGCCGAAGTGCTGACGGAGTGTCTCGAGCGCGGCTTCGACGAAGTGTTCGCGGCCGCGCGCGACGAGAGCGATCGCGGCGCTTAAGCTTTTTTCGCGACCGCCTTCTGCAGCTCCTCGAGCGCTTCTGCGAACAGCTCCTTGAAGCGCCACAGATCGGGCACCAGCTCGCGGCACGAGATCAGCCCCCAATCGAGGTGATCGCGGTAGCTCTGTACGGTGATGTTGAGGCCTTGCCCCTCGGCGACCGCGCTGACCGGATAATAAGTCTGCATCTCGGCGCCGGCGCAGTAGAGCGATTCGCGCGGCCCCGGCACGTTCGAGATCACCACGTTGAACGGCGGGTTCATGCGGTCGAGGATCTTCGTGCGCGCGATGATGCGGGCGGCCTGCGCGATCAGCGCAGGCGTCGTCACCTGCGTCCAGTCTTGGAGCAGATTCGCGGGTACCGCTTCCTGCGCGCGCTTCGCGCTCGCCATCGCTTCGTGAATGCGCTGCAGCCGCTCGAGCGGGTCCTCGACGTCGGTCGCGAGCGTGCAGAGGATGCTGCCGACGCGGTTCGTATAGGCGTGCTTCTCGGCGTCGGTGCGCACCGAGACTGGAATCATCGCCGTGAGCGGATCCTTGGGCAGCTCCTTCTTCTCCTCGAGATAGCGGCGCAGCGCGCCGGCGCTGATCGCCATCACCACGTCGTTCAGCGTCGTGCCGGCCGCGGTCTTCACGCGTTTCACGTCGGCCAGCTTCATCGAGAAGTACGCGTAGCGGCGATGCGGCGTGATCGAGCGGTTGAAAGGCGTGCGCGGTGCCGGCGTCTGCGGGATCGGATCGGCGTCGACCGCCGCGCTGCGTCGCCGTAACAAGTCGCCAGCGACCGGCAGTCGATCGAGCCCGAGCGTCGCGACCGCCGTGGTGAGCGCCTCGTTCGACTGCGAGAGCGTGCGGACGGTGCGGATCGCCGTGCGCACGACGCGATCCGGCGCGCGCACGAGGCCGCCGAGCCCGCGCAAGAGCATCTCGCCGCTGCTCGGGATGCGATCCGGCACCCAAGGCCGCTTCGGCGGCGGGACGGCGGCGCCCTCCGGCACGCGATCGAGCAGCACCTGCATCATCTCGGCGCCCGAGACGCCGTCGATCGTGCAGTGATGGATCTTCATGTAGAGCGCGACCTGACCGCTCGCGAGCCCCTCGATCACGTACAGCTCCCAGAGCGGGCGGCTGCGGTCGAGCGCGCGGCCGTGGATGCGGGCTACGAGCGTCGCGACCTGCTCATCGTCACCGGGCGGAGGCACCGCGATGTGGCGCAGATGGAAGTCGAGGTCGAAATCGGGGTCCTCGATCCAGTACGGGTGATCGAGGTTCAACGGCACCTCAGCGAGGCGACGGCGATACGGCGGCAACAGGTGCAGCCGCTCGCTCAGCGTGCGCTCGATCGCGTCGTACAGCGAGCCCGAGGCCAGGCCGCTCACGTCGTAGAAGGTGAGCGATCCGACGTGGCCCAGCTGTCCGCCGGCCTCCATCGTCAGGAAGGTGTTGTCGAGGCCGCTCAGCTGCTGCATGGCCCTCCTTTCCGATCTCCGCTCGCCAAGGGCAATTCCGTTTGCCACGGGCGAATTCCAATTGCCAGGGGCGAATTCCAGTTCGCCAAGGCCAATCCCATTCGCCAAGGGCGAATCTCATTCGCCAAGGGCGATTATGCCGCGGGCACTCTCTCCGCGACGCGAAGCTTGGCGGGCTGCGGCGGCGCTCCGAGCGTGCCCTCCTTCAGCTCCGCGAACGACTCGCGGATGCACTGCTCGTAGAACTCGGCATCGGGCAGCAGCTCGCGGCACGACGTGAACGAGATCACCGCCGTGCCGTTGTAGCTGCCGATCGGGTGGATCAGGCCCATGCCGTCCATCACGGGGCCCATGCCGTACTGCACGACGAGCTTCGCGCCGCTCGAATAGAGCGGGACCTGCGGGCCCGGCACGTTGGTGATCACGGTGTTCAGGAACGGGCGCACGCGATTCGCGAGGCCGAGCCGCGAAGCCGCGCGCCAGCCGAGCCCCGCGAGCCCGCCGGGCACGAACTGCGTCATGTCGGTGAGTGAGCGCGCGCCGATTGCCTCGGTGAGCTTCTTCGAATGGCGCGACGCGTCCGTCACCGCCTGCAGCCGCTCGAGTGGGTCTGCGATGTCGCTGCGGATCGCGACGCTCATCGTCGAGACCTGATTGCCGGCCGTGCCGCGCTCGTCCTCGCGCCGCACCGAGACCGGGCACATCGCGATCAGCGAGGTCGCGGGAAGCTCTTTCTTCGCGGAGAGATACGCGCGCAGCGCTCCGCCGCAGATCGTCAGAATCACGTCGTTCACCGTCGCGCCGGTCACGGATTTACGGATCTCGCGGATCTCACCCAGATCGAATGCGACGCCGCCCACGACGCGATGCTGCGTCACGCTGCCGTTGAAGCGCGTGCGCGGCGTCTCGCCGACCTCCTCGATCCGGCTGCGGCGCTGCTCTTCCACCAAGCGGCGGATGCCCGGCACCGTCTGCGCGAGCACGCGGCCGAGCCGGAATGGCGAGCGGATGTTGTTATTGACCGCGCGGCTCAGCAGCTCGAGCGCGCTCGGGTCGCGCTCGGCCCGCCACGGCTTCTCCGGGACCGGCGCTACCGCATCGGGAGTCGTGTCGTGGATCGCGGCCATCAGCTCGATGCCCGAGACGCCGTCGATCGCGGCGTGATGGATCTTCATCAGAGTCGCGAAGCAGCCGGGCGGCGCGGCCGGCATCTCCCCGAGGCCCTCGATCAGGTAGAGCTCCCAGAGCGGTCGCGAGAGATCGAGCGGGCGGGCGTGCAGCCGTGCCGCCTGCTCGCACAGCTGGCGCCAGCTTCCCGGCTTCGGCAACGCGATATGCCGCACGTGGAACTCGAGATCGAAGTTCGGGTCCTCGATCCAGTAGGGATGGTCGAGATCGAGCGGAACGCGCGCGAGCTTCTGGCGGAAGCAGCGCGCGAGATGCAGCCGGCTCTCCAGGTCCGCGAGCAGCTTCTCGTAGGTGATCCGGCCTTCCGGGATCGTCGACGGGTCGTAGATCGAGAAAGAACCGATGTGCGTCGAAGCATTCGGCGTCTCGAAGTACAGGAACGAAGCGTCGAGACCTGACAACTGCTGCACGGTGGGCTCCTCCGACGTTGGAGTGCGGCCTACCGGTAGAGTGCGCTCCTCCAGCCGCTGCGGTCAAACGGTTTCCAGTCGTCCACTGGCTGCGCGAGGCGATCGGCGATCGCAAACAGCGCAAGCGGGTGGTGGCCCAGTCCGCAGTGGCTGCCGACGATCTCCAGGTTCTGCGTCTGCGCGCCCTCGGGCTCGAGGCAGGTTCGCCACGCGACGATGCCGTCGCTGCGGCTGTAGATCGCGGTCGACGGGACGGGCGGTGGCGCGGCGGCTTGCCCACCGAACGGGCTCGCGAGCGTGATCACTTGACGCACGCGCTCCGGGAGCCGCTTCGCGAGCTCTCGCGCAAACACGCCGCCGAGGCTCCAGCCGACGAGGCTCACGCGCCCGCCGTGGCGCAGCGAGAGCTCCAGCAGCCGGGCGCGCAGGCGCGACGCGAGCCCATCCTCGGTTCCCAAGTTTCGGCCGAGGCCCCAGCCATGGACGGCGTAGCCGCGATCCCGAAGGAAGCGGCGCAGCAAGCGCGTCGAGCGGTCGCTCGCCATGAAGCCCGGCAGCACCAGGACGCCATGCCCGTCGCCGCGGGGAGCGAGGCTCAAGAGCGGCCAGGCGGGCACCAACGTTTGGGCTTCGAACGCGGCGCGTGGGGCTTCGAGCGCCATCAACAACGGACGCCGAGACGGGAGCGCCCGTCGGCTTCGACCAGCTTCGGCCATCAGACTTTCCTCCGCGTTCGCATTTCACGGCGCGCGCTTGCTTGGGATACCAAGCAGGTGCTAGGGATGCCACATGTCCCATTCGAGACGCATCGATGCGCGGCGTCGCGCGCTTGGCGAGTTCATTCGCAATCAGCGTGCCATCACGCGGCTCTCGCTGCGGCAGGTCGCGACACTCGCCGAGATCTCGAACCCGTATCTGAGCCAGGTCGAGCGCGGCGTGCACGAGCCATCGGCGTCGATCCTGCGGCGGCTCGCGCAGGCGCTCGAGATCACGCCCGAGGCGCTCTTCCAGCGCGCCGGCCTGCTCGATTGCGAAGAGCGCGCCGAGCGGGACGTCGAGACGGCGATTCGCCTCGACGACCGGCTCAGCGCGCAGCAAAAAGAAACGCTGCTGCGCGTTTATCAGGGCTTCGTCGGCCCCAAGTCGCGGGCATAGGACCGGCCGTCGCGCGCGCGGCCTCGGAGGAATCCATGGCGGAGAAAAAGCCCGGTCCCGTGCTGGTGACCGGCGCGAACAGCGGGATCGGCCTCGCGAGCGTGCTGCTGCTCGCGAAGCGTGGCTGGAACGTCCACGGCACCGTGCGCAGCGAAGCGAAGGCCGAGGCACTGTGGCTGGCGGCCAAGGAGGCCGGCCTCGGCTCTCGCGTCCACCCGGTGCTGCTCGACGTCTCCGATCCCAAGGCGGTCGTCGCGGCTTGGCCCGAGCTTCCGGACTTCTACGCGGTCGTGAACAACGCGGGCTACTCGGAGACGGGCGCGATCGAGGAAGTCTCCGCCGAGCGCGCCCGGGCGCAGCTCGACGTCAACGTGATTGCGCCCGCGGTGATCGCCAGCTGCGCGCTGCCGGCGATGCGCAGGCGCGGCGCCGGCCGCATCGTCAACGTCTCGTCGATCGCGGGCCGCGCCGTCGTGATGCCACTAAACGGCTGGTACCACGCCTCGAAGTTCGCGCTCGAGGCGCTCTCCGACGTGCTGCGCGTCGAGGTCGCGTCGTTCGGCGTGAAGGT
>Ga0187894_10007602_pt1 | contig 10154 bp, 9 predicted proteins | sample GBC1701081metaG_FD_136650 | JGI IMG/M metagenome (GOLD analysis project Ga0187894, IMG submission 136650) | White microbial mat communities from a lava cave in the Kipuka Kanohina Cave System on the Island of Hawaii, USA - GBC170108-1 metaG ... | reverse complement strand
GCGGAGCGCAGCGAGGGCAAGGCGCTTTTCTGCCAGGCCAAGCCGCAGAGCGATCTGGTCCTGGAGGCGCGCACCTTAGGCGCGGCGAAGGACATCCAGATCAAGAAGCTGCCTTGCCGCGTGCAGGCACTGGAGCGGCTCACGGACGACGTGATGCGGATCCAGCTCAAGCTGCCGGCAAACGAGAAGCTGGTGTTCCTAGCCGGGCAGTACATCGAGTTCCTGCTCAAGGACGGTTCGCGGCGCAGCTTCTCGATGGCGAATCCACCGCACGATGCCGAGCTGGTCGAGCTGCACGTCCGCCATGTCGCCGGCGGTCAGTTCACCGACCATGTGTTCGGCAAGATGAAGGAGCGCGATATCCTGCGCTGCGAAGGGCCGCTCGGCACTTTCTTCCTGCGCGAGGAATCGGACAAGCCGCTCGTCTTCGTCGCTTCGGGCACCGGCTTCGCGCCGATCAAGGCGGTGATCGAGCACATGCTCCACAAGGGGATCGCGCGGCCAGCGACGCTCTATTGGGGCGGCCGGCGTCCGAAGGATCTGTATATGCACGCGCTCGCGGAAAAATGGTCCGCCGGGCGTTCCGGCTTCCGCTATGTTCCCGTGATCTCCGACGCCCTGCCGGAGGACGGCTGGACCGGCCGCACCGGTTTCGTCCACCGGGCCGTGATGGAGGATTTCCCCGACCTCTCCGGCCATCAGGTGTATGCCTGCGGGGTGCCGATCATGGTCGATTCGGCGCGCAAGGACTTCACCACCGCGCGCGGCCTGCCGGAAGACGAGTTTTACGCCGACAGCTTCACCACACAGGCGGACCTGGCCCCGACCTAGGCCGCCTCGCCCAAGTAGGCCTCACGCACCTTCGCGTCCGCCAGCAGGCCCTTCGCCTCGCCGGCGAGCACGATGCCGCCCGATTCCATGACGTAGCCGCGATGCGCCAGCTCGAGCGCGAGGCGCGCGTTCTGCTCGACCAGCAGGATCGTCACTCCCTTGCGGGAGATGTCGCGCACGATCTCGAAGATCTTGGTCACGAGCTGCGGCGCGAGACCCATCGACGGCTCGTCCAGGAGCAGCAGCTTCGGCCGCGCCATCAGCGCGCGCCCGATGGCGAGCATCTGCTGCTCGCCGCCGGAAAGCGTGCCCGCGGTCTGCGTGTGCCGTTCCTTCAGCCGCGGAAAGGTCTGATACTGGCGTTCGAGATCCGCACCGACTTCGCCGTCATTGCGCGCGAAGGCGCCCATCGCCAGGTTCTCGGCGACCGTGAGCTGCGGAAAGATGCCGCGCCCCTCGGGCACCATCACTAGGCCGGCACGCGGCAACTCGTGCACGGACCTGCCCCGGGTATCGCTGCCGCCGTAGCGCACGCTGCCGGCGCGCGCCGGCAGCAAGCCGCAGATGGCGCGCAGCGTCGAGCTCTTCCCCGCGCCGTTGGCGCCGATGAGGCAGACGAGTTCTCCCTGGCGCACTTCCAGATCGATCCCCTTCACGGCGCGGATGCCGCCGTACCCCACCTCGAGGCTGCGTACTTCAAGCAGCATGGGGTGCGCCCAGATACGCTTCCACGACGCGCGGGTCGCGCTGGACCTCGGCCGGAGGCCCCTCGGCGATCCTTTCGCCGTAGTCCAGGACGAGGACCCGGTCGCAGACGTTCATCACCAGCCGCATGTCGTGCTCGATGAGCAGGATCGTGGTGCCCCCGCCGCGGATACTGTCGAGCAGCCGGCGCAATGCGAGCGTTTCCGAGGCGTTCATGCCGGCGGCCGGCTCGTCAAGCGCAAGCAGCTTGGGCTCCGTTGCGAGCGCCCGCGCGATCTCGAGCCGCCGCTGATCACCGTAGGGTAGGCTGCCCGCGGCGTCGTTGGCCCGGCGCCGGATGCCGACGAAATCCAGCAGTTCGAGCGCCCGCTTCTCTATCGCGCGCTCCTCCTCCAGCACCCTGCGAGTCCGCAATATCGCGCCGACCACGCCGGTCCTGGTACGCAGGTGCCGGCCGATCATGACGTTCTCGAGCACCGAGAGATTGGCGAACAGGCGGATGTTCTGGAACGTGCGCGCGATGCCGGCCGCCGCAATCCGGTCGGGCTTCAGGCCGGTGATGTTCCTGCCCGCGAGCGCAAAAGTCCCGCCTTGCGGCGAGTAGATGCCGGTGAGGACGTTGAAGAGCGTCGTCTTGCCGGCGCCGTTCGGCCCGATCAACCCGTAAATCTCGCCGCGCCCGATCGAGAAAGAGACGCCGGAGAGCGCCTGCACGCCGCCGAAGCGCTTGCCGATCTGCTTCGCCTCGAGCAGCGGCGCGCTCATGTCGGGCGCTCGGCCTCGAGCTCGCGCTTGCGCACCGCCGAGGGTAACAGGCCCGCCGGCCGAAACAGCATCACCAGCACCAATGCCAGGCCGAAGATGAGCATCCGGATCACCTCCGGCTCGACCAGCATGCGGCCGAAGAGCGCGCGCTGCGCCGGCTCCACCGTCCAGCGCAGGATCTCCGGCACGAAGGCGAGCAGCACCGCGCCGAGGATCACGCCGGCGATGTTGCCCATGCCGCCCAGTACCACCATCGAAACCACCATCACCGACTCGACCAGCACGAAACTCTCCGGCGAGATGAAGCCCTGGATCGCGGCGAACATGCCCCCCGCGACGCCGCCGAAGCTCGCTCCCATGGCGAACGCGAGCAGCTTCATCAGCGTGGTGTCGATGCCCATGGATCGCGCCGCCACCTCGTCCTCGCGGATTGCCTCCCAGGCGCGCCCGATGCGCGAGTTCTGCAGCCGGACGTTGACGATCACGATCGCCAGCAGCAGCGCGAGCAGCAGGTAGTAGTACTTCATCGGCCCGCTCACCACCGCGCCGAGCAGCGTGTCGGTGCGCGAGAAGTCGAAGCCGCCGATGCGTGCCGGATCGATCCCGGCAATTCCCTGGGGGCCGCGCGTGATGTTCACCGGCTGCGACAGATTGTTCAAGAAGATGCGCACGATCTCGCCGAAGCCCAGCGTGACGATCGCGAGGTAGTCGCCACGCAGCTTCAGCGTCGGAGCCCCGAGCATCACGCCGAAGGCCGCCGCCACCACGGCGCCGATCGGCAAGATCGCCCAGAACGGCAGGTGCAGGCCAAAATGAGGGCTGGCGAGCAGCGCGTAGGCATAGGCGCCGACGGCGTAGAACGCGATGTAGCCGAGGTCCAGCAGCCCGGCGAAACCGACCACGATATTCAGCCCCAGTGCGAGCAGAACATAAAGCAGCGCGATGTTGGCGATGCGCACCCAGGCGGTGCCGGCTTGCGAGAGCGCGAAAGGCAGCAGCAGCAAGGTGGCGGCAATCAGGGCGACGCCCAGCCAGACCCAGGCCTTGCGCGAACGGATCATGCCCGGTCCCCCACGCGTTCGCCGAGCAGCCCGGAGGGACGGAAGACGAGGACCAGGATCAGCACCACGAAGGCGAACACATCCTGGTAGTTCGAACCGAACAGGATGAAATGCCCGCCATCGGCGCAGTTGGCCTGCGGGCCGAGGCCGTAGCGGCAAAGATCGGTGAGATCGCCGATGTACCCGGCGCCGAGCGCCTCGACCACGCCAAGCAGCAGGCCGCCCACCATCGCGCCGGGAATGTTGCCGATCCCTCCCAGCACCGCCGCCGCGAAGGCCTTCAAGCCGAGCACCGAACCCATGGTGTATTGGGCGACGCCGTAGTAGGTCCCGACCATTACCCCGGCGACCGCACCCAGCGCCGCCCCGATCACAAAGGTCGCGGCGATGACGCGGTTGACGTCCACGCCCATCAGCCGCGCAACCTGCGGGTTTTGCGCGGTGGCGCGCATCGCCGTGCCGAGGCGCGTGCGGTAGACGAGCAGCGCGAGTCCCGCCATCAGCGCGAAACACAGGCTCAGAATGGCGATCTGCACCCCGGTAATGCTCGCGCCGAGAAAGGAATAGGTGGCGAGCGGGATGATCTGCGGAAACGCGAGCACGTTGCGGCTCCAGACCAGCATCGCCAAGTGCTGCAGGATGATCGAAACCCCGATCGCGGTGATCAGCGGCGCGAGGCGCGGGGCGCTGCGCAGCGGCCGGTAGGCCAGTCGCTCCATCGAGTAGCCCACCAGCATGCACACCGGCACCGCGCAGGCGGTCCCGATCAGCACCACCGCGAGCGGCGGCAGGCCGCTGGCGGCGAGCAGGTTGATGATCGTGAAGGCGACCATCGCGCCGATCATCACCACTTCGCCGTGCGCGAAATTGATCAGTTGGATGATGCCGTAAACCATGGTGTAGCCCAGCGCCACGATGGCATACACGGCCCCGAGGGTCAGGCCGTTCACCAACTGCTGAACGAAGATATCCACCGCGGGCCCAGACTAGCAAAAAAAACGGCACCCGAAGGTGCCGCTTTCCTGCTTCTGCGTGGCGGACTACTTCTTCGCTTCCGCCTTCGGAGCGTCCTTGGCGGGTTCCGCTGCGGGCGCGGCCGGAGCTGCAGCCGGCGCCGGCGCCGCGGCCTTGAGGAAATCCTCATAGGCGACGGTCTGCCCGCCCTTGATGATCGCAATCGGCTCGAGCTTGCCGGACTTCATCGTGAAGATGGTGATCTCGGCGCCCTTGCGGTCGCCCTTGTCGTCGAACGCGATCTGTCCGGTGGCGCCCTTGTAGTCGATCTTCGCCAGTTCCGGCAGGTACTTCGCCGGATCCGCCGAGTTCGCCTTCTTCATCGCCTCGATCAGCAGGTTCGCCGCGTCGTAGGTGAACGGCGCGTAGATGATCGGGTCAACGTTGAACTTCTTCTTGTAGGCGTCGAGGAACTTCTTGTCCGCTGCCTGCGGCGGCAACCCGGCCTGCGAGCAAAGCAGTCCGTCGGCCGCGGCGCCGGCGAGTTTCGGCATCTCGTCGGTGCAGGCACCGTCGCCGAAGGAGAACACCGCCTTGATGCCCAGCTCCCGTGCCTGCTTGAGCATCGGCCCGCCGGTGGCGTCCATGCCGCCGTAGAACACCGCGTCGGCGTTGCGGCCCTTCAGCTTGGTGAGCACTGCCTTCCAGTCCGTGGTCTTGTCGGTGCCCTTCTCGCGCGGCAGGACCTTGACGTTCGCGCCCTTGAGCGACTTCTCGACCTCGTTGGCGAGACCCTCGCCGTAAGCCGTCGCGTCATCGATGACCGCGACCAGCTTGGGCTTCCGGTTGGCCGCGAGGTAGTTCGCGACCGCCGGACCCTGCTGGTCGTCGCGCGCGACGACGCGGAACTGCACCTTGAAGCCCTGCTCGGTGAGCTTGGGATTGGTGGCCGAGCCGGAGATCACCGGCACGCCCGCCTTGTTGTAGATGTCGGAGGCCGGGATCGAGGTGCCGGAGTTGAGGTGGCCAACCACGCCGGCGACCTTCGCGTCCACCACCTTCTGTGCCACCGTGGTGCCGACCTTCGGGTCGGCCTGATCGTCTTCGGCAACCAGCATGAACTTCGCGTCCTTGCCGTCGATCTTGATCTTCGCCGCATTGGCCTCGTCGATCGCCAGGCGCGCGCCGTTCTCGTTGTCCTTGCCAAGGTGCGCGATCCCGCCCGTGAGCGGTCCGACGTGCGCGATCTTGATTTCGATCGAGGGCGGCGGCGGCGGCGCATCCTTCTTCACTTCGGCGACCTTCTTCTGCTCCGCCGGCTTGTCGCCGCAGCCGATCAGGCCGATCGACGCCGCAAGCAGGGCAAGTGCAATCTTCGAACTGTCCATTTGGGACTCTCCCGGGAAGAGGGGACAATGATACTGAAGCCGGCAGAAATGAAAAAGGGCCGGTTGCCCGGCCCGTTTCGGTGCAACTGCCGCGGACCTACTTGATCGACAGCACCCACTTAACCAGCGCCTTGACATCGCCGTCCGGCACCGCCGCGTTCGGGGGCATCGGTACCTGGCCCCAGACCCCCTGGCCGCCTTTCTTCACCTTTTCGAATAGCTTTGCCTCGGCGTCCTTCTGCCCGGTGTACTTCTTGGCCACGTCAATGTAGGCGGGTCCGATGGTCTTGGCGCCCTTGGTCACGTGGCAAGTGGTGCAAAGGTGCTTCTTCGCGAGATCTTCGCTCGCCTGCGCCGGCAGCGCCGAACCCAGCGCCAGCCCAATTACCGAAAGTATCAGCGATTTCATGGAGTTCCTGTCGTGTGGGAATGCCCGGATGCTACCTCAGCCGGGAGTGTTTGCAAGCGCTTGCCCTATAACGCCCGGGCGGCCCCCGCCGTTGACTGCGCGCCGGTGGCCCCATGGGGCAAGATGCCGCCGTGGCGCCCGGCAAAATACTCGATTTCTGGTTCGGACAGGACCGCAAGGCATGGTTCGAGAAGAACCCGGCCTTCGACGAGGACATCCGCAGCCGTTTCCTGCCGGTCCATGAGGAAGCCCTGCAGGGCCGTCTCGGTGCCTGGCATCGGGACCCGCGGAGCTGCCTGGCGCTGGTAATCCTGCTCGATCAGTTTCCGCGCAACATGTTCCGCGGCGGCGCCCGCGCGTTCGCCGGCGACCCGCTCGCGCTGCAGGCGGCGCGCACGATCGTCGCAAACGGCTGGGACCGTGCCATGACGCCGGATGAGCGGACCTTCGCTTACCTGCCTTTCGAGCACAGCGAGTCGATCGAGGATCAGGAACTCTCGATGCGTCTTTTTCAGGGCAATGAAAACCTTGAATGGGCGCGCAGGCACTGGGAGATCATCCGGCGCTTCGGTCGCTTTCCCCACCGCAACGCCGCGCTCGGGCGCGAGAGCACGCCCGAGGAGGCCGAGTTCCTCAAGCGGCCCGGTTCAGGATTCTGAATCCGTGATCGCTCCCTTGCTTGCAGTCGACACGAGCCGCACGTACTTCGCCATCAACCCGCTCGTATAGCGCGGTTTCGGCGCCTTCCACTTCCTGCGCCGCGCCGCGAGCTCCTTCGCCGGCACGTTGAGCTGGATGAGGAGCTTTTTCGCATCGATGGTGATCGAGTCGCCTTCCTTGACGAGCGCGATGGTTCCGCCCGCGTAGGCTTCCGGCGCGACGTGCCCCACCACCATCCCCCAGGTGCCGCCCGAGAAGCGGCCGTCAGTCAGCAGGCCGACGGATTCGCCCAGTCCCTGGCCGATCAACGCCGAGGTCGGCGCCAGCATCTCCTGCATGCCTGGGCCGCCCTTCGGCCCCTCGTAGCGGATGACGATGACGTTGCCGGGCTTGATCTTCTTCCCCAGGATCGCCTGCATGCATTCGTTCTCCGAATCGAACACGCGCGCCGGGCCGGTGATCACCGGATTCTTCAGGCCGGTGATCTTCGCCACGCAGCCCTCGGGCGCAAGGTTGCCCTTGAGGATCGCCAGGTGCCCCTGCTTGTAGATCGGCTTCGACCAGGGCCGAATGACGTCCTGGTCCCGGCGCGGCTCTGCCGGCACGTCCTTGAGCATTTCCGCCATGCTCTTGCCGTGGATCGTCATGCATTCGCCATGCAGCGCGCCGTTGGCGAGCAGGATCTTCAGCACCTGAGGCACGCCGCCCGCGCGGTGGAAATCGACCGCGACGTACCTGCCCGAGGGCTTGAGGTCGCACAGCACCGGCACCTTGCGGCGCACGCGCTCGAAGTCGTCGATCGTCCACTTCACTCCGGCCGCCGAAGCGATCGCCAGATAGTGCAGCACCGCGTTGGTCGAGCCGCCGGTCGCCATCACCAGGGCGATGGCGTTCTCGATCGACTTGCGGGTGATGATGTTGCGCGGCTTGAGGTTCCGCTTCACCGCCTCGACGAGGACCTGCGCCGATTCGGCCGCCGAGTCGGCCTTTTCCCGATCGGGCGCCGCCATCTGCGAGGAGCCGAGCAGGCTCATGCCGAGCGCCTCGAACGACGAGGACATGGTGTTGGCGGTATACATGCCGCCGCAGGCGCCCACCGAGGGACAGGCGTTCTTCTCGATGCCGATGAAATCTTCCTCGCTCATCTTGCCGGCGCTGTAGGAGCCCACTGCCTCGAAGGCCGACACGATGGTGAGGTCCACGCCTTTCCACTTCCCCGGCTTGATGGTTCCGCCGTAGACGTAGATGCCGGGCACGTTCATGCGCGCCAGCGCCATCATGCCGCCGGGCATGTTCTTGTCGCAGCCGCCGACCACGAGCGCGCCGTCCATCGCCTGGCCGTTGACCGAGGTTTCGATCGCGTCGGCGATGACCTCGCGCGACACCAGCGAGTACTTCATCGCCTCCGTGCCCATGCCGATGCCGTCGGTCACCGTTGGTACGCCAAACACCTGCGGCTTCGCGCCGGCCGCTTCCAGCGCCGCCATGGCGCTGTCGACCAGCGGCTGGATGCCCGCGTTGCACGGATTCATCGTCGAATGGCCGTTGGCCACGCCGACAATCGGCTTGCTGAAATCCCCGTCGCCAAAGCCCACCGCCCGCAGCATGGCGCGATTGGGTGAGCGGGCGGGGCCCTGCGTGATCAGCTTGGAACGACGGTTGCTCGGGGTCGTCATGGTCTGTTTCCTCCTCGGTTCGCGGCAGTCTAGGCCACGGCCTGTGTTGCGATCCAATACAATAAAAGTCTGTCATTGATACCTTTTTGCGCATGAAAATCCCGGACCTGCGGCAGCTGCGCCATTTCGTCGCGGTGGCCGAGCGGCTGCATTTCGGCCGCGCCGCCGCCGCCCTGCATATATCGCAGCCGCCACTGTCGCGCTCGATCCGCGACCTGGAAGCAAGGCTGGGCGCGACCCTGCTGGCGCGCTCGCGCCGGCGCGTGGAGCTGACCGCGGAGGGCGCACGCTTCCTCGACGAAGCGCGGCGGGTGCTGGCGCAGCTCGAGCGCGCGGTGCTGGAAGTCGGCGGCATGGCCGCCGGCGACGGCGGCCGCCTGCGGCTGGGCTTCGTGTCGCTGGCGGATTTCGGCGTGCTGCCCGGCCTGCTCAAGGCCTACAAGGCAGCGCGTCCCGGCGTGGCTTTGGCCTTGCGCGAGATGCTCTCCCCGGACCAGGCGGCGGCGCTCGCGGCGGGCGAGCTGGACTTCGGCCTGCTGCTGCCGCCCGTCGCCGGCGGCGAGTTGGAGCACATCGTGGTGCAGCGCGAGCGGTTCGTCGCTGCCCTGCCCGTACGGCATGCGCTCGCGAGGCGGCGCGGGCGGATCTCGATGCGCGAGCTGGCCGGCGAGGCTTTCGTCATGGCGCCGCGCGCCATCGCGCCCGGCCTGCACGATATCATCGCCACTCTCGCGGCCCGCGCGGGCTTTGCGCCGCGCGTCGCGCAGGAAGCGATCCAGATGCAGACGGTGGTCAGCCTGGTCTCCAGCGGACTCGGCGTCGCCGTGGTGCCAGCCTCGGTAGCGAATCTGGGCCGGCGCGGCGTGGCGTACCGGGAAATCGCCGATCCGCACCCGCGGCTCGACTTGTGGCTGGCGTGGCGCCGCGGTACGGCCGGGCCGCATGCGGGAATCGCGGCGCGGGATTTCGTTCAACATGCCCGCCGGCTGGCGCGCTAGCCTGGCGACTCGCGCATGCTCACCCACCCGAATTTCGACCCGGTCCTGATCTCGATCGGCCCGCTCGCAGTGCGCTGGTACGGCCTGATGTACCTGCTCGCCTTCGCTTCGTTCTGGTGGCTCGGAGCCCGGCGGATCGGGGCCGGCCTTGCCCCGGTGACCCGCGAGCGCTTCGACGACCTCCTGTTTGGCGGCATCGTCGGCGTGATTCTCGGTGGCCGCCTGGGCTACGTGCTGTTCTACAAGCCGGCGTACTACCTGTCGCATCCGCTCGAGATCTTCGCCATCTGGCAGGGCGGGATGTCCTTCCACGGCGGCTTCCTCGGCGTGCTCGTCGCGATGGCGTTCGTCGCCCGGCGCCAACGCATCAACTGGTGGGACCTGATGGACTTCGTCGCGCCGCTGGTGCCGCTCGGCCTCGCCGCGGGGCGGCTGGGCAATTTCATCAACGGAGAACTCTGGGGCCGCATGACCGGCGCGCCATGGGGAATGGTGTTCCGCGGCGCGGGCGACCTGCCGCGCCATCCGTCGCAGCTCTACCAGATGGCGCTGGAAGGCTTCGCACTGTTCGCCCTGCTGTGGTGGTACTCGTCGCGGCCCCGGCCGCGCATGCAGGTATCGGCGCTCTTCCTCGCCGGCTACGGCTTGTGCCGGTTCGTCACCGAGTTCGCCCGCGAGCCCGATTCCTTCCTAGGCCTGCTGGCCCT
>Ga0187894_10007601_pt1 | contig 10155 bp, 8 predicted proteins | sample GBC1701081metaG_FD_136650 | JGI IMG/M metagenome (GOLD analysis project Ga0187894, IMG submission 136650) | White microbial mat communities from a lava cave in the Kipuka Kanohina Cave System on the Island of Hawaii, USA - GBC170108-1 metaG ... | reverse complement strand
CATGGCAGGCAAGATGCCTGCGCTCCCGGCGGAGTAAAATGTTATCCAAACGCGATGTTGATTTTGCTAATGTTTTTTTCGCGCTTCGCGCTCATGGCAGGCAAGATGCCTGCGCTCCCGGCGTTATGCTCGTCCTTTTCATTCAAACTATTTTGATGATTTCCCAATATCTTTGCGGTACTGCATTCCCTCCCAACTTATTTCATTGACCGCAGAATATGAACGCGAAAGTGCCTCATCTAGGTTCGTGCCCGTTGCAGTTACACCTAAGACACGCCCGCCCGCTGTTAACCATTCGTCCGCTTCATCGCGTTTTGTTCCCGCGTGAAAGACCTGCACGTTTTCATGTTGTTTATCTAAGCCTGAAATAATATGACCTGTTTCGGGTTTCGTCGGATAGCCACACGCCGCTAAAACAACACAAGCGGAAGCCTCATTGCTAAATTCAACTTTTGTTTGTGCCAGTGTTTTGTTTGCAACGGCTTCACAGGCAGAAACCATATCGGATTTCAAACGCACTAAAATCGCCTGTGCTTCAGGGTCGCCAAAGCGCACGTTGTATTCCAAAACGCGTGCGCCTTCATCGGTCAGCATCAATCCGACAAAGAGAATTCCGCGAAAAGGGAAGCCGTCTTTCTCTGCGCCTTCAAGTGTCGGTTCAATAATCTCACGCACAATTTTGTCGCGTAAAGAATCATCTAAAACATTTGCGTCCGTGACAACGCCCATGCCGCCCGTGTTTGGTCCTGTATCGTTTTCACCGATTCGTTTGTGGTCGCGTGCGGCAGGCATTAAAACGAAATCTTTTCCGTCAGCAAAAATAATTTGCGAAGCCTCGCGCCCTGTCATCATCTCTTCAAGAACGACTCTTTGTGCCGCGTCTTTTCCGACCGTAAGGTGAATCATCATTTCTTCGATTGCCGTAATTGCTTCGCCGCGTGTCGTAGCACAGACAACGCCTTTGCCTGCGGCTAATCCATCGGCTTTGACAACGACAGGCGCGTTTTCGTTCCCGAATTCTCCGCTGTTAAGAATTTTGATTGCTTCGTCCGCCGAATCAGCGGTTTTATAACGTGCGGTTGGAATTGCGTGACGCGCCATAAAATCTTTTGCAAAAGCTTTGCTTGCTTCAAGCCGGGCCGCCGCATGGTTCGCGCCCATGATTTTCAAACCACGATTTTCAAATTCGTCCGCGATGCCAACAGCTAAAGAAGATTCAGGTCCGACAACGGTTAAATCAATTTCTTTTTCTTTTGCGAACTGTGCGAGTGTCTTTACATCTGTTGGCGAGATAGAAACACATTCGGCTACCTGAGCGATTCCGGCGTTACCGTTTGCACAAAAGATTTGGGGTTTGCTTTCACTTTTTGATAATGCCCAAGCAATGGCGTGTTCGCGCCCGCCCGAACCTACGACTAAAATTTTCATAAATTTGGAGTGCTGTGACTCGTCACAGCTTTTAGTTTTATCTTGAAGTTTTTATATCTAAAAGGAAAGCGGCGACAAGTCGCCGCACTCCAAATTGAACTTTAAACCTTGAACTTTGAACCTTGAACATAGACAATCCGCGCTATGAAACATCAAACGAGAGCTTGCATTGCGTACATAGCCGGAAGGCTTCTGACAAAATGGCGTCCTAAGTTATTGTTCGACCCGGTTCAAAGCAAACACCTTATTATCAAAGGCAAGGTGAGAAAGACAGGCGTTTATGTTCATGATTTTTCGCGCAACTGTTTTATAACGGGCGATGGCAAAGATGGTTCATACACGCTTTATGACCAGGGCGGGCGACATCACGTCAGCCTGAAAATCGAAGACGGAAAATTTAGCGGTTATGACCACGGAACGCGAACAGCTTATAACGGACGGGTTGAAGAGGATACGGTTAAGCTGTTTGATTTTGAGGACAACCGACTGCACAGTTTTAAGTTTACCTGGTGAAAAGCGTTGGTTGTTCTTCTTCGTCTTTTTTGTCCGGGCTCCAACGGTAACGGCTCAAACTACAACGTCCTTTTGCATCGAACGCAATTCCTTCTGATTCAAGAATCATCTGCTGTTTGTTTTCCGGCAGAGTGAGATTTCCTGTCGAACACGCGCCCTGTGAATTGATAACTCTCTGCCATGGAACACCATCCACAGCCGCGTGCATCACAAAACCAACCGTGCGCGGCGTGTAGCCTTCGCCCAATATCTCTGCAATCTGTCCGTAAGTCATCACACGCCCCGAAGGAATTTGTCGGACGATTTCATAAACGCGTTCACGATAATTAGGGTTATTTACATCATTAAAATTTAACGGGGTCTCTTTGCTCATAATCATTCAACCGCTTTGCGAGATTAAATAAGTCTCCATATCCTTAACTTCTTTAAGTGCGGTTCTTCGTTCGGTATGAGTGAGCGAATATGCATTCATCACCTTATCCGTAGCTTTGAATTTACCACTTTGTTTCGTAATCATTTTCCTTTGAGTCAAGCGGTAGATGGCACCATTTAATTCCTCATCAGTCGGAATTGCATGGTTGATATAATCTGCCGCGTTGATGATTGTGTGCAAGTCGCCGCCTTGATTACCGCAGTAGATTATGGAAAGCAAAATCCACGCATCAGACCGGACAAACTGTTCACTCATAAAACAGAAAATTTATTTCCAACGCTTCTTTTGCGTTATCTGACTTTCACGCCACCATTCGCGCCATTCTTCTATTGCTTTTTCTCTTTCACCTAACGAACTCGCAGGTTTGAAATTTAATCAAGTGTTCGTGGCGTCGCGCAAGCACATTTCAGCAATCTGTCCACAAGTCATCGCGTGCCCGTGAGAAATTTGGCAGACAACTTCAAAATACGCTCACGATAAACACTATTGTTGGAGTCTATAAAGCCATTTGCTATAGGGTAAGTATAAATCCTTAGCGACGGTAGAAAAGTAATAACTCAATACGACGATTGCGAGAACGCTTATCTTCAGATTCATTATCTTTATCTAACTGGTTAATATCATACTGCTCCTTGGATGTAGATTCGTTTCTCTGGACAGAGTTGAATTCACCAAAAGAAGTAACAGACATCAAGTGTTTCGCCGGATCTATTTTTATGTCCTCAGTATCTTTGAGAAAATTAAAAACCGCAATAGCCCTATTGGCAGCCAACTGAACATTAGTAATATTAACAGGTACATTATCGGCATGACCCTCTATCTGAATACGTTCAATATTTTCCAAACGATTTTTTATAGCAACGCCCACGTTTGTAAGAACTTTTTTACCTGTTTCGTTAAGTTGATAATCGCCAGTCTTGAAAAGAATTTTATCACTGAACGTAATTCGTTGAAGTGTCGGTTCATTTTTGATTCTGATGTCGTAATTAGAAGACCCATTTGTTGATATTCCAAAAGTCTTTGAGTCTTTTCCCATTTCAACGGCTTTTGTGTTGTATGAATTACTAATCTCTTCAATCATTTTATGCTGATTTTGATTTACCTCATTCAGATTTACCGTGCCAATGCTTATTGCGGCAGTTACTAAGAACAACACCAAGACCAGAATCAACACTAGAGAAAGCATTAAGTCTGCAAACGAGGGCCAAAAGTTAAAATCCAATACATTATCTTCGTCCATTTTCACTCCTAAAAAGCAAATCTAAATCATTCCATGCCAAGAAGGTTTTTCATACGAACAATCATCCGAGACCATAAACTAGGTGATTCATAAGGTACTGAAGGATCGTTAGTCGGTGCATAGTTTGTTCTGACATTAACATTTTGATATGGAGGGTTTCTTTCCTCGCTATTTCCAAGTGCTACAGGCTGGATAGGAATCATTTCGGGTCTGTTAGGCAAGGGATTATTTTGTTGTCGAGATGTTTGCTCATAAACAGGTGGGTGTCTTTGGTTTTGGACACTGTCAATATTCTGTTTAGCATTTAATGTGTTGAGAATTTTTGATAATAGTTCTTTTATCTCAATTGCGTTTTCATCTATTTGCTTTTCTAACTCGTTAGGGTCTGATTCTTTATGATTCGTCACCAACCATTGTTTTAATTTCTCAATCCCATCGGGCATTAACAGAAGGTTTTCACTTAATCCTTTTATACTGTCACTTAAACCTGTGTAGTGTGTTTCTTGTTGTGTGTGAACGCCGGATAATTTAGACACAATATCAAGCATAGACGTATTTAGTTCTTCAAGCTTTTTCAATTGGTCTTTATTATCTTGGTTTTGCTCTATGTATTCACGCCGCAAGTTATTAGTCAATTGAGTAGCCTGACTTATTATTGAACTCGCTATATTTCTAATATCGTTAGCTGAATTTTCAAGTGGCACCTCAATCAAGTTGAGTTCTCGGTTCATTTCAGTAAGCCCTGAGTTAAGTGATGTATTCACACTTTTAAGTTCATTTCCTAATGTTGTACTTACATTGCCAAGCTCACCGCCCAATGTTCCGCTTATGCCTTCAAGTCCGCTGTCTAATGTCGTGGTAATGTTTTCAAGTCCAGTTTCAAGAGGTCTGCCAATAGTTTCTTGAATAGCGTTTCTAATTTCTTCGTTTCGCTCTCCGATACCTTGATAAGCTTTCTCTGCTTCTTCTAAAACCCTACTAAGTTTTTCTCTTAGCAATGGTTGATCTTCTAAATAAGCCTTTTCATATTTCTTTAAGTTGTTGAGCATATTTTTAATCAACTCGTTTTGAGTCGTGAGCATTTTGTTGGCTTGCTCTTGAAAAGTTTTAGATTTTTCAATGGTATCTTTCACGTTAGAGTGAAAGGTTTTTGAATCATCAACAATCGTTTTATAAACTTGTTCTAAGGTTGGCCGAAACAGGGTTATATGATTGCTGAACTCTTTAACACTTTGTTGAAAGGCAGGCGCAAAACTGTTGATTTGTGATGCGGAAATAGACAGGTCAGACAAAACTTTTTCCGACTCATGTATTTTTTCTTCAAACTTATCGAATGCCTTTATCTTTTCTGCAATCTGATTGATGTTCTCACGGTTTTTTTGAATTATTGTTTCTGTTTGGACTAGGTGGTTAAGTTGTTGTTGAAATGGACTGGGATAAAGATATGGTACCCAGACGGATAATGTTAGAAACTCCAGACTGTCTTTTATTTTTTGACATCCATTAACATAAAAAGAAAAAAGCACAACGCCAATCAAGGTAAAGAAAACACCCCAGATGCTTGGCGCGAAAGCCCCTTTTAGTTGTGACAACAAACCTCTCAAACCTTGAGCAACTTCGTTGGGTTGCGAGAGATTATTCTGCATGATCGGAGCTAACTGTGTCAGACTATAAGCAAGTCCAAACAATGTTCCCAACAAACCACCAATAATAAATAGAGATAGCAAAGACCGCATTAGTGCATTTTTTCTGAACAATTGATTGACACTATTTCTGACAAGAGAATCAACTTGAAGTTGGCTGTTGTCCCAACCTGCTTCATATATCGTACTTATGTGTTGGGCAACAACATTACTGTTGTTAATTTTATCAACACCAAACTTTTCCTTGTATATATCTTCAAAAGTTTCTCTTGCCGTTTTTGCAGTGGTTTGTTGGGTTGATATGCCGTTAGGTTGCGACAAATGAATGAGTAAGTGATTTTTCAATAAGGTTACTACCTCCATTTCTCCCAACTTATTAATCTGCCATTTATGTTGATGCCGACGCCAAAACAACCACATAAGCAGAATGAACCACGCAAAGAAAAACACAATGAGAATAATTGTTATCAAAAAAGAAATGCGATTATCGGGAAATAAATAACTAATTAGTTCCATGATTTTTTTATCTTGTTGGAGTTCACGTTGCTTGTCCTTGTCCCAAATTCAAAACACCTTGGGTTTGTAGTTCCCAATTATCACTATCTTTCTTAACGAAGATAGCGGGGTTGGTTATTGTGATATTAGAATAAGTAGATTGTCGTTCAAAGCTTGGCTGACAATGAAAAATTTCACCGAGCGCACCTGCGCTATAAATTGATTCTTCTACTCTGAGACCAAACTTTGGAAAGATGGCATATTTGCCTTGTTCAAACTCGATAGCTAGATATGAACCTTCACCTGTCGTTTGAAAAACAGGTGGCAAATCATCATTACGCCATCGCTCCACTGAATTAACAACTCCAATAGTCAAAGGCTGGTATTGTTCCTTAAACGTAAAACGGCGTTCCTTATCTGTTAGGCTATCGTTGTACAATAGGCACATATCGAGGAGTTTAGGATTAGCAGTTTGTCCAGAGGGTGTTGTCTTTATGCCCTTGTGACTATAGTAATCATCTTGATTAAATGGAATTTTACGGGGCAACGAATGTTCAGTCCTATGAAATTCTTCCTTTCCGCCCATTCTTTGTACGTCTTGTTTTTGAGTTAATAGTTGTCTTATTGTTGGCATCTCTCTTTCAATTAACTTGTACAAAACATTTCGCAGTTCATTTTGTACAATCGGGTCGTTTAATAAGGCATATATCTCAAGGTTCAAATCATCTTTGGTGTGAGAACTAAGTTTTGAAGTTTCCTTTGTTGAGCTATGTTGCGAGAGATGGTCGTTCAATTTAGATTCAAGACTAGCAAATTGTTTTTTCAGTGATTGTTTATCGAAATGCGATAACTGCTCAGTTTCCGTACCTTCACTGTAACGATTTTCGGAAGCGGTTGGTTTGTCTCTTATCCAATCCCACAAATCAGAAAACCATGACCATATTCCTGCTAATGGATGAAAACCTTTGCTCATGTTTGTCCTCCTTTCAAAGAATGCAGATGTTGTTATGCCGCCCCCCTTTGCAAGCGACTACGATAATTTTGTCCGTGTATTGGTAAGGTTTACCAAAGCTAATGAATAAGCTTTTAAATTGTTATTTCAAGCAAACTTTTTAGTGCCAAGATGAAAATCGGCTCCGCTTGAACGTCTGCGTTTGGTTGATTGACACTTGATAAGTGATTCGCTAGTCGCTCTTTTACTCTACTTATCAAAACATCAATCTCACTGTCATTTGAGACAATCTTTTCAATACCTGCATTTGGAGCTTGTTTGTTAAATTCAATCAAAAATTCTTTTAGCTTAGGTAGTTCATTTGTAGATTTAAGTCCATCTCTGAAATCATTTTCGGTAATTAGCGTGTCCCACGTTTTTACATCACCGCCTTTGTGGAACTGCTCACCAGCCAACACACTATTTCCATTAATTAAAGCGGATGCTTGTAAGTTAAAGTCGCAAATCAAACCGTGAGCGGCTTCTGCCTTTGGTTTTTTGCTGGTTTCAACTCTAAAACTGAGGTTTGTCTGTTGGTTTTGTCCACTTCCTTTTAAGAAGACAGCTTTGAAAAGATTATTGATTAAAGCTTCCGAATTGAGAGGTTGACCCATATTCAACCAATAGAACATACGTGAACCGTTGCCGCCGACAAAGAAACTTGGCATATCATCACCGTTGTATTCTTCTTTCTCTTTTAGATAGCTGATGACTAAGCCTGTGTAATAGAAAACGCCAGCAAGTCCTAGAGCCAGAATTTGCTTCAAGTGTTTAATTTCCCCTTGAAAATGCAATAAGTTATTAAGCAAATTATGTCCCTCTTTTCTAAGTAACGCATCAGCTTGTGCGTAAAAGCCAGATTTATTGCTACTACTTATAGCCTCGCGTAGAGGTTGCAGATTAAGTCCGTTTATGATTTGGCTTAACGGTGTCGGGTCAGCGTATAAAACATCCAAGAAAATATCTCTTCCCGCTAGTCGCAAAGAAGTCTGCCATAGCAAGTTATTATCTTGCCAGATGGCAATGTCTGAAGTGCTACCACCAATATCAATGCAAACAGCACCCAGACTTGTCGGAGCATTGTGTCCGCTTGGGTCGCGGAAGTAACAAGCCGCCGCAATGCTTTCAGTTTTATGTGTTGGAGCATTATTTGACTCAACTCCTGTCAATTGTTGACAGTCATTAACTATTTGTCGCCAAGCCAAATCGAAAGCCTGTCTGCGGATTGCATCAAACGCAGTTGGGAAAGAATAGACCCAATCTATTTGTGATGCACCAACATTTACTGCTTCGGCGGCAACTTGAAGACATAGCTGACCTAAAAAAGCTTGAGACTTGAAAGTATCGTTTTGTTGACCTGACCACTTGAGGTTGTAATGAATAAAAGGGTCATTAGCGTTAGTTCCTTCACGCGGAAAATACACAATGCCATCAAGCAAAGGTTTTATGTTTTGTTGTGGCGCGTGCGGGAAGGTGCGAAAAATACTTAGAAATGGCATTTGCTCGTTTTGAGGTGGAAGGAAATTAGGGTAGATAGCGTCGCGTCGCCCCGAAGCTGTTATTGATACATATCTTTCTTGTGACTCAAAAGGTTGAGGGGTATCTGTACCCTTTCTGTAATAAACATTAGTTCCTGTTGCTCCAAAATCAACGCCAACTTTGAATGGTGATTCTGTTTTTGTTAACTCCTTCTCGGGTTGTTTCACAAGCAAAAAGCCTATGTCGCTTTCTTGGTCAGTAGAACAAAGCATTGCTTCAGGATAATGGTCTGTTCTTGTGATAGTAATCGTGGAGCTAATATCTTTTGGTTCATCATTACTTCCGGGCGTGTAAGGTTTAGCTCGAAATGTATCTGTAAACAAACTGTTGTCATAGTAAGTGTAGTAGGCTTTCCAATTCCACGCACTGGCTTTGAAATCGGGCCACACTTCCAACACAGGCACGTTTTCAATAACCTCTGTTTTATCTCTGCTATACAAGTGTTCAATATCAAATGATTGTCCCTGTCCGTCCATGCCGCTTAATTGTAATCGTAGTTTGACCAAAATTCCTTCGTCGTGCTGTTCAAAGCTTATGCGTTGTGACAAATCCTCTACGGTTAGTTGATCAATCAATGCTTTGTCGAGTGGCAATATCGGGGTCACAGGTTGATTCCTGTAAGTTAGTGGTGTGTGAACATTACCGTAACCAGCCGCGTTCGGAAAAGCTTCTTTTCTTTCAACTACATAAAGCTTTTCTTTGAAAAACCAATCAGGATTCCATACTTCAAAATTTTCGCCTACCGGACCACCGGCAAGTTCATTTTTATTTCGTAAACCTTCAAATGGAATAGCTGTTTGAAGAGTAATGTCGCCTAGTACATGAATGTCGCGTTCATGTACTCCCCATTGACCGGCAATTCTTGTGTCCACAACCAAAATCTCTTTCGTAGGTGCAGGTTGTGCCCTTGATGATACAAGCTTGACGTGCGATGTAGGAATACGATTGGCTTTAACAGGTTTGTCAAGATGCCTGAAAATGCCTTTTTGCAAATTGAGTCCGCGGTCACTTAAATCAACTTGTCCTATAGTGCCAAGGTCGCTAATGAACTTACCAAGGTGTCCTAACAAAGAATCCCATTCACTCAAAGTACGGTTGATATGTTGCCAATCTGTTAGTTTCGTTTTCACTTTGTCCAACCATCCTGCCAGATAAGCTTTTTGAGTAGCGGGCAGAAGGTTGACTGGGTCTGTAAGATGTTTGCCGTCAAACCAAGGAACTCTGTGAAGGTCAATGCGACCAAAATATTCTGTTGCCGTTACTACCAAAGTTGTGGGAGAAGTCATACCAATAGGTTTATTATCGTAAAGAAAAACATAAAGGTCGTTCCAAGATGTATCCGATGAGATTGATTTACTAGGGGTTAGTTTCGCCAATGCTTGCAAAAAGTGCGGCGTGTTTTCATTTGTATCGTTAGTTGAGGGCATGTCAACCGATTTAGCAGTGAGCTTTTGAATTGACATTACCTCTTTGAGAGCGAGCATTGCTAACAGACCGCGCCATTCACCAACGATGGTTTTATGCAGTTGATGCGTTTTTTCTATGCGATAAAGTCCCATCTCAAACAGAAGCGGACGCGCCCACATATCGGGGATGGAGTTAATCTCCGCCTTGATTTGTTTTTCTACTGCAAGCCCTTGGCTCAATCTTTCAAGTTCAGAAGCTACGCGCACGCTCCATTTACCTGAAGCGTCAAAGCTTGTGACGTTATGTTCATCTTTCAATTTGGGAAGTAGCGGATGTGGCATGATTTATCTTGAATTAGCCCAAGACTCCCTCTATCATCCGCTTTGGGATTTAGAGGGAGATGTAGGGCGTTGTACAGTCGCCGTGCTTTCAAACGGCGGTTTAAGCCTCTGAATCAATCGGCTGT
>Ga0187894_10007600_pt1 | contig 10155 bp, 10 predicted proteins | sample GBC1701081metaG_FD_136650 | JGI IMG/M metagenome (GOLD analysis project Ga0187894, IMG submission 136650) | White microbial mat communities from a lava cave in the Kipuka Kanohina Cave System on the Island of Hawaii, USA - GBC170108-1 metaG ... | reverse complement strand
GCCCTTGTCGTCGACGGCGCCGCGGCCCCAGACGAAGCCATCCTTGATGTCGCCGGCGAACGGATCGGCGGTCCAGGTTTTCAGCGACCACTCTTCCACCGGCACCGTGTCGAGGTGCGCGAGCAGCACCATCGGCGGCAGGCTTTCGTCGCTGCCCTTCCATGTGAAGAGGAGGCTTTGGCCGTTGACGATCTCGCGCGTCGCGACGGCGTGGAAAGCGGGGTACGCGCTTTCGAGCCAGGTGCGCTGGGCGGTGAACGGCGCGGCGTCCCACGGCTGGCCGGCCTGCACCGAGATGGTCTTGAACCGGATCGCCTGCCCCAGGCGCGCAGCGGCGTCATCGACGTTGACGGCCAGCTCAGGCGGCGCGCCGGCGGTTGCGACTTCGGCCAGCGGCGAGGGCGCAAAGTTCTTGGTCCGGTAGTAGACAAGCCCGCCGACGCCGAGCGCGGCTAGCAGGACAATCCCGGCGATCCACCGCCACATTGCGTCTCTCCCCGTTACGCGGCTGTCATAAGCCCCATGCCGGCGCGGCTTGTCGAGCCGGGACGGCAGGCGCGCGCCCGCCATTCCCCCTCAGGTCGAAAACAGCCCTGCGTACAGCGCGCGCAGCGCCGCCTTCTGGACCTTGCCCATGGCGTTGCGCGGCAGCGCCGCCACGGCGATGACGCGGCGCGGCTGCTTGAACCGGGCAAGACGGCCGTCGAGCGCGGCGAGGACCCCCGCTTCGTCGATATCCTTGCCGGTGACGACGGCGACGACCGTCTCGCCGAAATCGGGATGCGGGACGCCGATCACGGCAGACTCCTCGACGCCGTCGATCGCATCGATCAGCAGCTCGATCTCCTTCGGATAGATGTTGAGGCCGCCGCTGATGATGAGATCCCTGGCGCGGCCGACGAGCGTCACGCGTCCGTCCGCCGCCTGCACCGCCATGTCGCCGGTGATGAAGAAGCCGTCGGCGCGGAACTCCTCGGCGGTCTTCTCCGGCATGCGCCAGTAGCCCTGGAACACGTTGGGCCCGCGCACTTCGAGCACGCCCGTCTCGCCGCGCGGGACTTCCGCGCCGCGCTCATCCGCCACGCGCACCTCGACGCCGGGGAGCGCAAAGCCCACCGTGCCTTCGATGCGCGCGCCGTCGTACGGGTTCGACGCGATCATGCCGGTCTCGGTCATGCCGTAGCGTTCGAGAATGCGCTGGCCGGTCGCGGCTTCAAACTGGCGGTGCGTCTCGGCGAGCAGCGGCGCCGAACCGGAAATGAAGAGACGCATGTGGGGCCACGCGCGTTGCTGGCTTCCCATCGCCGCCAGCAGCCGCGTGTAGTGCGTCGGCACGCCCATCATCACCGTGGCGTTGTCGAGGTCGGCGAGCGTCGCTTTCGGGTCGAACGTGTCGCGCCACAGCACCGTCGCGCCGCTGAGCAGCGCGCAGTGCAACGCCACGAACAGACCGTGCACGTGGTAGATCGGCAGCACATGCAACAGCACGTCGCGCTCGGTGAAGCGCCACAGCTCGATCAGCGTGCGCGCGTTGCTGAGGAGGTTGCCGTGGCTCAGCATCGCGCCCTTGGAGCGGCCCGTCGTGCCGGAGGTGAAGCAGATCGCGGCGATGTCGTCCGCGGCGCGCGGTTCGATGGGCAGCGGCGTTGACGGCATTGCATCGAACAGCGTGCCCTCGCCGTTCGCGTCGAGCGTCAGTACAACGGGACCGCCGGCTTCCAGCCGGGCATCGGTTTGCCGGCTGGAAGCCGGCGGTCCCGGATCGCGCACGATGATCGACGGCTCCACATCGGCGACGAACGCGGCGACCTCGCTTGCCGTATACGCCGTGTTGAGCGGCACGTAGATCAGCCCGGCGCGCAGTGCGGCGAGATAGAGCAGCACGCCGGCGACGGACTTCTCCGTCTGCACGACGATGCGATCGCCGGGCTTTGCGCCCGTCGCGCGCAATCGCGCGGCGAGGCGGCCGGTTTCGGCGTCGAGCGCCGCATATGTGAGGTCGGGCTTGTCGTCGCGCACGAACGCGGCGCGGTCGCCCTGGCGCGATGCGGCGTCAAGAATGGCGGAAGCGAGCGTCATGCGCGCAACGTAGGGCGGATGGAGCGAAGATCTTGGGCAAGTGTTGGAGGATGACTCTTGATGCTCCCATTCCCGGATTTGCCGGAGGCAAATTCCGGGACCCATTGTCGCGAGGGGCGCAGGATTGTGCTCCGTCTTGCACCGTTCGTGGTGATGGGCCCCGGAATTTGCCTCCGGCAAATCCGGGGATGAGACTTGTGATTTTCATTTCCAGTTTACTCGAAGCGAAATCCGCCGCGTCCGGATCACGCCGTCCCGCAAGCCTCCAGCACGTCCTCGTACGTCCTGAGTCCGGAGCGGGGGCTGCACACCAGCACCGCCATGTTGCCCGGCAGGTGCTCGTTGTCGAGCATCTTCTCGTGCGCGTCGGGGATGCCCGTCCATGGGAAAACTTCGCCCATGGCCGGATCGATGCGGCGATCGATGACGAGCTGGTTGGCCTGCGCGGCGTGGTAGAGATGCGCGAAGTGGCTGCCCTGCACGCGCTTCTGGTGCATCCACAGATAGCGCGCGTCCATGGTGAGATTGTAGCCGGTGGTGCCGGCGCAGATGACGACCATGCCGCCGCGCTTCACCACGCGCACCGACACCGGGAATGTCTGCTCGCCCGGGTGTTCGAACACGATGTCCGGATCCTTGCCGCCGGTGATCGCGCGCACGGCTTTGCCGAACTTGCCGACTTCTTTCATGTAGTCGGCGAAGCCCTCGCCGTTCACGGTCGGCAGCTGGCCCCAGCAGTTGAACTCCCTGCGGTTGATCACCGCCTTCGCGCCCATGGAGAGCACGTAGTCGATCTTGGACTCGTCGCTCACAACGCCGATCGCGTGCGCGCCGCTGACCGCGCAGAGCTGCGTCGCGAAGACGCCAAGCCCGCCGGACGCGCCCCACACCAGCACGTTCTGCCCCGGACGCAGCACGTTCGGACGCCAGCCGAACAGCATGCGGTACGCGGTGGCAAGCGTCAGCGTGTAGCAGGCCGCCTCCTCCCAGGTGAGATGCTGCGGCCGCGGCATCAGCTGGCGCGCCTGCACCTTGCAGAACTGCGCGAACGAGCCGTCCGTCGTCTCGTAGCCCCAGATGCGCTGCGAGGTGGAGAACATCGGATCGCCGCCGTTGCACTCCTCATCGTCGCCGTCGTCCTGGTTGCAGTGGATGACGACTTCGTCGCCCGGCTTCCAGCGCTTCACCTTGGCGCCGACGGCCCACACGATGCCCGACGCATCCGAGCCCGCCACGTGATACGGCTGCTTGTGCACGTCCATCGGCGACAGCGGCACGCCGAGCCCCGCCCACACGCCGTTGTAGTTCACGCCCGCCGCCATCACGAGCACGAGCACTTCGTCCTCGCCGCACGTCGGCGTCGGCACCACCTCGACCAGCATCGATTGCTTCGGCCGCCCGTGACGCTCCTTGCGGATCGCCCACGCGTACATCTGTTTGGGGACATGGTGCGCCGGCGGAATCTCGCCGACCTCGTAGAGGTCCTTCAGCAGCGTCGGTTTCGGCTGAGCGGCCATCCCTCTCTCCATCGTGCACCGGTCTAAGCTGGAGGCTTCAGGCCGGTTCCCTTCGCACCTGCACACTTTGCGCCGCACTGCAGCAAAACGTCAATGCGGCACGCAGGGCGTGCGTCATCGTCCGCCGATGCGGGTTCGACTGAGCCCTCTTTGGAGGGCTGGGGACGCGGTGGCGCCGCGCGGACCGCCTTGCGGCGGCCAAGGGTTGGGAAGATCGCGACATCGCCGCGTCCCCTGCCCTGGGGCGATGCACTGGCGACGTGCGGGGCCGGTGCTGTCCGGCACTGCTCCCGGGCGCCGCGATTTCAGAAGGCCTCTGCCCTCCTAGTTTCGACGGATGTCACCCCGTCTACTTCCGCGGCCAGTCACGCTCGTCTCACACCGCTTTCCGAGCCAGGTAGACGGGGATCCGACTGCCCTCCACCGGAAGCGATAGGCGGAGTGTATCGGCTTTTATTCCTTTGTCAACACCTATTTTCCAATCAAGGCTCCTCGTACCGCCGGCAGCTTGCCGGCCCGGCGGCGCAGGACGAACACGGCGCTCCGCCCTGCACCGGGAGGCCGGCAAGTTGCCGGCGGTACGGGTAGCGAGCCCAGGATCGGGTTCTGCGGTGGCAGTCCGGACCGGTTTGCACCCCTACTCTCGCCCTTCCAAAATCGCCAGCGCCTGCGTTGCGAGCGGCGGGCAGCCGTTGATGGCTTCGCGCTCGCTGGCGAGCACGCCCGCGAGAATGCGGCGGTAGACGCCTTGCGAGATCGAGGCGAGGCGGAAGATCGAGAACGCCATGAGGAACGGCCAGTCCTCGATCTGCTTGCGTCCTGTGCGCTCGCAGTAGCGCGCGACGTACTCGGCTTCGGTGGGAATGCCGCTCGTCTTGAAGTCGACGCCGTCGAGGCTGCCCCAGTGCGGCGAGTGCGAGCGCCAGATGAAACCGTTGTACGCAATGTCGGCGAGCGGATGGCCGATGGTGGAGAGCTCCCAGTCGAGCACGGCGACGATGCGCGGTTCGGTGGGATGGTACATGACGTTCTCGAGCCGGTAATCGCCGTGCGCGATGGAGACGGACTGGTCCTTCGGGATCCGCGCGGGGAGTTTTTCGATCAGCGCATCCATCGCCGGAATCTTCTCGGACTCCGCGTCGCGATACTGCTTCGTCCAGCGCGCCACCTGCCGTTCGAAGTAGTTGCCGGGGCGGCCGTAGTCGGCGAGGCCGACGGCGGCGAAATCCACCTTGTGCAGCTTCGCGAGCGTGGCGTTGAGATCGTCGTAGATCGCCGCGCGTTCCGCCGGCGCCATGCCCGGCAGCGTCGCATCGCGGAAGATGCGGCCTCCGAGATAGTCCATCACGTAGAACGCGGTGCCGATGACCTCGGCGTCCTCGCACAGCGCGCGCATCTTCGGCACGGGGATCTGCCCGTCGAGCGCCTTCATCACGCGGTACTCGCGATCGACCTGGTGCGCGCTGGAGAGCAGCTGCCCCGGCGGCTTCTTGCGCAGCACAAAGCGCCGCCCGTCGGCGGCGGTGAGCAGGAACGTCGGATTGGACGCGCCGCCCTGGAACTGATGCACGCGCAGCGCGCCGAGATCTGGGATCGCGGCAGCCAGCCACGTTGCGAGCTTGGCTTCGTCGAAACGGTGGGCGGCGATGACGTCTCGGACGGGTGGGTCGGTGCTGGTCATGGCGCCATTGCTAAGGCATCCGCCGTGAATTGCCATCAATATGGTTTTATGGTTTTATGGGAGTCATGAAGACGACGATCGAACTTCCTGACGATCTCTATCGCGCCGCCAAGGCCGAGGCGGCGTTGCGCGGTCGCCCGCTCAAGGAGCTGGTGGAGGAAGGCCTGCGCCTGGCGTTGGCGAGGTCCGGCCAGCCGTCGCAGCGCCGGATGAAGGCGGCCATGAAGCGAGCCTGCGGCATCGTGGATTCCGGCATTCCCGATCTCGCCACCAACCCGGAGCACATGAAAGATTTCGGCAAGTGGCGTGACAGCGATCGTTGATACCGGGCCGCTCGTCGCTTTCTTCAACCGCTCCGAGCGCCACCACCATTGGGCGGTCGAGCAACTCGACCGACGGACGGGCTCGCTGCTTGTTTGCGAACCTGTCCTGACCGAAGCGTGGCATCTCCTGTCCCGTTTCCCCCGCACCCAGGAGGCCCTGCTTGAGCTGGTCGCCAGCAGCGCGATCAGAGTGGCGTTCGCCCTCGACGACAACGTTCAGGATATCGTCAAGCTGGTGATGAAGTATCGCGACACGCCGATGTCGCTGGCGGACGCGTGTGTGGTGCGGATGGCCGAGATCCATGCGCGCGCGCCGGTGCTGACTCTCGACTCGGACTTTCTGATCTACCGCCGACGCGACCGCTCCCCACTGGAGGTCATTCATCCGTCGATGTCGCCTTGAGATGGCGTGTGCCACCAATCGGCGCATCCTGTTGCGCTGCAGCACGAACTTCGCTTACCTTCCGGCATGTCGGCGCTTACCCGAACCGAGCTCCTTGCGCGCCTCAAGGCGTTGCGGCCATGGCTGACGGAACAGGGCATCGGCCGGGTGCGCCTGTTCGGCTCGTACGCGCGCGATCAGGCGGGACCTGACAGCGATGTCGATCTCATCGTCGAGCTCACTGAGCCCATGGGGCTGCGGTTCTTCGACATCGAGGACGCGCTGAGCAAGCAGCTTGGCGTCAAGGTGCAGATGGCGACCGAACGGGCCTTGCCTTCCGACGTGCGATACACAGCGCTGCGCGACGCTGTCGATGCTTGAGGAAGACCGGTTGCGACTGAAGGAGATCGCTCTCCGCGTCGCAGAGATCCAACAGTGGACCGGCGGCCTGGACGAGCAGACATTTCTTGCCGATCCGAAATCAATGGCCGCCGTGACGATGAACATCATGGTGATCGGCGAAACGGCCAGACGATTGACGCACACGGTGCGCGATCTTGAGCCGACGATTCCATGGTCCTCCATCGTGAATCTGCGCAATCGCATCGCTCACAGCTACGAGTCTGTGGATCAAGGGATCGTGTGGCGCATCGTGCAGGAGCATATCGCGGCGCTTGATGCGGCGGTGTCGCGGATGCTGGCCGCGCCATGAGCAGCACGCCCTTCCAGCACGCGCCCGACGCGCCGTGGATTTTCCGCACCTACGCCGGGCACTCCACGCCGGCGGAGTCGAACAAGCTCTACCGCGCCAATCTGGCGAAGGGGCAGACGGGGCTCTCGGTGGCGTTCGATCTGCCGACCCAGACCGGCTACGATTCCGATCACGTGCTGGCGCGCGGGGAAGTCGGCAAGGTGGGCGTGCCGGTCGGGCATCTGGGCGACATGCGTGCGCTGTTCGAGGGCATTCCGCTCGACCGCATGAACACGTCGATGACGATCAACGCGCCGGCGGCGTGGCTGCTCGCGCTCTACGTGGCGCTGGCCGACGAACAGGGAGCGGCCCGCGCCGCACTGCAGGGCACGACGCAGAACGATGTCATCAAAGAGTATCTATCCCGCGGCACCTACATCTTCCCGCCGGCGCCGTCGCTGAAGCTGACCGCCGACACCGTCGCGTGGTGCCTGGCCGAAACGCCGAAGTGGAACGCGACGAACATCTGCAGCTACCACCTGCAGGAAGCCGGCGCGACGCCGGAGCAGGAACTCGCCTTCGCGCTCGCCACCGCCATCGCCGTGCTCGACACCGTGAAGGCGCGCGGCGAAGTGGCGGAGAAGGATTTCCCGCTCGTCTTCTCGCGCCTCTCGTTCTTCGTGAACGCCGGTCTGCGATTCGTGACCGAGACGTGTAAAATGCGCGCGTTCGTGCAGCTGTGGGACGAACTGGGGCGCGACCGCTACGGCGTCACCGACGCAAAGCACCGCCGCTTCCGCTATGGCGTGCAGGTGAACTCGCTCGGCCTCACCGAACCGCAGGCGGAGAACAACGTCTATCGCATTTTGCTGGAAATGCTGGCGGTGACGCTGAGCAAGGACGCGCGTGCGCGCGCCGTGCAGCTGCCCGCCTGGAACGAGGCGCTGGGCTTGCCGCGGCCGTGGGACCAGCAGTGGTCGCTGCGCATGCAGCAGATCCTCGCCTACGAAACGGACCTGCTCGAGTTCGAGGACATCTTCGACGGCAGTCACGTCATCGCCGCGAAAGTCGAAGCGCTCGTCACCGGCGCGAAGACGGAACTGGCGAAGATCGACGCCATGGGCGGCGCGGTGGCGGCGGTCGAGGGCGCGTACATGAAGGAAGCGCTTGTCGAAGCGAACCGGCGGCGCGTCGGCGCCATCGAGCGCGGCGAGACGCGCGTCGTCGGCGTCAACGCATGGGCCGAGAGCGAGCCCTCCCCGCTCATCGGCGGCGAAGAGCAAGGCGCCATCCTCACCGTGCCCGCGCATGTGGAAGGCGAGCAGATCGCGCGCCTCAAAGCATGGCGCGCCGCGCGCGACGGCAAACTCGCCGGCGCTGCGCTCGCGCAACTCGAAGCGGACGCGCGCGAGGACCGCAACATCATGGACGCGTCCATCGCGTGCGCGAAGGCCGGCGTCACCACCGGCGAATGGGGCGAGACGCTGCGGCGCATCTACGGCGAATACCGCGCGCCGACAGGCGTCGCGCTCATCGTCGCCGGCGACGAGAACGACGCGGACGTGCGCGCGCAAGTCGAAGCGCTGTCCGGGAAACTCGGCCGCCAGCTCACCTTCCTCGTCGGCAAGCCCGGACTCGACGGCCACTCCAACGGCGCCGAGCAGATCGCAGCGCGCGGCCGCGCCGTCGGCATGGAGGTGGTGTACGAAGGCATCCGCCTCACGCCCGCGGAGATCGTCGCCGCGGCGCGCGAGAAACGCGCGCATGTGGTGGGGCTCTCCATTCTCTCCGGCTCGCACCTCGATCTGGTGCGCGACGTGGTGCGGCTGATGCGCGAGGCGGGGCTGGAGCGGACGCCCGTCGTCGTCGGCGGCATCATTCCGCCGGCGGACGGGCTGGCGCTGAAGCAGATGGGCGTGGCGGCGGTCTATACGCCGAAAGACTTCAAAATTGCCGGAATCATGGGCGACGTCGTGCGACTGGTAGAGAAGGCGCAGGTCTGACGCCGGGGCCGGATTTGTGCTACAGAGAGTTATGACCCGCGAAGAACTCCTGCGGAAACTGCGCGATCTCAAGCCGTGGCTGGCCAGCCAGGGGATCGGCCGCGTTCGCGTGTTCGGCTCCTACGCGCGTGACGACGCCGGACCCGACAGCGACATCGACCTGATCGTGGAAATCACCAGGCCGCTGGGCCTCAGATATTTCGGCATCGAAAGAGAGTTGAGCGAGAAGCTGGGCGCGCCTGTTGAAATGAGTACTGAGTCTTCGCTTCACCGCATCGTCTTGCGCCATGCTTTGGCGGAAGCGATCGATGCCTGACCGCGCCGTCCTTCACCTGACGATTATCGTGGAACCACGAGCGACAGCATGAGCGAACCGCATCCCCTGGCCCGGCGGGCTGCCACCGAAGTGCGCGAACTGGCGAAATTCCTGCTCATGGCGGCGCCCTGCTACCTCGCGTTCACCACGGTGGCGTTCGCCAACTACTCCATTCCCTCCGAAAGCATGGTGCCGACCATCGAGGTCGACGACCGCGTCGTCGTTTCCAAGTTCGCCTACGGCTACAGCCGCTACGCGCTGCCGTTACCGGTGGCCGAAGCGATGCCGGGCGGCGGCGGACGCTTCCTCGCAACGCTGCCGGCGCGCGGCGACGTGGTGGTGTTTCGCCATCCGGTGCAGCGGCGCGTGATGATCAAGCGGCTCATCGGTTTGCCGGGCGACACGATCGCGCTGCGCGGCGGCGCGCTCTATGTGAACGGCGTGCCGGCGACGCGCTCGGACGGGCGCCCGCTCGTGCGGGCCGCCCATCGCGCCGGACTCGAAAACGCCGTGCGTTACACCGAAGTGCTGCCGGGCGGCGCAACGCACTGGATCGACGAGTTCTCCAACACCGGGTCGTTCGACGAGTTTGGCCCCGTCACCGTTCCCGCCGGCCATTTCTTCGCGATGGGCGACAATCGCGACAACTCGCTCGACAGCCGCTGGGACGGCATGGGCGCCGTGCCGCTGGAAAACCTCATCGGCCGCGCCGAGTTCACCTACTTCACGATGCCGCGTCTCGGCGGCCCGCCCGGCGTCGCGCCGCCCGAACACCGCCTCTTCCGCCCCCTGCGCAAGAGCGCGTCGTAACCGACGCACTCGAACGCGCCGTCCTCGACGCGTGGCCCGCGCGCCAGCGCGCGCTGACGCGCTCCGGCTGGACGCTGCAAGCCGATGGCGGCGTCACGGGGCGGCCAAACGCAATCTGTCCGCTTTCGTTCGGTGGCGGCGACGTCGAGGCTGCGATCGACGAAGCGGTGGCGTGGCAGATGGAGCGCGGACTCTCGCCGTGCTTCAGGATCGCGGACGGCGCGTGTGCGCCAGCGGATTTGCCGGCGCACCTTGAAGCGCGCGGCTGGCGCGCCGATACGGAAACGCCGGCGGTCCGGTGCTTACGCCCGGCTACACCGATACATTCGATGCGGTTGTAGGCGAGACATGCG
>Ga0187894_10007599_pt1 | contig 10156 bp, 10 predicted proteins | sample GBC1701081metaG_FD_136650 | JGI IMG/M metagenome (GOLD analysis project Ga0187894, IMG submission 136650) | White microbial mat communities from a lava cave in the Kipuka Kanohina Cave System on the Island of Hawaii, USA - GBC170108-1 metaG ... | reverse complement strand
CCCGAAACAGCCAGCCGGAGAGCACGGTGTCGCGCGGGATTTTCCCCGCCTTTTGCGCCAGCGCGAAGAAGACAGCCTGCGTGACCTCCTGCGCCGCGTGTGGATTGCCGAGCTGCCGCAAAGCAGCGTGATAGACCAGTCCGCTATGGCGATCTACCAGCGTCCGAAACGCCTCGTCGGAGTTTCGCCGCGCGTAATCATCCAGCAGTTGCCAGTCGTCGGATTGCATCGTCATCATCTGCTATCAAACAGTTGCCGGAGGCAAAAGGTAACAAAGCTCAGGAGCGTTTGACCCATGGCGCAGCTATTTCCCCAAGGCCCGGAGAAAATCCGCATGGCGAGCCGCGCCGAGAGACTTTCTGGTCTGACGATAAAACCGCTCCTCCGCCGCTTGTCTTTGCGATGCGCTGTCGGGTCGCCCGCCCAAGTCCGCGATCGTGTCTTCAAACTCTTTCCGGCTTTTGAAGATGCTGCGGAACTCCGATTCCGTGGGCTCGAACGCGGCCAGATGTTCGCGCATTTTGGCGGCGGTTTGCGAGAAGCGCAAATCGTAATCCTCCTTCTCCGCAGGTGACATGATTCCCGACAAATCCTCCTCCATCCGCCGCTCCGCTTCCCGCATTTGTTGCCGGCGCGTTTCGGGGGACGCGTTGCCATCCATGCCTTGCGTCATGGCGCTTTTGAATCGCTCGCGTGTTTCCAGGATCTGCTGGTGTTGTTGTGGCGAGAGGAACGAGAGCGCCTCCGCGAAAGGGTTGCCCGTCGGCGCATCGCTCGTCTCTGGTTCGGTGCCGAGCAGTGCCTTCAAAATCGCCCGCTGTTCCCACGCGAGTTCCTGGCGCTTCTGCACCGCCTCGGGGTTCATCGTCTGCGCAAACGGATTCCCCGGCTTCCAATACTTGAACCCATCCGTGGTGCCCGCCAATTCCAGCCGCCTGGCTTTGAACAATTTTTCGACATCAGCCTTGATGATGTCGGCAATGGTTTCTTCCGGGCAGCCAATCCAGCGCAAATTGGCGATGTAGCGGCGGTAGTCGTCCGATTCCACAGTTCGCCAATCCAGCGCCTTCACGACTTGGTTGGTCACGGCAACCATCCGGTTGCGGATGGATTCCGCAGGAGTGGACGACACTTCGCGCCCGACGGGATTCATCGGCGACGGATTCTCCGCAGTTCGATTTCGCGCCAGGCACGCGATCAGCAACACGTTCAACGCGGCGGAGACGAGTAAGAATGGTTTTGAGTTCATCGAGTGGGCGTGGGCTCGGCGTGGATCACTTCTGATTGTTTCCCGGTTGCAGTTCTTTGAGCTGGGTCGAAATCTGCGCCAGGCTCAAATTGATTTGATGGAGCGTGGCGCGGCGGCTGAGGATGACGACGGCCAGCAACACCAGCGTTCCCACGGCCAAAAGTCCGACGGCGACCGCCAGCGCGGTGATGACCACGCTGTGGAAGAACGTCATGGTCGCCTGCACACTGGGGAAATCGAACGGCAGCTTCGGCGGGGTTCCGGCTCCGCCTTCTGTTGGCGCAGGATTCACCTTCGCCCGCTCGGCGGCCAGGGTGACTTGGCGCAGCACTTCCTTTTCCTTGGGCCGGTAGAGAACAAAGTAGGCCGACACGATGAGCACGCTGGCGGCGACGGCCATGAACCCCAGCAGAATCGCCGCGCCGGCGAGCACGCGAATCTTGCGTTGATGCGCCCGGATGCTGGTCGTGACGCGTTCGTTTATGGCGGCGAGTTCGCGCTGTTCCCCTGGATGATTCGGTTGATTTTGGTTCATGATGTTTTTCCTTCCCAAGCGGCGCGCAACGCGCGTTTGCCGTAAAAGATTCGCGAACGAACCGTGCCCACGCTCGCGCCGGTCACGCGGGCGATGTCCTCGTAACTCATGTCCTCGAAGAACCGCAGCACGAGCGCCTCGCGGTGTTCCGGTGAAACCGCGCCCAGGCAGTGGTGAAGTTCCTCCGCGTCCACCGCCGTAACGCCGGCCTCAGACTCCGGCCATTCATCGAGACTCGAATCGTCGAGGGGCTGCACCGGCAGCTTGCGCCGACGGTACTCGCGGTAGATGCGATCCCGCGCAATGCGAAAGGCCCACGGCCGGAACTTGCCCGCATCCAGCAGCCCCGGCAGCGACCGAAAAATCGCAACCCAGATTTCCTGCGTCACATCGGCCACCTGGTCTGGCGAGCTTTGCATCATGCGTTCCGTGAAGCGCAACAGGCGTGGTCCGTGCAGCGTCAGCAACTCGGCGAACGCCGTTTCATCACCTATCTGACTGCGGACCACCAGCGTCTGCTCGATGAGTTGCTCGGGCGTGACGGCCATGTGCTTCACAGAGTAAGTTGCCGGCCGCGGCAGGAAAGTTCATTCCTTGAGATGGAAAAATGCGCGGCGATCATCGCGGTTTGCGGATGTGGATTTACGCCGCCGCCGAGTGCCAGCACGACCAGCCGCCAAGCCTCACCTGCTGGCTTCGCGTTTCGCACGCCTGTTTTGGTGGCTGACAATCTCCGGGCCGGCTCCGGTTGCGTCGCGACCGAAGATCACGCTGATGCGTCTTCGAGAAGGAAGAGTTTTACCTGCGGACCCTTGGGAATGTTCCACCTTGCGCAAACCGCCGGTGGCAGGCCACGAACCCGAGTGCGGAGGCCAGGAAAGTGCCGGCCCACATCACAGAAATCATGACCTTGGCCGTCCGCCAATCGGCGGCCATGTAGCCGAGGGCCAAAGCCTCCGGGCCGTAAACCACGCGCGCTACGATGCAACCGCTGATCTTGATCAACCCGACCGTCAGTGCTCCCAGAACAAGGGCCGCGTACGGTTGGCGCAAACGCAGCGTGATAGACCAGTCCGCTATGGCGGTCCACTAGTGTCCGAAACGCCTCGTCGGAATTTCGCCGCGCGTAATCGTCGAGCAGTTGCCAGTCGTCGGATGGCATTGTGTTCACTCCGCTCTCACCGCAGCGGCTTCGGGCGATGGTTTGAGCTGCGCGCCCCGCCGGCATTTCCGAAAAACGGCCAAGACGCACCCGCCCAGGATGAGCAATGAGAGCGAACCCGGCTCAGGGACGGGCGTCAGCACGGCGCCGTACTGTCCCACGCCGGCTCCCGCCGGGATTTGCACTTCAGCAATCACTTCATCAAAGCGGGCCGAACCCGTCAGCATCGTCAGCCGCCCCACTCCTTGCAGATCCTGCCAGGCACCGGGCGCAAAGCAGGCCCATTCGGGATCACTCCACGGCCCGGTGGCCTGGACTGTGCAGATCGGCATTTCGGAAATGCTATTTTCAAACATCTCCAGACGAAAGCCGGCCGCGACCGGCCCGGACAGCGCGAAGGCCTGGACCGAAAAGGCGGAAAGCCCGGAATTGGGCAGCGTTGAAATCTGAGGCAGCCCGTTGAAGGCAAACACCGCGCTGTCACCGGCGTTGAGGACGAAAGTGCCCTGCGCCCCGGCGGGAAGAGAACAAGCCAACATTGCGACCAACCAGAACCATTTTCTCATCTGTTTGATGCTCATCACACTAACAAACAGCCGCAGAACTCGAAAGGTAACACCGCTTCAAAGGAAATGGCCGTACGCGCAGCCGGCACGCTCACTTGAGCGGCTGGAACTTTGGCGGCACGTCCAAGCGACATGGGCCGGAGCGAAGTCAGCGCAGGCTCCATCAAGCGCGGAAAGATTGAAATCAATCTGTTCAGCCGACGGTCTGGCCGGCCAGTCTGGGTTCGGCAAGAGCTTCTCCACCTTCCCGGCCGGGATGAGTTCATCGAACTGGTCGCCACGATCCGCAAAACGCAGCAGGAGTTTCTGAAACACGTTTGGTCGTCATTTCAGCCGGCTGCAATAACATGTGCGTCTGTTTCATTCCTTGCACGGCTTCTGAAACAGTGAAATCCCGTCCCGAGTGGTTGCTCACGAACTGGCGTCAAGCCGTTGAAACGGCTTGGTCTCTTGGAGGCACGGACCACCCGGCTGAAGCCGGGTGCTAATGAGAGACAACCCGGCGGCAAGAAACTGAAGTGCGCCCTCTCTCGCCTGCAATCTTGACCGCTGCTTCAAGCTGGAAGCAGCGGACACCTATCCGCTCTACGTTTTCGAGTTCTGGCGCGTCGCCGCCGCGAAGGCTTGCAGCGTCCTGGAACGTGGAGCCGCCAAGAGCGTCGCCAGTTCGCCGCTTTCGGCGCAGCGACCGTCTTCGATTACGAGGGCGTCGGTGCAGAGCCTGGTCACCTCAAACGGGTCGTGGGTCACCAGGACGAGGGTGGTGCCGAGGGCCGAGGCAAGACCGGCCAGCTCGGCGATCAACTCGCTCTTGAGCGCGAGGTCCAGGCCCGTGAACGGTTCGTCGAGCAACAGGAGAGCAGGGCGGACGGCGATGGCTCGCGCGAGTGCCAGACGCTGTTGCTGGCCGATGGAGAGTGTTCCCGGAAGGCGGGTGGAAAATCGAGCGACGCGACAGGCATCCAGCGCGGCAGTGGCGCGCTCGCGCAACGCCGGCTTCGGTTCGCGGACGGACGCGAGGCCGAGCAGGACGTTTTCCAATGCGGTGAGATTGGGCCACAACGCCAGGTCCTGGAAAAGCATCGCCAGCTTCCGCTCGTGCGGCGGAACCAGGACTCGATCCGGCACGGAAACCATTCGTCCGTTCATCCAGATCCGGCCCTGCTGCGGAGCGTCGAGTCCCGCGAGCAGGCGCAGCAAGGTGGATTTGCCGCAACCGGATGAACCCAGCAACGCCAGATGCCGGCCGGCGCGAACCTCGAACGTGACCGATTCAAAGAGCGCCTGGTCGTCGAAGGATTTGCCGAGGTTTTGAACTTGGAGCAGCGCCGTCATGATTTTCGTCGGAGCCAGATCGAGGCCACCCAGGCCACCACCAGGAGAAGGCCCGCCCCGCCGACGTAAGCGAGGCACATTGCGCCGACGAGTGATTCGGGTGCGTTCGACATGACGGTGAAGATGGCGAGCGGCAATGAGCTTTTGCCCGGCGGATGAAGAAGCAGGACGCTGCTCACGTCGGCAGTGGCAAGCAGAACGACCAGCAACGCGGACGTAATCACCGGGGGCACGAGCCGGGCGGCGAGGATTTTCCGGGCGAAGACCGATAGGCTCACTCCATGAATGGCCGCGACGCCGGCCCACGACGGCGACGTTGTGCCGAGACCTCGCATTGCGAAGAGAGTGACGACGGGGAAAAATCGCAGCGCCAGTGCCAGACTCACGGTGAACGGACTGCGAAGCGCGGGATCGAGTGACGACGGACTGACGGCCGCCAGATGAATCCAGCCCAACGCACCAAGCGACGGCGGCAAGGCCATTACCAGCACCAGTCCGGCGAGCAATCCGATTCGCAGCTTTGAACTGCGTCCGGCGCACAGAGCGAGCGCCACTCCGAGAAGGGTCGCCAGCAGCCCGGCAGTGACGCCGTAAGTGAGCGTATGGCCGAGCGTGCGGCCGATCTCTTGCGCGGCGCGTTCGGCAGGGAAGTTCCTGAACAGCGGCTGGATGAAACCCGCCAGTGGCACGGTGACGGTGAGAACCAGCAGCGCTCCCAGCAACACCGGGCCGAGGAGTGAAGTCGATTGGGTTCGCACAAGCGGCGCCGGCGTCGCGTCTCGCGCGAGAAGCCCGATCGCCAGTCGCGGCGCGAGCAGGAGGGCAACGGGCAGCGCGAAGACAAACACGACACCCGCCAGCAACAGGCATTGTCGCGCCGCGAGAGCGAAATCGTATTGCGCGGCGAAGCTGGCGAGAATTTCCGAGGCCGCGCCGCTGAAGCCGAGGATTTGTCCTGGGCCGGGGTCCGAGAGTGTGAGCACTCCCGCCACAGCGCCCGTGAGCGCCGCCGCCGGAAACACGCTGCGAGCAACGCACGCGAACAAATGCCGCTCGCCGCCCGCCAGCCGCGCGGCGTCCACCTGGCGCCGCGAGATTCCCCGCACCGACGCCAGTGTGATGAACAGCACCATCGGCACTCCGAACAACGCGAAGGCGGCAGCCGTGCCGTTGAATCCAGAGAGCAATCCATCCGCAGGAAGTCCGAGCGCCGTTCGCGCCAGCGAAAGTCCGATGGCCATGATGAACGATGGAACGAGCAACGGCAGCGCCAGCAGCCCGAGCAAAAGCCGGCGTGCGGGAAAATCGTAGAGTCCGGCCACGACGCCGGCCGGCAGCCCAACGACTGTCGAGAGCAAGGCGGCGGCGAATGCGACCGCGAGACTCCGCGGGATTCGCGTCCCGAATGCGCCGCCCAGGAGCGAGCCGATGTCAGGGGAGCGCGAACCTTCCGCGGCAAACACGAGGACCAGCGCCGGAGTGAATGCAATCAGGAAACCGACCGCGAGGCCGGCGACGCGCCACTTGCCGGGCTGTTCGAGTTTCAGGCAGGAAATCATTCATTCTCCGGCGTCGTTCATCGCGTCATCGAGTCCGCCCATTCTTTGAGCCAGCCTTTGGAGAGTTCCTCCAGCCGCGCCCCGAGTTTGCCGTAGTCCACGGGCATGGCTTTGATTTCGTTGATGCGCTTCACGCCCGGCGGCACGGGCGCACCGGGGCGGAGCGGCATTTGCGCGGCTTCGCTTTCGGCCAGCGCCTGTTCGACTTCGGCGGTGAGCAGGTAATCAATGAACTTCCTTCCATTATCCGCGTTCGGGCCGTTGGCGATCAGCACGGCGGCGTTCGGAACCAGCAACGTGCCCTGGCCGGCCGCGTCCGGGAAAACCATTCCCACCGGCTTGCCCTCCTTCATCGCGACGCTGGCGTCATCGGTATCGGTGAGGCCAAAGGCGAATTCACCGGCGGCGACGCGGCGTTTCACTTCGCCGTTCGAGGAAAGCAGCTTCACCCCGTTGCCGCGCAGCCCATCAAAGAACTGTTTCGCCTTTTCCCCGCCCGTCGTTTCAAACAACGCCGCCGCGTGCATCGAAGTTGTGCCAAACAACGGATTGGCAAGGCAGGTTTTGCCCTTCCACTTTGCATCAAGGAAGTCGTTGAGTGATTTTGGCTCCTGCCCGGCCGCGACGAGATTCGTGTGGTAGATGATGACACGCGCGCGGGCGGACAGCGCGGACCAATGGCCTTCCGGGTCACTGAAGCGGCCCGTGGTGTCGGCGGGGTTGGCGGGTTTGTAAGAGGCGGAGATGCCTTTCGATTTCAGCACCGCCGCGCGCACCGGGTCGCCGCTCCAGAACACGTCGGCTTGCGGACGCGCCTTCTCGGCGATGAGCCGGTTGAGCAGGCCGGTGCTTTTGGTTTCCTCGGTGTCCGGCACGAGCTTGGTCGTGATGCCGGTTTCTTTCGCGAAGCGTTCGCAGATGGGGCGCGCGAACACATCGTCAACAGAAGTATAGACGACGACCTCGTTGGCGCGTTTGTCCCGCTGGTTGCAGCCGGGCGCGAGCGTCGCGAGAAGAAGGAGCAGTGCCGGCAGAGTCCTCGCCTTCATTGCGGCCAGGCTGCGGCAGGGTCGAAGTTGATGATGCGCGTCTCCGGATGCTCCGGCACCTGCGGGCGCAGGTAAGGTTTCTCGGACGCCTTGTGGCAGGCGTAGCAGGCTTCGAGTGTCAGGCGATAAGCGGCGGAGAATTTCTCCGCGTCTTTCGCTTCAACGGCTGCTCGCACTTCCGTCAACTGCGTGTTCTCGACCGCCTGCAAGATGCCGCGCAAGTCAACGTCCAGTCCGGCCGCGGTCTTGCGCAGCGGTTTGAGGCGCACGGCCCAATTCAGGTGCGAGCGCGTTTCGTCGAGATAGAACTTCGCCAGCGGCCAGTTCTGCTTCTGTCCGGCGAACCACAGGTTGCTGAAGTGGTGGCCAACATCAGCCATCGCGTGGGCTTGATCGGGCAACTGGCTCTTGAGCGCGGCCAGCTCGGCTTGCAGCGCGACGAAGTCCACTGTGTTCGTGGGCGGCCTGGCCGCGGTTTGGGCCGATGCTTTGGTCGGCTGGAGCAGCGGCGGGAGAATCGCCGCACAGAAGATTCCGGCGAGGAATCCAGCCAGCAGCATTGCGCTGACGCGGGGAGACAGGATCGTTTTCATCGAATGAATCACTTTACGCCGTAACCAAAGTCATCGAACAACGTCACGCTGTCGGCCTTCGTCCAGACGCCGACCTTGCCGGCGTCGGCGAAACTGTCGTCGCTCGTTTCGATGACTTTCTGCCCGTCGAACGTGACGGTGAATTTGTTCCCGGCGAAGTCCACCCGCAATGTGTGCCAGACACCGGAAGCAACTTTGGTATTCGTGTTTTTGAACGAGACGCGCCTGCCCTTGATCGTATGGTAGATGGTCACGTTGTCTTCCAGCGCGTTGGCGCGGGCGATGTAGTAATTGTCCGCGTCCTTCGCGCGCCAGATCACGCCGCCCGCCTGGTCTTCCTTTCCAGCGACCGGCTTGAACTTCACTTCCACGAATCCGTCTTTGAGCGACGTGTCGTCTTTGAGGCACACCGGGTAGGTCGCTTCGCCGGATTGTTTGAGGACGTTCGGTTTGCTCGGCGCGGTGTCATCCTTTTCAACCGTCCACTTCGCGCTGCCGCTGCCGGTCTTGGTCGCAGTCCATCCGGCGGGCGCTTCGCCGGTTTTGGCGTCGTCGAAGTTGATGGTGTTCGCGAGACCGGCGCTGGTGAGCAGACTGGTCATGATCAGCATGGTGTTGAGTGTTTTCATCTCGGTGACAGGGTTCAGTCGCCTGGTTGGTTCCTGAGAATGCGATGAACTATTTGCTCGTCGCGCCGGTTTTGCCATCGATGGCCAGATGAACGCTCTTGCCCTCGGTGGTCGCAACCAGCACATCGAACACCGGGTTGCCGTCTCTCACCGACGGGATGACGGAATATACGGTGCCGGGTTGCGCGGCTTCGGCCTTCTTGATGACGTCCGTCAAGGTCAGCTTGGAAAGTTGGACCAACGTCAACTGCATCGCCGAGCGCGTCAGATGTTTCTTGTCCTCGAACACCTCGGTTTCCGGCTTCCAGTCCGCTGTGGCCGCGTCGCCTTGCAACTCGATGAGCGCATTGTGCTCCGCATCTTTTCCCATTCCGGCCTTTGCCGTATAGACGCTCAACATCAACGTGTCGCCCTTCATCTCGAACTTCGCGGAGATGGCCACGCCGTTTTCCTTCTCCGACTGCGCGATGCCGCTGGCCAACGTGTGCTTGCTGTCCTTGAGCCTGCCGAGCAGGGCTGCGTCATCGTGCTCCGCCGCTGAAAGCAATGCGCCGGTCAACGCGCACACAATGGCGATGACAATGGTGAGAAGACGCAATGCTGGCCGGGTGCCGCTGAACCTCTGTGCTGTCGTGAATTTTTGCATGGTGGATGTCCTTTTTTGGTTTGCTGTTCGTTGCGATGAATTTGATGGATGTGAAAATGATTTCAGTGCTCCACGGTCTTGCCCGCCTTCTCCCAAGCGTCCAGACCGCCTTCGAGATTGCAGATGGTCTTGAAGCCGAGTTCAGCGAGCTTCGCGCTGGCGATGGCTCCGCGTGAACCGGCGTGGCAATTCACGAGGATGGTCTGCTTCTTGTCGAACTGCGCGGCTTTGGCGGCGAAGTCCGACGAGTTGATGTCGGCGTTGACCGCGCCGGGGATGTGGCCCTTGGCGAATTCCTCCGGGCTTCGCACATCCAGCACGACCGTCTTGCTCTTGGCGCGGCGCTTCTCGAAGTCCGCCGCGTTGATTTCCTTGAAACCGCCCTCGGCCCGCGCTGCTGCCGCCGCTGTCCTGGTCTGCTCACCGCGAGCGATCTTGATGGCCTTGGCCAGGTCCGCCGCCTTGCCTCGTCCCCAATAGTGCAGGAACACGTAGCGCGGCGTTTCCTGAATCATGTGGTGATGAATGGCGACGATGTTGATGCCCGAACCGCGCAGGCTTTTTAGCACGGCCTGCAACTCGTTCTCCTGACTGGCAAAGTCGCCGTCCACGACCGCGTTGTCGTCCGTGCCGCCGAAGCTGGCCCACGTATTGACGCCCATCTCCTTGCCGACCTCGCAGCCGCACTCCATCTTCGCCACGCGACCGAAGACGAACTTCACCATGCCGTCCTTCTCCTGTGGCTTGGTCGTGAACGCCTCAGTCAACGGCGCGGCAGTGATGGCGCTCTTCTCCGGGATGCCGCCTCCAAACGACTTCACCGGCTGCGGATT
>Ga0187894_10007598_pt1 | contig 10158 bp, 9 predicted proteins | sample GBC1701081metaG_FD_136650 | JGI IMG/M metagenome (GOLD analysis project Ga0187894, IMG submission 136650) | White microbial mat communities from a lava cave in the Kipuka Kanohina Cave System on the Island of Hawaii, USA - GBC170108-1 metaG ... | reverse complement strand
GGCGGCAGATTGCGCGGGATCGCCCCCTTGGCCAGCGTGCCACCCCGCGCGGACGACGCCTGCGGTGCTGTCGCCGCAGGCGCCGCCGAACTGGCCGGCGCGGCGTGCGGGATGTCGATGCGCGGCCGCAGCCCGCTGCCGCGGTCGAGCATCAGGGCCACGGCCAGCGACAGGATCGAAATGGTGACGGCGGTGATGGGTTTCATGGTGCGTTCAACTCTCCTCCCCAGCTTTGCTGGGGAGGTGCCCCGAAGGGGCGGAGGGGAGCTGTGGTGATCCTGGTAACAGAGACCACGTCGGCTCCCCATCCGGCCCTGCGGGCCACCTTCCCCACTGCATGGGGAAGGGATATCGATTACGTCTCGACCAGCACGGCCACGCGGCTGACCGGGTTGCCGCCATAACCCTGCGGGTTCCAGTGGCCGGCCTGGAACGGTTGCGTCGCGCCCGTGGTGTCGGTCGCCTTGCTCCAGATCTCGTAGTAGCCGGCGCTGGGCAGGTCGATCGATGCGGTGAAGCGCTGCCAGGCGAACTTGTTGGCCGGCGCCTTCACTTCGGCCTTCTTCCAGGTCGCACCATAGTCGATCGACACCTCGACCGACTGCACGGCGTTGTCGCCGGCCCAGGCATGGCCGCGCAGGTCGATCTTGCGGGTGCCACCGGCCAAACGCGCGCCGTGGGCCGGGAAGGTGACAACCGAGCGCACCGGCATCGCCTCGAGAATGACCGTATCCTTCTCGTCACCCTTGCTGCCCGGCACGATCGGCTTCTTGGTCATGCGATAGGAGAAGCCACCCATGCCCGGCCCGTCATGTTCCTTGTCGCGCACCCAGATGCGGTTCAGCCACTTGGCCGATGTCGAGCCGGCCCAGCCCGGCACCACCAGGCGCACCGGTGCGCCATGGATCAGCGGCATGTCCTGGCCGTTCATCTTGAAGGCGATCAGCGTGTGCTCATCCATCGCCTTTTGCAGACGCACGCCGCGCGAGATCGACGGCTTGGTCGCGTCGCCCGACAGGTGCGGGTCGGCGCCGTAATGGCCGGTATAGACCGCGGTGGATTTCAGGCCCGCCGCCTTCAGCACGTCTGCAAGGCGCACGCCGGTCCACTCGGCGCAACCGGCGCCGCCGTTGGTCCACTGATTGCCGCGCGCCTCGGGCACAAAAAACGACCGGCCGTTGCCGCCGCACTCCAGCATCAGCTTGTGCGTGACGTGCGGGAAGCGCGACATCAGATCGCCCAGGGTGATCTCGAGCGGGGTATTCACCTCGCCGTCGATCTTGATCTTCCAGGCCTTGGGGTCGGACGGCATCGACGCCGGATCGGGCGTGAGCCCGTTGTTGCGCACAAAGAACTTGTCGGTCGGCGTCACCTCGTCGTCCATCAGGTGCGCCGGCGTCTCGGCCACCAGCGGCTTGTCACCCAGCACCGCGAGCTCGCCCTTGCCGTCCATCTTGAGGATCTTGGGACCCTTGTCCGCCGCCGCCGGTCCGGCCTGCTGTTGCTGCGAGGATTGCGCCATCGCCGCTGGCACCAGTCCTGCCGGCATGTCGGCGGCGAAGGGGATGCTGCCGCCCACCGCGGCGCCCATGCCTGCCAGCCCGGCGCCACGCAGGAAGCCGCGGCGCGAGGCGTCGGCGCGACGATCGAAGACCAAAGCGTCGGCGCGCTCCGGATCATCGGCGTAGAGTTCGTGGAGCCCGCGTTCGCGTTTCATGTTGTTTCCCTCCGTGGATTCGCTGCGCGACCGTTGCGCACTATAGAGGAAATCGCGCCGTCATCGCGGGTTCCCCCGTGCGTTAAAATGCGACTAACTTACTTTCCGTGCGCAAGACGGGAAAGCCAACTTTCAGGCAACGCGGGCGGCCGCCTGCATGTCGCGCATCTGCCGCTGGCGGGTGCGGTTCATCAGCCAGCCGGCGAGGACAATCGCGATGGCGACCACCGTCACGAGGATGGTGGCGAGCACGTTGACCTGCGGGCTGACGCCCAGCCGCACGCTGGAATAGATCAGCATCGGCAGGGTCTGCGACTGCGGTCCGGCCACGAACTGCGTCAGGATCAGGTCGTCCATCGACAGTGTGAAGGCGAGCAGCCAACCCGACACCAGGGCCGGCGCGATCAGCGGCAGGGTGACGGTGCGGAACACCGTGAACGGCCGGGCCCCGAGATCCATCGCCGCCTCCTCGACGGAGCGGTCGAAGTCGGCGAGGCGGGACTGCACGACGACAGCGACGAACGTCAGCGAAAAGGTGATGTGCGCGATCGCGATGGTGGTGAAGCCGCGTTCGGGCCAGCCCAGCAGCTGGTCGAGCGCGACGAACAGCAGCAGGGTCGCGATGCCCATGATCACCTCGGGCATCACCAGGGGGGCGGCGATCAGGCCCGAAAACACCGTACGGCCGGCGAACCGCGGATAGCGTGCCAGCGCGAAGCCCGCCATCGTGCCCAGCACGGTGGCGACGCAGGCGTTGACCAGCGCGATCTGCAACGAGAGCAGTGCCGCATCGAGCATGGTCTCATTGCGCAGCAGTTCGCCCCACCATTTCAGCGAAAAGCCGCTCCACACCGTGACCAGCCGCGACTCGTTGAACGAGTACACGATGAGCGTGAAGATCGGCACGTAGAGGAACGCGTAGCCGAAGGCCAGCACGACGAAGAGCAGGCGCGGCATGCGGTCGGTCATCTCAAGCCTTCATGGTGAGCACAGGTGAATGCTCCGCATTCACCGGGTCGAACCATGAAGGCACGAGCACAGGCGCTCGTGGATGCGGCTTCATGGTTCGACAGGCTCACCATGAAGCCCTCAACCCCGCCCCATCTCGCGCGCCCGGGCGCGCTGGAACAGCATGATGGGCGCGACCAGCACCACCAGCATCGCCATGGCGACGGCTGAGGCGACCGGCCAGTCGCTGTTGGAGAAGAACTCGTCCCACAGCACCTTGCCGATCATCAGCGTCTCGGTGCCGCCCAGCAGGTCGGGGATCACGAACTCGCCCACCGCGGGGATGAACACCAGCAGGCAGCCGCCCACGATGCCGGGCAGCGACAGCGGCAGGGTGATGGTGAGGAACGCCCGCCACGGCCGGGCGCCGAGATCGGCGGCCGCCTCGAGCAGCGACAGATCGAGCTTCTCAAGCACAGCGTAGAGCGGCATCACCATGAACGGCAGATAGGCATAGGCGATGCCAAGGTAGATCGCCCATTCCGTGCCCAGCAGGGTGCCCGGGTTCTCGACCAGGCCGCTGCCGCGCAGGACCTGGTTGAGCAGGCCGTTCTCCGACAGGATTCCCTTCCAGGCGTAGATGCGGATCAGGAATGACGTCCAGAACGGCAGGATCACCGCCATCAGCAGCGGCCCGCGCCATCCCGCTGGCGCCCGCGCTATGCCGTATGCCATCGGATAGCCGATCAGCAGCGTGACCAGCGTGGCGATGGCGGCGATGCGCAGGGAGTTCAGATAGGCCGCCGGATAGAGCGCGTCGGCGGCGAGCTGGACGTAGCTCTTGCCCGAGCCGGACAGTGCCACGGGCGGGACCGCGTCGGGGTTGTTGTCGCCGAAGCTGATGACGGCGACGATGACGAAAGGCGCGGCGAAGAACAGCAGCAGCCAGAGATAGGGCAGCGCGATGACGACGCGCCGGCCCCAGTCGACGCGCCGTGCCGCGATGCCTGTTGTGCTCATCGCGGCATCACCACGACGGCATCGGAAGCCCAGTCGACCCGTACGCTGTCACCGCGGCTGATCGCGCTGGCAGCCCGCCGGTCGGCATTCATGCGCGTGATCTGGACCGCCGCGCCGGACTGCAGGCTGACATGGAAGATCGACTCATCGCCCAGGTAGACGACGTTGCGCACGGTTCCGGCGAGGCCGCTGCCGTCGGTGTCCTTGCTGAGCGACAGCTTCTCCGGGCGGATGACGACCGCGACGGCGCCCGACCCAGGGCTGCTGCTCGCCGCGGCGCTGATCTCGCCGCCCAGCGGTTCGCACCGGATGCGCAGTTCGTCCGCGGAGCGGCCGACGATCTCGCCGTCGAAGATGTTGGCCAGCCCGATGAAATCGGCAACGAAGCGGCTGTTGGGCTGCTCGTAGATCTCGGCCGGCGCGCCGACCTGCATGATACGGCCCCGGTCCATGACGGCGATGCGGCTGGCCATGGTCATCGCCTCGTCCTGGTCGTGCGTCACCATGACGAAGGTGATGCCCAGCCGCTGCTGCAGGTCGACCAGCTCGAGCTGGGTGCGTTCGCGCAGCTTGCGGTCGAGTGCCGCCAGCGGCTCGTCCAGCAGCAGCACCTTGGGCCGCTTGACGATGGCGCGCGCCAGCGCCACGCGCTGGCGCTGGCCGCCAGACAGCTGGCGTGGTCTGCGCTCGGCCTGCGCGCGCAATTCCACCAGGTCGAGTGCCTTCGCGACGCGTTCGGCAATCTCGGCCCTGGGCAGGCCCTCGCGTTCCAGGCCGTAGGCGACGTTGCGCGCCACGCTCATGTGCGGGAAGAGCGCGTAGGACTGGAACATCATGTTGACGGGCCGCGCGTAGGGCGGCACGGCGGTCATGTCGATCCCATCGATCACGATGCGCCCTTCGGTCGGCATCTCGAAACCGGCCAGCATGCGCAACAAGGTGGTCTTGCCGCAGCCCGAGCCGCCCAGCAGCGCGAACAGCTCGCCGGCACCGATCTCGAGATCGACGCCGGCCACGGCGGTGACATCACCGAACCGTTTGACGACTCCGTCGATGCGGATGAGCGGGGAGGTCGTCACGGCGTTTCGCCTTCATGGTGAGCACAGGCGGATGCTGTGCATCCGCCAAATCGAACCATGAAGGCGATCGCGCGACGGCCAGTGCGCTGCGCTTCATGGTTCGACAGGCTCACCATGAAGCGCTTCTTTCCATCCATCATTTTCCCGTCTTGATGTTGGTCCACAGCCTGGTGCGCAGCCGGGTGTTCTCCTGGTCACCGGGGCTGATGGTGAACAGCTTGGCGCGCACGGCGTCCGGCGGATAGATCAGCGGATCGCCCGACACCTCTTTCTTCATCAGCGGCACGGCGGCCCTGTTGCCGTTGGCGTAGCCCACCGCGTCGCTGGAGGCGGCGGCGACCTTGGGCTCCAGCAGGTAGTCGATCCAGCGATGCGCCTCTTCGACGTTCTTGGAATCCTTGGGGATCGCCATGACGTCGATCCAGAGCTGCGAGCCCTCCCTGGGGATGGCGTAGGTGACCTCGACGGCCTTGGGTTTGGCCTTGGCGCCACGGTCGCGGGCCTGCAGGATGTCGCCGGAGAAGCTGAAAGCAACGCAGATGTCGCCGCGGGCCAGCGCATCGATCATTTCGGCGCTGGTGAACTTGCGGACGGAAGGGCGCACCTTGCGCACCACGTCGGCGGCTTTCTCCAGGTCCTCCGGCTTCTTGCTGTCGGGATCGAGGCCGAGATAGAGCAGCGCCGCCGGCAGCACGTCGGTGGGACTGTCGAGCAGCATCACGCCGCAGTCCTTGAACTTCGCCACGATGGCGGGATCGAAGATCAGCTTCAGGCTGTCGACCGGCGCATCGGGCATGCGCTTCTTCACCGCCTCGACGTTGTAGCCGATGCCCGTCGTGCCCCACATCCAGGGCACGCCGAAGGTGTTGCCGGAATCGTACTTGGCCAGCGCCTTCATGATCTCGGGATCGAGATTGCCGTAGTTCCTGAGTTGCGCCTTGTCGATCGGCCGGAACAGGCTCGCCGCCATCTGGCGCGCGAAATGCGGTGACATGGTCGGCGTCACCACGTCATAGCCCGACTTGCCGGTCTTCAGCTTGGCGTCGAGGATCTCGTTGGTGTCGTAGGTCGTGTAGTTGGCCTTGATGCCGGTCGCCTGCTGGAAATTCTTGACCGCGTCTTCCGCGATGTAGTCCGTCCAGTTGTAGACGTTGACCACCTTGCCTTGCGACCTGCCGTCCGTCGCGCCGAGCACCAGCGTCAGCGCCGTCGTCAGGCAGAGAAGGGCACGATTCATCGCAGAACTCCCAGGGGACGCGGGGTGCAACGTCGGGTGATGTTTGCGACGCAATGCGCTGAAACGCAACAGTACTCTTCACCTCCACCTTCTCCCGCGAGCGGGAGAAGGTGGCCGCCACGCAGTGGCGGCCGGATGAGGGCGAACGAACTCCGGCCGTCGCGTCTGTAATCCCTCACCCACCCATCGTGCTGTGCACGATGGGCCCTCCCTCTCCCGCTTGCGGGAGAGGAAATTCACACCCCCAGATACCGGTGCTGCAGGTCGACGTCGGCGGCCAGGTCGGCGGAGCTGCCGCTCCACACCACGCGTCCTTTTTCGACGATGTAGTGCCGATCGGCGAGCGCAATCAGCGCCCCGACATTCTTGTCGATGACCAGGATGGCCTGGCCATCCTGCTTCAGGCGGCGCAGGCAGTTCCAGATCTCCTGGCGGATCAGCGGCGCCAGGCCTTCGGTCGCCTCGTCGAGGATCAAGAGCTTGGGATTGGTCATCAGCGCCCGGCCGATCGCCAGCATCTGCTGTTCACCGCCGGAGAGCTGGTTGCCCATGTTGCCCTGCCGCTCGGCCAGCCGCGGGAAGAACTCGAACACGCGCGCCAGGGTCCACGGGCTGCGACGGGAGTCACGGTTTGCGGCCGCCGCCACCAGGTTCTCGCGCACCGTCAGGTTGGGAAAGATCTGCCGTCCCTCGGGCACCAGCCCCAGCCCCAGCCGCGCGATGCGGTGCGACGGCAGGCCGGCGATATCGTGCGATTGCAGCCGGATGGTGCCCGACCGCGGCGGCACGATGCCCATGATGGAATGCACCGTCGTGGTCTTGCCCATGCCGTTGCGGCCCATCAACGTGACCACCTCGCCGGCGTTGATCGCAAATTCCATGCCGAACAACACCTGGCTCTCGCCATACGCCGCGGCAAGCCCGCTCACCGTCAGCATGGGGCGCTCCGTTTCTTTTCGGACCGCGCGCGTCCACGCGCGCATCGACGCTTCAGCGTCGACCGGTTTTCGCTCTGCGCTTCGCTTCGAGCGAATGCGGGCGTGGACGCCCGCGGTCCAAAAAGCGGCGCCACCATCACCCGCCCTCTGCTTCGCCGAGATAGGCGGTGCGCACTTCGGGATTGGCGCGGATCTCGGCCGGGGTGCCGGTGGCGATGGCACGGCCGTAGACCAGCACGGTGATGCGGTCGGCCAGCGCGAACACGGCATCCATGTCGTGCTCGATCAGCAGCATGGTGCGCTGTCCGCGCAGGCCGCGCAGCAGGTCGACCATGCGCGCCGACTCCTCGGGGCCCATGCCGGCCATCGGCTCATCCAGCAGCAGCAGGCGCGGATCGCAGGCCAGCGCCATCGCCACCTCGAGCTGGCGCTGCTCGCCGTGCGACAGGCTGGCGGCGGCATCGTTGGCCCGGTGCGCCAGGCCAACGGCTTCCAGGGCCACGCCGGCCGGTCCCCGCAGCGAGCGGTCGGCGCGCGCCGGCCGCCAGAAGCGGAACGAGTGGCCCTGGCGCGCCTGCTCGGCCAGCGCCACGTTGTCCAGTGCCGTGAAATCGCGCAGCACGCTCGTGATCTGGAACGAGCGCGCCAGCCCCAGCCGCACCCGCGCCGCCGCCGGCAGCAGCGTGATGTCGCGGCCGGCGAATTCGATGCGGCCGGCATCGGGTCGCAGGAAGCCCGAGAGCTGCGCCAGCAGGGTCGTCTTGCCGGCGCCGTTGGGCCCGATCAGGGCGTGCACCTCGCCTTCGCGCACGTCGAGCGACAGGCTATCGGTGGCGATGAGCCCGCCGAAGCGCTTCACCAGGCCGTCGACCTTCAGCATCGCGTCAGCCATGGCGGGCTTTCCCCAACAGGCTGTCGATGCCGCCGCGGGCGTAAAGCACGACCAGGATCAGGATGGCGCCCAAGGCGATCTGCCAGTACTCGGCCAACCGCAGCCAGGCGTCGAGCGTGCCGACAGCGCCGCTCCCCAGCAGCGCTACCAGCGCGTCATGCAGCCACGTGAGAGCGATCCGCAGCAGGCCGGGCAGGAACTCCTCCAGCAGCAGAAAAGCAATGGCGCCATAGACCGGGCCGAGCAGGCTGCCCATGCCGCCCAGCACCACCATCACGATCAGGTCGCCCGAGCGGGTCCAGTGCATCATGGCCGGCGAGATGAACTCGGTATGGTTGGCCAGCAGCGCGCCGGCCAGGCCGCACAGCGCGCCGGCGATCACGAACGCGGTCAGCCGGTAGTGGAACGTGGCGATGCCCAGCGCCTGCATGCGCGGCTCGTTGGAGCGGGCGCCGCGCAGGGCCATGCCGAAGCGCGAGTTCACCAGCCGGTGCACGAGGCCCAGCACCAGCAGCAGCACGACAAAGGAGACGATGTAGAAGGCGACGGTCTTGTCGGGACCGCGCGTGGGCAGCAGGCCGGCAAAATCGCTGCGCCGGTTGATGGTGAGCCCATCGTCGCCGCCATAGGCTTCGAGACCGACGCCGACATAGTAGAGCAGCTGCGCAAACGCCAGCGTGATCATGATGAAATAGACGCCGCGCGTGCGCAGCGACAGTGCGCCGATGGCAAGCGCAAAGAGCGCCGACAAGCCGATGGCGACGGGGAACTGCAGGAAGCCGTTGGTGATGCCGTGATGCGCCAGGATGCCGACGGCGTAGCCGCCCAGCCCGATATAGACGGCATGGCCGAAGCTCACGATGCCGCCATAGCCCAGGATCAGGTTCAGGCTGACGGCGGCGATGGCCAGGATCAGCACGCGCGTCATCAGGGTCAGCGCGAATTTCTGGCTGATGATGCCGGCGGCGTCGAGCCACGGCGCATACCACGGCAACAACCCCAGCAGCACCAGCACGATGGCCGCGATCCGACCACGCCAGGTCATGAGCGGCGTCAGGAACCCGCCCATCGCCTAGCTGCGGGCGCCGAACAGGCCGGTGGGGCGCCATACCAGGACGCCGGCCATCAGCAGGTAGATCGCCATCGAGGACAACGCCGGTGCGGCCGTGTTGGCGGCCGTGACCGACAGGAAGCTCTTGAGCAGATCGGGCAGCATGGCGCGGCCCAGGGTGTCGATCATGCCCACGATCATGGCGGCGATGAAGGCGCCTTTGATCGAGCCGATGCCGCCGATGACGATGATGACAAAGGCCAGGATCAGGATGTTGTCGCCCATGCCGATCGACACCGTGACGATGGGCGCCGCCATCAGCCCGGCCAATGCCGCCAGCACCGCGCCCAGCCCGAACACCAGGGTGAACAGCGCCTCGACGTTGATGCCGAGCGCGCCGATCATGGTGCGGTTGGAGGCGCCGGCGCGGATCCACATGCCGGTGCGCGTGCGTGTCACCAGCCAGTACAGGAACAGCGCCACGGCGGCGCCGACCACGATCACGGCGAAGCGGTAGGTCGGGTAGGGCAGATCCGGCGTCAGGAAGATCGGCTGGTTCAGCCATGCCGGCAACGGGATGCGCCGTCCGTCCGGCCCCCACACCGCCCGCACCAGGTCGTTGGCGATCAGGATCAATCCGAAGGTGGCCAGCACATGGTCAAGATGATCGCGCCGGTAGAGCTTGCGCACGACGACGATCTCGACCACGACGCCCAGCAGCAGGGCGGCCGGCAGTGCCAGCAATGCGCCCAGCACGAAGGAGTCGGTCCAGGCGCTGAAGCTGGCGCAGAAATAGGCACCGAACATGTAGAGCGAGCCGTGCGCCAGGTTCACGAGATCCATGATCCCGAACACCAGCGTGAGGCCAGCCGCCAGCAGGAACATCAGCAGCCCGAGCTGGATACCGTTGAGCGTCTGTTCGATCAGCAGGGTCATGGCTCTTTTACCTCCCCCCTTGTGGGGGAGGTCGGCGGCGCGTAGCGCCGACGGGCGGGGGGTGTGCAAACGGGATGTCGCATATGGCGACCCCCCTCCCTAGCCCTCCCCCACAAGGGGGAGGGGACATGAGGTACGCGTCGTTGATCGCGATACGCCTCACTTCATCTTGCACTTGTCGCCGTAGGCGTCCTTGGCATCCTTCAGGGCGACGCCCACGGTCTTCAGCGTGAAGTTGCCTTCGGCGTCCTTCACCGTGTCCTGGATGTAGAAGTTCTGGATCGGGAACTGGTTGTTGTTGAACTTGAAGTCGCCGCGCAGCGACTTGAAGTTGGCCTTC
>Ga0187894_10007597_pt1 | contig 10158 bp, 6 predicted proteins | sample GBC1701081metaG_FD_136650 | JGI IMG/M metagenome (GOLD analysis project Ga0187894, IMG submission 136650) | White microbial mat communities from a lava cave in the Kipuka Kanohina Cave System on the Island of Hawaii, USA - GBC170108-1 metaG ... | reverse complement strand
TGCGCCGACTGGCGGAGGAGTTTCTCCCCTTGCCACCCGCTGAAAGCGGCTAGTTTATTGATTGCTAACTTGTTGTGCAGCTTAGGTCTCACAGTCTTTTTCCACTTGTGTAGAAACCAATGCTCGGCAGGTTGCGCTACTTTTTCCGAGGAATCGCTATGCGTCGCCAGACATTACTCACCGTTATCCTGACCGCCACCTCGTTGATGATAAACATGAGCAGCGATTGCTCTCTTGCCGCGCGCGCTTCCCAGTCATCCCATGCGCAGGCGGGCACGGTCTATCCGATTCTCGATGCGCGCTTCTCTTACGCGGCGGAGCGTCACGCGGGAGAAGCGCGGGCCGGCAATGTGGGGGCCTTTCCCAGTTCGAATAAGAGCGAGATGCGGCTGGGACCGGTCTGTGAGGGCAATGGCGACGCCAATCGCTGTTGGCTGCGGGTTGAGTATGCCTTTCGAGACGCGGACGCCAGCGAAGAATTTGTGGCGGCCTTTTTCGGCCTTGGGCGGACCGGCGTCTCGGTCGCCAACCCGGATTGCGCTTCCGCCACTGATCTCGATCTGCATCAGGACTCTACTTTCGATCTGACCGACCTGATGCAGAATGCCCAGGACGACAAAATCTCCATCGAATCCTTGCGTCTCGTACTCCGGCCCGATGGGCGAAATCAAACGCTCACGCTGCGGGTCGAATTGGAGGATCAAAATCGCCGCAAGAAATTCATGCGGGTCCCGCTGGCGCCCGGCGCCAATCCCGTGACTTTGGATTTGCCGCTCGACAGCTTCCGGGATGCGGCGCCGGTAGAGTTTGATTGGAAGGCCGTGAAGGTGGCGCCGCTCGTGATCGAGGAGCGTCACGTCGTGGACGGGGTGAGCAATCCTCCCGATGGGCGGTTCGACATTGAATTGATCGGGCTGGTGGACGCGGACGGTCCCCGGCTGGAAGCCGATGCGATGGCCAACCTCGGCGGACGTGAGTTGGTCGCAGAACTTGCGAGACGTGACTTTGAGTCGCTCCTCCGCCTGGGCGACGCGAAGACGGGAGCTTCGCTGGATCGGACACTCTTTCGCGATTTGATTCACTGGGGCGCGACCGGATGGCTGCTGGCCGCGTTGCCTGCCGCCGTCCGGCAAGGCTGGATCAGCGCGGGTGAGGCGCGGTTGCGCGCGCTGCGCATTTTGCGCTTCGTTGATAATGATGCTTTATGGGGCAATGAACCCATCGGCAAGCTCGGCAATTCCATCGGCGTGATGTACCGGTTCGGCGGGATCGATCCGCAGGGACTGTTCGGCCCGCTCACCGGCACGCGCAAGCTCGATGCTGGCGATTGCAACGCCATTGAGGCGAGCGTGATCGACACGGCGCTGTTTCAATTCGGCGCGGCTACGTGCGCCGCCGGATTCTCCAGCCAGGAGCCACGCGATCAGGAGATCAACCAGCGTGTCCGCAATATCCTGAACCGCACCCGCTGGAACGAGTTGATTGATTCCGCAACCGGACAGCTTCAACTCGGATGGAAACCTGCGCGAGATACCACATCGCCGGGGTTCTTCGCCGCGCCTGCCGCCTTCGGCGGATTTTGGGCGAGCCATGACGCGCAGGGATTGTCTCCGTTGACCATTGACTATTGGACAGACGAAGGAGCCATGGCAGCCATCCTGGCGGCGGGCAGCGAGACCTCCCCAGTCGGTCGCGGGCCGTGGTATAGCATGCTGCGCGGGTTTGGCCGGGGCATTGGAAGGGATGTCGTGGTGACTTGTCCCGGAGCCTGGTTTACCTATTCGTTCATGACCGCTACTTACCTCGATCCGAATCTGGGAACGGACCGAGGCGGCGATTTCCCCGTCAACTGGACTCAGAACGCCGCGCGCGCCTTCGCGGCCTACCAATCTTTAAGCCCGCCGATTCTACCCGATGCGGTTGAACTCCCGGACACGACGTACCTCGCTCAGGGATTGCCCGACTTGTCCGTCAACCTCAGTGGTTGCGGAATGGGATTCACCGGGACACACACGCCATGGTCTTTGCAGTTGGCGGTTGGGTTGGGCGACGACACAGCCGTGAAAGCGATTGCTGAGCTTCAGAGTCTCCTGCGCGACCGCCCGGAGCTATGGGATCCGATGTTTGGCTTCCTGGACAGCTATCACCCAAACCTCGCCGCGTTTCCCGGGCGTGAGAAGTTATCGAGGCAGGAAGGCCGCTGGGTTCAGCAGTCGGTGTGGCCGCTCAACAAGGGTGGGGCGTTACTGGCGCAACTCAACTACCTCGCGGATGGCGTCGTGTGGAAGACGGCGAATCAACACGCGGTGATTCGGCGCGGCGCTGCCGGCGTCTACCAGCAACCGTGCCAACCGTGCCTGGGGCCCAATGGGCCGATCGGCCCCGTAGCCGCAGGATCTGACTGGTGGGGCGTCGCAATCAGTGGTCGTAGAATTCTCATCCCGGATGGATTCCAGGAAACGCTCGATGCCTTCGATGACTGCCGACGTCGGATAAAGACCCTTAGCCCTCACTTCATGAATGACGAGTGTGGAGCCGTGGGGGAATCCCCCGGGCCGGCCGGCGTGCGCGACGTTGCCGCGCACCCTGACGGCGGCTGGGTAGCGCTGATCGCCGGGCCTGGCAAAGACAGGTTACTGCGGGTTCAACCAGACCTCAGCGCTCCCTCCGTCCTGTCGTGCAACTTTGGCGAAGCGATGACACGGGGCGACGAGATCAATAACTTCCCCCGAATCGCCATCGGCGGATCGCCAGCGGCTATTCTTGTGACGACAACTGGCGGGATCGCTGTCGTAAGAGCGGACGGTCGGCTGGTTCATACCATCGCGTCGGGCCGGCGCTACCACGGGGTAGCCGTGGAGACCGGGACCAACCGCCTGTATTTGCTGACCGAGGATGGCGCCATCTGGCGTTACGAAAACTTCTACGACGCGACCGGGCAGCCCGTGCTTTTTACGAGGCTGCCTGGCAGTGTGGGAGGACGCGACTTGGGCTACAACTCAGCCTGGAGGACGGCTTCGCCTAACCTCATCGCGGCCGGCGCTGATGGGAACGTCTATGCGATTGATCCGCAAACGGGCCGCGTCGAGCGATTGACCTTAGGCTTTCTGAGCGGCGTTTACGCGGTTGACTTCGAGCAATCGCTCGCCGCGTTTGCCCGTGATGAGACGGCTTGGCTCGACGATGGCGGTCCAACACCCGTGGTCTCAGCCGCCAGTTTCACACCCAACATCGCCGACAAAGCGATTATCGCCGTTTTCGGCGCTGGGCTTGCCTCCAGCGCGCAAGCAGCTACTTCATCGCCCTTGCCGACCACGCTCGCGGGCGCGACGGTGCGCGTCAATGGCAGAGCCGCCCCGCTCTTTTTCGCCTCACCCGGTCAGGTCAATTTCCAAATCCCCGCTGGAACGGCTGCCGGTAATGCCACTGTCACCATCACCTGCGGCGCCAGCGCCAGCGCGCCAGTGACGATTTTCCTGATGGCGGCGGCCCCAGCGATCTTCACCACGAATGCTACGGGCATGGGCGCCACGGCGGCAGTGGATGCGCTGACAGGCGCGCCGGCGCCATTCAACGCCACGCGGCCGAATGGCGAGCCAAACATCATCGCAATCTTCGGGACAGGGCTTGGCGCGGACGCCACCGACGTTGACGGGAATGTGAATGCGAGCGTGCAGGCGACGATTGATGGGCAACCGGTGACCGTGTTGTATGCCGGACGCGCGCCGGGTTTTGTGGGTCTCAATCAATTCAATGTGATGTTTCCCGTGGGAATCACGTCTGGGACACACACGCTGGCCATCGCGCGCAGTGGTGTGACGAGCAATTTGGTGACGATTACCATCCGCTGATCGGCTACTCTTGTCCTGCGCATTCGCGACAGCAGATAAACCTTCGAGTCGTTGCCGAGCGACTCTTTACTTGCCTCGCTCATAGATCACCTTGCCGTCGAAGATCGTCATCACAACTTTCGTCTTCTCGATTTCGATTGGATTGATTTTGAAGACGTCGGCTGAAAGCACGGCCAGATCGGCGAGCTTGCCGACTTCGATTGAGCCTTTGATCTTTTCGTCGCCGCTGGCGTAGGCCGAACCCATCGTGTAAGCGCGCGCCGCTTCGGCGACCGAGATCTTCTGTTCGGGAACCCAGCCAGCGGGACGCTTGCCATCGAGCGTGCGGCGAGTCACGGCGGCGTAAATTCCCATCATCGGCTCCATCGGCGCGACGAACCAGTCGGAGCCGAAAGCCAGCGTGGCTCCGGCGTCGAGCAATGACCGGAAAGCGTAAGTCCCCTTTGCGCGATTCGGCCCGATGCGGTTTTCGGCCCAGCGTCCGTCGTCAATCGCGTGATAAGGCTGCATTGAAGCGATCACGCGCTCGGCGCCAAAACGCTTGATCTCCTCCATACGTAAGTGCTGCGCGTGTTCGATGCGGAGCCGGCGGTCGCGCGCGCCGTTCCGCTTTTCGACTTCGGCGAACATATCGAGGATCGTTTTGTTCGCCTTGTCGCCGATGGCGTGAACTGCGATCTGCAATCCGGCCTTGTCCGCATTCAGGATGTTGTTGAGCATCTTGCTTTCGGGGAACATCTCGTCGCTCGGCAGCCCGGAAGTTTTCGGATCGTCAAGGTAAGGATCGAAGAAGAGCGCGGTGGTCGAACCGAGCGAACCGTCGGCGAATCCTTTCAACCCACCGATCTTGAGCTTGTCATTGCCGAACCCGGCGCGGACGCCCGCGCGCGCCAAACGCCCCCATTCGGACAGAGGCTGAAGGCCGTATATGCGCGCGGTCAACTCGCCGTTCGCGAGCAGCTTCTGGTAGACGGCGAAAACGTTCGGCGAGGCCGACATATCCTGCACGCTGGTGACGCCGTTCTCCGCCGCATACGCAAGCGCGGCGCGAATCGCTTCGGCGATCACCTCCTCGCTCGGATTGGGAATGACCTTGTGGATATAACTCATCGCCGCGTCTTTCAACACGCCGGTCGGCTCGCCATTCGCGTCGCGCACAATCGTACCGCCCGGGGGGTCGGGCGTTTCACGCGTGACGCCGGCCAGTTTCAGCGCAAGCGAGTTAGCCAGGCACATGTGCCCGTCGAGTCGATTAATGAAGACAGGATTGTCCGGCGTGACTGCGTCTATCAACCGCCGTGTGGGCAGATTCGGCGGAGTCCAATTCTCGTGATCCCAGTTTCCGTTCAAAATCCATCTGCCTTTCGGCAGCTTCGCCGCGAAATCACGGATGCGGTTGTGGAATTCTTCGGGCGTGCGCGCGTCACGCAATTGCACACTGGCCAATCCCATCCCGCCGTCCAGGAAATGGACGTGCGAATCGTTGAACCCCGGCGTGACGCGCTTGCCTTGCAAGTCAATCACCTTCGTATTCGCGCCGATCCATTTGCGAATCTCTTCGGTCGAACCGACTGCGGCGATGCGATTGCCCAGAACCGCGATGGCTTCCGCTTCAGGCCGGTTGTCATTCACAGTCCAGACTTTTCCGTTGACCAGAACAAGATCGGCGGGAGCTTGCGCCAGGACGAGCGCAGAAAGCGAAACTGAGATGAGAAGAGCGAACAATTGTTTCATCGGACACTTTCAATCCTTCTTTTTGAAATTAACCACGGTATCGAATGTCGGGTCTTCAACCTGGATCGTGGAATGAGTGAGAGCGAAACGGCCGGCCAGCATCTCACGAACCTCGCGCAGGATGCGGTAACTCTCGCTGGCGTCGTTGATGACCACATGCGCGGTGACGGCGTGACGGCCTGAAGTGATCGTCCAGATGTGCAGATCGTGAACCGCGCGCACGCCAATCACCGTGCGCATGGCCTCTTCGACCGCCGCGGCGTTGATGTGTGACGGCGTCCCTTCAAGCAAAATGTTGACGGCGTCGGCCACCAGCCGCCACGAGCTGTAGATAATCAAAACGCTGATGACGACGCTGAAGACCGGGTCAGCCCAGGTCCATCCGCGCCAGATGACCGCCACACCCGCCGCAATCGCCGCAACCGACCCTAGCAGATCTCCGAGCACATGCAAAAAGGCGCCGCGAACATTGAGGCTCTCGTTGTGAGAGCGCGAAAGCAGCCAGGCCGAGACCAGATTGACCGCCAGACCTCCTGTCGAAATCCAGATCAGAGTCCAGCCCTGCACCTGTTCCGGGGCGCGCAGCCGGCGCCAGGCTTCGACGCAGATCAGCAGCGAAAGCACGATCAGCGTCACACCGTTCGCCAGCGCCGCAAGGATCTCCAACCGGTAAAAGCCGTATGTTTTGCGCGGCGTCGCGGGGCGCGACGCGAATCTGACCGCGAACAGCGCGAGCGCGAGCGCAACCACATCGGTGAGCATGTGCCCCGCGTCGGAAAGCAGCGCGAGGCTGTTGGCAAGGTAGCCGCCAATCGCTTCGGCCAGCATGTAACCGAACGTGAGGACGAGGACGATCAGAAGCGTGCGCTGCGAAGCTCCGCGCATATGGTCGTGATGGTGGCTACCCTGATGTATATGAGGATGCGCGTGACGATGCGCGTGATCGTGTCCATGATCTGAACGACTATGTTGATGCGCGTGACTGGCCATCGTGGATGATCTTAGCGCAACTTTTTTACACGAAGCAACTTTTCAGCCGGAAGATGCGCAGACCATAATCAGTTCAACGCCTCGTAATAACATTCGCCCGCGCAGGCGAGACAAATCGTCCGCCCGCCGCGCGTGACCTCCCGGTGATCGTTAACGCCTTCGCCGCATTCGTCGCACATCACGCGCGCAAGAGGATGGCCCGGACGATCAGCGTCAGGCAGATTCACTCGAACGCGCCGCCAGGAGAACAGGTTTTCTTCGGACAAGGTTTTATATGCCTCCATCTGCCGCTCTTTTTTGGTCGGCAAGTGACCGAAGAGTTGCTTCGCCAGTTCGCGCGAAGATTCGAGCGCGACAACGCGCACGGCTTCGTTGGTTTCGGTGTTGAGGAAAGTCGCGGCGAGTTTCCCAAAATCCCGGTACTTGAGCGTCCGCTTGCCCAGCCGGCAGCCCGTAACAGTGTTGATGGCGTCAGCCGCGCAACGATCAATCTCGACGAAGACGATCAAACGTTTGCCGGCTTTCGGCTCTTCTATCCCCACCAGACGGCACCCGAGCATAGCCATGCGCACACCAAGCACCTGCCCCGGACACATGTGCCCATGATTCTTTTCAGCCTCGGTGAGATATTCAGTCAAGGTATTCATCGCTTTCACCTTCAGTAAAGCAGGTAAGATTGGCGACGCTCGGCGAATTCTTCTTCCCCAGCCTTCCACGAAGCGGCGATCTCTTCAATGGAAACTCCGCTTTCAATCTGCTCGCGCAACTTCGTCGTCCCTGCAATCACATCGAACGGCAAACGATCGTAAACGTACTCGTAAGGCGGCGATTGCCACTGGAAATCGTCCGGGTAAAGGTCGTGAAAGGCTTTGATCAATGCGATGCCGGTGATGACGGGTTTGAAAGCTTCCCGATCAAGCGCATGAATTTGAACACCGTGGCAGAGTGATCCCGCGTGCTTCTGAAACGTCGGCAAAAAGCTGTGCGGCCGGAAATAGACTCCGGGCAGCTCAAGTCCGTTAAGAAATTCGGCCACTTGATACGAATCGGCGTAAGGCGCGCCGTTGATCTCGAAAGGCCGGGTCGTGCCTCGACCTTCACTAATCTTCGTTCCTTCGACGAGGACAGCTCCCGGATAGACCTTCGCCGTATCGGGAGTAGGGATGTTAGGTGATGGGATCACCCAAGGCGCGTCAGTGTCGTTAAACCAAAATTCCCGCCTGTAGCCACGCATCGGCACGACATCCAGACTGCAACCGATTTTGAATTCTTCATTAAACATTCGCGCAAGCTCTGCGATGGTCATTCCGTGCCGCATCGGGATCGGGTACATGCCGACAAAAGATTCGCGCCCCGGCTCCAGAATATTGCCTTCGATTTCTAATCCGCCAATCGGATTGGGGCGATCGAGCACGACAAATCGCTTTCCGAATTCGCGCGCGGCTTCCATTGCCAGAGCCATTGTGTAAATGAATGTGTAGACGCGTGTACCCACATCCTGAACATCGAAAACCAACGCGTCCACCTCGCGCAACATCTCCTCGACAGGCTTGCGAACGGCGCCGTAAAGCGAATGAGCCATGACGCCCGTGCGTGAGTCGCGGAAGCCCTCCCATTCGATCATATTGTCCTGCGTTTCGCCGCGAATGCCATGCTGAGGGCCAAAAAGGGCGGTCAAATTAATGCCAGGATGGTGGTAAAACAGGTCTGCAGCGTGCCGGAAGCTGTGATCAACAGTCGCCGGGTTGCAAATCAACCCGACACGCGACCCGCTAATGAGCGCATATTTTTCCGCCAGCAAAACTTCTAGACCGAGCGCGATTTCGTCCATTTCTGTTTTTCTCACAAATCAATGAGCGTTCCAGACCAGAAAGCTGAGTATCTGAAATGAAAAAACCACTGTCAACTTAATGATCAGGGTATCCGCGGATGGGTGATTGGCGCAGAATGGCAAAATTATTTCGAACAAGCGGGAACTTTTCCTGTAGTAGGGCGTGTATGAGCGCAAACAAGGTGATCAAAGTTCTTAGGTACAGTGAGGGTACTTAAGAACCCTTCGAAGGTCACCGTATCCTTCCGTAAGAAGTTCGCATATGGGGCTTGGCAGTGAGTGAGGCACTGCCAAGCCCTTCGAGTTTTTGGCCACAATATCCCGTGCAAAATTTCCAGCCTCCAGTACGATACGAGGAGCGTAAGCGACCTGAGCCTTTCGGAAAGAGCGCGTTGACGAGACCGAGGTCGCTTACGCTCCCGTACTGTGCTGGAAGCTGATTTGGTCACCCAGAAAAATTCTTTGATAATAAAAACATCTTGGAACTTTCTTCAGGTAGCGGCGTTAACGTGATCAAGAAAGGTGATCGGTTCATTGAATAAAGTGAGGATATTCAATGGTCTACTCCTTCCGGTCACTAGAAATTTTCAGTGTGTGTGAGGGTCATATCAAGGCCCAAGACGAGTGAGGCGTCTTGGGCCTTTCTCCTTTTTGAGAGATGGGAGGTCGCTATGCGTTCCTCGCAGCGCTCAAAAGGCTTTAAAATCGTTTGCTGGAGATAAATTTTTCGCCGGCTTTTTCAAATTCTTCGGATATAATCCGCCAGCCCCACTCCCCGCGTTGATCCCATAGCTGTTCCGTTCATCCCCGCTCATTCACATAACCTCCCTACATGAAGGAGGACATATGCTGCGCCGTCTATCACTGGCCGCGGCACATTTGTTGCTGCTAGCTTTGTTGTTTTATCCAGTTAATGCTCAGGAAACTCATCCGCGTAATCTCAAGGGGTCGTCTTCAAGGCCTCTTGTAGAGTTTTCAGGTCTGATCACATCCCGTTTATCTATAAAAGAACTCGAACGCTGGAAAGCGATTGAACGCATTGTTTTCACCGAAGACGCCAACCAGCAGCCGATGCATCCCACGTTGCGCAATCTTTGGGAATGGGTCGAAACAAGTGGCCACGCCGTCTTTGTTGAAATCATGCGTTCGACAAGGAGATCAACCTGCACTGCGGGAACTTTCGTCATCGAGCGTTTCGATCCGAAAGGCGAAAAGCACATTGCGGTAATCAAACTCAATCTATCGAATATTGATCAGGCCTACGTTGGCCCGGACGCCGCTCGGGATAACGGATTCATCCCTTTCGATGGGTTATCCAAAGAAGAGCGCTATGTTGAAGTGCTCGGCCACGAACTCGCGCACGCCGTCCACATCCTGACCAATCTGGAACGCACCGGAAAGGTCGAAGAGATGGTCGAGAAGACCAATGATATGCTACTTTCGCGGCGTCCAAACCGTAAAGATAACCTTATGCCTCCCGAACTGAAACGGATGCTTTCCCGGCGCGATGCGCTGTTGAAGGACTTGGAGAAGCAGGCCGAAGAGATGGAATATGTAGTTTGGCGAGAGTTGATCGCCAGCAAGTCCTCCAGAGAGAAGATGTCGCCTCCGGTGGCCAGGCAATAGAGCGGGGACAAGGGGACAAGGAGAAGGGGAGACGGTGTCAACATCATCGAGGTTCTCTGTCTCTCGTTCTCCTTGTCTCCTTGTCCCCTCTTCTCCTTGTCTCCTTGTCTCCTTGTCCCTCGCTCA
>Ga0187894_10007596_pt1 | contig 10159 bp, 10 predicted proteins | sample GBC1701081metaG_FD_136650 | JGI IMG/M metagenome (GOLD analysis project Ga0187894, IMG submission 136650) | White microbial mat communities from a lava cave in the Kipuka Kanohina Cave System on the Island of Hawaii, USA - GBC170108-1 metaG ... | reverse complement strand
GCTAGTGTCCTGTCTCAGAAGTTCGCAGGCATGAAACCGCGGTGTCCGCGGCCCGAAGAGCCGCCTCGCATCGAGGTCCGTGGCAGTGGTTCATGTACATGAATCTCTAACTCAGGACACTAGTGGTCGTGGCCGCAGCCGCACTCGCCGTGCCCGTGGCCGCGTTTGGCACGGTCCGGGTCGTTCCCGTGGATCGAGTGGACCGCGAGCTGGAAGACGAGCGTCTTCCCGGCGAGCGGGTGGTTGGCGTCGATCACGGCCTCCCCGCCCTCGATTGCCGTCACCTGGAAGACGATCTCGTGCCCGTTCGCGTTCGCCGAGACGCGATCGCCGACCTCGATCCCCTCCGGCAGCGCGTCGAGCGGCACCCGCTTCGCGAGCGCCTCGTCGCGCGTCCCGTAGCCGCGATCGGGCGGGACCGTGAGCGTCTTCGCCTCGCCGACCTCGAGGCCGATGATGCCCTGGCTCACGCCGTCGATGATGTCCGTGGCACCCGCGACGAGCTCAAGCGGATCGCCCCCCTCCGTCGAATCGAACACGGTGCCGTCCTCGAACTTGCCGGTGTAGTGGAGGTGGACGACATCCCCCGAGGTCACGCGCGCCATGCGGCAAGAGTATCACACGAGGAGGGCCGTCGGGAGCCGTCACGCGGGCTCGATCAGCACGTGCTTCGCGTGCGGGACGGCCTCCCGCACGGCGCGCTCGGCGTCCGCGAGCTTGCCCTTGAGCCGCACCTCGAGCGCCACGATCAGGTTGTCGGGCCCGAGCTGCAGGGTCTTCAGATCGACGATCTCGCCGAGGTCGCGCACGGCGGCCTCTATCCTCTCCACGTCCTCGTCGCTCGCCCCCTCCCCGATGAGCAGGCGGTGGCAGCGCACGAGGAGGACGACCGCGATCGCGCCGAGCAGCGCGCCGATGAGAAGCGTGGCGACGCCATCCGCAAGCCGCCAGCCGAGGAGGTGCGACGCGCCCACCCCCGCGAGCGCGAAGACGAGGCCCAGGAGGGCGCCCAGGTCCTCGAGGTAGACGAGCGGCAGCGACGGGTCCTTCGTCTCGAGGAAGTAGCGCGTGAAGGAGCGGCCGCGCAGCTCGATCTGGACCTCCCGGTGCGCGACGCGGAACGAGATCAGCTCGATCACGATGCTCACCCCGAGGACGCCGTAGGCCCACACGGGGCTCCGGATCGGGGTCGGGTGGAGCACCTTCTCGATCCCCTCGTAGAACGAGAAGAGCGCGCCGAGCGAGAAGAGGACGAGCGCGACGATGAACGCCCAGAAGTACCGCTCCGACCCGTAGCCGAACGGGTGGCGCCGGTCGGGCGGTCGCTTCGCGCGCGCCGCGCCGAGGAGGAGCAGGGCCTGGTTGCCCGAGTCGGCGAGGCTGTGCACGGTCTCCGCGAGCATCGCCCCGCTTCGCGTCGCGATGGCCGCGATCCCCTTCACGATCGCGATCCCGAGGTTCGCGAACAGCGCGGCGAGGACGACCTTCGTCGAATCTCCCTTGGCCACGGGGGAAGAGGGTACCGTATCCGCGTGCGGACGGGCCTCGTCCTCCTCGCTCTTGCCGCCCCGGCGCTCGCGCTGGGGGTGGACGCGGTGTCGCGCCGCTACCGCGACCAGGAGCAGGAGGCGTTCGTCCACTACCGCGCGAAGGACTACGCGAAGGCCGTCGCGGCTTTCGAGCGGCAGATCGCGATCTTCCCCGAGAACCCGCGTCCGTACTACAACATCGCCTGCTGCCACGCGCTCGAGGGCGACGCCGCCCGCGCGGGCACATGGATCACCCTCGCGATCGAACGCGGCTGGCGCGACGCCGCCCACCTCGCGCAGGACCCGGACTTCGACGGCGTGCGGCAGAGCGCGGACTACATCGCCTGCCTCGCGAAGCTCAAGCGCGCGCGCGAGCTCGACCCCGATCCGATGCCGCGCATCGTCGCGGCCCCCGAGACCCCCTCCCTTCGCGCCGCGCTGGCCATGTCGCAGTTCGAGGAGAAGCTCGTGCGCGAGATGGGCGCGCTCTACGAGCAGCACGAGTACCGGAAGCGCCTCTTCGCCGTGTACGACCGGCGGATGGCGGCCCTCGCGCGGTACCTCGTGGAGAACGGCGACGCGCTCGACGCGGGGGACGCGGCCGCGGCGAGGGTCGCGACGGCTGCCCTCTACCTCGAGGAGGCGGAGGGGCAGGGGGAACCCGATCGCCCCCTGCGGGAGGCGGCGGCGGGGTACGTGGTCGCGGTCGTCGAGCAATTCCTCCGCCCCTTCGCCGGCGACCCGCGCCTCCCGAGTGTCCTCCTCGCGCGGGCGATGGCGCTCGAGGCGCTCGGGAGGGACGCCGAGGCGATCGCGCAGCTCAAGACCGTGTGCGCGGACCACCCGTCGCAGGCGCCGCGCGCCGAAGTCCTGCTGTGCGGTCTCCTGCCCGCGGGCGACGAGCTGAAGCAGGTGTACGCCGCGGCGAACGCGCGGCTCGGCGGCGCGCGCGGGCTGATGAGGGCACGGCTCCTCTGCGAAGGCATGCCGCACCTCCTCGATCTCGACGCGGAGGCGGCGGCGCGTGCCGCGTCGCACGACGGGCTTCTCGCGTACGTCTTCGTGGCGTCGGGCCACGCGGAGTCCGAGCGCCTGCTCCGGGAGATGCCGGAGGCGTCCGCGCGGCTCCTCCCGGTGGTCGTGTGCGTGGACGAGGCGGACGCCGGGGCATGGCTCACGGAACATGCGCGCTCGTTCCCGACGATCGCGCGCGGCGCCGCCGCGCTCGACCGCGTCGGGCTCGAGGAGATCCCGACCGTCGTCGTCACGGAGAAGTCGGGGTCCGTCGTGGCCGTGCGTCCGGACGCGACCGAGCTCGCGCAGCTCAGCCGCTGAGCGCGCGCTCGACGACCTTGCGCGCCGCGGGCAGCTCGCGGCCGCAGCCCTCCTCGGCGGCAGCGAGCGCCGCGCGGACGAGCGCCGCCGCGAGGCCCACGCGGAGCGCGCCCTTCACGTGCGCGCGAAGCTGCGCGTCCTGGTCGAGCGCGGCGAGCATCGCGACCGCCATCGCCTCACGCTCCTCGAGGCCGAGGAACGGACGGCCGAGCACCTGCCCGTAGGCGTTCGTGAGCACGAAGCGCGCGAAGTCCGCGTGGAGCGCCGCGAGCTTCCGCTTCACGTCCGCGGCATGCGGCCCGTAGACCGCCCGGAACACCTCCTCGCCGCGCGCGGCGAAGTCCGCGGGCGACTCCGTGCGCGCCGCGTCCCCGGGCGCCGCCTCGGCGAGCGCCTCGAACGCCGTGATCCCGCGCGGGTACCCGGCGAAGAGGAAGACCTGCAGCGCGGCCTCCTGGAGGTCCGCGCGGGGCACCGCGGCGAGCGCCTCCCGGAAGTAGCCCGCGAGCGCGTCGCGCCGGCCGACGGCCGCCGCGGCCGCGATCCGCGCGAGGTGGCGGATCCGCGTTTCTTCCATGCGCCGCGATCCTAGCACCCATGCGGGAGGTCTTCGCCGCGGCCGGTCTCACCCCCTCCGACGCCGACTGGGAGTTCTACGAGCGGCTGCGGCAGTGCGTTCTGCGCGGGAACGAGAGGATGAACCTCACGCGTCTCGTCGAACCCGCGGACTTCCTCCTGAAGCACGTGCTCGACTCCCTCCTGCCCTTCGCGATCGTGCCCGCGCTGCGCGATCTCCCGGACGGCCTCCTCGTAGCGGACGTCGGCAGCGGCGCCGGGTTTCCGGGCCTTCCCCTCTGCCGCCTCCGTCCGGGCTGGACGATCACGCTGCTCGAGCGCACGCGCAAGAAGGCGGCGTTCCTCGCGGAGACGATCGAAGAGCTCGGGATCCGGAACGCGCGCGTGCTCGCCGCCGACGCGCGCGAGGCGAAGCCGCTCTTCGGCCGGTGCGATGTGGTCACGGCGCGCGCCGTCGGGGAGATCGCCGACGTCGCGCGCGCCGCACTCGGGCTGCTCGCGCCCGCCGGCGTCCTCGTGCACTACAAGGGCAACGTGAGCGGGAAGGAGCTCGAGGAAGGGGCGCGCGTGAAGGGCATCTCCCAGGAGGGGCCGTTCCTCCACGACCTGCCGCCCGACGCGAAGCGCGCGGTCGTCCTCAGTCGGCCCACCGGTCGAACGCGTGCCGGACCCTCCCGCCCGACGAGAGCCAGAGGACGAACCCGCGGTGGTAGGGGGCGGTGAGGAGCGGCACGATCTCGCCCCTCGGCACGAACCGGTAGTCCACGAGGTCGGGCTCCTTCGAGATGTCGATCTCCCCGCCCGCGCGCGCGATCCGGAAGAAGAAGCTCCGCCAGACGCCCGTGCGACTCCCCTTCTTGACGCGCTCGCCCTCGGCGACGAAGAGGAACTCGCCCACGCTCACGTCCAGCGACGTCTCCTCGCGCATCTCCCGGCGGAGCGCCTCCTCGAGCGTCTCCTTCGCCTCGACGCCGCCGCCCGGCAGGTCCCACACGACCGCCGGGCTGCCCCCGATCACCCGCCGGTTCGCGACGAGGAGGATCCCTTGGGGCTCCTCGAGCAGTCCGAACACCCCGAGGTAGTCCGGCCGGAGGAAATCCTTGAAGGGCGGGGAGGCCACGGGGTAGAGCGTACCCCCCGTGCGGCTGATCCGGAGCGGCGCGCTCGCCCCCGAGCTGAACCTCGCGCTCGACGAGGCGCTCCTCCGCTCGGGCGTCCCGACGTTGCGGCTCTACGCGTGGGATCCGCCCGGCTTCTCCCTCGGCGTGTTCCAGCGCGCGGAAGGCGTCGCGTGCCCTCATGGGTTCCGCCTCGTGCGCCGGCCGACGGGCGGCGGCGCGATCGCGCACACGGGGGAGCTGACGATCGCGTGGATCGGCGCGCGGCGCCGGGTCGATGAGGCCTACGCCCTCATGAACGCGATCGTCGCGCGGGCGGCCCTCTCGTTCGGCGTGCGCGTCGTGCCCGGCGCCGGTGAGCCCGAGGCCGCGCCGGAGGGCCTCTGCTTCGACGCCCACACGCGCTACGACCTGCTCGCGGGCGAGGGGAAGCTCTTCGGGTCGGCGCAGCGCCGCGGCGGCGGCCGCTTCCTCCTCCACGGCACGCTCGTCCTCGAGAGAAACCCCGTGTCGAAGGGAGCGGTCTCGCTGTCCGAGGCGGCGGGGAGGGCGGTCACGCGAGCCGAGGCGGAGGCCGCCGTGATCCGGGAGGCGGAGGGGGCATGGGGGGCAGGGTTCGTCTCTCAGTCGCCGTCCGCGGAGGAGTGGGGACTCGCGGAGCGTCTCGTTCTGGAACGGTACGGGAACGACGCGTGGACCCGGCGCCGGTAGCTACTCGAACCGGTCCCAGTCGATCTGGAGGATCTCGTCGCGCGTGATCGGCGGGAGGGAGGCGAAGCGGCGGCGCTCCTCCTCGTCGCGGAAGTCGCCGAACGCGCGCGCGCGGCCGCGGCGGTTGTAGACGGGCACCCCCCCCTCGCCCCCCCCGGTCGGATAGGAGAAGAGGTCCGGGATGTCCTCGTCCACCGCCTTGAGGCGCGCGTAGACGCGCTCGAACCGCTCGGGATCGATCTGCCAGGCGAGATCGAACTCCCGCTTGGCCTTCACGGCCGACTGCTCGCGCCAGTAGAGCCGGGCCAGCAGAAAGTGTGCCAGGAAGCTGCTCGGGTTCTTGCGCGACGCGGCCTTGGCGGCGGCGCGGGCCTTCGGCAGCGACCCCGCGAGGAGCGCGAGGCGGGCCTTCAGGAGGTACCAGAATTCGTAGATCCGGGCGGCGGGGCTCACGAACTGCTTCCTCTCGCTCTTCTCGAATTCAAGCGCGGCGGAGGTCCGATCCGATACGGAACCGGAACCGTCGCCCATCGTAAGCCGCCCTCCGGGCACCCGCAAGGGGGAGCCGCGGGGGCGGACACGATTGGTCACGGGTTTTGATGCCAAAAATGCGCAGAGGCCCGGAACGTAACGGCGGGGAGAGGCCATGTCCCTGAAGGGAAGCCTCTCGAGCGTCAACCTCACCGAGATCTTCCAGATGCTCTCCCTCTCGGGGAGAGAGGGGACGCTCTTCATCTATGACGGGCCGAGGAAGCGGGCGATCTGCTTCACGCGCGAGGGCGTCTCGATCCGGTCGCGCGAGCGCAACGAGTCGAACCTGATCGGGAAGATCCTCGTCCGGCTCGGGAAGATCGAGGAGTCGCACCTCCAGTCGGCCGTGGAGGCGCGGCGGGCGGGCGAGAAGCTCCTCGGCGACACGCTGGTCGAGATGGGCGCCTGCTCGCCGGCCGATGTCGAGGAGGCGCTGCGGTTCCAGAGCGAGGAGGAGATCCAGGAGCTCTTCCTCAACCGGAGCGACGCGCAGTTCGAGTACGTGGACGGCTTCTTCCCGGAGACGTAGATCCCGTTCGTCTGCCTGAACGTCAGCTCGCTGCTGATCGACATCGCGCGGCGCACCGACGAGTGGGAGTACATCCGCCGGCGCATCCGCGGGCCCCGGGAGATCTACCGGTTCACGGGCGCCGAGGGCGAGGTGGACGCCGAGGTCCTGCGCGAGTGCTACGCGCCGCGCGTGGACCCGTTCATCGACGGGTCGAACTCGATCTGGGACATCATCGACGTCTCCTACGTCAACAAGTTCCACGTCTGCAAGCTGATGGCCGCGTACCTCGACGCGGGCATCATCGAGCTGGTCCCCGCCGACGCGATCCGCCAGAACGCCCGCCTCGCCCTGCGCATGGGCGACGCCGCGGCCGCCATCCGCCACTTCGAGTACCTGATGGGGACGGGCGACTTCCCGCTCGACATCCTCGGGGAGGCGGCCGAGGCGCACGAGGCGAACCGCGACTTCCCCGAGGCGGCCGCGCTCCTGCGGCGCCTCGCCGAGGAGCTCGTGCGCGCGGGCGACTACCGCGGCGCGATCGACGTCCTGCGGCGCGTCGCCAACTACCCGCGCCCGGAACCGGAGGCGCTGCGCTACCTCATCGACCTCGTCTTCGAAAACCCGCGCGCGGCGGCGGAGTTCGCGGTCAACATCGTCGAGGCCGGGAAGACGCTCGTCGGCTGCTATCTCGCGCAGGAGCAGCCGCGCGACGCGGAGGCGCTCCTCCAGCGCCTCCTCCAGATCTTCCCCGACGAGGTCGCGTTCGCGCTCTCGCTCGTCGAGGTCCACTCCGAGCACGGCGACGCCGCGCAGGCGTGCGCGGAGTGCGAGCGGCTCGCGAACGGCTACCTGAAGCGCCGGCAGGCGGCGCACGCGGTCACGCTCTTCAAGCGCCTGCTGACGATCGACCCGGAGCGGCAGGACATCCGCGACAAGCTGCGGAAGATCGCCTCCGGTCGCCGCCGCCGCGTCGGCCCCGCGCTCCCGCGCATGGCGGTCGCGCTCGGCCTGAGCCTCCTGCTCGGCGGCGTGGCGATCGTCTGGGTGAAGCAGCAGGGCGTGCTGACGGGGACGACCGAGATCGACGTCCCCCAGGGCCCGCTCCAGGCCCTGCTGGACCGCGCCGGGGAGGAGAAGCAGGACGCCCTCCGCGCCGGGGGCAGGGCCTTGACGATCTACGGCCAGCTCCTCGAGGACCTGCGGACCGATCCCTTCTCCCGCGGCGACGCCTCGGTCGTCGCGCAGGCCGTGGCCGCCCTCCTCTCGCGCGTCCGGACGGCGGAGGAGAACTTCCAGGAATTCCAGGACCTTGCCGGCAAGGCACGCTCGATCGCGGAGATGATCCGCAAGCAGACGACGAGCGGCGAGCTGCTCGCCCGCACGAAGGCGATGCTCGACATGCTCGGCGGGCAGGCGCAGCAGGTCGAGGCGGCGCGCCGCCAGTTCACGGTGGCGGCGAAGAAGGCCGCGACGGACCTGCGGGCCGCGGGCGAGACGGAGTACACGGCGGGCCGGCTCCTCCAGGCGCTGCCGCGTTTCGATCTCGCGAAGCAGCTCTCGGTCGAGCCCGGCACGGCCGACCCGGGACTACAGCAGAAGATCGACAACATCCGCGCCGACATGGAGCGCGTCGCGGGCGAGATGAAGAAGGCGAAGGCGAAGGAGGAGGAGAGCGACTGGACCTCGGCCCGGCGCATCTACCTCGACCTGCTCAAGGAGTACAAGGACGCCGACATCGTCGGGGACCTGCTCCTGCCGGTGGAGCTCCTCACGCTTCCGCAGGGGGCGACGATCCGCCTCAACGACGTGGAGTACTCGCGGCCCACGCCCACGATCGTCCGCCTGAACCCGCACAAGACGACCACGCTGGAGCTGAGCCGCAAGTCCTTCCGCACGGAGACGCACAGCCTCGGCCCCTTCTCGGGCGCGGACGCCGACCCGGCGAACTACACGAACATCTACCCGCTCCTGCGCATGGCGGAGTGGGAACACCCGTTCCGCGAGGAGTTCCTCGAGGCGGACGTGGTCGCGTGGGCGGACCGCGTCGCGGTCGCCACGCGCAGCGGCCGCTACTACATCCTCGACGCGAGCAGCAGCAAGGTCCTCGGGAAGGGCCAGCTCGACGTGGACGGCGTCTCCGCGGGTCTCGCGACCGACGGCAAGGTGCTGTTCATCCCGGCGCTCGACGGCCACCTCTACCTGCGCGATGCGACGACCGGCGAGTCGCTCGGCTACTCGCTGACCATGAAGACCGGCATCTATGCGACGCCGGCCGTGCAGAAGAACACCGTGTACGTCGTGGACCTCGAGGGCACGGTCCGCGCCTTCGACTTCGCGAAGCGCAGGGAGCGCTGGGTGCAATCGACGCCCACGGGCGTGCGCGCGGCCCCCCTGATCCTCGGGGACAGCCTCCTCGTGCTCTCCGCGTCGGGGGACGTCACGGTCCTCGGCCTCGACGACGGCAAGCCGCGCCTCCCGCCGATGCGCCTCGACGGCAGCTACGCCTGCCCGCCCGCGGTGGTGGACGACGACCTGCTCGTCTTCGCCTCGGAAGAGGGCATCCTCACCGGTTTCCGCCCCTCCACGGGCAAACAGGCGTGGCGACGGGCGATCGAGGACGTGCGGATCAAGCGCACGCCGCCGGTCCAGGGGTTCGAGATCTACGTCTCCCGGCGGCCGGGCCACCTGATCGCGCTCGACGCGAACACCGGAGCCCAGGCCTACGTCTTCGAACAGACGCCGAACGCGGCCCGGAGCGTCGTCTGGGACAAGCGCCGGATCTTCTTCGTCCACGACCGGACCCTCACGGTCTTCGGGCCGCGGGCGGACGGCTACGGCCTCGCCTGGACCTTCGAGGCCAAGGGCCGAATCCTCGCGGGCCCCGTGGTCAAGGGGTCCGCGATCTACATCGGCGACGACCAGGGCAACCTCTACCGGCTGGAGGCCTCGGACTAGGCCATGCGGGCTTGGATCAGGGGGGCACGGGGGGGAGCGGCCGTGGAAACGCGCGAATCGGGGCCCGTCTCAATTCCGGGGCGCGGGCTGTCGATAGGACACGAGACACCACGCCGGGGTGGGGAATGAAACCGTGAATTTCCTCAAGAGACTCTTCGGAAAGGGCCGGAAGGCCAACACCAGCGAGGACGCGCCGCAGCTGGCGCGCGAACTGGAGGCGACCGTCGCCGAGGCGGAGCGCCTCGTCGCCGCCGGCCGCTTCGAGGAAGCGACGCAGGTCGCCGAGAGCGGCCTGAAGCGCTTCCCCACCGCCGTGCGACTGCGCGCGGTGATCCAGTACGTGCGCCGGGTCGGTGCCAACAAGCGCCTCGCGCAGCTCAAGAAGTCGATCGAGGACCGGAAGGACGAGCGCGCCTACCGGGACCTGATCGCGCTGCACATCGACCTCGGGAACCGGGACCAGGCCCTCGAGGTCGCCCAGCGCTTCATCGGGGAATTCCCCGACTCGGCCGAGGCGCACATCGACGTCGCCGAGGTCTACCTCGCGCGCTACTTCGCGGAGCTCTTCGCCCGCGACGCCCGCGCGGCGATGGAGAGCCTCGCGCGGGCGCTCGAGCTGGACGAGAGGGCCCTGCGCGCGCGCGTGCTGTCGGGCCTCCTCTACTGGTCGATCGGCGCCCCCCACCACGCGGGCAACGAGATCGCGGAGGTCCTGCGCCTCGACCCGGCCAACGCGCGCCTCCAGGAGTTCCGCGACCAGGACCTGCCCAAGGGCCGCGGCGAGGCCGAGGAGGACATCGAGGTCCTTCTCGACGGCGCCGAGGACCGGCAGGAACTGCCGAACGACCCCTCGGCCTACCCCGGCGGGCGGCGGTTCGTCGCCGAGCGCCAGG
>Ga0187894_10007595_pt1 | contig 10160 bp, 9 predicted proteins | sample GBC1701081metaG_FD_136650 | JGI IMG/M metagenome (GOLD analysis project Ga0187894, IMG submission 136650) | White microbial mat communities from a lava cave in the Kipuka Kanohina Cave System on the Island of Hawaii, USA - GBC170108-1 metaG ... | reverse complement strand
TTTTTGAACACCCTTCGTGAGACGTAACAGGTCGCCTAACCCCTCACCCCTTACTTGCTGATGGGAACATTCTCAGCGTACTTGACGATCTCGATCGGCTGGAAGACCGGGTCTTGCGATCCTTTGGAGGACTCGGCTTCGACACGCTGCAGAAATGAGGCTGGGCCGCTGATCGGAGAGTAGTTAAGGCTCACCTCGACATCGAACGTCTTCGTGTCTTTCGGCGTGGGGAATGTAAAGGTCTCGACGCGCAATTCTTCTGGCTTCAAGACCGTATCTTCAAGAACCTTGACCGCCTCGAAATCGAAGCTCGTCTTTTGCCCCTTGGCATCCTGATATACTCGCCCATACAACCGCTTGTCGGTAAAGACGGTCCTCAGATTTTTTCCTTTGATGTCCAGATCGAGCACCACGCTCGCCCAGGCTGGGTGGGTGGCCGGCAGACTGTGCGGAACGAGACTCTGCACCTTCACTGTGACCGTGGTTTTTTCGCCCTCGACTCTTGTTTGGACTTCGAGCCGGGCCGCTTCCTGGCGGAGTTTTCCAATCCGTCCTGGAAACGTATGGTTCGCCACCTTGCGTTTCTTCTCCCCGTTGGCCGACTCGCCAATTTGCTCCGGCATGTGACAGGTCTGGCATTCTTTCCCGGACTTCCCCAGCTTGCTCTGATCCCAGTTTCCCAAGAGATCATTGGTCTTGCCTAAATTGGTCGCCGAAGGCACCGACTGGTGGCAATTGAGGCAGAGATCGGACTTTTGAAACAGCCCCAGCTCCATCGACTGATGCGCACGGTTCTGAACAGAATCCTTGTAGGGGCCATAGAGCGTCTTGCTCTCGAGTTCGTACTTGGGCTCCGGCGGTTGTTTCGTCCGATCGACCTGCTTGATCAAGTGACATTGCGCGCAGGCCACCCCATCCAGAGACGGGTCGCCGGCCTTGGCTTGATCGATAAAGAGCTGAGCCTTATCGGGAAACTCCCGCACATGCGGGGCATGGCAGCGAAAGCACTGGGCTTTATCTTTTCCTGCCGGAGAAGACAAAAAAACGTCGAGCGAGGCGCGAAAGGCCGGGGAATGGATCGAGCGTGAGAGCGGAGAGGTTTCCCACTCTTCGAACACACGTTCATGGCAACGTTTACACTTACTGGAGCTCGGAAAGGCCTTTTCAATGGTGCTCTGAGACATCGCTAACTCTTCTGCAAAGGTGCCGCGATCGAGCCAGTGAGCGAGAAAGAACGCCACTACGGCGATCACTACACCAATTCCAATCTTCACACGGCTCGAATTTCGCACCATAATCCTATTCTTCTGCTTCAAGAGCACCGAGCAGGATGCTCAAAAATCCGACCTTCTTACCCGCCCGACCCCGGCGCGAGGAACGACTGGCACCCATATAGTTGATCCTTCCAAACTCGCTCGTTCTCTCTCTAGGGATGGTGGCTGATTGATCTTCCACTGCACGCAGCTTTCTCACCCACCCATCCACTGGCACGCCGAGACATGCCATAAGCCCTGGCGAGGGCCTTCCGAGGCCGCGCGTTGCGCGAGCACAGAAGATCATCAGCCTCCATCCCCTCTCCTGCTGGCGGCCTTTTTCAGCAGCCTGCTATAGTGATTTGGTCCGGTACGTCAGCAGCCGGGGTTGCGCATACTCATCGAAAATCTTTTTCGCGCTCTCCCGTTCTTTGTCGGTTGCTAAGGTTGCAAGATATTTCTCCTTGAGCGCCGGTTCGGGCATCGGAATCAATGCATAGTTCAACACCACTTCAATCGACGCGGCAGTCGATCCAGTCGGGATCGCAAGAGAAAATGGGACCTTTCGCGTATGGCCCCCCTTGATGAAGGGATCAGGAATCGGGCCCCGGAGAATTCTGTCGTAGGGCAAGCCAAACTGCTTGGCCTCCTCCTTTAGCACCTTGCCTTGCGCATCCTTGGCGGTCACGATCAGGTAGAACTGCTTAAGCACCGGGTCGCCGTCGGGAAAGCTGTGAGGGAGACTGCCGATTCTCACCAGCGCAGTCCCCTCCACCACAGATACAGATTTGACAGCCTCAAGATCCACGCGGGGCATCCATTCAGCCTGTAGATTTCGATTCTTGAGGATGGTACCGGACACCACCACCCCGCGGAACCAGTGCCGACCGATTGCACGGGTCATGGCGCCGCGCTTCGAGGTGGAACTGCCGGTCGAGGGTTCCATATGGCAGTCTTGGCAAACCGTCCCCTGCAAGATCTCACCCGCAAGATCCTTCTGCGTCACATCCTTCACCTTATCGAAATGGCAAGACGCGCAATAGTTTGCGCCACGGAACAGCTCGGATTGCGTCGCGGGATGGACAAGATTTTCCTCCGGGTCCGCATAGGGCCCATAGATCATCTTGCCCGGCTCGATCTTGAACGAGGGAGGAGAGTTCGGTGTCTGCTCAACCTGCTTGATCAGATGGCAGGAGGCACACCCGATGCCCTCCACTTGAGGTTTTCCGGACAACACCTGGGCCACAATTTTCTCGACATATTGCGGGAACACAGTGGTCGACGGCACATGACAGGCGAAACAGCGGCGGCGCTCGTCGCTCGTCGGATTGGTCTGAAGCCAGACCCCCAATACCGTGCGGAAGACCGGCGACTCCAGCGACGTGCCGTGCAGAAGCGCCGCATCGACCCGACCGAAGGTCTTGAGGTCCGGCGTCTGTTCGCGCGCGCCTTTCCATTCCTCATAGTGCCGATCATGGCATTGTTTGCAGTCTTCCGATCGAACGAATATCTTTTCGATATCCGCTACCCAATCAACCGGAGCCTCTACCTTCTGTGCAATGGCGCGGTCATGATACAGGCCGATGATGCCCAGCACGAGCGTGAGGAAGAGACCTATAGCAATTTGTCGCACATACCGCTTTCGTCGTACCATCCTCAATCCCGCTTACATCCGACGAAATGAAAATTCACTCCCCACCCGACCGGATCACCCGGATCTGCCGGCTCATACGTGCCGACGGTGAAGTTACATTCTTTCATCCCTCGCTTAATTGCTCTCCCAAAATCTATCATGTTCCTGATCTCTGTCTTGTTGATTTCCTTGATGATGGATCGAACTTTGATGCCAGCATAGTCGGCGCGCGAACTTCCGATCACTTCAAATACCGCGACGCCCTGCGCCCGTTCGAGTTTCAATTCTTTCTTGATATTGTCATCCACGTCTCCAACGATCACGCCGAACTCTTCCCCCAATCGCCCGGCTTCATCCACGGTCATCGGCTCCTGATCCGCCGCACGCACTGGGGCTGGCGCGATACAGCCCAGAACTCCCATGCACAGGCCGACACACAAGACAAAGGCCCTTCCTCTCCGAAGGGCCTTTGTGAGAGCACTGATTAATCTAATTTGAGCATCCTCCAACGTTTATGCCTCACTACAACCTTCCCGCCAAGAAGTTTAACCGGATGTTGGAAGATTTTACAGCTGCGGCACACCTGCCCCCGCAGGATGCTCAAAAAGGCCAACCTTATCGCTGGTGAAAGGTGAAACGTAAAAAGTGAAAGGTTTCGGAGCAGGAACCCTCGGCAACCCTACGTTTTACCTTTTACTTTTCACTGACTATTCTAGAGTTTCGCAACCGGGTCGATAAGAAGCTGAAACCAAGGCGCGACGGCTTTCTGCCCGTTCCGCTCTTTGTTCTCACCGTTCCACACAGCGAATGACACGGTTTGCACCCGGCCGGGAATCAGCTTAGCCTCGTTCTCTTGCTCTTCACTCACCAAGGGTCTGCGCATGACGACATGCCACACCCCGTCTTTCCACACAGCCTTTCCTTGGACACGGCCCTGCTTCTCTTTGGTCGTCAGAGTACTAAAGCCTCCCCCGATGAGGTCCTCGACTGAAGAGACCCGGCGCGGAATGACTTCGAACGTCCGTACACCGTCGCGAGCTTTTTCGGAAGTCTTGGCGGCCCGGCGATCGATATCGCTCTGCCAATCGGCCTTCCAATGCCAGATATTGATGTAGTGATCGAGCTGGCCCATGCAGAAGAACGCAGGAGCATCGCCGAGCGGGAGTCCGATCGCGACTCCGTCGCGAAAGGTCCCCGGCGTCAGCCGGTCGTTCTTCGTGTTGTCTTGCCATTCAAGCAGAAACGCGATCTCGGCGCCGTTGTGGAGCGACCGCACCGTCAAGGCTCGCGCGGTCGGTTCCGGCCAGACCGGCCTGGTAATGACCTGACCGCTCAACGGAAGCGTCATCGGCGAGACCTTAGCCCAGGCGGCATCCTCGGGCCCCGTCGGTAGTTCCCCCTCGACAAGGTGTGCGCGAATACTCATCCCCTCGGAGCTGACGAGGGGCACGTCGAGACCTACTAAGACGCCAGACGCAACCAAAATGAAGAGGAACAGGGCTAGTACCGGGCGGGAAGAAATCTTCGTCGTCGTACGCACGATGCAAGATCCTCGGATGACCGGCGCGAGCATATCGTGAAGGGTTCAGACTACCACGCAGCCCGAGCGCGGCCAATCCGACTGCGCTCAATTGCTACCAGAGCTTCACACGGCGAATTTTGTTTTCGCCCCGTTCGCAGATGTAGAGATAACCCAGGGAGTCCAGTGAGAGCCCGACTGGGGAGTTGACGACGGCCTCCACTCCGAGGAGTCCGTCTCCATGTTTTACCGTCCCTGCCGATTCTTTCGCCACGAAGCGAGCCGCGCCGCAACCACCCATATTCTTGTCTTCGTAGCCGCTGTCACCGTTGCCCGCCACCGTCGTGATGAAGCCGGTCTCAGCGTTTACCTTGCGGACACGATGATTCATCGTATCGGAAATGTAGAGATTGTCCTGCGGATCAACCACCACGGCTTCCGGCGCATGGAGCATGGCTCGGATCGCCAGCTTGTTGTCACCGTCATAACCGTATCGGCAAACGCCAGCCACGGTCGAAATGATGCCGCTGCGGCGATCGATACTGCGGACGCGGTTGCTGCCCTTGTCGACGAAAATAATATCGCCTTTCCCATTCACCGTGAGCCCGACGACATCGTAGATGCGGGCATCGAGCGCGGGTTTCCCATCGTCGAAATACATGGACATGTCCAATCCGTCTGAACAGACCGGCATAAGCCAGCCATGGTCGTCGCTAAAATCGATGCCGATGGCATCGCCGGAGAGTACGACCAAATTCCTCGCGACAAGCGGCTGCTCACGGGCCTCGTCCTCAGTCGTCCAAGTTCCGGCTATGGTTGTGACCATGCCAGTCCTGGGGTCGTAGCGACGGATCCGGTGCGCCTGGGTGTCGGCGATGTACAACACGTCGTCGGGATCGAAGGCGATGGCGGCAGGCCAGGTGAGGTTAATCTCGAGGGCCGGACCATCTCCGTTGAACCCATGCTGCCCGGTGCCGATGATCGTGGTGATGATGCCGGTCTCATGGTCCACTTTCCGGATACGGTTACTGCCGGAATCACAGATATAGAGATCGTTGCGCGAGTCGAAAGCAACGTCGAGCGGCAAATAGAGTCCCGCTTCCCCGCAGAGGCCTTCATCGCCGCTATAGCAGGTTTCGCCGATACCGGCGAAATTATGGAGCGTGCCTTCCCGAAGATTGACCCGCCGAATACGATCGGACCCAGACTCGGCAAAATAAAACCAGGTCTCGTCCTTGTCGAGCGCGGCATGATGAGGCAGTGGAATCCCGGACTTGACCGCCCGTTTTCCGTCGCCGGTGCTCCGGGCCTTGCCGTTGCCCGCAAAGGTTTCAATATAGCCGGTTGCGAGCTGAAGCTCGGTTTCCATATGCCTGTGGCCCTATTCCGGCTAGTTAGCCGCGTGAAGCTGAATGAACCGGCGCAGCCGGCTGTTCCACGGGAGCTGATGCTTGCACCGTGGGTTGCGGAATCGCTTGCTGTGAAGCGGCGGCCATGTTCTGCTGAGCCGCTTGAGCTTCGGCTTCAATCGCGTCCGCCTCATGCACGGATTTCTTGAAGCCTTTAATCGCTTTACCGACCCCTTCCCCAAGTTGAGGCAATTTCCCCGCGCCGAAGATGACCAGCACGATGAACAGGATCAAAATCAACTCTGTAAAACCAAGACTCCCAAACATGGCGTGTTCCTCCGTATGAATGGGTGAATCAGGATGCGCTGCTCTCTTTCGTTCGCTTGGAAAATCGTTCCTTTAACCGCTTCCGCGCCTGCTCGGCCTGTTCGAACATTTTCGCCTTGTCGTAGACGCTGATTAAATTGTAATAGGCCAGCGGCTCGTCGGGATTCTGCTCAACGGCCTCTTCCATGACTTTGATGGCGAGATCCGTCTTCTTGTGATTCAGTGCCAACTCCATCAGCTTGAAACTGCCTTCCAGATGCTTCGGGTCCAATTCGAGCGTGCGGATATAGCATTGGATGGCCATGTCGATGGTATTGTAGTCCGAGACCTGGGGATTATCGAGTTCAACATAGACCCCGGCAAGATTGTACCAAGCCATGGGATCGTCCGGTGTAATTTCCACAAGGCGCTCGTAATAACTCTTCGCTTCCATGAACTTCTTTTTGTCGGCATAGACCCGTCCAAGATTGAAGAGTGCTAGAACATCGTGGGGGAACACGTCGAGCGCATGCTTGAACTCGGTTTCCGCTTCGTCCGTCATGGCCTTCGTCGCGTAGATCGTACCCAGATTCGAATAGTACATCGCGAGCGACCGATTCATCTCTGCGCGGAGCCCCTCTGCCATCTCAATCGACTTTTTAACCTCAACGAGCGCGTCATCCATCCGGCCTTTGCTGAAGTACAGCTCGCCCAATCGGCAGCGGGCCTGAAAATCGTCGGGCTCGACCGCCAAAAGCTTTTCAATCTCGGCGATTTCTTCGTCCGGGTTCAGCGGCTGATCGCCGCGATCGACGATGGTATGGCTTTGTTCAGGAGCAGAAACGGTTGGTTCGTTCATACGATTCCCTATAGGCCAAAGGTTCGTTAGATATGTCCCCCCGCCAATGAATCCGGTGTGCGGACGATGGGAGCGTTTGCAGCCGGCGCAGATTCCGTCGTATCACGCCGCTGCCGGTCCATGGTCAAGAGCATGGCGCCCAGCACCACCATAAGTGTCAGATTCGAATACAGAAGCGCATACCCCGCAATAAACATCAATCCAAGGCCATATCCGGCAAGCCGCCCCATGTTGAGCAACTTAATAACCGTGTACGACCAGCACAGCAGGCCTGTGAGGTAAAACGCAAATGGGAGGAAAAATGTGTAGCCCATGCCGAACTGAAAAATCCACCCGATGCCGTCCGCCGCCTTACGAATGTTACTAGCCATCCCAGCGTCATACCGATGGAGCAGATAGTCCAAGAACAGCATCACCGTAAACACGGACACGGAGGTCACCCAAAACCAGATGGCGCGGCGGCGTTGCCGCTGATTGCGCGTCCGAAACGAGACGCCTTGCCCATAGGCCCACATCACCAGGATGCTGGACAAGACCAATAGCCCTTCACCTCCACGATGCGCCTCGTACACAAAGGGCGGCGCCGCTACGGTTCCGATAAAGCCATAGATGGTGGACATAATCTGATAATACAACCACCCTCCGACCCCCAGGAGATAGGTGATGCCCAGTGCGCGATGCGACCATTCCGTATGAATGGAGAGATACTCCACCATCAGACAGATCAACGCGACCAGCGCCACGATGTTATAGATAGCCGACCCCAGAAAGGCTGGAGGGACTAACAAAAACCCCACCGTGAGGAGCAACAGGAGTGCGACACAGGGAATAACGATCCTATTCGCTCCCACAAACCCCCGATTGGTCACCCGATTGATGGCCGCCACACTCAAGGCAAGAAACAGCAGAATCGCCACGACATTGAGCAGCCACTGCCCAATCTGCGTCAGGGCCGTGAAGGTCGGGACAATCCACTCATGTTCCTGAGCCAGTTTACTGAGATGCATTCCCAACCGCGACACGAGCCGATACAGGATCAATTCCGAGAAGGAGACGATCAGGACAAGCTTAATCGTGTATCGAAACAACAGGGATTGATCGCTGAGCTTCCCCGTAATCCTGTCGATGGTGGGATTCGTGGCAATCACTCCGTACACCCTTGAAGGAATTGTAAATTATACCGATAGGGAAAACGCAGGGTCAACGTCGTGCGGGACAGGCTCATCACGACCCCGCCGGCTGCGGCACACCGACTTCCTGAGTCTTTGCCCGTGCGATATACAGCAATCCATCAGCCATCGAGTAGTTGAACGGCAACTCGCACACGACTTCGCTGACCTTTTCGTAGACCTGCTGATACAAGCGTTCCGCTTCGTCCGGCGTCATGCCTTCCGTCACTTCATAGAAGAATCCCAGGCTCAAGTCCTCTGCCGATGGGCGCATGATGCGCCTGATTCCATAGCCGCCGGGGTCGCTCATGATCGGCGCTTCCTTTTCCAAATCGAAGAGGCAGGGCTGACAAGAAAACCCATATGATCCGTGAAGCCGCTCATTCTCCACGATGAAATTCATCGTTTCCCGGGCCTCTTCTTCCTTCTCGGTTGGGAATCCTACAATGATGTAACAATGCACCGCGATCCCCAGATCGACACAATCGCCGGCAATGCGCCGCACCCATTCCTGCTTGATCCCTTTCTTCATGAAATCCATCACGCGCTGATTGAACGACTCCAATCCGAATACGATCTTCAGACATCCGGCATCCCGCATCGACGCCAGGAGTTCACGAGTCAGATGCTTCTCGAAGCGCATTTCGCAGGTCCATTTGATATCCAGCTTCTTGTCGATAATCTGCTGGCACAACCGTTTAGCCGGTGAGAGTGCAACGCACTCGTCGGTAAAGAAGAAGCGTTGAGCCCCATAACGCTGTTTGAGCCATTCCAATTCCTCGACGGTCCGCCCCGGTTCTTTCTGCCTGAAGTTCTGGTGATCCAGCGTGAGGGCACAGAACGCACAGTCCTTGTAGTAACACCCTCGTGAAAACTGCACGGGTAGTACAGGTTCTGGCGACAAATACAGCCCGAGCGGGAAGCCGTCGTAGTTGGGAGCCGGCAGCTGGTTGATATTCTCAGAATAAAACGGTTGGTTAACCGTGATCTTCCCGTTCTGGCGATAGATCAGGTTCGGAACTTTGCCGAAATCTTTTTTCCCGGCCATTTGATTGACGAGTTCGAGCAGCGCGGTTTCGCCTTCGAACACGATGATATCGTCGGTCAGATCGAAAAGACTCGGGCAGCGCCGCACGTTATCGACCAATCTAGTGAAAATGCTGCCACCGATGGTCAGATGGATGTTGGGAGCGGCTTCCTTGATCAAACGGCAGAGTGTCAGACCTGGAATAATCTGCGAGGTCGCCGTAATCGACACGCCGATCAAGTCCGGCTGATCGCCGACAATCGACTGAACGAAGTGCTCACGAAAGAACCGGATATAGGGGTTCTGGCTTTCATCCCTGATGATCTTCATCAGATCTTTGGACGAATAGATGGAATAGTTACCGAACTGATTGTCGACGACCGTGAGTCGGGTTGGGAAATAGAGTGTGGAAATCACCTCCAGCCATTTGTCGATGAGAAACAGACTTTCCTTATAGGATTCGAGATCGTAAAAGCCCTCCCCGCGAAGGGTCTCTTTGGCCGGCTCAATTCGATCAATAAGATAGGGAAAGCGGTCCAGTGACTCCAAAACTCTCGCCAAGTGCTCGGTACTTCCTGGTCCAGTTTCTCCAGTTTGCTCTCGCTCAAGTGTTCGCTGTTTATCGACCAACTCCTGATAAAGCGCCTCCCCATAAGCTTGGGTAGCCACCCAGTCCAAGAGTTCGATACCGAGGTCTCGTTGGGAAACGTTTGTGACTCCGCCCTGAGCCAGAAATCCCGTCAGTGAGGGAAGGCTTAGATAGGGTTGTGACGGATGCCACGTTGGAGGAAAGAGCAGCGAAATTTTCATGCTGATTCCCCACCAACTGGGGGAGAAATAAGATGATTTATCAACAAATTCAGATTCTTTTTATACACTCCGGTATCAGCCAAATGCAACCATCGGAGCCTCCTCATTCAGCAGCACAAAGGGCAGAGCGTTCGGTGGAACGCTCTGCCCTTGGTTGTCGCCCGACCCGCGCCGCCGTTTAGAGCCAATTGACCCGTTCGGCGGGCCGAATGTAGATGGGCTCTTCGACCTGAAT
>Ga0187894_10007594_pt1 | contig 10163 bp, 12 predicted proteins | sample GBC1701081metaG_FD_136650 | JGI IMG/M metagenome (GOLD analysis project Ga0187894, IMG submission 136650) | White microbial mat communities from a lava cave in the Kipuka Kanohina Cave System on the Island of Hawaii, USA - GBC170108-1 metaG ... | reverse complement strand
CGGACATCCGCAGCCTGACCCTCAAGACAAATGGTCTGGCGGGAGTGTTGCGCGAAGCGCTTGTCCATCCCGGCATTCGGCTGTCGTTCGTTTTCGGCTCGGTGGCCGCTGGCGCCGAGAAAGCAGAGAGCGATGTTGACCTCATGGTGATCGGGGCTGTAAGTCTGCGCCAACTCGGCAAGCTGCTCTCGGGCGTTAGCGCAAAAGTGGGACGCGAGATCAATCCTCACGTGTTCGCCGCTGAGGAATTCGTAAGGCGAAAGAAGGCGCGCGATCATTTCATCAGCACGGTGTCAGGCGCGCCTAAATTGTTTGTGATCGGAAGCGAAGATGAGCTTGAAGCAATAGGTCAGGATCGAGAAAGCGAGGGAATGCTTCATCAGCGGTCCTGCTCGTGTTGTGTGGCTGAGCGGGTCACGGCTACGGCTCTTTTCAGATGGTAAGGTGCGTGACGCCGGTTTCCGTCCACGAAATGATCTTGCCCATTCGCCGGGCCTTGGTGCGGTAATCGGGTAGACGCAGAACCGATCGCAACAGGCCGGGCAAGCGGTCTTGCTCTTGTTGTTCCAGCTTGAAGCAGGCCAGGCAATAATCTGCGTGAAGAAGCTGCCGGTCGAAAAAGTCCCGGTAGTTGATACCAGCGCTCGATCTGGCTGGCGACGAAGCGGTTGCTGATCTGGTCGTCGAGCACAATCACGCATAGCTCCGGTCATAATCATACAGCGTGGCCAATTCTCCGACCTCCCATACAGGCTCCACCGGGATGCGAAAATCAGCGGCGACCTGCTCAGGCGTCCAACCCTTTTTCAAATACCCCAGAATCACGCCGGCATTGATGCGCGTCAGGACTGTGGCGCCTGTTTCGTCCTTGTACTTGACGACCGGCAGCCCGCCGCAAAGCTTGTGCATGGCGATCACGTACTCGCCCAGGCGTTTGTATTCAAATTCCCGGCCGGCGATGACCTCGCGAACAATCGGGATCAGCTTTTCGGATTGCGCGCGGACGATTGCTTTGTGCAACTCATCCCAGGTGAGATTGTGTTCCAGAATTGACCGCACAACCTTATCCAGGGCTTTTGTGCGCGGCTCTTCTTTGAGTTGGATAGCGGCCATAAACGTAAATTCCTTTCACGGCCATGCGCTAGGTGAAGCGAGTTAAACGGACAAATCAGGGCAGTTCAATTCTCAACGCCTCACTGCTCAAGCCTGACTCCATTTTAGGCGACCCTCCTCTGCTTTGGAAACCGTTTTCCAATTGGTTTGATATGCGGTGGCTTCACCACGCCAGCCCGACGCGCCGCAGCAGATCGGCGAAGCGCGGGTCCTCGCGCAAGTCATCCGAAGAAGGCGCGCGACCATTTCATCAGCACGGTATCAGGCGCGCCTAAATTGTTTGTGATCGGAAGCGAAGATGAGCTTGAAGCAATGGGTTGATAACGGTTGGCTGCGTTCGCATCTCATTGGCCGCCACACAAGTCAACGCGTCCCCGCTTCGTAGGAGCGCAATGTTTATAGAACCGCATTGCAACCACGGTCTTTAGCTCCGTGAGGAGCGACATCTGGGTGTGGGCAGATGCAGCTCCTATGGCCACCTGATTTTCGGCCTTGATCGTCGTTTCAGCCATCAGACCCTGCGGACAAAAAAATGTAAGACAAAAAAATAAAGAGCGGCCATCTCACGGCAGCATGACAGATGCTCCAAGAAATTCCCCATAGCGGTTTGCGGCTTCGGCGAAGGCGCGAGTTTCGGCCCGTTTGAGTTTTGCGAATAGGCTTGGCGTGATGAGCAGCTTATCTTTCTTGATCGTGCGCTTCCAGGTTCCGGCAACCTGACCATCCACAACAATCGTCGGATAGAAGATGCCGTTCCCGGAATTCACCTGTTTTGTATACTTCGGGTCGAGCACTGCGCTGCGGTCTTTGTAGGCGACGGTGTACTCATCAAAAGCTGGCAGCAAGTATGCAGTCGGGGGCGAATCTTTTGCGGCAGGCATTGACGAAGCGAGCCAGTAGGTCTGGCCATCGCTGACTTCTTGCGCGAGGAACCGCTTCGCCATTTCAAGCCCAGCCTTTGCGTCAGCCGTCGTCAGTCCCGACCACCACGCAAAATCCTGCAACGTCGCTGGGCCGTGGCTGGTGAAATAGCGCCTGGCGATTTCGGCCAACGCCTCATCGCGCACCATTCGCTTCGCCTTCGGCGCCCACTCATCGAGCAATGCGAAAGTTTGCTGTTTGCCCACACGCCCAGCGAAACAGATGAGTCCGTCCTGCGCCAGTCGCCCCAAAATATGTAGGCCGCGCCCGCTGGCTGTGGAAATACCACCCGCTTCCAACACCTCGTATGTCGCATTTCGCGTCAGTTGCTTGCCGCCTTCGAGCGCGCGCACGAACAAATCTTTGCAGCGCGCAAATGTGGCTTCGTCGAGACCGAACTGTCGGTGGATGCGTTGCGCATTGTTCGCCACGACGCGCGGCGTCAGCAGTTCGAGCATCCAACGGATGTCCGCTGCCGCCACAAAATGCAGCGTGCCTCGCATCGGCCAGGTGCGGATCATCGTTCGATTGGCCAGCGCCCGTTCGATGTCGGCTTCGACCGCCTTCTGCATTCGCAGCCCAACCGCCCAGAGGGAGCCGAGATAGTCTTGAGCCTGGACTGCGCCCAGCCACGCTACGACATCGGCTGGTTGCTCAAACCTGGTTCCGGCGATGCGTTGGTTATTGAGTCGCAGGCGCGCAATATCAGAGTTGGTCATAATTACGTTTCATCTCGCTGGCACAATCAGCGTGACATCTGCGGCGGACATTGACGAAGCGAGCCAGTAGTTCTGGTCATCCTGGTTTTATTAAATATTTATGCGAGCCTTTTGGTCAAGAAGTTGCGTTAGTTAAGCTGAAAAGAAAGTAGGAAGGAGGAACATCGGTATGAAACCGATAATGAAGAAATTGCTTATGAGCGCATTTGCGGCGGTCATCCTTCTTCCCGGCGTCTCGACCATAACGGCTGCGGCGCAAGATAGGCATCACCCCAGACCTCAACGGGTGATTATCTATCGGCCGTTTTATCCTATCTATGATCCCTTCTGGGACCCCTTCTGGGATCCCTATTGGTGGCCAAACTACAGGGTGATAGACCCAATCGCTTACAACCAGGAGTGGGGATATAGAGAGGGACGCGACGAAGGGAAGGATGACGCTAAGGATGGCAAACCGCCCAATCCAACAAATAACAAGGATTACTACAAGTCCAGCAGTTACGCTTATCGTCAAGCGTTTATACAAGGGTACTATGATGCGTACCGAGAAAAGAGACCATACTAGACTGGTGGACTGGAACGAGAGAGAAGCGGACAGGGTCGTCATCGTCGAAACTCATTTGAACAGACGGGCGACTTCCTCCGCCATCTCTCGTGTCGTGTGGCGTCCGCCGAGATCAGGCGTGCGCACGCGCCCCATCTCCAACGCGCGCTCCAACGCTTTCATCACCAACTCTGCGGCGTCTTTCTCGCCCAGATGTTCAAGCATCATTGCGCCAGCCCAGATGGCTGCGGTCGGGTTCGAGATGCCGCGTCCGGCGATGTCGGGCGCGCTGCCGTGAACCGGCTCGAACAGTGACGGGAAGCGGCGTTCGGGATTGAGGTTTGCGCTGGCCGGGATGCCCAGGCTGCCCTGCAACGCGCCGCCCAGATCGGTGAGGATGTCGCCGAAGAGATTCGATCCGACCACCACGTCCAGGCTTTCGGGTTGCAGCACGAAGCGCGCCGCCAACGCGTCAACGTGGTACGGAGTCACGACGACGTCTGGATATTCGCGCGCGACTTCGCGGCAGATGTCGTCCCACATCACCATCGTGTACTGCATCGCGTTCGATTTCGTCGCGCTCGCCAATCGTTTGCGCCGCTGTCGCGCCAGATCGAAAGAGTAACGCAACACGCGCTCGACGCCACGTCGCGTGAAGATCACGGTCTGCTCGGCGACTTCGTCTGGCGTGCCCTGTTTGAGACGTCCGCCCCAGCCGCAGTATTCGCCTTCGGAATTTTCGCGCACGCAGACGAAATCAATCTCGCTCGCGCCTTTGTCGCGCAGCGGGCTTTGCGTCCCGGCGAGCAGCTTGATCGGGCGCAGGTTGATGTATTGATCGAAGTTCTGACGGATTTTGATCAGCAAGTCGCGCAGTGAGATGTGGTCGGGCACGCGCGCCGGATCGCCAATCGCGCCCAGATAGATGGCGGGAAAATCCCGCAGCCGTTCGAGTCCGTCGTCGTCCATCATCCGTCCGGTGCGCAGGTAATAATCGCAGCCCCAGGGAAAGTCTTCGGTCTCAAGCTGGAAACCGCAGACTTCGGCGGCGGCGCGCAAGACGTTGAGACCGGCGGGAATCACTTCTTTGCCGATGCCGTCACCGGCGATGATTGCGATGCGATGTTTGTTCATTCAAGACCCCAGCGTAATTTTTAGACTACGGACTTCAGAAAACCGAGCAGCGCCTGGTTGACCTCCGCTGGCCGTTCCATCGGCGTCCAATGACCGACGCCTTCGATGAAGACTTTGCCGCGCAAATCCGCCATTCGTTTGTCCATCTGAGCCAGCCAACTGCCTCCGCCGAAGCTGAGCACGGGGTCTTTTGTCCCGGCGATGAAGAATGAAGGCGGTTCAATCTTTGCGTCTTCAAGCTGCGGCGTCAGCTCCAGGTTGCGGTCAATGTTCCGGTACCAGTTCAGCGGCCCGCGAAAACCGCTCTGCTCGTACTGCGCGACGTAATAATCCAAATCTTCTTCGGTCAGCCAGGCGGGCAGACGCTCAGGGTTGACCATCCCGTCGAGGAACTTCGCTGTCGCTGGTTTCCGGCCAGCCAGCAAACCTGCTGGAGCGTCGCCAGAGATCGTGAAATAAATCGTCCGCAGCGATTTCCGAATATCGGCTTCGAGTTCGGCTTCGGCCACGCCCGGCTGCTGGAAATAAACCATGTACCAGAAATTGTCACCAAAATTCTCCTGCCGGGTGAGCGTACCGACTCGCCCGCGAGTGTACGGCACGCTCAAACCAGCGACCGCGCGCACGCGCCGTGGATGCAAAAGCGCCGTATGCCATGCGACCGGAGCGCCCCAATCGTGACCAACGACGATGAACTGCTCGTGACCGAGAGCGCTGGCAATCCCGGCAACGTCGCTGGTCAACTCAACGATGTTGTAGGCTTCGATCTCGGCTGGACGGTCGCTGCCGCCGTAACCGCGCTGGTCGGGCGCGGCCACCTGGAACCCGGCCTCGACCAACGGCGTGATCTGATGTCGCCAGAGGTACCAGCATTGCGGGAAGCCGTGCAGGAGAATGACCAGAGGACCTGCGCCTTCGACGACGGCGCGCAGGCGGATGCCGTTTGTTTCGATCAGTTGAAAATTGGGTTCTTTCACAGATTCCTCCTGGCGCCGTTTCAACTTTGAGGTGGCCGGAGTAGCGCCTCGAAGCCTGCTTGAATGAAATGTCTGTCCGTGGTCAGCGCATCTGTCAGGCCGCGCTCCCGCATAACCACGAAAGATAGGCAATCGGTCAATCCCCACTCTTTGTCGGGACGAGCGCGATAAAGTTGAAAAGCCTGTTCGCAGAGATCTTCAGTCGCAGGCACGATCTCGACGGTGGGGTCAAATTCAAGGGACTCCAACAATTCAATGGCGGCGGCGCGATAGCGTTGTTTCGCCAAAGCATTGCCGATTTCCAGGATCACAGCCCGTGTGGTCACCAGCTTGACGCTATCGGCTTCAATCTCCTCGGCTAACCGCAGCGCTTGTTCGTGATGCTCATCTTTCGGCGAGGAAAGCGCGATGGCGTATGCGGTATCGAGGAAGACCTCACTTCTCGGCATCATCCTTATCTCCGTTATCTCCGTAAAGATACTCCTCAATTCTCTCTGACCAATCGCTTGGCCCTTCCAGTTCGAGCGAGCGAGCTGTTTGCAAGAAAGAAAGTCTGCGCGGAGTTTCCGGCTCACCTGCTTCCACAGTGATGCGCAATCGAGTATTGGGCTTCAAATCCAGCGGTTCAACCGGCCACAGAACCTGCCCGTCATAGACGGCTTCGAGAGTTATGCTCATTTCTCACCTCCTGGCGCTAGGATAACACGGAACCGGTTGGCAAGCGTGCGCCTGACACGGCCGTCTGGAATCCAGTTCCAATCAGCGGCGCTCTCACTGCCCCGGCTTCTTTTCCCCGGATGGCGCGCCCTTCCGTTTCAAGATGAGCGGTAAACTCCCGCCGCCTTGCGACCATTCGCCGTTGATGGTTTTCAGTTCTTTATCAATCGTCCCCTCGAACGTGCCCGCAAACTGTCTCATCTCGAACTTCAGCTTGGCGCCGTCGCGTTGAATAGTCGTGACGGGCGCGCCGATGATGTTCTGGTCCAGGCTGTCTAACTTGGCGGTCATTCCAGCTTCGTACGAGGTGATGTGCAGCACGACGCGCAGAGTTTGCCCGCCTGCCTCCAGCGCGCCTTCCCAATCCCCGTCAATGTCACTCGGTTTCGGCGTGCGTGGTTTCGCATCCGCGCGAGGTTTGGCGCGCGCGAAATCCAGCGCTACAGAAGCGGGACCCTGCGACCAGTTACCGCTGATGATATTCCGGCCAACATCCAGCTTTCCTTCGTAGGAAGCCTGAATGTCGTCCATCGCAAATTTCAGTACGCCGTCGCTGAAGCTGATCGAAGAGACCGGTATGCCCATCGCGCCTTGATCAACGCTGTCAAACGTCGCCTTCAACCCGTCCCCATCACCCTTCTTGACGTGCAGCGCCAGCCGAAGTTCAGCCGCGCCGATCTTTAACGTCCCTTCCCAATCGCCTTCGACGGCCTGCGCGCGGACGGCGACGGCGCCGAGCAGGCAAACAATCAGGCAGTAAAATATCTTGCGCATAAGATTTCCTTTCTCCGACTGGTGTTCATCATTCATGCTTCTGCCTTCAACCGCATCGGCTGCCGGCGCCAATACGTGAGCGAACGCCAGAGCCATTCCGCCGGGCCGAAGCGGTAACGCGCGAGCCACCACGGGCTGGCGACAAGCTGGAAAATCCAGATCGCCAGCACCACGCCGATCAAGCCCGTCCGGTTGATCGTGGCGTATAGACCGAACCCGTAGCCGTAAAAAAGCGTGGTGCAGATCAACGTCTGCGAAAGATAATTGGTCAGCGCCATCCGTCCCACAGCGGCGAGCCTCTGGGTCAGCCACTCGATCAGGCCGGCCTTGTAAACCAGCATCACCACCCCCACGTGCCCCAGCGCGACCAGCAGGCTTCCGGCGTAGTTGAAGATCAGGCCGAGCCTGAAGGCGAAGGCGACGTCAAACTGATGCGCCACCAATTCGCGAGCGCCGTAGGCCACAATCGGCAGGCCGATTCCATACCCGATGACAGCCGAGATCGCATAGAACCGATTCGAGCGCTTGGCCGAAAATACGCCCAGTTTCATCAATCCCATCCCCAGCAGCATCAGCCCGCCGGCGCGCCAGAGGAAAAAGGCGAGGAAGAAGACCGTCTGAAACATGACAAGCGTCCCGGCGCGGTGCTTGAAGATTCCCCAGTAGCCGCCGCGGTAAGTCTCGACCTGTTTAGCGATCTCCGCCGCCGTAGGCTGGAAGCCGGGCCGCATCTGGCTCCACTCGTCCATCGCCTGCCGCAGTTCCGGGGTCAGTTCGTCGCGCGAGCGTCCGGCCGAGATGGCGGCTTCGGCCTCGGCGGCTTTCTCTCTCAGGCCAGTTATCTGAAAGCCAAGCCCCATGGTGAGCGGGATGGCCACCATGATCACCAGCAGCCCGGCCACGACCAGCGTCTTCGCCGAGCGGCGGCGGAACAGATAGAGCCACAAGCCGCATACCGCGTAGTGGTAAAGAATGTCGCCCCACCACAGAAAGTAAGCGTGAGCGAGTCCGAAGGCGAGCAGCCAGCCAATCCGCCGGTAATAAACGCCGCGCGGCGAGCGGCCCCGGGCCTCGGCTCGCCCGGCCATCAGCACCAGCCCGGCCCCGAAGAGCATCGAGAAGATCGCCATCATCTTCAAGTCGAAAAACAAGTGGCTCAGCAGCCAGACGACGTAGTCCGAACCGGCGAAGCCGCCCGCGACCAGTGGGTTGCCGTAGGCCGCATCCGGCAGCGCAAAGGCGATGATGTTCATCACCAGAATGCCCAGCAGCGCAAACCCGCGCAACACGTCTACCGAAGCGATCCGATCCGGCTCGGCCACCGGTCCCATCGCCGGCTTCCCTTCAGACACCTCGACAGGATGAGTTACTTCAACTTTGTCAGCCATTGTGGAGCCTCCTGATTTTGGTTTGGAATTATCATCAGCCATCGAGACTGAAAAGGAAACTAAACTTTGAACAAAGTCTAAATAGTCCGATTTTCCTTTCCGGCATTTTCCTTTCCAGCCAGCCGGCGATCAGAAAGGAAAATGCCGGAAAGGAAAATAAGAGCCGAAAGTGGGTGGGTTACTTTTGAACCTGTCCACTACAGTAATTCTTGTGGGTAGAACAATGCCGGTCAGACTTTTATTCCCTTGCCCTCATTCCTCTGCTAATGGCAAAGGAATGGGGCAAGGGAATGACTTCCCTTTGTACCCACAGAAAATCCGGTAGCGCCTCAGTTTTGGGAAATGGCGATCCCAGAAGCGGACAACTCGCCTCTCATCCTGATCCTCGGCTTCATCTCAAATCACATTGTTCAAGAACTTAGGCGATTGGCCGAAGGTGGCACGCCGCTTGGTTAAAGGAAAATGGCCCACGACGCAGCAGGCGTTCCCGCAAACGATCCTTGCCGTGCGCACGAGCGCCGAACCACTCGGCTTGATCGAAGCCGTGCGCAACGAAGTCCGCGCGCTCGACAAAGACCTCTCGCTGGCCGAGGTGAAGACGCTCGAAACGGTGGCGGGGACGGCGGTCGCGGGACGGCGCTTCACGCTCTGGCTGGTCGGCCTCTTCGCGCTGACGGCGTTGCTGCTGGCGGCCATCGGGATTTACAGCGTGTTGTCGTATTTGGTCGCGCAACGCACGCATGAGATCGGCGTGCGGATGGCGCTGGGGGCGCAACTCGGCGACGTGCTGAAATTGGTCGTCCGGCAGGGAATGACGCTGGTTTTGTTGGGCGTCGTGTCGGGAATGGCGGCGGCCTTTGGTTTGACCCGATTGATGAAAGGGTTGCTGTTCGAGGTGAAGGCGACCGATCCGTTGACCTTTGCGTCGGTAGCCGCGCTGCTCGCAGTTGTGGCGTTGCTGGCTTGCTGGATTCCTGCGCGGCGGGCGACGAAGGTTGATCCGATGGTCGCTCTCAGACACGAATAGTCGCGACCGTTGGCTCGAGCGCTCGGTCGCTCGTCAACCGGTTTCACGGCGCGGGGGCGCAGCAACGGGCTGGGGCAAATGCGCTGTGGTGTCTTCGACCACGCTGTGCCCCGCCGATGGCGCAGCGTCAATGACGAGTTGATCAGTGGTTTTGGCGGGAAGCGCGATTGGCTCCGGCGATGCGGGCATGGCAGTTCGCGTCTGTTGTCCGGCGAGTTTCACCAGCCGCCGGCTGATGAAAAAACCGTTGAAGAGGAGGCCGATTCCGACCAGAAATGGGATTAATCCAAACAGCCACAGTCTGTGAATGATCTTCCCGTCGCCCCCGGATTCTGTCTCCGCCACAGCGCCAAAGAAGAAATAGAAAGCGATCATCACACCAATGCCGGCGAGGGTGGTGATGACGCCGGCCTTGATTTCATTGAGCCGTTTCTTTTCCTCCTTGAGCCGTTTCTCTTCAGGCGTGACGCCGCGCCGCCGCTCCAACTCGTCCGGGTCGTAGACCATTTCCGCCCACCAGGTCTTGCTCCAATCGAACTTCTCATCGGCGGGGCGGGAGGTCATCCCTTCGCGCACGCCGCGCAGGTTAGCGCCGCATTGGCGGCAGAATTTGAGATCATCGCTGGCTTGAAGACCGCATCCTGGACAGAACATAACGACTCCTCGAAAAAGGTACCGCAGGCTGTCTAGCCTGCGGAGGCTCGATTAGTGAGTCGTTCCATTACTACCAAGCGGCTTGATGATGAAGCCTCCGCAGGCTAGACAGCCTGCGGTACGTCGCGGTCGCATTTTCATTGTTTCCGGTGACGTTGGCGTTGTGAACGACTCCTTTGATTTTATGTGATTGCG
>Ga0187894_10007593_pt1 | contig 10164 bp, 8 predicted proteins | sample GBC1701081metaG_FD_136650 | JGI IMG/M metagenome (GOLD analysis project Ga0187894, IMG submission 136650) | White microbial mat communities from a lava cave in the Kipuka Kanohina Cave System on the Island of Hawaii, USA - GBC170108-1 metaG ... | reverse complement strand
GCCCGAGGGCACGCCGCTCAACACCCAGCTGCTGAACTTCCAGCGTCAGAAGCGGCGCATCGCTCTCGTGGTCGACGAGTACGGCGACGTCCAGGGCCTGGTGACGATCGAGGACATCCTCGAGGAAATCGTCGGCGAGTTCACCACCGATCCGGCGACGATGATGCACCGGGACGTGCACGCGGAGCCGGGCGGCAGCTTCGTGGTCAACGCCAGCGCCAGCGTGCGGCTGCTCAATCGCGCGATGCACTGGGCGCTGCCCACGGATGGGCCGAAGACGCTCAACGGCCTGATCGTCGAATACCTCGAGAACATTCCGGAGCCGGGCGTCAGCCTGCGCATCGGCAACTACGCGCTCGAAGTCCTGCAGACCGGCGACAACCAGATCAGGACGGTTCGCATCCGTCCGCTGCCGCCGCCGCCCGAAGATTGAGCCGGGCCGGCGAATCTCCGGGATTTTCTAGGGCTTCGCGCGACAGAGCAGTCCGAAGCCGTCGACGCCGTCAGCATTGACGCGACCCCGGATGCCCACAGCGCGATGGGTTGTGGGGCAAGCCACGCTGCCGAGCGTGAGGCCGGACGGCGCGGGCGGGGCAATGCCCACGGTGTAATACGCATCGGCCACCTCGAACTGGTTCCAGCAGGTGGCATCCAGGCGCCTGACGTTGCCGTTCGGCGCGTGGATTGAAACAACGACGCTGTAGACGGCGCTCGACGCAGGGCATCCGCCGGTCGAGTAACCGCCGCCGCCGCCCGGGCCGAACGCATTGCTCGAGGTGCTGCTCCCGAACGAGGAGCCGTTCCACGCCGCGCAAGCCATGTCGAGACGCGTCATCCATTCGTTCGGCCGGAGGCTGCCGGAAAACCCAACCATGTACGACCCGGCTGGGCACTGGGCGTTGACCTGGTCGCCCCCGTCCTGGTGCAACACGTCCGTGAGCACGAGACCGTCACAAGCGGTGAGACAGGCGAGCGCGAGCGTGCAGGAGACAGCGGTAATGGCGGAACGCATGGGACCCTCCTCAGCATGTGGTAGTTCTTCTTGTGGCTGTTCTTTCGATTGCCGCGGCGGCCGAGGTGGCGATCCGCCATTGGCTCGTCGTGTCCGGGCTCCGATCATACGCCGGCGTCGCAACTCGCTCCCGGAATCGTGCGGACCCGTCTGTTGCTAGAACAAACGTTGCAGCGCCTCGCTCAGGCGCTGCACGCCGACCACCTCGACGCCGTCCGGAACGGCTTTCGGCTTGTTGGCCGCGGGCACGATCAGCGTCTTGAACCCGTGCTTGGCGGCCTCGCGTATGCGTTCCTCGCCGTACGGTACGGGGCGCACTTCGCCCGCGAGACCGAGCTCGCCGAAGGCAGCCAGGTGCTGCGGCAGCGCGCGGTCGCGCAGGCTGGAAACGGCAGCGAGCAGCGTCGGCAGGTCGGCGGCGGTCTCACCGATGCGCACGCCGCCCACGACATTGGCGAACACGTCCTGCGTGTGCATCGCGATTCCCGCGTGCCGGTGCAGGACTGCGAGGAGGAGCGCGAGGCGGTTGTTGTCGACGCCCACGGCCACGCGGCGCGGATTGGCCAGCACGGAGTCGTCGACCAGCACCTGCACTTCGACCAGCAACGGGCGCGTGCCTTCACGCGCCACCATGACGATGCTGCCCGCACTCGGCGTGTCCTGCCGCGACAGGAAGATCGCCGACGGATTGCGAACCTCCTTCAAGCCCGCTTCGCTCATCGCGAACACACCGATCTCGTTCGCCGCGCCGAAGCGGTTCTTGATCGCGCGCACGATGCGGAAGCGGCTGCCGCTGTCGCTTTCGAAATAGAGCACGGTGTCCACCATGTGCTCGAGCACGCGCGGCCCGGCGATCACGCCCTCTTTCGTGACGTGCCCGATCAGCAACACCGCCGTGCCGGTGCTCTTGGCGAAACGCACCAGGGCAGCTGCCGATTCGCGCAACTGCGCGACGGAGCCGGGCGCGGAATCGCTCGCCTCGCTCGCCATGGTCTGAATCGAATCGATCACCACGACTCCGGCGCGGGACGACGTGGCTGTTGCGATCACCTGCTCGACCGAGGTCTCGGCGATGAGCGAAGCAGCGCCGCTTTGCAGTCCCAGGCGGCGCGCGCGCATGCCGACCTGGTTGAGCGATTCCTCGCCGGTGGCATAGAGCACGGACGTCTGGGCCGCGATGCCGACGGCAGCCTGGAGCAGCAAGGTCGACTTGCCGATGCCCGGATCGCCACCGAGCAGCGTCACGGAACCGACGACGAGGCCGCCGCCGAGCACGCGATCGAGCTCCTGCAGGCCCGTCGCAATGCGTTGCTCGACCTCAGGCTGTACGACAGCTCGCAGCTCGGTGCTCGCGGCTGATGCCGGCGGCTTGCTGCGCGCGGACGTGGTGCCCGCCGGAGCGGGCTCGAAGGTATTCCATTCGCCGCACGAGGGGCACTGACCCTGCCACTTGGGCGCAGTAGCACCGCAGGCAGTGCAGGCGAACAGGATTCGGGCTTTGACCACTCAGGGGCGCCGGCGAAAGGCGTGCATCCTAGCACGCAGCGTGCGTCCCAAGACTGGTCGGCCCGGTCCACGTCGCGCGGCTGTTTTTTGCCTCTGGAACAACCGCCTATCGTCTATACTGCCGGCCGCTTCTAGAGCGTCCGCAGGGGGGAGCTCAGCGAGCACAATGTGTGACCAGCGGCAAGAAATGGCGCTGGCCTGCGTGGCCCAGCGCACGGATCATTCACGTGGCGCGGCCGGCCCCAGCGTGACCGGGTAGGCTTGCGAGTCCTTCGCCAGTACCACGGATCGTTTTCGACCGCATGACCCCTGCGAGCCAGTCCGCGCCGCCAGTTTCCGCCCGACGATCGGCGACGACGCCCGAGCGCCTCGGGCGCTACGTCATCGAGCGCGAAATCGGCCGCGGCGCCATGGCCGTCGTCTATCAGGGACGGGATCCCACGATCAACCGCGTCGTCGCCGTCAAGGCGCTGCCGCTCGCGCGCGAGTTCGACGACGAGCAGCTCGAGGAAGCGCGCCAGCGCTTCTTTCGCGAAGCTGAAACGGCGGGACGGCTCAACCACCCGGGCATCGTCACCGTATACGACGCGGGCGAGGATCACGAGCTGGCCTACATCGCGATGGAATATCTGAACGGCGATCCGCTCAGCGATTTCACGTCGTCCGCGACCCTGCTGCCCGCATCCCAGGTGGTCGAACTGCTGGCGCGCGTCGCCGACGCACTGGCGCACGCGCACCGCCAGAACGTGGTTCACCGCGATATCAAACCCGCTAATATAATGTTCGATCGGGCCGACGACGGCCTCAAGATCACCGACTTCGGCATCGCGCGACTGACCAACAGTGGCACCACCAAATCCGGAATCGTCCTCGGCACACCTTCCTTCATGTCGCCCGAGCAGCTCGAGGGCCGCACGGTGCAGGGCACTTCGGACCTGTTCTCGCTCGGCGTGAGCCTCTACCAGCTACTCACGGCACAGCTGCCGTTCCGCGCGGACTCGATGACGGGTCTGATGTTCAAGATCGCCAACGAACCGCACCCGCCGCTGCGCGCCATCCGCCCGGACCTGCCGGGCCTGCTCGAAGCCATCGTGACCCGCGCGCTGCAGAAGCGCGCCGACGACCGGTTCCAGAACGGCGGCGAGCTCGCCACCGCGCTGCGCAGCTGCTCGCGTCTGCTCAAAGCGCAGAATCTGTGAGCCGCGCGCCATGATCAGTCTGCGCGGCAAGCTCGAGTGCACGGCGCTCACCGACACGGGCAAGGTGCGCGAGCACAACGAGGACACGATCGGCGTCGACGGCGACGTCGGCCTGCTCGTGCTGGCCGACGGCATGGGCGGCTACAACGCCGGCGAAGTCGCGAGCGGCATCGCGGTCAAGACCATCGTCAACCTGGTGCGCGAGGCATTCGCGCGCGAGGACTGGGAGGGCACCGACCCGGAAACCGGTCTCACGCGCCCGAGCATCATCCTGCGCGATGCCATCTATCGCGCCAACAAGATCATCCACCAGACGTCGAAGACCCAGCCGCAGTGCGAGGGCATGGGCACGACGATCGTGAGCTGCCTGTTCTACGACAACCGCATCTCGATCGCGCACGTCGGCGACTCGCGGCTCTATCGTCTGCGCAGCGACCGCTTCGAGCAGGTGACCATGGATCACTCGCTGCTGCAGGAACTGGTCGACCGCGGCTTCTACTCGCAGGAAGAGGCGCAGCGCGCCACCAACAAGAACTACGTCACGCGCGCGCTCGGCGTGGAGCCGAACGTCGAGGTGGAGATCAACGAACAGGCGGTGCACAAGGGCGACTACTACGTCCTGTGTTCCGACGGGCTTTCGGACATGGTCGAGGATGAGGATATTCACTTAACAATCAGCACCTTTAGTGCTAATCTTGATTCAGTTGCTAAGCAGCTTACCCAGCTCGCCAACGACAACGGCGGGCGCGACAACGTATCGGTCGTGATGGCGCACGTCGTAGACTCGTTCCCCGCGCGCCGCAAGATGCTCGACAAGATTCTGGGATGGTTCGGGTGACGTTCCCGTATGAGGCAATCGCATGGCTAGGTTAGTGCTGAGCCTGGACGGTCAGGTGCTGGCGGAATACAACATGAACAAGGAGCGTTACACGATCGGCCGTCTGCCCGACAACGACATCCGCATCGACAATCCCGCGGTGAGCGGCCACCACTCGCTCATCATCAACATCCTCAACGATTCGTTCCTCGAGGATCTCAACAGCACCAACGGCACCTACGTCAACGGCAAGCTGATCAAGAAGCACGCCCTGCAACACGGCGACGTCGTCACCGTCGGCCATCACCAGCTGCGCTTCGTCGACCAGGCAGACGCCGATCCCGAGCAGGACGAGTTCGAGAAGACGATGGTGATCACTCCCGGCTCGAAGGCCGAGGAGCAGGACAGGATGCGCAAGGTCGACAAGGCCGTCGAGCAGGCTGTTGCTGCAAAGCCTTCGACCGCGGCGCCGGCCCCGGCACCCAAAGTTGCTGCCGCTGCGGCAGCAGCCGCTGCGTCGGGCGCGGATGCGCCGGTCGCACTGCCCAAAGCCAAGTTGCAGGTGCTGAGCGGTGCATTCGCCGGCCGCGAGCTCGAGTTGCTCAAGGCGCTCACGACGCTGGGTCGTCCGGGCGTGCAGGTCGCGGCGATCACGCGCCGCGCCGAAGGTTATTTCATCGTGCACGTGGACAGCGGCAAGGAAGGCGATTTCCCGCTGGTCAACGGCACACCGATCGGTCCGCAGGCGCGCCGCCTGCGCGACAACGACGTCATCCAGCTGGCCGGCGTCAAGATGGGCTTCTTCGAGAGCTGAAGCCGCAAGCCCGCTGGCGGGCAGGCTGCTGCGAGGATCGTAAGGAAACCCGGCCACTGGCCGGGTTTCCTTTTTGTGCCCTCAGCCTTGGTGCTCAGTGCAGGCGCTCAGTGCAGCTCCCGTGCTCAGTGCAGCTCCTGTGCTCAGTGCAGCAGGACGCCGGGCCGACGCCTGGCCAGCGCGGCGCGCGGCAGATACTTGCGCAGCTCGCGCTCGTCGGCGTCGCTCAGGTCTTTCCTGATTTCCGCCGCGATCAGCGCACGGCACGGCCAGGAGAGGTAGGGACGGATCAGCCCGAGCATGCGCGGCGCCGCGATCAGCACCAACTGATCGAACTGGCGGTGCCGGCGCCCCGCCTCGATGGCCCGCGCGACGTGCCGCGCGAAACGGTTGATGTGCTCCTTCTTCGTGCTGCGCTCGCCGTCCATCGCGCTGCGCTTGCCGTTCACGCCGAAGCCGCTGCCCGGCCGGTCGGATTCCAGGTCGCGGTCGTACATGCGCGCCGCGCCCTCCTGAAGGCTCGCTGTCAGATGCAGTGGCTCGCGCGCACCGGCAACGTCGTAGAACCGCGCCTCGTGTTCGTCAGCCACAACCACTCGCGTTGTCATATCGATCCTCCGGAAGGCTACCGCTGGAGAAACGGCAACATCCGTGCCACGCGCGCTGGACTGCGGAATCTGCGGTTGCGGCGGCAAACGCCGCGAGCGGAGCGTGGAATTCTTACCGCGAATTCACGCGGGCGGCGGGTCAGCGGAACTGATGCTCCACGCGCTGGCTGACGCCGCACAGCAGCTCGTAGGCGAGCGTTTCGGCGTGCGGCGCGACTTCCTCCGCGGGCAGGCCCTCGCCCCAGAGCACGACGGGATCGCCCACCTTCACGGGCTGCAGGTCGGTGACGTCGACGGCAATCATGTCCATCGAAACGCGTCCGGCAATGGGCACGCGCTCGCCATTGACCAGAGCGGGCGTGCCGTTCGCCATGTGCCGCGGATAACCGTCGCCGTAGCCGACGGCAGCGATTGCGAGCGTGCTCACCCGACGCGCAGTCCAGCGGCCGCCGTATCCTGCGCGTTCGCCGGGGAGCACACGTCGCGTGGCGATCACCGTGCTGGTCAGCGTCATGGCAGGACGGAGGCCGAGATCGGCAGCGACCCTGCCGGGCAGCGGCGAGACGCCGTAGAGCATCAGGCCCGGACGCACCCAGTCGAGGTGCGAATCCGGCCAGCTCAGCACTCCCGCCGAGTTGGCGGCGCTGCGCTCGTGATTCAGGCCGGACGTCACGGCGTCGAACAGCTGCAGCTGCTCGGACGTAGTGCTGTCGCTGGCGACGTCCGCGTTTGCCAGGTGCGTCAGCAGGCGCAGCTTCGCGACCGCCTGGCACGCCGAGGCTTTACGGAACGCGGGCCCGAACTCGTCGGCGCGAAAGCCGAGACGATTCATGCCCGTGTCGACCTTGAGCCACACCGTGAAGCGTCGCGCGTCGCGCCATTCGGCGAGCAGCGCCAGCTGTTGCGGATTGTGGACGACCAGCTCGAAATCGTTCGCCGCCGCTGCGGCCGTCTGCTCGGCGTCGAACACGCCCTCGAGCAATACGATCTCGCTCTTCACGCCGGCCGCGCGCAACGCGAGACCCTCGTCCAGCCGCGCGACACCGAAAGCATCGGCATCGGCCAGTGCCGCCGCCGTGCTCACCAGGTCGTGTCCGTAGGCATTCGCCTTGACGATGGCGAGGATGCGCGAGCGCGGCGCGGTGCGCCGCACGGCCGCGAGGTTGGCACGCAGGGCGGAAGAATCGATGACGGCGCGGATCAGGCCCGCCATGATCAGCGCAACACGCCTTCGCCGTAGGTGTCGGGCGCGTAGTTCTCGAACTTCGTGAACGCGCCGAGGAAGGTCAGCTGGATGTCGCCGGTCGGACCGTTACGCTGCTTGGCGATGATGATGTCGGCGATGCCCTTGCGCGGCGTGTTCGGCTCGTACACTTCTTCGCGGTAGATCATCAGGATCAGGTCCGCGTCCTGTTCCAACGCTCCGGAATTGTGCGTGACGATGCCGTCGGCAAGCCAGTTGGCCGGACCGGGCACGGTGAGATCGAAAACGTCTTCCTCGCCATCCGGAGTGATCGCGACGACGCGATCCCAGAAAAGGTCTGACGTCGCGACGTCGAGCAATTCTTCACTGTCCAGACGGTATGCGTAATCCGCGACTACGGCTCGACTCGGAGCGAACTTGAAATGAGCGCTTCCACCGTACGCGGTCCCGCGCATCTGCGCCATCTGCCGCGTGGTGACGCCGCGCTTTTTCATGAGAGCGCGCACGGAGGCGAAGACCTCCTTCGGCACCGTGTCGACGTTGGTGTTCGGGGCGCGGCCGGCGTGGTGAGCGAGCAAGGCCTCGAGCGGACCCACGCGAGGGCCGAAGGCACCGACGAGCCGGGCAAATCGCAACTGCGACTCGGATCCGCTGACGAAGACCGTGTGCCAGGGCCGACCCGTCGCGGCATGGGTGGTGCGGATACGCGCCACGATTCCCATGCGCAACAGCAACGCAGCCACGTCCATCGCCAGGCCGCGACTGACCGACGTGAAGTGAACCCCGGGCTGTCCCCGCCCGCGGCGGACGGAGATAGATCCATCGGTCGCCCAGAGATGGCGGAGCAACAACGCGATCTGGTCGTTCGGGAGGCAGAACACGCCTTGCGGTAATCGCTTCTCATGAGATCTCTGGTTGAAGATGCCCAGTTCCTTCAGCCAGAGCCCGACACCCGCGGCTTGCCAGCGATTGCCGTTGCCGCTGATGACCAGTTGATGCCACTGCCCTCGTCCGACATGTCTGGTGACGGTGCTCCCGAACTGCTCGGCGGCTCGACGAACTGCTTCACTGTTGGCTTTCGATGCCGTCGTGTAACGCAGGGGCTGATGGCGCAAGTAGCTGCCGTCGCCAACCAGATGCCCGAGGAGGATCACGTGATGGTCGGGCCAACGCCTTGCCTCAGCGGGCTCAGGTATCTCGCGAGCCAGTGCCAGGCGGCAGCCCGGCTCGAGCTGCTCTACCGTAGTCCAACCGCCGGCTGCCAGCAGGCGGTGCTCGGCGGTCACCCTGATCGAGCGTCCGCTCGCCAGGTCCAGTCGGTAGACCCGGCGCGTGCCCACTTTCCAGACCTTGTCCGAGCGCGCGGGGATCAGGCAGTGATACGGGTCGACTGCCCAAACCTCGGGCTGCGTCCCAACCAGCTCGTGAATCGGCACGCGGCGTCCATCGGTCAGGCAGACGAGCGTTTCGCCGGTGACGCATTCTCTCAGGTCCGACATCACCGGCTTCTTCTCGACGCGCTGTTCGACGCCGCGGTTGAGCTGCGAGAGCGCGATCACGGGCACCTCGAGCTCGCGCGCCAGCGCCTTCATCGAGCGCGAGATCTCGGAGATCTCGGTCGCGCGGTTCTCCTTCGTGCCCGGCACCGACATCAGCTGCAGGTAGTCGACGACGATCAGGCCCAGGTTGTGCTCGCGCTTGAGGCGCCGCGCCCGCGCGCGCAGGTCGGTGGGCGTGAGACCCGGCGTTTCGTCGATGAAGAACTTGGCCTGCGAAAGCTGCGTCATCGCGCTGTCGATGCGCGGCCAGTCCTCCTCGGTGAGGCGCCCCGTGCGCAGATTCCCCTGGTTGATGCGCCCGAGCGAGGAAATCATGCGCAGCGTGACCTGCTCCGCGGACATTTCCATGCTGAACACGGCGCTCGGGATGCCGTGCCCGAGCGTGGCGTTCTCGGCAATGTTCACGGCCAGCGTGGTCTTGCCCATCGACGGACGGCCCGCGACGATGATCAGGTCGCCCTTCTGCAGGCCGCCGGTCATCTTGTCGAGCTCGGCGAAACCCGTGGGCACGCCGCGCAGGTCGTTCGGATTGCGGTACAGGCGATCGATGCGGTCGACCACGTTCGAGAGGATCGTGCCGACGCGTACCGCGCCACCGCGCCCGCGCGCACCCGCTTCCGCGATCTCGAAGACGCGCCGCTCGGCGTCGTCCACCAGCTCGCGCGCCGAGCGTCCTTCGGTGTTGAACGCGGAGGTGGTGATCTCCGAGCCCGTGCTGATGAGCCGGCGCAGCAGCGAGCGCTCGCGCACGATTTCGGCGTAGGCGCGGATATTGGCGGCGCTCGGCGTGTCGCGCGCCAGCGTGCCCAGGTACGCGAGTCCGCCCGCGTCCTCGAGACGCCCGATACGTTCGAGGTATTCGGAGAGCGTAACGACGTCGATCGCCTGACTGCCGGCGGCCACGGCGGCAGCGGCGTCGAAGATCAGGCGATGGTCGTTGCGGTAGAAATCGTCCGCGGTGACGATGTCGGCGACCGCGTCCCACGCAGCGCCCTCGAGCATCAGGCCGCCGAGCACGGCCTGCTCCGCCTCCACCGAGTGCGGCGGAACCCGCATCGGGTCGGAAGGCATGGCCTTCTGCGTTTTGATCACGACGCCGGTGCGCGGTCGGGTGCTTGCCGGTGACGGGACGCGTCTATTCTTCGGCGGCGATGTGCACCGGCAGCGAGACTTCGACGTCGGCGTGCAGGTGCAGAAGCACGACGTGATCGCCGATCACGCGAATCGGCCCGCCGGGCAGGCGCACTTCGCTGCGCGCGAGCTCGTGGCCCGCGCCCGTGACGGCCTCGGCGATATCCGCCGTGCCGATCGAGCCGAAGAGCTTGCCCTCGGTGCCCGCCTTCGCCGTCATCGACAGCTTGAAGTCCTTGAGCTTGTCGGCGCGCTGCTGTGCACCCGACAGGTCGTGGTGGGCCTTCTGCTCGAGGTCGGCGCGGCGCGCCTCG
>Ga0187894_10007592_pt1 | contig 10165 bp, 7 predicted proteins | sample GBC1701081metaG_FD_136650 | JGI IMG/M metagenome (GOLD analysis project Ga0187894, IMG submission 136650) | White microbial mat communities from a lava cave in the Kipuka Kanohina Cave System on the Island of Hawaii, USA - GBC170108-1 metaG ... | reverse complement strand
CTCCCAGGAGGGTTCGCCTTGCTTCGCGGCTTTCCATAACACGAAATCGCGGGCGTTCTCCTTATCATATTCGTCGGCGTCAACACGTTCGCTGGCGCCGGCGACGTTGCCCTCAAAATTCATCTTCGACAACCGCCCGTATTTCTCGAAACCGACGATGCGGAAATAGGTCGAGCCTTCGGACTGGTAGGTGTAGCCATTTGCGCCGAGCCGTTTGATGATCTCAACCATCTCAGGAATGTGATCGGTGGCGCGCAAAATCTCTTCGGGCCGTTCGGCGCCCAACGCGTCGAAGTCTTCAAAGAAGAATTGAATGTATTGATCGGTGAATTCCCGCAGCGGCTTCTTATTCTCGACTGCGCGCGCGATGATCTTGTCGTCAACGTCGGTAATGTTCATTACGTGCCGCAGCCGGTAGCCCTTATATTTAATGTAGCGCCGTAATAGATCGGCGAAGAGGAATGTTCTGAAGTTGCCAATATGCGCGTGATCGTAAACGGTCGGGCCACAGACATACATGCGCACTTCGGGCGGATTGAGCGGTTGGAATTCTTCAACTAGGTTAGTTAGGGTGTTGTATAGCTTAATCATTGGACCATAACACTTTCAAAGAAATTTGGTAACCGGAGCCGGACGATTGAGTTTATTGAAGCGGCTGAGAGCTTGTCAATCAGTGGTTTGTTGCGAGGCGATTGACGCGCCCTAAAACAAAATGGCTGGCAAGCCGCAGCCTGCCAGCCGTCAAATCACTTAACTTCACCCCTCGGAAGGAACCACGAAGCAATTCAGAATCAATGTGATCAAACCTATTTGCTATTCTCGATGCGCAGGTTGTTCTTCACCGAGAAGACGCCCGAAACCCCGTTGGCCGCGATGAACGCGCGCGTCGCGTCGCCTTTATTCGGCACGACGCCTTCGAGCGTCACATTGCCGTTCTTGACGATAATGTGAATCGGCGGAACAGCCTGGATGGCCAGCCGGTCAAGACCAGGCTGACGATAGATCGCGCGATAGACCGCAATGCGAATTTGGTCGTCGAACCCAGAAAGCGGCAGAACCTCGATCTTATTTATCACCTGATCAACGCCCGTCACCCGTTCGACCACTCGCGCGGCGTCTTTCCTCAACGTCGGGCGCGAGACCTGACCGTAAAGCGTGACCACACCCTCTTCGTATTTGAAAGCCAGGTTGTCAAACACGCCGTAGAATGGCAGCGTAACCAGTTCCTTGCGAATCTTCTTGATCGTGTTGACGTCATCAGCGGTGTTGGCCGGGTTCGCCGCAACCGGCATTACCACAGCCACAGTCGTGACCAATGCGAGAATCATCCCAGCAAAAATCTTTTTCATAACCTCCTCCTCCATTCAACGAGAAACGTCGAGCGTCTCTCGATTTATATTTATCACTTCACTGCGCCGCCTTTGATGTGCCAAAGGCGCGGAGAGGTTGGTTGACTCCGACCCTGGCGAATTTTTCTCATACTCCGGCTTTTTGAGCTCAGCATTGTGTATTTTGGCGGACGACTATCCTAAGAGAGGGCTGAGAATGGGCTTCTAGACATCATCTTTGCGCTCGCGTATATTGGTTGCCTTCCTCCAAGAATGACAAGAATGAATTGAAATCCACACGGGGGCGAGTGATGCCAGATTTGAGGAATGGGCTGATCAAGAGTGTTGTTCCGGGCGCCGGCGTTGACGGCGGTGAGGTTACGATCACCTGTGAAGGTTATGACACTTCTGATTACTCAGCCTGTAGGGTTTTGTTCGGGAATCAACGCGGCCGTCTGGTCAGCGCGTCCCCTTTGCGTGTGATCGCGGCAGTCCCCGATTGCGAAGTCGGCGTGAGCGGCGAGGAATTGCGACTTATAAGCTCGACGGCGGATTCTTCGATTCCATTCAAACGCGGCGCGAAGATCGCGGAGAACCTGCACCCTGTGGCCAACCCGGCGATTGATCGTGATGACGGCAGCATCTATGTGACGCTATCGGGGCAGCGCGGTCAGAAGGTTCCTGTTTCGATCTATAAAATCACACCTAACGATACGGTCTCGCCTTTCATTTCCGACATCGTCAATCCGACAGGGATGGCGTTCAGCCGCGAAGGTATACTGTATGTGACCAGCCGTTACGACGGCACGCTCTACCGCGTTTCGCCGTTCAAGGAAGTTCAAACCGTAGCTTCCGATCTGGGGATCGCGACGGGCCTGGCGTTCGATCCCAAAGGCGAGATTTATGTGGGTGACCGCAGCGGGACGATCTTCCGCGTAAACGAGATCGGTGAGTCGCGCCCGTTCGCTTCGCTCGAAGCGAGCGTCGCGGCGTATCACCTGGCGTTTGGGCCGGATGGAGATCTGTATGTCACAGGGCCGACCCTCTCCTCGAGTGACGTGATGCGCATTGATCCAATGGGCAACGCAACGACTTTTTATGCGGGGCTTGGACGCCCACAAGGGCTGGCGTTTGACGCCGCAGGTAACCTGTATGTCGCGGGATCGTTGCGGGGACATCGCGGCATCGTCCGTATTACAGCCGACGGGCGCAACACTGAAGTAGTGGTTTCCGGTTCGACGCTCGTCGGGTTGGCCTTCGACGACGCCGGTAACATGATCGTCGTCAGCACACAATGCGTTTACCGCGTGCCGATGGGCATCAAAGGCTATTCTTTATACTGATATTTGAGTTGAACACTATGCCGCGGTAAAAATTCTTGTTCAGACCGAGACGAAATGAGCTAAGATTATTGCGCACTCCGACGCCGCCGGTGTCAGGTAAATCCGGACCCCACAACCCCATATCAAACTGGCCCCGAAGATGAGGCCGTAATCACGATGCGAGCAGGAGAGATAACAGAAAAAACAACCCCGGAAGAATTTGAGAGCGGGGAATCTACACCATCCATCTCGGCGTCGGCAAAAGAACAGAAGCTTCGCCGCATCTTGCGTGAGATGGGATCAGTGATAGTCGCTTTCTCCGGCGGCGTTGACAGCGCGTATCTCGCCTACGCCGCCGCCGATGAGCTTGGAGCCCGCGCTCTGGCCGTGACTGGTGAAAGCCCAAGCTACCCCGATTTCCAGCGACAGGACGCTCTCGCCATCGTCAAACAGTTTTCGATCCCGCACGAATTCATCATTACCGACGAAATCAACGATCCGAATTACCAGGCCAATCCGGCAAACCGTTGCTATTTCTGCAAACACGAGTTGTTCACGAAACTCTCGGCGCTCGCCGCCAGGCGCGGTTACGCGTTCGTGTGCGACGGGAACAACGCCGATGACGTAGGGGATTACCGTCCCGGAAGGCAGGCGGCGAAAGAGTTGAAAGTGCGCAGCCCATTGATCGAAGCCGGATTGACCAAAGCCGAGATCCGGGAGCTGTCGCAAACCGCCGGATTGCCCGTGTGGGATCGCCCGGCGTCAGCCTGTCTCTCCTCACGAATCCCTTATGGCATGCCGGTAACGATTGAGAAGCTTTCGGTGATCGAACGCGGTGAAGCCAGGTTGCGCGCCCTCGGTTTCAATCAAATGCGCGTCCGCCATCACGGCGATATTGTCAGGATCGAAATTGCGCCTGAGGAGATGCCGCGAGCGTTGAACAAAGAAATGGCCGAGCGTATGGCCGCGGCGTTCAGGCAACTGGGGTTCAAATTTGTCACCCTCGATCTGGAGGGCTATCGCGCGGGGGCCTTGAATGAGACGCTCCCCTTCAAGCCGGCGCCCGACAGGCCAGGGAAAGAAGAGTTGAGTGAAAATGTAGAAGGCTCATTGAAAAATTGAACTGCGAAATAACAAGGGCGGGGATGCAAAAGCACCCGCCTTGTTCATTTTGGAAAAAGTTTGGAGTTCCGCCTTCAGGCGGTCGGGCTTGATGATCCGAACTAATCGCCTGAAGGCGGAACTCCGAACGATTTTCGGAGGTGTTTGTGGCAGTAGCATTTGTAGATGATCTACGTCAAATCAAAGAAGAGAATCCATTTGAATCAATGATGTCGCGTTTCGATCACGCGGCCCAATTACTGCAACTCGATCCCGACCTTTACAAAGTCCTGCGTGTCCCCAACCGCGAAATCACCGCTTACATCCCGGTCTTTATGGACGACGGCCGGATAGAAGTCTTCACCGGTTATCGCGTGCAACACAACTTCGCCCGCGGTCCGGCGAAAGGCGGAATCCGTTATGCGCCCGACGTGACGCTCGACGAGGTGCGCGCGCTGGCGGCATGGATGACGTGGAAATGCGCCGTCGTCAACATCCCGTTCGGCGGGGCGAAAGGCGGGATCATTTGCGACCCCTCGCAAATGTCGCAGGGCGAGCTTGAACGGATGACGCGACGTTACACTGCGGAACTAATGGACTTCATTGGCCCCGAACGAGATGTGCCCGCGCCCGATATGAACACCAACGAACAGACGATGGCGTGGATTATGGACACATACTCGATGCACGCCCGCCACACCGTTACCGCCGTTGTCACAGGCAAGCCGATTGACCTGTCCGGCTCGCAAGGCCGTCGCGAAGCCACCGGGCGCGGGCTGCTTTTCGTCACCGACGAAGCGGTCAAAAAGCTGAGGATGAAGGCCGAAAACACCCGCGTTGTGGTTCAGGGATCAGGCAACGTCGGCGGGACGGCCGCGCGGTTGATGTATCAGACTGGTTACAAAGTCGTGGCGCTCTCGGATATCCACGGCGGGATTTATAACCCGAAGGGGCTGGATGTTTCCGATGTGATGAACTACCTGACCAAACACGGCGCCTTCGAGAAATACCCGAACGCCGAGCCGGTCTCGAACCACGAACTACTTGAAATCGATTGCGAAGTGCTCCTTCCCGCCGCGACTGAAAATCAAATCACGAGTCACAACGCTCATAAAATCAAATGCAGGATTCTTGCCGAAGGAGCGAACGGGCCGACCACGGCGGCGGCCGACGACATTCTCGAGAGCAACGGTGTTTTTGTCATCCCTGACATTCTGGCGAACGCTGGCGGAGTGACTTGCAGTTATTTCGAGTGGGTTCAGGATCGCATGGGCTATTTCTGGAAAGAGGACATGGTCAACGAGCGATTAAAGGACATTATGGTCGCCAGTTTTAACGACGTGGTTAAATACGCCGAAAACCATGCTGTCAACAACCGCATCGCCGCCTATATGCTGGCGATTGATCGTGTCGCTTACATCACTCGGGTACGAGGAATTTACGCCTGATCTTGCAGACCACTAACGGTTTAGATCTTAACCTGTAATTCGACACCGAGTATGTTCCGTTTTGGAACAGCGCCCGGTAAATGGGCTGCGTCTACTAACGAATAACAATAAGCAATCACGCTAAGTCTTTGTCATGCTTGCAAGATTGGAATTGACACCATAGCGCCCCATCGTATAGATTTTGCACGAACTTCTGTCCAGTCTTCACTCAACTGCGCAGTCAGCTTATTGTAGACAGACCATTTTCGGCGAATTCCATTCGCTATTGATAACAGTTGTTCTTTGAGTTTATGAGTTTTTCGCGACTCGATCATATCGGCTTACATCAAGTTGATTAAACTCGGTCTCTTGGTTCTCAATGTCTTTGATGACTTGCGAGCGTGATAAATGGATGAGATTTTCACCCTCAGGTCATCATACAAACTAAGAAGAAAAACAAAATTGTCACCCAGCTCAGGAGGAGATATATGAGTTTTGCGAGAAAATTGCTCGGTCTGATACTTACGCTCCTGCTCATCGGAGTCGTTGCCCAGTCGCAGACCCCACGCTCAACAGATGATCCTCGCAATCCAGCCCCAACCGTCAACGGCGGTACCGGGCTTTTCACGGTCTACGACGCCCAGACCTTGCGAAAAGGGGAGTTTAACGTCGGGTTCTTTGCCAATTTCTATCATCGCGATCCAGGTGATCTTCGTTTCCAGGTCTACCCGGTCAACTTCCAGATTGGGTTCAACGATCATTTAGAGGTGTTCGCTTACTTCGCCGCGAACGAAGTCGTTACGACCGGCCTGCCGGTTCTTCTAAGTGGCTTCTACCTTCCGGATGTCAGGACTAAGACGCTGGCCGCCGGACGCATCATCGTTCCTTTCGGTACAAATACCCCGATATTCACAACTACCGATCCTTGCGGCAACGGTGGATTTCCGGCGCCTTGTGTTCGCCCCTTCCGCGCGGCTCCGACCGGAAATGACACGGCGTTCTACTTCGAGTTGGGCTCTCCCGTCGGCGGCATTCTTCCGTCGCTCCCGAGCCCTGGCGCTTTGCCCAACTACTATCCGAATGCGCCTTTCCTGGCGCGTTTCTCTGATCAACACACCGGAGACGTTTGGCTCGGCGGCAAGATTCGTTTCACCGGCCCAAAGAATCCATTCGGGTTTGCGCTTATTCCCCTGTTTAAAATTCCGACGACAAGAGAGCTTAATACCGGCCTTGAGCGCGGGCGCGGCACTGGCGCTTTTGATTATGGTGTGATCGCGGCCCTTGATGGTCGTCTGCACAAGTTCATCAATCTCAGCACCAATATCGGATTCATCAAGAAAGGGGATCCGCAAGCCGAAGACATGAATCTCGGTCCCCTCGCCGGTGTCGGTGGTAACGGTGTCATTCAGGGCTTCGGCAGCAGCGAACGCTCGCTCGATTTGCCGAACGAGCTTCGCTCCGGTATCGCATTCGATTTCCCGCTCAGCCCGTATCTGCAGTTCATCGCCGAGGTCACCTCGACGTATTACGTGGGTTCGCGCACGCCGAGCCTGCTCAGAAACAACCCGGTCGATTTCGTGGCCGGAGCGCGTATTTTCCCGCGACGCTGGATCTCGATCAGCGCCGCTTATCAGCGTCACCTCAACTGGTTCTCGGAACTGGATACGGTTCACGACCCGAATGGATTCATCGCCGGCGTTTCAATCGGCCGCGCGAACAGTCGTGAAGAACCTATCCTGCCGAATCAGCCGCCGACGGTGGCTCTCGGCCTCGGCAATGTCACACCAGGTTCGACCGATGTGCTGCGCCAATCGGCCAGCACGGTTTGCGCTGGGGACAAGGTCGCGTTGACCGCCACGGCTTCCGATCCTGACGGCGACACGCTGCTCTATACGTGGACGAGCACCGGCGGGAAAATCTGTTGTGACGGCGCGACCCAGCAGTTCGACACGACTGGCCTGGCGCCTGGCGACTACACCATCACGGTTGAAGTCAATGATGGTTGCGGGTGCGTCGCGTTCGATTCCAAGACGATCCGCGTCGAGGCATGCCCGCCACTCACCGTCTGCTTTGGCCCGAACCTCGATGTAAACGCCAGCGCGACCTCGGTTGACGCGGGTGAGAAGATTAACTTCACGACCACAGGCGTAACCGGTGGACGCAACTACGGCGACGTTCGTTATGAATGGTCGGCTTCAGCCGGCACGATCAGCGGCAGTGGTCTGAACGCCACGCTCGATACGACCGGTGTCACCCCAGGCTCGACTATCGAAGTCACGGTCAGGGCGACCTCAACAGAGGGTAATTGCTCGGCCAGCGGCTCGACTCGCGTCAGCCTGAAAATGCCGCCGCCGCCGCCGCCGCCGCCGCCAACGTTCAGTGAGCTTGGCCAGTGCACGAGCTTCAAGCGCAACAACGCTCGCGTGGACAACGCCTGTAAGGAAATCCTGCAGAATCGTGTGATTCCCGCATTGCAGGCTGATCCTGGCGCCAAGCTCGTGATTGACGGTTATCGCGCCGATAACGAGAAACCTGCTACGCTCGACCTGCAACGCGCGAAGAACGTGCGTGATCGCTTGGCCGACGGTAGCCTCGGTACTCAGATTGACGCCAACCGCATCGTCGTGCGCCCGGGCGGCGTTTCGACTGATGGCAGCCAGGTGAAGATCTACTTCGTCCCGAGCGGAGCCGCTGATCCTCCGGGACCGTCCGCGGTGGACGCCGGACCGGTCACTCCGGAAAAGAAAGCCGTGCGTCGCAGAGGACGCCGTTAAATTGAGATCGCCATCCGGCGGTTGAAAACTAGAGGCAGGCGATCATAATGACCGCCTGCCTCTTTTTGCGTCGGGATTATGCTGAACAACAAAGCTGTCGAGGGAACTGAAATCAGATACGAGAGACTGATCTGCGCGATCACCTTTATCCTGGCGGTCATCGTCGCCGTCTGGATACGTTTCGCCCAGATCGGCGCCAAACCGTTTCACCACGACGAAGGGGTCAATTCTTACTTCCTGCTCAACCTGGCCAGACACCACGAGTACAGATACGACCCGACCAACTATCACGGCCCGACGCTCTATTACTTCGCCCGCCTGGCGATGTTGTTCTTCGGTGAAACCGATCTCGCTTTACGATTCACGCCCGCCCTGTTCGGCGTCCTGACCGTGCTGATGGTCTGGTTGTTGAGAAAGCGTCTTGGCCCAATCGGGACTCCGGTCGCGGCTTTCCTGATGGCCCTCTCGCCGGGCCTGGTCTATTTCTCGCGCGACTTCATTCACGAAATGTCGTTCGGCTGTTTCTCGCTCGGCATTGTTGTGGGCGCGTGGCGCTACGCCGAATCGAAAAATTTCATCTGGCTTGCTCTGATGTCGACTTCCGCCGGATTACTCTTCGCCACCAAGGAGACTGCGATCATCACCGTCATCGTCCTGGTCGTCGCCACCATCTGCGCCGCGGTCTGGGACATCGCGCGAAGGTTGATTATGCGACAGGAGTTCACGCTCGCCGGTTTCGCGCGCGAATTCATGCGAGATTTCACGGATGTAGCGCCGTCACTCGATCACCTGCTGGCCGCGATCATCATCTTCGTCCTTATCAATATAATTTTTTACACCAATCTCATTTTCTACATCTCATTCTTCCCTTTGCTGTCACACTCTGACGGAAGCAGACTCATCCACTTGAAAGGCCTGGCGGATGCGGTCAAATCCATCGTGCTCTGGACGGGCCGCAGCGGCAGCGAACACGTCAAAGGTTTCTGGTACTACTTCGGCATTCTGTTCAAACTCGAACTGCCTCTGCTCGTCGGCTCGTTGCTGGCCGGAATCTTCGTCTTGTGGCGCGGGACGCGGTTCTGGCTCTTCGTCGCCGCCTGGACGATTGGACTTGCGCTGGCCTATTCGATCATCGGATACAAGACGCCGTGGCTGATGATCAGTTTCCTGATCCCGATGGCCCTTCTTTCGGGCTACGCCGCGGGACAGATTTACGGCGCGCTGCCTCTCACTTCCCTCAGGTTGTTGTGGGCGCTTGCGCTCGTCGGGCTTTTGATCTTCAACGGCCGCCTGGCGTGGAGAGTGAATTTCGACAAACACGACGACAACGGCAACAGTAGTGGCTATTTCACCGGCGCCGGTCGGAAGCTGGAGCTTAGGCCATATATTGACGGGCTGTACGGATACGTCTACGCGCAAACTGACAGAGGAATCTTACAGCTTGTGCAGGCGATCAAAGGCGAAGCCGGCAAACTACCATCGCGCGATCACACACAGATCTACGTGGCGTCGCCGGATTACTGGCCTCTGCCCTGGTACCTGCGCGATTACGACCAGGTGGCCTACACAGGCAGCCTCCCTGCCCGTGTGGGCGGCCCGCCACAATTTTCCCAACCCATCATCATCGCCAGCGTGAGCCAACAATCGGAACTCGATGGCCTGCCCGGATGGCGCGCATTGCCGCAGGCGTTCACGCTCAGACCGGGCGTGGAGCTTGTCATCTACGTCCGCGACGAAACACAGCAACAATAGCTCAACCCCACTTCTTGATGTTTACGGCAATGATCTGCGCGTCGAGACGTTCATCAAGCGCGAATCAGACGAGCGATCCGGCGATAAAGTTTCGCGTTCATCCCACGAACGATGATGATGTCTTGCGGGCGTTTGAACGGGCCGTGCTTGCGACGATGTTCCACAATGCGCGAGGCGAGAGCGGGGCCGAACATCAGGCACGCCTAAGACACCCAATTAGGTCTTCTAGCAAGAGTCCTCGTTCGTTAGGCTCGTCGTTTTCTTTGAGACCTGTCTCTAAAAACTCACCTCCAGTCGCTTCTTGAAGCTCATCGAGCTGAGATTCAGTAAGCTCTATGTGCCTAGAGCACCGGTCAAGTAATCAGGCGGCCTGAGTCATGATCTCCGACCGTCGTGCAAAGAGATGCAGATTGTTCACTACAGCACATCGTCGCAAATCGAGCAGGTTCTTGCGCTCTCCG
>Ga0187894_10007590_pt1 | contig 10167 bp, 9 predicted proteins | sample GBC1701081metaG_FD_136650 | JGI IMG/M metagenome (GOLD analysis project Ga0187894, IMG submission 136650) | White microbial mat communities from a lava cave in the Kipuka Kanohina Cave System on the Island of Hawaii, USA - GBC170108-1 metaG ... | reverse complement strand
TGTCTCCCGTGTCACCATCCGCGCCGTGGCGCACAGCATCGTGGCCTGTGTGCTGATTGACGCGTTGTTCATTGTCATTTATCTCGCGGCGTCATGAGTGCCACCGCCATCCAGGCCGATCCAAAGGCGCCCGTGGTAGAAATGGCGGGAGTCACGGTAAGCCGTCTGCACAATCCGGGAACCACCGTCCTGGAAGACGTGAACTGGTCCGCGGCGAACGGGGATTACTGGCTCGTGGCCGGACGGCATCATTCGGGCAAATCGGATTTTATGATGACGGCGGCCGGCTTGATGCCGCCGCACGCGGGCCGGTGCCGGATTCTAGGCGTCGAATTGAACGCAAGCGAGAAGTTCACCGAGGCCAGGCGCCGGCTTGGCTTCGTGTTTGACGGCGGGCAACTCCTCAATCGCCTGACGATTGGAGAGAACATCGCCCTGCCTCTGGCCTATCATCGGAATTGCCCACTTAGCGCCGTGGCCGATGAGGTGGCGGCCTTGCTGGAACTCACCGAATTGACCCCGTGGCGCGATTACTTGCCGTCAGGTCTGGGCCGCAACTGGCTTCAACGCGCTGGACTGGCCCGAGCACTGGCGTTGAAGCCAAAGGCGTTTTTTTTAGACAGCCCGTTGAGCGGACTGGATCCCGTGGATACGGCTTGGTGGCTGAATTTCCTCGATCAGTTGGCTGCCGGACATTCATGGATGGCAGGCAAATCCGCAACGCTGGTCATCAGCGGTGACGACCTGCGGCCTTGGCGGAATCGCGCGCGGCAGTTCGCCTTGATTCGGGATGGACGCTTTTTGGTTTCTTCAGGCGATGCTGGCACAGCTTTACAGGCGGACCCGTTGTGGCTGGAGCTAGCGGGCAACCCCCGGCAAAAGGGAGGAGACTGAAATGCAAGTATTGGACACGGAGTTACCACAATTGCCACGAAAGACCATTCTGGTCCCGCTATGCCTTTACAGGATTTAACTCCACAATTGCGCACGCGCCTCAGCCATTTGGAACGATTGGTGGGCTGGTTCCTGGCGCTAGCCGTCCTCGCGTTTGTCGCCGGGTTGGTGTTTTACCTTTACATCCTTGCGGAACGGCGGGGGTGGTTTTTGCGGAAGATGCCTTACTTCACTTACGTGCAAAACGCCGCGGGCTTAAAGGTGAAGGACAAGGTGAAGCTGATGGGCTTCGACGTCGGTGAAATCGTCGAGATCACGGCGATGCCCGCCGAAGAAACGGTCAATCACGTCTTCATCAAGTTCGTGGTAAAGGAACCCTTCGACGGCTACTTGTGGGATGACTCCCGCGCGCGGGTCGCTTCGGGGGACTTGCTCGGCGGACGCAGCATCGAAGTGACCAAGGGCACCAACGGCGTGCCGTCTTACACGTTCGCCGAGTTGAAGCAGGTTTCTTTGCACGGCTCCGAAGCCGTCGCACCCAGCGGCTCATTGAGCTTCGCCCAAATCGTCGCAGCCAACGGAAACATCGTCGCGGCGCCCTGGCTGTCGGTGACTTCCACTCAGTTGCAGGCGGTCGCTTTGCTTGGTTCCAACAGCGTGTTCATGGCGGACCGCTCCAAAATATCAAAGGACGCAACCGGTATATGGGACGACCAAGCCGGCATCTACCGGCCATTCAAGAAAACCAGCAACGGGTATTTCGTGCTGGCCGACGAATCGCCCGCCTTGGCCCAGCGCCTCGAACGGACTGCCGACGCCGTCGAAGACGCGCTGCCCGTTGTGCTCGGTTTCACCAACACTATCTATCGTGTGCTGACGAACACCGAGAGCTTGGCGCAGAAGGCGAATGGCCTGCTGACTTCGATCAATCCACTGGTCAGCAACTTCACTCAAATCAGCGCCAATTTGAGCGGACCCAAAGGCTCAATCGGCGAATGGCTGCTGCCCACGAATCTCAATGCCCAACTCGAACGCACGCTTGGCTCAGCTGACACGGCATTGATCACTGCTAATACGAATCTCGCCGCCTTGTCCAGTAGCGTCCTGGTGAGTCTCGAACACATGGCCAACCTGACCAGCAATCTTAACGCGCAAGTGCAGGCCAACGCGTTGATCCTCACCGAAATTTCCGACCTGATTCACACAACAGACACGATGATGCAGGGCCTTAAGCGGCACTGGCTGTTGAAGGGTGCATTCCGCAGCGAGACCAATCGCCCGGTCCAAAGCGTCGTGAAACCATCCCGGGGAGGGACGCCATGAGACTCCGACTTCCATCTTTGCTTCTCCTGTCTGGACTGTTGGGTTGTTCTTCAACCAAACCGCCAGCGCCAAGCCCACCTGCACTGTTGCGAGCCGAGCGCCTTGCCTCCCAAGCCGCCAAATTGACTGAGCAGGAAAACTGGCCGGCCGCTGCCCAGGCCTGGCAACGCGCATCAGAAGATTATGCCTTGCTGAACGACCGAGCCCGTGAAGCTGTCGCCCTCCATAATCTGGCCCAAGCCGAACATCACGTCGGTCAAACCACCGAAGCCCATGCGCACGTTAGCGAGGCGGCGCGCTTGAATCAGATGATCGGCCAGACCAATGAGTGGTGGCGCAATCAAATCGTGTTACTCCAACTCGAGGCGGATTCGAGCCAATCGAACACGGCCGACCGCCGTTTTCTGGCTTTGCTTCCCTTGGCCGGATCGTTCCCCGATGCCAATGTGCGCGGCTTGTTCCTGAATGAACTCGGGCTCTGGCGCCTCCGGCACGGTGAATGGATGGAAGCCGAAGCTGCGTTCAACGAAGCCGCGGCAGTTTTTGTCCGGATCGGCGAACGCAACAGTGCGGCCACCGCGACCGCGAATTTGGCCCGGTTGCGAGAGAAACAGAATCAGCCCGAAGCGGCGGTCGAACTATGGCGAAAAGCTTTGGATGAGTTCGAGAAACTTGGTGATCCCCATGGAATCGCCGATGCGCTATTCGGGCTTGGTCGGAGTCTGACTGCCGCGCGGAAAGACTTGAGTCTCGCCGAAGATTGTCTGCGGCGCGCCACTGGTAACTATCGCGTTCTCAGCCGCGCTCAGGATCAACAGCAGGTTCTCAAAGCGCTGGCGGAATGTCTGCGAGCGCGGGGAAAAAGCACCGATCCCTAGCTGACTGACGTATCAGGGCCGCCGCTCACGAAATCTTGGGCCATTGCGCCAATTCTTCCGCCAGCCGTTCGGTAGGCAGGCCAACGACATTGTTGAAGGAGCCGTCGATCTTTTCCACGATTTGATCGCCATGTTGCTGGATGGCATAGGCGCCGGCTTTGTCCAACGGGTTGATCTTGGACAGATAATCCACGATAGCCGCGCCATTGAGACTACGGAAAGTGACTTGCGTGCCAACCGCAAACGCCTTTTGCCGATGGTGACGCAGCTCGATCAAGCAAACGCCCGTCACCACTTGGTGAGTTTGGCCCACCAGCGCCGCGAGCATCCGTCGGGCGTCGGCTTCGTCGCGTGGCTTGCCGAAAAGTTCCGGGCCGATACAAACAATTGTGTCCGCGCCCAGCACCAAGGCGTCGGGATGCTTCTTCGCCACCACGCGTGCCTTGCGGTAGGCGTTGATCTGCGCGGTTTCGTGCGGCGTCAGATGTTCCGGTTGAACCTCTTCCGTTTTTCCCGGCACAACCACGAATTCCAATCCCATTCCCTGCAAAAGCTCGCGGCGCCGGGGCGAAGCCGATGCGAGAATCAGTGGTGGCGAACTCAAGGTCATGCGGCGCGCGGTTCTATCCGGGAACGAGACTCGCCGAAGCCAGCGAGGCACGAAACTGATTTAGCTTGGCGGCGAAGACTTCGTCGCGCAACACCGCGACGGAGAGTTCGATTGACAAATCTTGTTCGAGTTCGACCCAGGATTTGCAGCCGCCGTAGGACGCGAGAACTGGCAATTCAACCGGCTGCGACAAACGGAAAACGCGAACAGCCAAGGCAAAGATGTTTCGGTCGCGGCCCCACTCGAAGCGCTGGGCGATCACTTCTTCACGCCAGACGTGCTGCCCTTGCAAACGGCGCGCCGCTTCCAGCGAATCCAGCCGCCGCCATTCGACGATCTCCGCAACGAATTCCAGATGCACTCGATCGGCCTCAAACAACGTTGGCGCGATTTGATCGAACCGCGCCTGGGCGGCCGGAGCCACCGACTCTCGTTGCTGATGGAAAAGGGTCGGAAACAAAAAGAACCGAGGATGCTCGATCTGAAAGCCCCCGTGCCCCTCGCTGATGCCGCCCTTGCGAAGTATGAGGATTTGTTCACCGCGCCCCAATGCATCCACAATCACCGCCCATTCTTTGAAGGCTATTCGCACGGTGGCCAGAGTAGGACGGAAGACTCCGTTTGGCAAAGCTCAAAGCTCGAAGGAGGCAAAGTTCAAAGACTTGCTTGTATCTCCAAGAGATCATCGCCGTCCGTCTGACAGACTTGAAGGGTTGCCGCCTGCCCTTTTTTCAAACGACGAAATTCCTTTGGCAGCGTGCGCTTGTTGAGCCGCAGATCACGGACTCCGGCGGCGGCGCAACTGAGCAGCAGCGCGTGGGCTTTATAGAGGCGCGGCCGGCCAATCACTCGGATAGCGCCGGCTGGCAGGACCGGGGCAGCACGCCGGTCCAAGACTAAAAAACTCATGGGCAAGCTGCGCAGATCAATTCCCACCAGTTGAGCGAATCGGGTCCAGTTCGAGTCGGTGAACACTTCTGGCGGGGGCGGAGCGAAATGGTGACACCAATGACGCTCATTCCCGGCGGCCAGAATGCCGCAGCGCTCGCGATGTGGGCAGGGCGCAACGAGGTGAAAATCGCCGCGCAACCGTTCGCGAACGGCGATAAGCGTGAGGCTCGCCTCGTAGGTGCCAGGCTCCACCCAAATCGTCGCGCTGGCTTGGCCCACCAACCGCAAAAGCTCTTCCGTCTGCTCCGGTTTCAGCTCCGTCAAAACATGACTGAGGAGCAGGACCGCTGGCTGTTCTGGCCTGGTCGTGGCGACCGGGAGCGATGGGAATTTGTCTCGCGCCCTTTGCGCTGCGTAATTTATGGCCAATGGAGACCGGTCCAACAGATGCAGGCTGGTCGCTGAGCAAACGCCGAAGTGATCGACGAAGGCCCTCCCGGCAATGCCACTGCCGCAGCCCCAATCGAGCAACGCGCCACGGGGCGGCGCCCAACCGCGGCGCTTCAATTCCTCCAACACATAATCCCATTTCCAGCCAATGCGTTGCGCGAACGTTTGATCGTAGCTCGCGAGATCACTTTCGCTTTGCCAATAATCGCGTTGCCCCGCGGTGCCTTCCAGGAATGCCCGGCGAAGGCGTTCCAGCGCGGTCCAATCGATCTTCTCCCAATTCATCGTTCGAGCAATGAGTCCAGTGTGTGACGTTGCACTCCGAAGAAGTCTTTCAATTCCTCGATGCGTCTTCGGGCGGTCGGCGAAGCGAAAGGTTCGTCCTGGCGTACCGCCGAGATCATGAGGTTTTTGGCTGTGTGCTCGGTGGAAATAAATTCAAACACTTTGGTCCGGTAGCCCGCCCATTCCAGAAAGAGCGCGCGGAGTCCATCAGTGACCCACTCGGCCAGTCGCTCCTCCATCAGACCGTGGCGCAAAACGGGAGCGAACGGTTCGGGGTGTTGGAGTTTCGGGCGAACTTCCTTGTGACAACAGGGTGCCACTACAATCAGCCGCGCACCGAGTTCGACCCCTCGGAGAATCGCCTGGTCAGTTGCCGTGTCGCAGGCATGCAGGGCGATCAGTCCGTCGAGCCGCAGCAGTTCCACGGACTCAATGGCCCCAGCCACAAAGTTCAGTTCCGTTGCGCCGATGCGTTGAGCCAGTTGATTGGTTTGCTTGACGAGATCAGCCCGGGATTCGATTCCGATGATCCGAACTGGCTGTTTCTGGACTCGCCGAAACCAATGCCACGCGCCGAAAGTCAAATAGCCTTTGCCGCAGCCCATGTCAGCCAGTGTAATTGGCAGGTTTCCATCCCAGCCACAATCGTGCGCCAAATGTGAGAGGATTTCCAGGTAGCGATTGGTCTGGCGGTATTTGTCCGACATGGACACACGCACTTTGCCCTGCTCGTCCGTTACCCCGAGGCCGTGCAACCAATCCTGGGCCGAAGGATCGAGCATTTGTTGGCGTGTCCGGTCATGCGCTCGATCTGGGACGTTGGTCGAAGAAGGGCGATGCGCAATCAACCGTGCCGTTTGGTTCTTGGATCGTGAGAGCTGCCAATCGCGTGTCGTCGTGCATAGCAGTGCGCTTTGGAAACGATTTCTGATCTGATCGGCTGCCCAACCAGCAGCCTCGGCAATGGGAATGTTCTTAGTCACATCGCACATAGCCTTGCGAAAAGTCAGCGACAAATGTGCCTGGCCTTTCAAATCAACCAATCTTGCCAGGATATTTTTGACACCGTTTTGAGATTGGACCGGCCGCGACAAAGCCAATCGGACGAAGCTGCCATTGCCTAGACTCGTGGTGAACTTGGCCAGGAACTGCTCGATGGAATCTGGCTGGGTCATGGGTTGGCACTAATCAACGTTCGCTGAGAGGGTGCCATTTCGTCTCCACGAAGAAAACGAAAAGAGTTGAAAACAAGGACATTCAAAGCGCGGGTTCTTCAGGATAAAGCTTGCCGGCCTTGCGCAGTTCTCTTACGCTCACGGCACTGTCGAGAGTGCGAACTAGACCTTGGGCTTGCGAGACTCGTCGTTCGTAGTCGGGTCAGGCCGGCCTCTGTTTCGGAGATCAGCCATGGCGATAGTTAACCTCGCCGCTTCCATCGGTGACGAGTCGGAACAGAACCGGCTCCACCGGCGACGCTCTCGTTCACTCCATCCCCTTCCAAAGCCCGGCGTGGCTGATCGCCGAAAAACTCGCTCTGAGCATTCTCAACTAAGTTCGTCATTCAACTACACGACCCCTGCGATCTTATGAGTAAAGAGGCAAATCAAGTCCCCTATCCCGGAATTCCCACCACGTCAGACGGCGCGGGCGGCGTCGTGTGGGTCGAGACCCACATTACTCAAGGCGCTTGCGCGTACCCAATCACGTCTTCAACAACCATGGGCACGGGCTACGAAACCGAAGTGGCCAACGGCAAAAAGAATCTTTGGGGCGATACCCTTTCGTTCGTCCAACCGGAGTCCGAGCATTCCGCTGCGACAACCTGCGAAGGCTTCGCGCTCGCTGGTGGACGCGTGACCAACTTCACCTCTGGCCAGGGCCTCGTGCTGATGAAGGAAGTGCTCTATACCATTTCCGGCAAGCGCCTGCCGGTCGTCTTCCACATCGGCGCGCGTGCGCTCACCTCGCATTCGCTCAATGTCCATTGCGGCCACGACGACGTGATGAGCGTGGCTGACTGCGGCTGGGGTGCCCTGTTTGGACGCAACGCCCAGGAAGCCTGTGATCTCGCGCTCATCGCCCGGCGCGCAGCGGAAAAGAGCGAGACGCCATTCATGAATGTGCAAGATGGCTTCCTCACCACCCATACTATCGAGAACATCGTTCTGCCTGAGCTAGAGTTCATGAAGGCTTACGCCGGAGATCCGAATAACAAGCTCCGGTGCCTGTTCGATACGCGAAGCCCGATGATGACTGGTGTGGTGCAGAACCAGGACTCCTACATGAAGGGCAAGATCGCTCAGCGCCATTACTACGACAAAGTCCCGGGGGCCGTGCAGGAAGCAATGGACGAATTCTTCAAACAGACCGGTCGTCGCTACCGCATGGTGGACCCATATCGGATGAACGACGCCGAATATGCCATCGTCGGCATGGGCGGCATGATGGAGACGGCTCAAGCCACCGTGGATTACATCCGCGAGCAGATGGGCCTCAAAGTTGGCTGTGTCCACGTCACTTGCTTCGCCCCGTTCCCGGCGACGCAACTCGTCGAGGCGCTCAAGAACGTCCAGGCCATGACCATCGTCGAGCGCATGGACAATCCGCTCGCGCAATCCAATCCGCTCGTGCAAGGCATCAAAGCGTCCTTCGCCGACGCGCTCACCGGGCTGGGCTTCGGTTCCAATAGCGAGTTTAGGTATGCGAAGATCACGCGCATCCCGAAGATTTACGCCTGCTCCGCCGGCCTCGGCTCGCGCGACGTGCGCGGGTGTCACTTCATTTCCATCGTGAAGAACATGATGGCCGATCAGCCGCGCGAATACTCCGTGGTTGGTGTGAAACATTCGCTCACGCTGTCCGACGCCGAAGACCCGGACCTGCGGCCGGAGGGCGCGTTCTCGATGCGCGGTCATTCGGTTGGCGGCTTCGGCAGCGTCACCACCAACAAGCTCATCGCATCGTTCGTTGGCGAATTGTTCAACCTTCACGTCCAGGCTTACCCAAAATACGGTTCTGAAAAGAAGGGGCTGCCGACGACTTATTATCTGACGGTGGCGGATTCCCACATTCGCACGCACAGCGAATTGAACTACGTCGAATTCATCCCGCTCAACGACGTGAACGCCTTCAACCTCGGCAACCCGCTCGACGGCATTGCGACCGAAGGCAGCGTGTTCATCCAAAGCCCCGAGACCGATCCGCAGCGCGTGTGGGACCACATCCCGGCTTACGGCCAGAAAATCATCCGCACCAAACGGCTCAAGGTCTATTACCTCGACACCGTGAAGATCGCGAAAGATATCGCGACCGACCCCGACCTCCAGCAACGCATGCAGGGCGTCTGTCTCGTCGGCATCTTCATCCGTGTGACGCCGTTCGCCGCCAAGTCCGGCATGAGCGATGAACAGGTGCTCGAGTCCGTCGAGAAATACATCCGCAAATACTTCGGCAAACGCGGCGAACACGTCGTGCAGGAAAACCTCAAGTGCGTCCGCGAAGGCCTGAAGAACGTGATGAGCATCCCCCACGAAATCATCGTCAACGGCGCGCCGGTGGCGAAGGCGAAGGACGAAGTGGCCACCCAAGTCATTTGCGAGCTGGCTTCACCATAGAAGAGATTTTTAACCCACGAAGGTTGATCGCTGGTTCTTGGTAATCGCTCATTAAGACCCGCCTATGAAAACTCTGTCATATGCCTTGCTAATTACCGGCCTGTTCATTTTCTTGGGATTGACGAAAACTTCGGGAGAGACCGCTGACTGGAATCGTACCATAGGCAGTGGCCCACCGAACGATATCGAATCTTATACCCTTGATCTTCAAGGTAAAATTGATGGTGAATACCGGTTATGGGAGACAACAAATTCCGTTCGCGCAGCAGCCACTTTCACGCACGGCATACTGAACGGACCGTATCGCAAATATAAACAAAACCAACTAATTGCGGAAGGTGCGTATTCAGATGGGTACAAGTCTGGTGAATGGCGCTACTACACTTTTGCTCATTCCACTTCCATCCTTGCTCGAACTGAAGTTTTTACCAAGTCTGGCACTCCATCTGGCATCTGGAAGTGGTTCGATCGTACCGGTCAAAAAATCAGCAATGAAGTGAATCTCGAGTCCGAATCTTTTAGTGTTAGCGTCGGAATACCGGTGCCAAATTGGATCGTGAGCGGCAGCTTTCGAACTGGAGAATTTAATGGCAAGATCGAAGGGCCGTACCGTTATGCAGCCACATATGCCAAGGGCAAATTGCACGGAAGCAGAGTTATCGAATTCGGTCCGTTGACAATATCTGAGTCATGGGAAAACGGCGTTCGACAGGGAGTATGGACGGTGATGGACAACTCTAAATCAAACGCCATCCACACCGCCCTTTACGATAGGAATAAACTATTGAAGACCAGCTCAACGGTATCCTTCAAATGTCGGAGGCTGAATGGTTCACGCTTTGATTTGCCTTTCGTTGAGCACGAGGAGGGAATGGTATCTTTACTTTGGATCGCGGGATTCAACGCAAGCTCTGAGCCTATCTACCCATTTGTTAGGCATGGAATCACCAATCTTCCTGCACATTCAGTTGAGCGCCCAACTGGTCTCATAGATTTCAGGGCGATCTACGCGAGTACGGCGAATGCTGATTCGGCAGAAGAGTATTTTGATATCCACGAATACGATGCAGTTCCACCATTGAAACGACGGCAAGGGCCAGCCACCTGCGTATTCCGATGAAATCGGACACTGATTCCAATAATTGTCGGACACCGATTCCGGGGCAAATCGGACAGTTATCGGAGCGAAGCGACGGTTGGCGGTTAGTCATGCAAAGTGTCC
>Ga0187894_10007589_pt1 | contig 10168 bp, 18 predicted proteins | sample GBC1701081metaG_FD_136650 | JGI IMG/M metagenome (GOLD analysis project Ga0187894, IMG submission 136650) | White microbial mat communities from a lava cave in the Kipuka Kanohina Cave System on the Island of Hawaii, USA - GBC170108-1 metaG ... | reverse complement strand
GCATGACGTTGGTGCCCACCAAGATTATCAAGCTCCCCTGGGAGGCAAAGGCCAGCGGTCGAACCAGAGAGACCGTGAAAGCCTCCGACGTCGGCAAGCTCGAAACCGTGGCTGCCCCGGCGGCTGCTGCCAGTGCCGCAGCTCTGAACGACGACATCAAGAAACTGGTAGCCGACGCTATCAAGTCCTTCATGGGGGGGAACAAGAGCGTCTCCGCTGTCGAAACCAGAAAGGCCATCTTCCCCAAATTGAAGGTGCCCGCCGGGATCAAGAAAGCCGCTCTAGATCTTGTAGGGGATGTGGAGTTCCTGGACTCAATCCAACTTATCCTTGACGGCGACACAATCGAGAATCCGTCGGCCTGACCGGCCCACACGGAAAGTAAGGGGAGGGTCTATGGAACGCGATATTTTGGGTCCGTGGTGTCCGCAGTGCGGACAACCACATGGTTGTGGCGTGGGCCACGTCGTGGTAGTGCGAATGGCCTGTCTACTTTGCCGAAAGACCCTCCCTGCCGGTGAGAGGGGCCTGATCCCTGCCCACCACCTAAAAGACGGGAGGGAGTGTTTGGGCTCCCACCACCCCGGACATTTCCTGGATGTGGTTGTCTGGCCAGTTTTGACTGGTACGCCGGACATAAAACCAAAATCGATGATTGAAGCTATCGCACTTTTGAAGGAAGGGAAAGATGCCAGAACCTCTGCCGGTCAATGATGTAGACGGACAGCCTTTTATCCTGATGCGGGTGAGTCCGATAATAGGAGACGACCGGGGGCAATATGAATTCCTAGCCGCTGTTCGTACCGCACCTGAAGGGGAAACGGAGAGATTGATTTGGCGCTGTCCTGACTGGTCGGCTGGGCATTCCATGTTCCTCTCTTATGTTGCCGATCTGACATCCAAATCGGGAACCAACGAACGGCAACGCAGCACTCTGACAGTTATGCCCCCAGCCGTTCCGCGCACGGGAGAGGCCCCGGCAACCGATCTGATCACCATGACCCGGTTGGAGTATGATTCCCTCTGCTGGCGATTGTCACAGTCCGGCTTGGAGGCCAAGCGGGATGTGGAAAAGCTCGCCCTACACATTCGGGAGAACTACACTCTGGAACTCCAAGCCAGGGAGCCGCAACACCTGCATGGAACAGCCGTGGACGCGGTCATATACTACTTGTCTGTCGAGCGGGCGCGCCTAAGCGTCCGCTGGCGGTATTTGTGGGCCGCTATCTTCCGTTATGGCCGGAGCTAAAGGCCAATTCAAAAGCACCACGGGGGCCAGACTTAAATGTGCCTGTTGTGGAGCGCGGCTCGTCAAGAATCAGGCTACAGCTTACTGCTATATATGTCAGGGTCCACTCTGTGGCGATTGTTTGGTCATGGTGTGTAACGATCCTGTTTGTTTGGATTGCGAAGAGGAGATAAGAGGAAATGCCTGAATTCATTCTGCCCGCCAACCTCGCCCGGCTAGGAATTAAGCGAGTCGTAGAGAATCCCAACAAGCGCTTGATAGTCTCCACCCGCGCCCAACCCAAATGCGGCAAGACCCACTTCGCCACTACAGCCCCTGGTCCCATCTTCTATTTGAATATCGACCAGGGCGACGAGGGCGTGGTTGATAAGCAGATTGCCAAAAATCCACACAAAGCGATCTACAAAAAGGACCTGTTCATTCCCAAAGGCGGTAAGGATAGAGACCACGCCAAGCTATGGAAGGAATTCACCGACACCTGGGAAGCTGTCATCGACTCAGGCAAATTCCGCACGGTAGCAGTAGACACCGCCGGGGATCTCTGGGAACTGCTGCGGCTGGTACGTTTTGGCAAGTTGGAACAGGTCCCACCAGAGAAGTATGGCCCTGTTACGATTGAGTACTGCGAGATGATGAATCTGCCTAAGCAGGATCCAACGCTGAACGCCGTCTATATCCACAAGCTCAAAAAGCAATACTCACGTGGAGGCAAGAAGGCCGATGGAGGCCAAGCCCGTGGCGACTGGACTGGGCAATGGGAGCTTAAAGGCTGCGCCGAACTGTCTTACGTTTCTCAGGTCAACATCGAACAGTACCGCCTGGATCAGTTCAATGGGATTCGGCCCTTTGGTATTCGCGTCATAGACAGTCGAGTAAATCCTGACTGTGATGGTCTGGAGCTTACTACGATTGGTCCCGGCCCCATCAATTCGCCAGAAGACGCCGATCCAACCATGGATGTCTGCGACTTCGCTAATCTGGGGCTCAATCTGTATTCCGATAGTGAACCCAAAGACTGGGAATAAGGAGAACCAGACAATGCCTAAGTTCGATTGGCAGTCCAAAAAGTGTGGGGACGAAAAACACTGCCATCAGGATCATCTATTCTTGGTAGACCAGGATACCGGTCAGATCTACGCCAGCGTCCACGGACCTGATGAGTTTGGACACTTCTCCATGTACCGCAACGATCTTGAGAATAGCGACCCGGCCAAGTACACCAACTCCGCCCAAGCATTGGGAGGGGCTATGCAGTTTGCCGAGCGGTTCACGACGCCGCAACCGGACACCACGGCCCGGATACTGGAAATGCTGTCCCCCAAGCTTTATGAATACCTGGATAAATTAATGCCACGACCGCCTGGGGCTTCCAATACGTCCGCCAACACAGTAGACGCCGAATTTGTGGATGGTGGCTCCGGGCGGCCCTAACCGGAGGCTGGGGGGGCTCCGCCCCCCTCCCACCCCCCGGAGGTTGCAGCTTTGAGGTACGAGTATGCCCGGACGTCTAATGAAGGTGATGTATGTGGACTCACGAAAGATCTATGGACTCGGTAACGTGGCCCTATTCTTGGAGTGGACATATTCGGGTGGATCAGAAAAGTGTGGCTGTAAGAAGGGGTAAGACGCTCCAGCGGTCACACTGTCATTGGTGCCAGATTAGGCAGGAAGCCCCCAAGGATCTGACATGGACTCCTAAGGCGAGAGGCGTCTGAAAGGAAGGGTGAACGTGAGACAAGTTAACAGACTGACCGCCGAAGAACGGGAACTCCTGCTGTCTATCCTGATTCGGATAGAGGCTAGAATATCGTACCTGGAATCGGATGAGGAAGGCCAGAGCCTGGATATAGGCACCAAGAAAGCTATTAAAGAGCTTGAAGAGTTGTGGAAATGAGGATTCATAAATGGGCGCCTGGGCATACGGATCATATGAGAACGATGATGCGGCGAACTTCATTATCGAAGTGGCCATGATCGTAAGCAAGCGGATCGAGAAGCAACTAGGCCCCAAAGCGGGCCGCTATAGGCATAATGCCAACGTGGCCGCTGCCCAGATTCTAATCCACCTACCTGAGCGGATGCGCATACAAATCATGGAGGGGACTTAGGAGCTGGCAGCCCAGAGGGTATCGGATGCTGTGACTGATGCGGACTGGGTCAGTCAATGGAAAAGGCCGGATGAAAAGCTCAGCCTACTGCGTCAGTTGGGATACACTCTGAGCGCGGCTCTACTCGAACGGAGGGAGCAACTAGACCGGGTGGGTTTGATCTTCCACAAGCCTGCGAAGAAACGCAAACCCAAAAAGGGCAAAGGGGGTAAGACATGACGTACCGGGTGGATATCCAAGTCGATGTATAGAAGTAGAGGCGGACAACGTTACACAGGCTACTGTGATCGTCGCCAAGGAACTGGATCATGGGTTTAACTTCATGCCACTGCTGAAGCCAGAGAACGTAGACATAAACGTTCAGGCTAAGAGCAGACGTTACGTCAGAATCGCCCGGCGGAACCCTCACGGCGGCACAACACTGGATCCTCCCCCTGATGCTGAGCGGGGTTCCTAGTACCAGTACCAACCCCCTCTTGCTTCGTGAGGCAAACCACGATATAACACTCAACAGGTATTTGAGGTCCAATCTCAAAAATGTCAAAACCAACAACTCAGACTGGCTTCACATCCCTATTGATATTCGAGGGTTGCGTCTATCGTACCGCCGGATGCCGGTCGCCCAATGAGGGAGAGTTATACGTGGCTACGGATGGACGTGTCAAGGTGGCAACGTTCAATTGGGAGTTGGACTGGAAGGACAGAGACAGGCTGATACTACGGGAGGTCGTCAACGCCCGTGCTATTAGATCCTGCCTGGCTGCGGTGATCGCTATGACTATGAAGGAGCCAACCAATGGGTGACCAGCTACTATCCAGATTTATTCCCAAAGACGGTTATCTGGCCCAGGCCCAGGAATGGGAACAGCGGGCCGCGTCCATTCAGGTCATCGACCAGACGACCTACGATGCTGCCGCCACTGTGCTGCAAGGGATAGCAGCCCTCATACAGGAGGCTGAAGCCCATCACAACCCAATCATTACCGCTGCCCATCAGACCCACAAAGCCGCCTTAGCTGCCCGTGCCAAAGTGACCGGCCCCCTGGCTGCCGCTTTAGGGGTGATCAAACGGAAAACGTCGGTCTGGCTGGACCTGCAAGAGAGGGCAAGGTTGGCGGAGGAAGCCAGGCTCAGGGCTGAGGCTGAGAACGCCCGGAAGGCCCAGGAGGCTCTGGATGCCCAGGAACGGGAGAGGGAGCGTCTGGAGGCAGAGGAGGCGCAGGAACGGGCCCTCCAGGCGGCGGAGGCTGCGGGCGCTTCCAGAGAGGCCATCCAGGCCATGATCGACCAAGCGGAATCCGGACCGGATTATCCTCTACACAAACCGGAACCACAGACTGTGGAAGATTTGCGGAAGTCCATTCTGGCGGGCCGGGTGGAGGCACCACCCACCTACACGAAGCACGCCGGGGCCGGGCTCACGTATGCCTATTCAGTGGTGGTAGACGATCTTGGATTGCTGATCGACGCGGCCAACTGTGTACCGGAAGCATACAGAAAGTACATCCAGCCTAACCTGCAACTGCTGAACGGAGAGGCTAGAACACTCAAGGACGGCTTCCAGCCTCCTCCTGGCTGCCGGTTGGTCAAGACGCCTACTACTCGCACTTCTCAGGGGTTTTAGAGATGACAGTACTTATCGACACGGACAGCTACCTTCAATGCGCTTCCTGTCAGCGTACCCAAGTGGAGGGACAAGTACATTGGAACGGTAAGACGTTCTGCGATCAGTATTGCAGGGACTCCTACGACCGGTTCGAAGCCAGAAACGCCGAGATACGGCTACAGGAAGGATTGCTTGATCCTGATATCCAATGAGGTCGGCAGTAAGGAACTATCAGCTATGTTCTCCTCCACTGGAGTGCCTAGCCAATTGGACGAACTGCCCAGCGGAGACTTCGCTTTCCTGGGTAATGGACCCAATGAAGAACCCGTATCAATCGGCATAGAACGCAAAGTGATCCAGGACTTTATAAGCTCATTCACCTCTGGCAGGCTCATGGCCGAACAGTTACCAAAGCTCTGCGAGCACCACCACTACCCCTATCTATTGCTGGAAGGCAACACCCGCCGCAATGCGGATAACGGGGCATTCGAACATTACATCAAAGGCGCTTATCGCCCCCCCAAGGGGAAACCATGGCAATGGCAGGATATCGACCATATCCTCACCACGATCACTACGCATTTCCCCGTCCGGCTGCTGCGAACCTATGACGACAGGGAAACCGTCGCCATGACAGTCAGTCTCTACAGATACTTCTGCCGACCTTGGGAGTCGCATGGGTCGTTTAACGTGTTCCACACCCCGCCGCCACCCGTTATGGTCGCCTGCCGACCGGACGAGAGAAGTACGGACGAGGAATGGCAGCGGTGGGTGTGCCGTCTACTGGCCAAGGAACTGCCTGGGATCGGCTGGCAAAGGTCTGGAGACGTCGCCAATGAGTTCCTGACGGCCCGGAGCATGATTAGTGCTAGCGCCAAGCGATGGCTTGGGATAGAAGGGATTGGAGACAAGACCGTGGCTAGGGTTATGCGGGCATTAGGAGGCAGACTTTGAGACGGCAGTTCAAGCACATCGAGATCAAACGTGTCGAAGGCATCGCGCCGCCACCCTATGGTGCTAATAAGGGTCCAAATGGGTGTGCAGTTTGGTGGCATAGGGCAATCACTGATAAGACAATAATTTGGTGGTCGGTGGTTCTTACTCGGTCGCCGATTGATGATGAAATACTCTGCGTCTTGGACTCCTTTCAGTCCTGCCGGGAGTTCCTGAACAGTTTGTGCCGGTCCGCAGCATTGGGGGAGTCTATACGTAAATGGCCGTAAGCTCGAGGTGCTGGACGCCGCGCCCGGCATTTCGCTAATGTGCCCCCCGTGTTCCTGAAAGGGTAAGACTCCGTGCTCGATCCTTGTTCTACCTGCACCCGCCGCAACCCAATCCTCGAAACTCCTTTCCGGGCGGATATCATGTGGCTATCCGACTACGCAGGAATAAACGAGGAACGAAAAGGCCGTCCAATGTGCGGTCGTGCAGGCTCCGAATTAGACCGCCTCTACCTCCCTAAGGCCGGGCTACAACGCAGCGGCATCTACTGCTCGAACGCCTTCAAATGCCTGAATACCAAAAAGCAGGCACCCAAACATAACTTGGTCTCCACCTGTGCCGAACACTGGCTGCCGTGGGAAATGCGTAGGGTCCAACCAACTTACTTAATCGTAGGAGGCTCCACCGCCCTCAAACTATTTCCTGGCCGACGCCTGGAACTCCACCATGGTCGTCCCTTTCGCGGCTCCCTCTACCGCACATTCCACGGACAGCGGGAAGCCTACTGGTCCGGTATCGTGATCCCCACCTACAACCCGGCTGCCGGTCTCCGGTCCGGGGATTATATGACCTACTCCATGGACGACTTCCAGCAGATCGGTAAGATGGTTCGCCGCTATGATGATTGGGTAACCAAAAACATACCCATAGATCCGTATCCCAATCCCACGTATGTCCGCCTCCATGGAGTTGACCAAGTCGCCCGGTATGTGTCATCCATCGATTGGGTATACCCGGTTTGGGGCCGCCCAGGTATGGGACTCGACACAGAAACAATACCATCGCCCATTCCGGGCGCTCCGGATCCGGGATTCTGCCTATCATTCTCACTCCAACCAGGAACCGGGGCCGTAATAATGGCGACCGACATTGAAGCCCTCGCCGGGCTGTTCACTTGGATGGATGTTTTTCGTCCAGTCGTCTATATCCATAACGGTCTATTCGACCTGCCCGTAATTGATCAGATGGGGCTGCCTAAGCACTTGCTGATGGGTAGCCGTTCTTGGGTGGATACCATGATCCGGGCCTATCATCAGAAAGACTTGCCCAAGGCGCTAAAGGTACTTTCGTACCGTTACTTGGGCGCGGAAATGAGGACTTTCGACGAGGTTGTCCTACCGCATTCCATAGCTAAGCTTTCTACGTGGTTGCAGGCCGTCGCCGGGTATGAGGTGCAGATAATTACCCATGGTAAAAAGGGGAAGCTCCTCAAAAGCCCTAAGATCCTGACCGGTTGGGACAAGTACAGACTGCCACGGCAGACCGGGCTGAGGAACAAAGCACAGACCCTGGACGATAACCTACAGGAATGGATGGCAGCTACGGAGGATGCAGCCTGGGATGCCTTCGAAGCGTCGCTAGATGAGGACGGAGACGATGTAGCTTCAGAGTCTGAGGAATTGGCGAGTCCGTGGGAAAGAATCAAGGCGTGGCCCGCTAATATGCTGGGACCGGCGATTGAGATATTCGGTCCGCCTCCAGTGAAGAGTATTGAGCATGTACCGGACGATGAGATGGACCGGTATGCTTGCCGGGACTCGGACGTAGGGTTGAGGTTGGGAATAGGGTTGCTAAGGCAAAGGGAGGTTATGAGGCTGTATGCTTAAGCATCGATGGACAGGACACCATGAGGGGGGTATTACCCCCTGGATCTACACTTGTATGGTTTGTGGATTCAGGATAGAAGCTGGGGCTCCACTACTCGGAGATAACATAGATGCTATGGCTAGGACATTGGGGTGTATGTCTTGTTCCAACGTTGAATCCGGCTCGGATTCCCCAGAGGTTACGTCTGGACCTAGCGGCCCCCGGATGTATTGGTCTGTAGACGGGCATCGTATCTTCACCGCTGGCGACGGCTGCCGGTTCGAGATCGTATTTATCTCTCCGTATGAAGCTCAATGGGGGTACTGTCCACTCGACCCGGGAAAGCGAAAGGAGCTGAATGAGGAAGAGTATGGGGTCGTTGATAAGCTGCTGCGGAGTTGGACACGTGACAAACCGTTAAAGCAGGCGGAGGATAAAGTAGACCCCCATGGCTCTGGCCACGACTGGAAATATCATGGCCCCGGTAGGGACGGCTCCCACTGGCGTTGTTCCAAATGTGGGGCGGAAGTCGTTACCACCACTACTCACTTCAAGCCGCACGGTGGCCCAGCCTGTACGGTTGCAGCTACCCGGCCACCCGGCCCCAAGGATCCATCGGAGCTGACTACACCTTTCACTTCGGACGGTAACCCCATGCGTCGAGCGGAGGATAAAACGGAGACCGTTAACCATCCCCACTACTACAAACCGGGCGTCTACGAAGTCTTCCGCGTACTTATCGCCTGGGGCTTCCATACTGACGCCATGCTCTGGGACGCTCTCATCTACATCGCCCGTTGCAAGAACAAGGGCAACGAACTAGAGGATCTGGAAAAGGCCAAATTCTGGTTAACCCGCAAGATTGAGTACCTGGAGGGAGTGGATCATACTTCCCCAGAACAGATAAACAAACAACTAGGCTTCACAAAGGACGAAGACCTACAACGTCTGCCCATCCCCCTAACCGCTGCTGGCGAGACGGTACTGGAGGCTGCCCGGTTGGAGGGATACGCTAAAGCCCTAGACGACGTCTTGGGAGCCCCAGGATCGGTGATCAACATATACGAGAACGAGACAACCTACAATCAACTTACAGAGCGCCTGAACCATCTTCGTGCCATGAAAGGAATTCCCACCAAATGAAGCCCACTACACCCAAAGTCTATATCTTGGCCTACACCGCCCTGGCCGACAACAGGAGCGGCAACCCACTACCCAGGGAGTATGAAGCCTCCATCGGCATATCCAAACCCTGGGAAACTGACGGCGAAACCCAGGGAGAAGTCCTAACCGAGATGGCGGGCAGACTCTGCTACCGATCCTGGGAGGCAGGATTGAACCCGAACGTCACCAAGATCCGGGAAGGGAATGGTAAGTACCTGGGTAACGTCCTAGAACAGCGGCACGGATCGGTCCTGGAACACACCAATGTTACTTTCCTGTTCCACGGTGTTAGCCGGGTATTCACACACGAGTTGGTACGCCATCGCGTAGGGACGGCTATCAGCCAAGAGTCCCTACGGTATGTCCGGCTGGACGAGAACAGCCCTATGGTGTTGCCCCCTGACATAGTCCAAGCCATTATGGAGGACTTGTCCGGTGAAACTGTGAACGACTACGTATCTGGTCTGGGTCAAATCCTACAACACATCACCGACCGATTCGGAATCAACGAACCAGGAGTCAAGTTCAGCGTGAAAAAAGCCGTGACGTCGGCCATGCGGCGCTTCATCGGTATGGGCGTTGCCACGGATATAGTCTGGACGGCCAATATCCGCACTCTACGCCACGTCCTGGAAATGCGCTCCGACGCTCCTAACGTGGAATGGGAAATGATGGAGGTGTTCGGTCGTCAGGTCGGCCCCCTCATGATCCAAATGTATCCTGCCCTCTTCTAAGACTTCGTCCAATTGCACGATGGTTCCTGGACTACCTACCACCGGGCGCGGGCTCTACAGGTGCTGCACCGCTCCAGCGTGCCGAGTCTGAAGTTGCTGTACCGTGTAGATGTCACGGATGACGAACGCGTTCAATGCGGCGAGTCCGAGCCCTCCGTAGCGGTTCCGCGTGCTTGGGTGGAAGGCTGGGCGAACAGGATGAAAGGCAATGCCTGACCGGATACTTAAGTCAATTTGGGTTTTGTCCATGCTTATGATCTCTCTGACTATCCGGCTGTGTACGTGAAAATAACTCTTTCCCCACTTGCCGGTCCAAATAACTAACTTATGCTGGTTGGCCGTCAGAAGCTCATTAACGGCGTCTACTTCCCTATCGACCGGCCCAGCCCCCGTAACGTCTCTCGACTGGACATGGGGGCTCTACCCCTTATCGACCGGATGCACAGGAATGGGATCTACCTGGACGTAGAAAAAACTCGAGAGTTGGATTCCCGCTTAG
>Ga0187894_10007588_pt1 | contig 10172 bp, 8 predicted proteins | sample GBC1701081metaG_FD_136650 | JGI IMG/M metagenome (GOLD analysis project Ga0187894, IMG submission 136650) | White microbial mat communities from a lava cave in the Kipuka Kanohina Cave System on the Island of Hawaii, USA - GBC170108-1 metaG ... | reverse complement strand
TCCCTCCGATACCTTGTGCCAAGAGGCTCCGCGTCACATTTCCCGAGTGCCGAGTCGCGCCATGAGATAGCAACGTAGAGTGCCAACCCGGCCATCCTGACGCCCCAAAGACTAGTATCCTATGTTCGATTGATCTACGGACCATTCGACGAGTATCCCACCATGGTTGCGTCAATAGGTAGAATTTGCTATCTTAGTGCGAATTGGGCAGCGCCCCCTAAGGTCGGCGTTTGGATCGGCTTGCAAAGGGGGAAAGAGAACATGCCGCTTCCACGTTTTCTGGCGCCTCATCACCAGGTCCATGCTTATCCCGGCGCATCGGGAGGCGCCGCCGCGGGACCTCCTGGGGGCAGTAGAAAGCTATCGCTGAGTGTACAGCCACAGGAGCAAACGCGCTGGTGCTGGGCGGCCGTGAGCACAAGCGTTTCGCTCTTCTACTCGCCCGCGGCTACATGGACCCAGTGCTCAGTTGCCAATGCCACTCTGCAGCGCGCCGACTGTTGCGGAAACGGCGCGGCAGATCCGGGGAAGTGCAACAGGGACTGGTACCTCGACAGGGCATTGAATGCGACCGACAATCTCGACCGTGTCGAGCCAAGGCCTTTGGCATTTGATGAAGTCAAAGAACAAATTGCAAACGATGCTGTCATTGGCACGCGAGTGGCATGGCGTGGTGGCGGTGGACACTTCCAGACGATTGTCGGCTGGCTGGTGGCCGGAAGTGGCGTCGAATACATCGAAATCTCGGATCCGATCTACCTTGACATACAGATGGTATTCTCGCAGTTTGCAACCCACTATCAGTGGGGTGGAGATTGGACCCATTCGTACCTCACCAGGAGGCCGTCCGCTGGCGGGGCAGGAACCACCACGAGTTCCCAACCGTTCGACAGCAACGCCCTCGGAGGGTGATCAATGTCCATCATCCAGAAACAAGCCCCCCCGGACAGGGGCGGCACTGTCGTCAGAAACGCTCTGCGCGACCTGTGGGGGGAAGAAGCTGATCCCTCAATGCTTGGCGGCGCCGCTCTCGACTTGGGTCTGCCGCTTCCCGTGTACCGGCTTCGGCTCGACGACATCCGGGATACTGCAAGCATCAAAAAAGCAAGGCTGGTTGGATGGCGATACTTGATGGAAAAAGAAGGCAACAGCGCTTATGCCGACGTGGTGGTAACCTCAAATGGTGATCCATCTTTTGCCAGTCTGTCGCGAAACAAGAATGCTGAACGCCTGAACCAGGCAGCGCATTTGGCCGAAAGTGTCGCCGAAGGTCTCCCGGAATGTGAGGCGCGAATTCTTGACATCCCTGCTCTCCATATCTCAGCCATTTGGCTGCTAGAGAACGTTTCGACATTTATCCCTTACATAGATGCTGACCAATTGCGGGATCCCGAGGCGAAGATTTCCGTCGATCCTCTGTTTCTTGATCGAATCGCCAAGCGTGCCCGTGAGCGGCGATGAAACCGACTGACGCGGTGACGTCTCCGCAGGAAACGCTCTGCTAGGGTGGTGAGGACGGCAATTCGCGCAGGGAGAGGATTCGGCGTCAATCACACCACCGGCGACAGGCCGCCGTCGACGTTGATGGCGACGCCATTGATGTAGGAGCCGCTGTCGGACGCCAGGAAGCAGGCCGTGTTGGCGAACTCCTCGGCCTCGCCCAGCCGGCCCATCTTGACGCCGCGCTCCTTGGCGAACTCGTCGAGGAACTCCCTGTAGGTCTTGTTGGTACCGGGCTGCGCCTTGTAGCGCCGCATCCACTGGTCGCTGTCGATGATGCCGACCATCAGCGCGTTGACCAGCACGTTGTGCGGCGCGCCCTCGTTGGCCAGCGCCTTGGTCAGCGCCAGGCCGGCGGCGCGCGAGACACTGGTCGGTGTGCTGTTGGCGGTCGGCGCCTTGGCACCGATGTTCAGCACGTTGATGATGCGGCCCCAGCGGCGCTGCTTCATGCCGGGCAGGGCCAGGCGGCACAGGCGGATGGCCGGCCAGACCTTGATCGCGAAGTCGGCCTCCCACTCGGCGTCGGTGACGCTCTCGAACGCCTTGGCGGCGGATGCGCCGGCGTTGTTGACCAGCACGTCGACCTGGCCGAAATCGGCGATGACCTTGGCCCAGGTCGCTTCCAGCGCCGCCTTGTCCGACACGTCGCAGCTGTAGGCCTCGACCTTGGTGCCGGCCTCGCTGACCGCCGCCTTGGCCTCGGCCAGCACGTCCGGCCGGCGCGCCAGCATTGCCACCTTGGCGCCGGAACCGGCGAACTTGCGCGCCATCGCCCGGCCCAGACCCATGCTGGCGCCGGTGATCAGGGCCACGCGGCCATCCATGCGACATTCCATGTCGGTGTCTCCTTGGGGTGATTTCGTGAGGGTCAGTCCGTCATGTCGAGCGTAGCGAGACATCTCCTCGAAAGGGAGTCTCCATTCGCGGGAAATTCCTCGCTTCGCTCGGAATGACGGGATTTTCGCCCGGAATGACGGGAACTTTGCCGGCGCGCGTGGCCTCACACCGCCATGTTCTTCAGCTCGCGGCGCATGATCTTGCCGGTGCTGGTCTTGGGCAGGTCGGGCACCACCTTGACGGCGCGCGGCACCTTGTAGGCGGCGAGCTGCTGGCGGCAGAAGGCGATGATCTCCTCGGCATCGACCGTGCGGCCCTGCGCCGCCACGATGTAGGCCACCGCCAGCTCGCCCCTCATCTCGTCGGGCAGGCCGCCGACGGCGACCATGGCGACCGAGGGATGCTGGGCGATCACCCGCTCCAGCTCGGCCGGATAGATGTTGTAGCCGCCGGTGATGATCATGTCCTTGGCGCGGTCGACGATGAAGATGTTGCCGTCGGGGTCGCGGTAGGCAAGGTCGCCGGTGTGCAGCCAGCCGTCCGGCTCGATGGTCTCGCGCGTCGCCTCTTCGCGGCCGTAGTAGCCCTTCATCACGATCGGGCCGCGGACCATCAGCTCGCCGACCTCGCCCGTCGGCTGGGTGGTGCCGGCGTCGCCCACCCTGGCGATGCGGGCCTCGACGTGCGGCAGCGGCACGCCGATCGAGCCCAGGGTGTGGGGTCCGTAGGCCGTGTGGGTGGTGCCCAGCCCGCCCAGCTCGGTCATGCCCCACAGCTCGACCAGCGGGCAGCCGAACGCGGCCTCGACCTGCTGCATCTTGGCTACCGGCATGGTCTGGCCGCCGACGGTGCAGCGCGTCAGGGACGACAGGTCGTAGCGGCCAAGCTCGGGGTAGTTCAGCAGGTACATGTACATGGTCGGCACGCCCTCGAGCATCGTCGCCTTGTGGCGCTGGATGCTCTCGAGCACGGCCTGCTCGTTGAAGGCCTTGTGCAGCACCAGGGTGCTGCCGTAGGCGAGCGCGCCGTTCATCACCACGTTGCCGTAGACATGGGCGCAGGGCAGCGCGCTGACGACGACGTCGGCGGCCGTGCGCACGTGCATCACGGCCGTCAGCGCCACGTTCATGACGATGGCGCGGTGGCTGAGCATCGCTCCCTTGGGGTGGCCGGTCGTGCCCGAGGTGTAACCGATGGTCGACAAGGCGTCGGGATCGACCGGTACCACCGTGAAGCCGGGCTCGAAGCGGCGCAGCATCTCGTCGAACGCGGTCGTGCCCGGCGGCCCGTTGGAGCCGAAGACGATGATGTCCTTGACCTGCGTCCTCTGGCCGATGTCGGCGATGCCCGGCGCCTTGTCTGACGTGGTGAAGACCGCGCGGGCGCCGCAATCGTTCATGGCATACTCGGCCTCGGATGGGGTTAGCATCATGTTGAGCGGGTTGACGACGCCACCCATCTTCAGCACGCCGTGGTAGGCGACGATCCACTCCCAGGAATTGGCCGCGTAGAGCGAAACCCGGTCGCCCGGCTGGATGCCCTGCGCCACCAGGCCGGCGGCGATACGGTCCGACAGGTCGTTGAGCTCGGCGAACGAGACGGTGCGGCCCTCGAAGACCAGTGCCGTCCTGCCGCCGAACCGGCGTGCGGCGTGCGGCAGGATCTCGCCCAGCGACCCGAACATGCGTCCCTCCCCAAGTGCTGTCTTGTCGTGTCGGTGCGATTTTAGCGCATGTTCCGCCCGAAGGGAGCCACCGTGAGGCGATTGTCGGACGGGTAGCCCATCGCCCGGCGTTGCCGCTCAAACGAAGAGAGACTAACCACAGAGGCACAGAGACACAGAGGTCACACAGAAAAGGACATCACGCCTACCCGAGGCCAAAGCTGCCCGTTCTCTGTGCCGTCTCTGTGTCTCTGTGGTTATCTTCATGGGGGTGCGTGCTCCTGGCGCTCGTGCAGCAGGCGCTCGGTGGCGGCGAGCAGGATGGAAATGGCGATGCCTTCGGCGCCTGAAGTCACTTCCTGGACGCTGGGGAATGACGGCGCGATGCGCAGATTCGTGTCCTTCGGGTCTTTGCGATAGGGCCAGGTCTGGCCCGCAGGCACCATGGCGATGCCGGCTTCGCCCGCCAGCTCGACGACGCGCCGGGCGCAGCCGTCGACGGTGTCGACGCTGACGAAATAGCCACCCAGCGGCTTCGACCAGCTGGCGACGCCGGCGCGGCGCAAGCGCTGCTCGAACACCTCGTCGATCGCCGTGAACTTCGGGGCAAGAAGCGCGCGGTGGGCGGCCATGAGGCGTCGAATGCCGGCCTCGTCCTTGAGGAAGCGGACATGGCGCAGCTGGTTGAGCTTGTCCGGCCCGATGGTGCGCTTGCCGATGCAGGCGGTGAACCATGCCATGTTGCGCGCCGACGACGCGAACAGGCCGAGCCCCGACCCGGCGAAGGTCATCTTGGAGGTCGAGGAGAAGACGAACGCCCGGTCGGGATGGCCGGCCTGCTCGCACAGTTCCAGGATGTTGGCGAGCTCGATCGCATCGTCCGTGAGATGATGGACGGCATAGGCGTTGTCCCAGAAGACCCTGAAATCCGCCGCGCCGCTTCGCATCCGGGCGATGCGCGCGACCGTGTCCGGCGCGTAGGTCTCGCCGGTCGGGTTGCTGTACTTGGGCACGCACCACATGCCGCGCACCGCGGGATCGAGCACGAGGCGCTCGACCTCGTCCATGTCCGGCCCCTCGCCGGTCATGGCGACGGGGATCATGCGGATGCCGTACTCCTCGCAGATCGCGAAATGGCGGTCATAGCCCGGCGAGGGGCAGAGAAAGGTGATCGGCTGATCGGCTGTCCACGGCCGGCTGCCGCCGGGCACACCCTTGAGCAGCGCGAAGACGATGCAATCGTGCATCAGGGACAGGCTGGCGTTGTTGCCGATCAGGACCCGGTCCGGTGGGGCTCCCATCATGCCCGCGAACAACGCCCGCGCCTCGGGCACGCCCTGGAGGCTGCCGAAATAGTTCCGGGTGTCGCCGCCATCGGCCTGGAAATAGTCGCGGTTGCCGGGCAGCGTCAGCATCGCCGACGACAGGTCGAGCTGCTCCGGGCCGGGTTTGCCGCGAGTCATGTCAATCCGCAGACGCCTGGCGCAGAAAGCTGCGTGGTCCGCTCTTGCGCGCTCGGCAAAGGCCGTCTGCTCGGCCGTGCTCATCGAAGCAATCGGGCTCATCGACTCCACCATGGTGACTGCGATCAAGACAGCACATTCGGACAGCGCCTGGCAATTTCGAGATTCCGCTGGCCGCGAAGGCAGTTGAACGTGCCTCGCTTCGAACGAAGGTTCCGGGTCAGGCCTGCAAAACTACAAAGCGGACCGTCGTTGTGGCCCGGCTGTCATTGGCGTGCGATTTGCAGTTTTGCAGGCCTGACCCCAAAGTTCCCAGGCCTGATCCCAAGTTCCAAAGTTGGGCCGATGACCATCGAAGGCCTCGCCGCGCTCGAAGCGCGCATCCGCCGCGATCACGCGCTGACCTGCTTTCCCGAGCCGGCCTGGGTGCCGCCGCGGACCACAGATGCCGGTGAAAGCGTGCTGGACGTGCTCATCGTCGGCGCCGGCCATGGCGGCCAGGCCGTCGCCACCCAGCTCAAGCGCGAACGGGTCGACAACATCCTGCTGATCGACCAGGCACCGGCCGGCCGCGAAGGTCCGTGGCGCACCTTCGCGCGCATGCAGACGCTGCGCACGTGGAAGACTGTGACGGGCCCCGACCTCGGCATGCCGTCCCTCACGTTCCAGTCCTGGTACGAGGCGCAGTACGGTGCCGCCGCTTTCGCGGCCATGAACAAGATCCCCAAGGAGATGTGGCACGACTACCTGCTGTGGCTGCGCGGTGTGCTCGGCCTGCCGGTCCGCAACGGCGTTGCGTTGCTGCGCGTGGTGCCGGAGGGGCACCATCTCCGGGCCGATATACGCGACGAGAGCGGTGGCGCGTCGTCGCTGCGTGCCCGCAAGGTCGTGCTGGCGATGGGCATCGAGAAGAGCGGCCGCTGGTGGATGCCGCCTCACGTCGAGGCTCTGTCCGTGCGCTTGCGCGCGCATACCGCCGACGACATCGATTTTGCCGCGCTGCGCGGCCGGCGCGTCGCGGTGCTCGGCGCCGGCGCCTCGGCGTTCGACAACGCCGCGACGGCGCTGGAAGCCGGTGCCGCCGAGGTCCGCCTGTTCTGCCGGCGGGCGGAGCTGCAGCGCGTGCAACCCTACAAGGCGATTTCGTTCAATGGTTTCCTGCGCCACTTCGGCGACCTGCCCGACGCCGTGCGCTGGCGCTTCATGCGTCACCTGCTGACGATCCGCGAAGCGCTGCCGCGCGAGACGTGGGAGCGCGCCACGCGGCATCACAATTTCCACCTGCACACCGGCAGTCCATGGCAGTCCGTGCGCGTATCCGCTGGCGGGGTCGAGATCGCGACGCCGGGGGAAGCGTACACGACCGACTTCGTGATCTGCGGCACGGGCTTCGAGATGGACCTCGCCTGCCGGCAGGAGATATCCGATGCGGTGCCGCACATCGCGACCTGGGCCGACCGCTACACCCCGCCGCCCGGCGACGAGGACGCGCGGCTGGGCCGCTATCCCTGGCTCGGGCCGGGCTTCGAGCTGGTCGAGAAGAGGCCCGGCGCGGCACCATGGATCGCCGACATCCATCTCTTCGACTTCGGCACCACCATGAGCTTCGGCCCCTCGGGCTCCTCGATCAACGGCATGAAGTTCGCGGTGCCGCGACTGGTCAACACCTTGACCCGCGACCTGTTTCGCGCCGACGTCGAGGCGCACTACGCAAGGCTCATGGCCTACGACACGCCGGAGTTCCCCCTCGCCTTTGCGCGGGACGGCGGGAGCGCGGGCTGATCGGCTCCGACTGTCATCCCGAGCGTACCGAGGGATCTTTGGACTGAGGAAAGATTCCTCGCTCCGCTCGGAATGACAGAGAATTTCGCTCGGAACGACAACCAAACTCCTAAAGGCCAGCGTCGTGTCCTGGCACCTATGGGGTGAGGACAAGACGATGGACCTGGAGCCACTGGTCAAGGCCGCCCAGGGCGGCGATGTGAAGGCGTTCGTGGAGATCGCGCGGCGCTTCCAGCACTTCGCGTTCGGCTCGGCCCTGGCTCTGGTGCACGATTTCCAGCGCGCCGAGGACGTCGTGCAGGAGGCCTTCATCGCCGCCTGGAGGGCGCTGCCCGGCCTGGCCGATCCGGCGGCGTTCCCCGGCTGGCTGCGCGGCATCGTGCGGCACCAGGCGTTCCGGGTGCTGCGCCGCAAGCATCTCGAGGGCGTGCCGTTGGCGGCCGCGGATGAGGTGGCCAGCGACGAGCCGGCACCGGACCATCGGCTGGATCAGCGCCAGCAGGCAACAGCGGCCCTGGCGGCGATGGCCGACCTGCCGGCCGGGCAACGCGAAGTCGCGAGCCTGTTCTTCGTTCATGAATGCTCGCACCAGGACATCGCCACCTTCCTCGACCTGTCGGTGACGACGGTGAACAACCGCCTGCACGCGGCCCGTACGCACCTGAAGCGGAGGATGCTGAGCATGATCAAGGCAACGCTGGGTTCACACGCCCTGCCCGACGATTTCGCCAACCGCATCGGCCGCCTGGTCGAGGCGCGTGGCAGCGTCGTGGAGGCCCTGTTCAACCCGGACGCCCTGCCCGACCTGATGGCCGAGCTGGCGGTCAGCGACGAGGCCAACCGGCGCGGCATCACCGTGCAGGTGATCCAGCGGCCGGGCGGCGGCATCGTGCGCGGCGTCGCGGCCACGCCGGTCGACGTGCTGCCGCGCGGTGCCACGGTCCTCGATGCCGGACGACCAAACCTGACACCGGTCAGCCCGGCCGCGTTTGACCACAGCCTCAAGCTGCTGGCCGGTGAGCGGCCGACGGCCGATGGCCCCGGCAAGCTGCTGGAGACCGGCATCAAGGCGATCGACGTGATGTGCCCGCTGCGCGCCGGCGGCACGGTGGCGATCGCGGGCGAGCTGGGCGCGGGCCTCACGGTGGTGATGGAAGAGCTGGTGCGCCGGCTCAGCGGCGGCAACGAGCGCGTCACGATGTTCAATTTCGTGCCGCACTGGCCGGATGCCCCAGCCGGCTATTCGATCGCGGCGGCGTTGAAGCAGGAGGGCTACAGCGAGGGCACGGTGGGCGCGGTGCAGGCTTTTTTCCTCCGCACCGAGGACGGGCCGTGGACGCCGGAACGGCTGGCGGCACTGGCGTCGGTCGACACGGTGATCCACCTGTCGCGGGCCCAGGGCACGGCGCGCATCTATCCCACCGTCGATCCCCTGACGTCGCGTTCCTGCCTGCTGGAGACGGGCGCGGCCGGCCACGAGCACGCGGCGATCGCACGGCGGGTGCGCGAGGCGATCCGTGCGCTGCGGCAGGCAGGCGATGCGGTGCCGACGACCGAGACCGATGCCGTCATGCTGCAGCGCGCCCGCAAGGTGGCGCACTTCTTCGGCCAGCCGTTCTACGTGGCGGAGCCCTACCACAAGCGCTCCGGCACCACGGTCAGCCTGGCGGAGGCACTGCGCGTGTGCCGTGAGATCCTCGACGGCGATCACGACGACCTCTCTGTGGAGGCATTCTGGTTCGCCGGCGGCATCGCGGAGATCCGCGGCCGGCCCGATCGATTTACACCTGCCTGGTGACTGGAGACGTGGCGTTGGTGCAATACCTCAGGGTAGGCTGAGCCCATTCGCCATTTCTGCGGCGCAGGGAGGGCTGATGCGGATCCTGATCTTCGGCGGCGCCGGTTTCGTCGGCCTGGGGATCGCCGAGGCGCTGCTGGCGCGCGGCGACGACGTGACGCTGCTCGACCGGCGGCCACCGCCGGAAGCGGCCACGAGCGCTTTTGCCGAACTGCCGGGCCGGCTGTCGGTCGTTCGCGGCAACGTGCGCGACGAAAGCGATGTCCGCTACGCCGTCTCCGACGTGCCTGACGTGGTGATCTACGGCGCCGCCCTGACGGCGGACGCGGCCCGGGAGGCGGCGGAGCCGGACCGCATCCTCGACGTCAATGTCGGCGGCCTGGTGCGCGCACTGCAGGCGGTGTGGGCGGGCACCGTACGGCGCACGATCCTGCTGAGCTCCGCGTCGGCCTATGGCGATAGCGCCTTCCAGGCCGGCCCCATCGACGAGACGACGGCGCCGACGCCGCGCTCGCTCTACGCCGTCAGCAAGCTGGCCGGCGAGCAGTTTGCCCGGCGCCTGGCCGAGCTGGGTTCGCTTGACGTCCGGATCGTGCGGCTGTCGAGTGTGTTCGGCCCGTGGGAGCACGACACGGGCGTGCGCGACACGCTCAGCCCGCCGTACCAGGTGGCACTCGCCGCGCTGGAAGGCCGTCCTGCCCTGTTGTCGCGGCCCTGCGTGCGCGATTTCGTCTACGTCCGCGACGTGGCCGAGGGCATGCTGGCGCTGATCGATGCGCCGACGCCGCACTATGACCTGTACAACATCGGCCCGGGCACGAGCTGGAGCCTGCTCGACTGGGGTCGGCAGCTGCGCGACGTCGCCCGCCCCGGGTTCGAGTGTCGCCTGTGCGGCCCCGGTGAATCGCCCACCGTCAACCTGCACGGCGATCGCGACCGTTCGGCGCTGGCCATCGGTCGGCTGACGAACGACCTTATCTATAAACCGCGATACGGGCTGATCCCGTCGGCGCAGGATTACGGTGCGTGGCTCGCCAAGCACGGTGCGCGCCTGATGGTGTCGTCCTGACCGTCCCTCCGCCGTCCCGGGTCGCGCACGGGAAGCAGCCTCCACTCGCAGAAGATC
>Ga0187894_10007586_pt1 | contig 10176 bp, 9 predicted proteins | sample GBC1701081metaG_FD_136650 | JGI IMG/M metagenome (GOLD analysis project Ga0187894, IMG submission 136650) | White microbial mat communities from a lava cave in the Kipuka Kanohina Cave System on the Island of Hawaii, USA - GBC170108-1 metaG ... | reverse complement strand
GCCAAGGCGGTAGTACGGGTAGCGGCGGCACGGGGGGCATGACGGTGGGCGACGGCAGCGCGGGCTCGGGTGGCAGGGACGCGGCCGCGACGGAGACCCAGGGGACCGACGTCCCGCGAGCCGATGTCCCCGCGGGCAGCGATGCGCCCGCGGCCAACGAGGCGGCGGTCGGAATGGAGGTCGCGGGCACCGAGTCGGCGGGATGGGATTTCCCGGGCGGCGGCGACGACGCATTCGGGGGCGGCGGGTGTACCCCCGGAGGAATGTGCGCCACGTCCGGTGACACGTGCTTGACAGCCTGCATGTTCAACAATCAGCTCGAGTGCACCTGCGATATGATGCGCTGGAGCTGTATGGCGCCCAAGTCGTGCAGCTCATCCGACGCGGGCGGAGGGGGTGGCACCGACGCATCGGGTATGTGCGGCCCGAACGGTGGCGCTTGTACTTCGGCTGACCAGCCCTGTCCCCGGTGTGAGGCGATGATGGGTCAGTATTGCTACTGCGCCGGCACGACCTGGATGTGCTTTCCGACCGGGCAGTCTTGCTGAGCCGAGATGAACCTAAGGACCGGGGCATGTGTTAAAAAGCCGTGAAGGTTCAGCGATGATCCGGATCGAGGTGCCGGGCGCTCTGCGCTACCGAGACATCGCGCTGCGCGCGGTGTCGGCCGCATGTCGGATGGTGGCCCCCCCCAGCCGCCCTGCGGCCCTGGAGGACCTGAGCTCCAAGGTCATGTCCGCCTTCGGCGAGGCGTTCAACAACATCGCCATCCACGGCTACCGCAACCGCCAAGGCATCGTGCGCGTCGAGATCGAGCCGCACGTCGATCGCATCGTGCTGCGCCTCTGCGACTTTGGCGTGAGCTTTGATCCCAGGACGGTTCCGCCGCCGCCGCGCGGGGCGCTGCTGGAGCGGGGCGTAGGGACCTTCATCATCAATTCGTTTATGGACCGTGTTGCGTACCGCGCGGGGCGACTAAACGTACTTGAGATGACGAAGCACCTGGGTCCCGCGCGCACGCCGGTCAGCCCGCGCACGCGCAGGGTCAAGCGCAAGCGCAAGATGCGCGCCGGCAAAGCGGTGGCGACGTGATGGGGAGGAGCGAACATGAATTTCTCGACCGAGGACTTTGACCAGACCACCGTCCTGAGCATCGGCGGCGAGCTCGACGCCGTGAGCGTCGCCGAGCTGCGCTCCACCCTGGACGGTCTGGCCGCCGGGGAACGAGCGCACATCATCATCGATCTCACCAAGCTGCGCGTCATCGACAGCTCAGGTGTGGGCGCCATCGTTTCGCTGTACAAGCGGACCCGCGCGAAAGGCGGCAACCTATCCGTGCGCGGCCTGTGCGAGCAGCCGCTCGCCATCTTCCGCCTGCTGCGTCTGGACCGCGTGCTTGCCGCCTGACGGGCATGCTAGCGTTCCGTCAATGGACCGCGACGATCTGAAACTTTCGGGGTGGGCCGTCATCCTGGGCGCTTCGTCCGGCTTCGGCGAGGCGACCGCCCTGGAGCTGGCCAGCCGGGGCATGGACATCTTCGGCGTCCACCTGGACAGGCGCGCCACCATGCCCAACGTGGAGCGCATCCTGGGTCAGATCCGCGCGATGGGCCGCCGCGCCGAATTCTGGAACGTTAACGCCGCCGATGAGGACAAGCGCCAGGAGACCGTCGCCGCCATGGCCGCCCAAGCGCCGGCGGGGGGCGCGCGGGTGTTGCTTCACTCGCTGGCGTTCGGGACCCTGAGACGCTTCTTTCCCGACGATCCGGCGGAGGCGCTCGGCAAAGGCCAGATGGAGATGACCCTCGACGTGATGGGCAGCTCGCTCGTGTACTGGACGCAGGCGCTGGTGGGGGCCGGCCTGCTCGGCGAGGGCGGGCGCATCTACGCCATGACGTCCGCTGGCAGCTCGCACGTGTGGCCAGCCTATGGCGCCGTCTCGGCCGCCAAGTGCGCGCTGGAGTCGAACATCCGTCAGATTGCCTACGAGCTGGCGCCCCGCCGGATCACCGCCAACGCCATCCTGGCGGGTGTCACGGATACGCCGGCGCTGCGCAAGATTCCGGGGAACGAGGCCATGATCGACGCGGTCAAGAGCCGCAACCCATCGCGCCGCCTGACAACCCCCGGCGACGTGGCGCGCGTCATCGCGGCCCTCGCCCACCCCAACACCGCCTGGCTGACCGGCAACGTCATCCGCGTGGACGGCGGCGAAGAGCTCGCGGGCTAGCAGTAACCCTAAAAACTAGTTGATGCGCTCGCGGTGGTACATACGCAGCGCGATGGGGGCGAAGACGAGGGTGATGGCCACGGACGTGCCGACCACCCACAGGATGTCTTCGCCGGTGTTCTGGCCGTGCATCAGGGCGCGTGTGGCGTTGGCCAGGCGGGTCACCGGGTTGTGGCGAACGATCGCCTGCAGCCACGGCGGCATGGTCGCCAGCGACACGAAGATGTTGCTCGCGAAGGTCAGCGGCATCAGGAAGACGAAGCTCGCCGTCATCACCGACTCGGGCGTCTTGACCTTCATGCCGAAGATGATCCACAGCCACGAGATCGCGAACGCGAACAGCAGCACCAGCACGTAGGCGAGAAGGACGCCGCCGACGCCCCCCGCGGGGCGGAAGCCGAGGATCAATCCCAGCACGACGATGATGGTCCCGGCGACCGTGTAGCGGAACAGATCACCCACCAGCGCGCCGAAGAGGGGCGACGGCTGCCAGATGGGGAGTGACCGGAACCGATCGTACAGCCCCTTCTGGATGTCGGTGTTCAGGCCGACCCCCGTATAGATCGTGATGAAGACGATGGTCTGAACCAAGATTCCAGGCAGCAAATACTGGATGTACTCGCGGGGCGATCCCGCCAGCGCGCCGCCGAACATGTACGTAAAGAGCAGCGTGAACATGATCGGCGTCATGGTCACGTCGAACAGCTGGAAGGGAACGTGCTTGATCTTCAGCATCGCGCGCCAGGCCAGGGTTGCCGTTGCCGACAGCGGCGAGACCGAGGCCGTGCGGGTGGCCAAAGAAAGCCGGGAACCGGCGGGCGGTGACTGAACCTGGTTCATGATGCGGCGGCCTCTTTCTGCGCGGTGTTCTTGGGCAGCGGCTCGGCGCCCCGTCCGGTCAGCGCGAAGAAGACGTCGTCGAGGCTGGGCGATCCCATGGAGAAGTCGCGGAAGCGAACCTGGGCGCGGGTCAAGGCGGAGAGCACGTCCACCGCCTTCGAGGCATCCGGAACCTTCACCGCGAGGGCCGTGAGGTCGGTTTGCGGAAGCACGGAGTCGGGAAGAATGCGGTGGATCGCCTGGTTAGCGGCGGCCCGCTGATCGGGATCCAGCAGGTGGCAGTGCAACGTGTTCCCGCCGACCGACGACTTGAGCTCGCGGCTGGTCCCCTCGGCGATGACCTTGCCCTGGTCGATCACCGCGAGCCGCTCGGCGAGCCGGTCCACCTCTTCGAGGTATTGCGTGGTGAGCAGGACGGTCGTCCCTTCGACCGCGATCAGCCTCACCAGGTCCCACACCTGATTGCGGCTGCGCGGGTCGAGCCCGGTGGTCGGTTCGTCGAGAAAGAGAATCTCGGGACGCGTCACGAGGCTCGCGGCAATGTCGATGCGCCTCCGCATTCCGCCGGAGAACGTGCGGACCTGGCGAGACGCTGCTTCCTGGAGATCGAAGGCCTTCAGGAGCTCGGTGCCGCGCGCCCTCGCTTCGGACCAGGTCATGCCGAGCAGCCGGCCCACCAGGATGAGGTTCTCTTGTCCGGTCAGATCCTCGTCCACCGACGCGTATTGCCCGGTCAGGCTGACCTTCTGGCGGACCAGCCGCGCGTCGCGAACCACGTCGTGTCCGAGAACCGACGCGGATCCGCTGGTGGGCGCGAGCAACGTCGTCAGGATTCGCACCGTCGTCGTCTTGCCGGCGCCGTTCGGCCCGAGCATTCCGTAGACGGAGCCGCTCCGGATCTGGAGATCCACGCCGTTGAGCGCGCGCGTCTTCCCAAAGTCTTTGACCAGGCCGTTCGCTTCGATGGCGTTCATGGCGGGCGAAACTGTACGCGCCGGCGCCGTGGAACGCATCCGATACACGCATTGAATGTCGGATTTCGGATCGCGTCCGGCCTCTCGGATGAGGAGGCGGGCGTTGTCGGGCGGCTACGTGGCTCTGTGACCAGGTTGTTACCGGTCCGCCCTTCGGCGCAAGCGCAGCGCTAGTACGAACAGGGAAACGGCGAGTACGTATGACGGCGATGGCGGGCCGTCTGGCCCCACGGCGCACGCGCTGGAGTAGAAACAGTATTCACCGGCGCTCGGACCACAGACCTTGCCCCCGCGGGGATCGGCCGCAACGCACCTCCCGCTGGCGCACTCACCGGCGCCCTGGCAGGGGGCGCCTTCGGGCTGCGGCTGATAGCAGGTCTTGGCGTCGCCGTGACACGCCAGCCCCTTGCGGCAGCGCGCCGGCTCGGCGCAGCTCTCGCCGATGCCCGCGTGGACCTGGCAGCGCCCCTCGAACGCCATCGGCTCCTTTTGGCAGAAGCCGTCGATGCACTCGCCATCGGTCGCGCAGGCCCCGCCGGCGGCGACCTTCGGGTCGATCCACGGCTCACAGTCCACGCCGGAGAGATGGTTCGTGCGGTTGAGCTCCTGACAGCTCGCCGACCGGATGTGCGCGAGACAGGCCGCCAGCTTCTCGCCCTGGTACACGAGCCGCCCCTTCTTCTCGGAGCTTGCGATCGAGCCGGCCATGTTGCGGAAGCTGGCCGTCGTTTCAGCCTCACAGCTCGCCTCGTCCGTTCCCGCCTGCTTGTTGTCCATGAGCTGAATGGGAGTGCAGCACTGATAGGCACGAGGGCAGACCGACTTCGCGATTTCCTCAGGCATCTCATGGAGCAGGATCCCCGCGGCCTGCCTTCCGCCGCCCACGTCGTCGTTGATGACACAGCCGGCTACAGCGGCCGCGATCACGGCGGTGAATCTCCATCCGATACCGTGGCTGTCGCCCATGGGTGTCCCGACTGCAATTACGCGGCCTCTGCGCGGAGGCAACGGAATCGAGCACTTAGAGGGTGATGTGTCGAATCTTGTGCGGCGGGCGTCGGAACTCCGACGGCCCCGGCTCCTGCGGGCGGCGGCCGGGTCCAGCGATCGGCGACTATAATCGAACGATGACGTTGCAGATCTACTGGGCGAGCGGCAGCGCCTTCTCCTGGCGCGTCCTGCTGGCGCTCGAGCTCAAGGGCGTTCCTTACGAGTCGAAGCTCATTCAGCTTTCGCAGCGCGAGCAGCGGAGCCCCGCGTACCTGGCGATGAACCCGCGCGGCCGCGTTCCCGTGCTGCGCGATGGAGACCACGTGGTCTATGAGTCCGTCGCGTGCCTCGCCTACCTAGAACGCAGGCACCCCGCTCCGCCTCTGTTCGGGGGCGACGCCCAGGAGACGGGCCGCATCTGGCGGCTGGTCTGCGAGTCGCTCGCCTACCTGGACGATCCGGTCGAGGAGGTGATCCTGCCGCTCTACTTCGGCCGGCACGAGGAGAAGAGGGACCAGATAGCCCGGGCAGCGCCGCGGGTGCACGACGAGCTGCAGCGGCTGGAGGCGGCGCTCGCCCAGCACCCATGGCTCGCGGGGACGCCAGGGCCGTCGGCGGCCGAGTGTGTGATTTACCCCTTCGTGCGGTCGTTGGAGCGCGCGGAAGGTAAACCCGCCGCCGCCGGTTTCGACCTGCCGTTCTCCCCGCTGCGCCAAAAGCTGCCCGCCGTCGCCGCCTGGATGGCGCGGGTCGAGGCTCTGCCCGGCTACGAGCGCACCTTCCCACCCCACTGGCGAGGGTGAGCGCAAGGAGCCGTCCCCCGCACGGGGCGCCGCCGACGGGCCTCAGTACCGGTAGTTGATCGCGAGCTGTGCGCGGAACGGGGCCTGTCGCGCGGCCACCTGGCCGAAGGTGCCGCTGGCGAGGTCGGCGGAGACGATGTCGGTCGGCAGCCGAGAGTTGAAGACGTTGAAGATGTCGGCGATGAGGATCAGGCGCGACCGGAACATTTGAGGCAGGATGTTGTACGAGACACGCATGTCCAGAACGGACCGATCCGGCAGGCGGAACTCGGAGACTTGCGTGATGTCGTTTCCTGCGCCGGGCTCGGTGCCAAGCGGCGACCGGTAGTTGATATAGCTCGCGGTCGTCGCGTTGAAGAACGTCTTGGTCAGCGGCGCGCCGCTCAGGTAGCTGTAGAAGGCGCCCACCGTCAAGCCGCGGAAAGAGTACGACGCGCGCGCCTTGATCTGGTGGCGGAGGTCCTCAGGCAGAAAGCCGTCATAGAACTTCGCCTGCCGCGGGTTGTCGAACTGGCTTCTCGGGTTGTTTTGCCCGAGGACGCTGGTCCCAGGCCCGTAGGTCCACGACAGGGTGTACGCCCCGGCGAAGTCCCAGTTCTGCGTCGGCCGGCCCTCCACGTATACGTCCACACCCTGGTAGGTTCGATAGTTCGCGGCGAGCGTCGCGTACTCGATGACCGCCTGCAGGGGCTTGTTGGGATCGACGAAGCCGACGACGCGCGTCCCCGTGGGATCCCAGATGCGGTTGACCTCCACGCCGTCCCACATGTTGGATACCCGCTTCCACGTATAATCGACCCCCGCGGCGCTGCCTTGTAGGATCTCGCGCCGCAGGCTGGCGGTGATCTCGTCGGTGCGGGGAGGCTTGAGGTTCTTGGCGACCCGAGAGTTGCCCGGTCCGCCAACTTGGGCGATGGGGATGGTGTAGTCGTTGGTCATCGGGTCCCACTCGAACGTTCTCTCAACGGCTTGCTCGCTGTTGTCGACGTTCGAGGCCGGGAGAAGCGTGAGCACTTCGTTGGCCCGCCCATAGAAACCCGAGAGGATCGTCTTCGAGTCGCCTGTCAAATCAACGATGGCGCCAAAGCGAGGCCCGATCCCGAAGAGCGAGCTCACCTCGTTCCCCTTACGATCCAGCGTGCGCCCGTAGTCGAAGCGAACTCCGGGCAAGAGCGTCAGCCACTTGAGCGACGTCCACCATCGGTCTTGCAAGTAGAGGCCGGCGCCATAGCCAGTCTGGTGAGCTTTGTAGTTCTCGCGGTCGGTGCGCCGGAAGCAGCCGGGCGCGCCGGGGGCGGTGGGATCGCACAGCCCCGCCTCGAGGGGCGCGCCCGCGACGGCGCCCCGGGGACCGTCCGTGAAGACGCTGCCGCCAGGAGTCTCTAACGTACGCGTCCGATAGTTGACGCGCGCCTGAATCCCGATCTTGGCGTCATGCGAACCGGCGGCCGAGCCGCGAATCGAGACCGACGGATCGAACTGCCCGGTCCACCGGCGGTCCAACTGGTAGACACCGCCCTGGTACCAGGCGGTGCCGTCGAAATTGTTGACGCGCCGGGCGCGGTTCGGGTCGTACGTGCAATTGGCCGCCGAGAACTTGTCGCATCCCGTGAAATCAACCGTCGCCAGCCGCCCCTGCGGTCCGGTCTCGATGGTGAACACCTGGAAGCCGGCCTGGACGTTGGTGTTGACATTGTTGTTGATGAAGTAGTCCCAGGACGCGATGCTGAACATCCCACCCTGGTTCTGGCGGCCCTCGGCGACACCCAGGTAGAAGTTCTTGTTGCCGGCGGCGGTGTTGTTGATGAACGCGGGATCGGCGTTGGCTGACAAGCTGAAGTGATGGGCGGCGGAGGGCGCCCAGTTCAACTTGAGGCGACCGAAATGACCGTAAAAGGTTCGCGCGGGATGCTGGATGTCGAAGGGGGGAACTCCCAGCGGGGGCCCCTTGGCGGCAAAGATCTCGGTGAACCGGAATTCGTACGTTGCGTTGAACCACAGGCGTTGACTGATGAGCGGCCCGCCGATGTTGACGTTGGCTTGCCCGCTTTGGTCGCTGCCCGCTGCCGTGTCGTTGAACGGGCGAACGCCGTCGTAGAGGAAGGCCCCGTAGGTTCCCGACGTGGCAAGGCTGCTGTGCCCAACGAAGACCGATGCGTTCGCCTGCCAGTCGTCGGATCCGCCGTTGGTGATCACATTGATCACTCCGCCCATGGCGTTGTACTGGGCTTCCATCCCGCCGGTGATGACCTCGACGGAGCCGATGGAATCGAAGGTGAGGTTGGTCGAGAACGTACCGGTCACGGGGTCGGTGATGTCCAGGCCGTCGATCAGGTACCGGTTCTGTACCAACACACCGCCTTTGATGTTGGGGTTGCCGCCTCCGCTGACGCCGGGGACCTGCTGGGCGATATTCTGGTAGGTCCGGCCCGTGGCCACCCGCGCCATGGCGTCGGCGCCGAGCACGGTGCCGGTTTGGTTGGAGTCCGGCCGTGTGAGCCGCTGTCGGGCGACCACGCGCACGGTCTCTTCCTCCATCTCCGCGGAGTACACGATGTCGAGCGGGGCGGTCTCGCCCTGGCGGACGATGATTCGGCGGATGGCCGGCTTGCCGCCCGGATACTCGACTTCCACGACGTACTCTCCCGGGGGCAGATTGGGGACCTCATAGCGGCCGTCGTCGGAGGAGAATACCGTGCGCGGGCCGCCGATCAGCGCGGGGCTTCGGACCGTGACGGTCACACCCGGCATGGGCGCCTTGGTCGCCCCGTCCGTGATCGTGCCCTTGATGCGGCCAGTTTGCTCGCCGATGGCGTGGGCCAGCCCGACCGCCGCGAGCGATGTGACGATGAACAGCCCGATCTGCAGGCCCGTGCGCGCGCACTTTGACATTCTCAGAGTCTCCGTGGTCATGGCTTACTGAACCTGCAGGCAGTAGATGTAGCGGGGAGTGGCCGGCATGAGAGTCATGCCGAACTTGGCCTCGATGGTCGCGGCGTCCTTCTCGAGCGCGGCCGGTGTGACCGGCATCATGCCGGCGTCATAGGTCTGGACGTCGCACAGCGGCGAGTACCCACTGTCGCCGCGCTTGGCCGTAAGGACGTCGTAGCCGGCGCCAATCCTTCCCGGGGCCGCCGTCATCGCGCCCATCACCATCGAGCGCGGGTAATAGAGCCTCTGCGGGACCATCCGGACGATCGGCTTGGAAATCATCGACGTGGGGGGCTCCATGACCGTGGTCTCCATGGTCGGGATGTAGCCGCCGTCGATGTACGCCAGCAGGTAGCGGTTGAACCAACCCAGCTTCTGCGTGCCGACGCCCCCGCTGGTCGCCGCGCTCTGGCCCTCCCGGTAGACCGCGGCCGCCGGATCGATGATCAGCCAGGCGAGAAACCGGTCCGACGCCGGTATGTCCGCGGGCGTCTTCCTGTTGAGCACCGAGAGGAGCGCCGCCTCGCTCTTCGGCTGTTGACAGGGTACGCCGGCGCCCGAGACCGCAGCCTGTCTGACCACCGGGATGTAGGTCGTGGCCGAGGCGACGCCTGGGTTATAGGTCGCGGTCGGCAGCGCCGTGAAGATGTTCCCTTGTTCGTCGAGGCGAACCTCGTCCAGGCGCGGATCGGGTCGGTAGCCCTGAGGGGGAGCGCACGACGACGTCGCCGGGAACGGGTTTGCGTCCTGTGGATCGAAGACGTACGCCTTGGGTGCCGGCGAGAACCGGTACGGCATGCCGTTGTCCAGCAACCGTAGGGGATCCGCGCCCATCGCCGGGGCCGGGGGGATGTAAGCGTAGTACCCGGCCCTCTGTCCGCCGATGAAGGCGAGGACCTCTGTGAAGTTGCCGCGGCCAGGTCGCAGGCGATCACCGCCCATGCCCAGGTTGGCCGCGGGAAAATTCACCGGATCCACCGCCCCGGCGCTCGACGTCTCATCCCCGTAGCGTTCGTACGGATCACATCCCAGCCCCGCGCTCGCGAGAGCCGTCGTCAGCAAGAGCGCTGCGCGCTTCGATTCCATCGTGCCTCCAGTCATAGGGTTCAGTTCTGAACGCTCGCCGGCATAGCAAACAGGGGGCCACGATAAAGTTCCCAGAAAAGCTCGTTCCATATGTCGCCCTGAGTGGGACAATATGCCCCGTCATGTCCAGCAACGAGACAGAGGGTCACGCTCGAGGGACAGTCCCGCGAAATTACTATCGAAATTAGTTAGTTAACGAACTTACGGACATTCTAGCTTCGGTTGGCTCGGTTCAACCGAAGCCCCGGAAGCGCCGTCTATTATGGAAGAGTAAGGAGACCGCCATGAACCGAACCGCCCAGAACGCAAAATTCATATCCCT
>Ga0187894_10007585_pt1 | contig 10176 bp, 15 predicted proteins | sample GBC1701081metaG_FD_136650 | JGI IMG/M metagenome (GOLD analysis project Ga0187894, IMG submission 136650) | White microbial mat communities from a lava cave in the Kipuka Kanohina Cave System on the Island of Hawaii, USA - GBC170108-1 metaG ... | reverse complement strand
TGTGGCATCGAAATAAGAGCCGATGGCAGAAGCCAGCAGCCCGATGATGAGTAACAGCATAATTGACCTTCCACTTGCCGCAAATTGCGGCAACCTCTAAAAATCATTGGTAAAGCGGTTTGTGCCGCGAGTGCGAACCGGCGAATCAAAACCGCGTCCGAGCCGTTCTATCCCGGTGTCGTCATCGGTTGTGACTCGGATTTCTGTAGATTGAAATTTGTCTACTGCGTCTGAAAAATTCTTTTGTACCAGTAAAAATTCCGGCGTAGCTGCAACAAATTTATCTACCGCGTTAGCTAGTTTCTCTAACGTCTGTTGCTGCTTTTGCTGGAACTGCGACGCATCAAGTTTTTGTTGTGTTTCAAGTTGAATTTTTGCATCCTGAGCAGCAAAGCGTTTTTCTCTAAGATTAGGATTCAAGAGTTCCGGTGGTAGATTTGTCGCTTGTAATATCGTGTCAATTCGCGCCGATTCAGCCGCCCTTCTTGCTAACGGCTCTTGAATATCCGCATTATTTACCGAACTGTCAGCTTTATTTACAAGCTCTTCTGCTCTCTCAATTTGTCTTCTCTTGAAGGAATTGGCGTTTTCCAATTGCTGCTCACGCTCATTTTGTAAAACTTGCAGGGCATTTTGCCTCCGGAATCCAAGTCTAGAGCTTTCTAATTGAGACTGGCTTAAACCTTCCGTCGCATTGGCAATAATTTGCGATAACGCCGCGCCCGTAAATTGTTCTGCCGCCCGTTGAATCTGTCTTTTTGTGGTTTCTACCTGCCCTCTGTCACCGAAGCGCAAGTTATCTATTTCGGATTGACCTTTTGAGAGTTCAAGAAAATCACTCACCCTCTGCTTATCTTGCAGCTTTGAAAACGGCTGTGCGAATTCAAGCGTGTCTCTATCTTTTTGAATGTTTGAGACTCTTAAAATACTATTCAGGTCTTCTTTCAAGACATCAACATTGAAAGAGTCTTTCAGTTGCCGTTTGAATTCGTTGGCGGTTTCGCCCCCAATCCTTGCAAAATTCTTTTGAAACTGCCGCGCCCTGTCCTCAGCCGCTTGAAAAAGACTAATGTACGGATTTGTTGCTTGAATGCCGCGAAAGGCATCACGCAAACCTTCCCTTAATTGTTGCGTAGCTTCCTTTAACTTCTCTTGTTTTCGGCGGAATTCTTCACTACCGGCTGCCGCATCAGTAGCGAATTGAGCATCACGCTTAAGCTCTGTGCCGAAGTCATTTAATTTTTTATTGTACTCGGTAAGAGTTTGGTCGCTTGATAAAAACTCTTCCCGAAGTTTTGCCAATCTGGTTTGAATTTGATTTACCGAAACCGTCTCGCCAGCGTTTTCAAGAAAACGCTTTTCCGCTTCATCAAATATATTTTCTTCGCCGCCTGAAAAAGCAGCTTTCTGCAAGATCTTGAATCGCAAACCAACTTGGTTTATGCGACTCTCTAAAATAGAAAAGTTCGCACCCTGCCCTAACTGCTCACTGATGAGCTGTTCGGCATCCCCCGCCGCGCCAGCCCGCGCCAATTGCCCTGCTTCGCGTCGCAACTTTTCAAGCTCTTGCAAGTCGGTGGCAATTTGCGAGGTTCCGCCGCGCAGCCCCGTTTGTTTTACAACGGAAGCTGATTGAATGGCTTTTAGAGTGGCTTCGGCTTTCTCGCGGATAATTCCTGAAACCTTTTCCGTAAGGGCAATCGCCGCGCCGCCAGCTAAGGCAAGAGCAATACCAGCGCCGGGAGCAATACCAGTGATCTTAAATAATTGGTTTACCGCTTCCGGGTATGGCACACCACTTAACGAAATCAGGCTTTGACGCAGTTCTGCACTGCCCTCGGTTAATCTTTTTGTTGCACCGCCGGCTTTATTTAGTTCGCTAGCGTAGGGCCCGAATCTTTGCGTAACTCGCTCAAGATTCTTTGCACTTGCCGCATCGTCGGCAAAATCTTTGCTTCGCTGAAATTGAAGCGAACCAAGCTCACTGCGCTTCAGGCGGCCCTCAAAATCAAGCGGCACGGCTACAGATGAAGTAATCGCCTCACTACGGCGCAAGCCCGATGGCGTAGCTTGCCTTGCTTTATTTGTTGCTTCGACTTCCTGCCGTAAAATTCTTTGCTGTTTCGCTTCAAGCTGAATGGCGTTGGTTGCCGCTTCTATGGCTGGAATGCCCTGAGAGCGTAAACTTTCGAGTTGCGACTGACTAATTTCTTTCCCATAGAGTCGCGCTGTAGCTGCCAACGATTTCAGCTTTTCGTCAGTCAAATCAATCGCCTTTATCGCCGCTCCTGATGAACGGACAATTTCAATAACCGGCGCATCAATTTGACCACTGACAACACGAGCCGTATCACCGATTTTATTCAGGGCGTTGTCAACCTCCATAAGAGACTGCCGCCCTGCTCGACTGTCATCAATCGCAAGCTCTACTTCAACTCGATTACCCACACTTCACCTCAGCAAAAACTATTGCGGTTTTCGGGACTTCACCTTAAAAGAAGGTAGATTGATTCAGGAGTTCATCATGGAGAATGAAACAATTACTTGTCCTTCGTGCAGCATAGAGTATAAGACTTCTTTAGGCTATGTACGCTGCCCTCAGTGTAATAAGCCTTTCTCATCAAAGATCACCGATAACCGAGCTAATTCAGATGCCTGGACAATTAAAGGCATATTCAAACGTTATGAAGGTCAGATTATCGGCATCAATTACAAACACCCAACCGAATACAACGCGGCTCAGTTAGTAAGAGCCAATGAGGATTATTTTTCAATTAGAGCCGGAAACCTCTTCATGCATTTTCCTTATGAATACGTGATGAGCATTGCCGAGTCAAAAGTATGGATAAAACCAAACGCTGTGACCACAGAAGAGTTTAATCTAGTGGTCACAGTGGAGCGCATGGTTGTTTACAAAGGCGGAATCGGTTTTTCAATTCCTCTTTGATTCGATCCATGCGTTATAAGCATCAACCCAACGTGCGTGAGACTGTTCGCTTAAAATTATCTCCCCTAAGCGAACCAATGTTGTTGTCCATTCACGCGGAATACGGTTCCGGCTACCGGCAAGCCTTTGTTCGAGATAATCATGCAAATCAATTATTTCAGTCAGTGACCACCCGACCGTCAAGGTTTTGAAACGCCTGATACTTTCCCTCTCCATCTCCTGCTTGTACGCCTGAATGGTTTGGGAGCGCGGGCAGGTCGGACAGCCCTTCGGCAAATCTTTTTCCGGCAACTCGCAAAGCGGACAGTGGTATTTCGGGCTTAGTTTCCACAGAGCTTTACCGAGATAAATACTCTTCCAGGCGACAACCCTAAATACTCCGAAAAAACTCCGCAGGAAGCGCAAACCTCCAATATCGTTCCATTGAATGAAAGACAAAATCTTTCATATCTTCGCCCGCAAAATACTCTTTAACGCGAATCTCAAGGCTTCTTTCGTCACGCGGAAAATCGTCAAAGCCGATTGGTTCGGTTTTGAGCAACCTGGAAAAAGTGTCAAGCGTTGTGGTGTTCTCTAATTCCGCCTTATCGCTTTCCGCCTGTTTTTGTCTCCGAAACGTGAATTCAAATTTTATCGGCGTTCCATTCTCTGCTTTGTACAAATTCGGATAAGTGAGAGTAACGCTTATATCAGAAACTAAATCTTGTTTTTTGAAACCCATATATTCTCCAATAAATAAAAGAGCTTGCAATATGTATAATAATGTGTATAATCTCATTATGAGATTTGCTTCGGACATCAATAAAGCGGCGCTAAACGAAATCAAACACGGTGTCAGTTTCAGCGAAGCGGAAGAGGTATTCAGCGATCCGTATGCGGTTGAATTTTTCGATGAAGCCCATTCTGATTTTGAAGACCGCTACAAATTAGTCGGAATGTCCGGTTTGCGAATTCTGTTAGTAGTTTACACAGAGCAAAGCGATGATGTTATCCGCATCATTACAGCAAGAAAGGCGAATAGCGATGAAAAAAGAGATTATCAAAAGCAAAAAATCTAAGGCGCAATTACCGCCGCCTATGGATGTTGAGTTTACCTATACACCAGCGGGCTACGAGGAACAGCTGGCAATGGGAGTATCGCCGGAAGAAGCGATTAAACCCGGAACGCACAAAGGACGGCGCGGCGGTTTTCTGGAGCGTCACCCTGAGTTCAAAAAAGAGGTGGAAGCCAAATTGTTGAAAAAGAAAGTCCGCGTCAACATTATGCTTGATTCTGACATTATTGAGTTTTTCAAAGCGCAATCAGCATCACCGAACGCCGCAAAATACCAAACTCAAATCAATAACGTGCTGAGAAGGTTCATTGATGGCGACCTTAGAGATAGCGCCGGTTTGGTAAAAGACCGGACTTTTATTAAGCAATTAGCAATCGAGGTGAAATCCCTGTCCTGATGCCGGTTTTCGGCTCAAGCGGCGTGGCTTCCGAGGTCATTAACGGCAAACGCGCCATCAGCAAAGCGCCGGCAAAAAAACTGGCGGAGTTCTTCACCTGACGAACTCACTATAACGGCGTTGCCTTCATCTTACGGCACATTGTGAGTGGCTTTGACCGGCGTATTGGCGTTGCCACTGAGGCGCACCGGCTCCAGTTCATATTGAATGGCATTGCGTCTGGCTTCACCATCGAAGGTCGTGCCGCGCTGTCTGAAAATGGCGCTGGCGCTGGTGAAGGTCACGCCTGCGGTTGCCGAGCCGATCCTCAAAGACGCCGCGTATTTGGTCTTCGGATTGGTGCGGCTGGCAGCTTCGAGCGTATCGTTCGGCTCGCCGAAGATGGTGCATTTGAGCAGATACTCTCGCTGGTCGGCTCGCTCAATGCGCGTCACATCAATCGAAGCGAGCGTGAACGGGTCTTCATCAATGAGTGGCTTGTTGTCATAGCCAAACTCAAACTCGCGGCAGTCTGCCAGATGCGACACCGAGTTTATGGTAAACGCCCCGTCTTTCAAATAGACCGGCGTAATCGTTGAACAATCCGGGAAGGTGAAACTGCCGGCGACCGGAGCGCCGTGTCCGACGAAGGCCACCGAGGCTTTGACGCGCTCGTTGACTCTGCCGGTGATGCGGATGCTGGCAAGCGCCATATCTTTGAGCTTCAACGGATTCTGCGCCCCGCCGACAAAGCCGTAAATAAAGCTCGTCACCGGCAGGGTAAATTCCGACGGCGAGAGCATCAGGGAATCGTCGCCTGAAACCGTGCCGAATGCCCAGCCAACCAGTCCGTTCAACACGGCGGCTTCAACTTCGATGCCAAACGACAATCGGCAATAGCGCGACAGTATCACTTCGTCAATGCTGTACTGCCCGGTGCAATCGATGATGCGGTCATCTTTGGTGACGAACTCTAATTTCGGCTCTTCATCGCTCAGATTGAAAACGGCATCCAAAGCGCCGTTACCGAGCGCCGTGCCGAAAGCGGATTGCAGGGCGAAAGTGGAACTGTAAGCGATGCGGGCTTGCGACCTTCTCGGTGATGACATGGGGTTTATCCTCTAAAATTGAAGTTGCTTGGTTGCAACGGAAAAACAGACAGGATGAACAGGATGAAACAGGATTGCTTTTTTCTTTCATGTAAATCCTGTGAATCCTGTCAAAATTCTCTTTGAAATGTGGCTTCGCCTTTCGGTTGTAGGGCTTTGTAGCCGGGAACGCCGCTCACGAGGCGCGGCGCGTGGTCGCTGTAGAAGCCTTTGAGTTGTTCTTCCGCCGCCGGCACAGCAATTTCCGTCATGCTGATTCGCACTCTTGTCGGCGGGTTGCCGAATTTCAAAGAACCGTCCTCGTTTTTCTCCGCTGACCAAATGACATTCGGTTCATTTATGGGGCGCTGAATACTGGCTTCTGACTTCTGACTTTGATTAGCAGACATTGATTATCACCTCGACTTCTAAAGTAAAAATTCCGTGATGCAGCAATTTGGAACCCGCGCCTTCACCGTAGCGACTAACGCTGAATTCTCCTTCGCCGTCGGATTGCAACAGCGAGTGCTGAAGGCGATTGTCCAGCCCCAAATTCCAATTGCTTTCAAGAATGATTGCGGTATTCACCGCTTCAACCATCTCCCAAAACTTCGTGTGCGACGTGTTGCCGTCGCTGCGGCTGTCTTCATACGGGTAGAGCGACAGCAGCTTAAATTTCAGGGTGCGAATGACCTCTCCAGGGGCATCGCCGCGAAGCTGCGAAAAGCCGCTGTAGGCAATCAACCAGCCTTTGGCAACGCCGCTATTGAGATTGGCAAAGAGATTCAGTAATTCCTTGTCACTTTCGACGAAGCGTTCTCTTGTGAGAACCAGCCCGACATCGGCAACACCTGAAACAATAGCTTCAATGGCGGCAAGAATTTCAGATTGCGTGATATTGGGCATTGGAATTGCGACCGTTACAGCGCTATTGGTTAATTGTTGAGAATCTGCGCGACGCGCACTTTGATACCGCTAATCGCGGCGCTGATTTTCGCCGCCTGTTTGCTCCGCAAATCACGGAAAAAGAATTTGCCCTTTAGTCCACGTTTGCCAATAGCGCGGGAAATCAAAAAGGCAATGCTCTTTTGAATCACCAGCAGCGAATCTCTTGCCGCGCGGCGTTTTCCGGCTTTGCGGTCAACACTGCGTTTGGTTCCGGCGCTGATAGCGCGGCGCGTCTTTAGACTGAACGCCGAAGCTCCCAAGCCTTTGCGTCGCACCCAACCGAGAATCGTGTCAGAGGGCGGCGGCTTACCCGGTTCTCTGCCCTTCTCGACATATTCGGCGTGGTCAGCATTGTTGAAAATCAGCATTCGCGTCGCCAGCCCGCGACCGCTGATGCGCTTTCTCACGCCGCCCTTGAATTTGCCTCTGTCAACCGGCGCGGCGGTTTTGAGGTCTTGTAGCAGTTGGTCGCCAAGCGGTTCAAATCCGGCACGGATAGCATCGCCGACGAGTTTTTCCGCTTCCGTAAAGCGCAGCTTATCCTTTCGGCGGTAATGAATCATTACGGCTCTTCAAAAGTCTCGCCGGTTGGTGTGCAGGAAAATTTCCAGATGCGAAACGCCTCTTCAACGGGTTCTATGCGCGAAACGATTTTGCAGAGGCGCGGCAGACTTTCATGTGCAAGTTGCAAACCGATTGCTGCCGTTTCTCTCAGGACATCTGCGGTTAGCATCGCGGTTTCGGCAATCTCGCAGATTAGCTGTCCGGCGCTGGGGGCGTCGCCTTCCGATTCTGTTGATACCATCCAGCCTTTTGGCACACTTTGGGTTTTTGTGTAGCCATTATCAGAGTCATGGTCTAAGAGAATCAGACTGGCCTTGCGACCAAGCAGCAAGCGCCGTTCAGTATCAAGCGTTCTGGCGATGGTGCGCGTCAGTTTCATAAAAATTGGCAAGACTTATCTTCAGTTGCCGCAATTTGCGGCAACTACCCTCTGAGGAGCGCCACACCATCGCCGCCAATTGCGAAATCCCTTAGAAAGCGAGCCACCTGCGCCGAGAGTTTTCCGGCAGACTGGTTGCGATTCGACACTGAGAAATCGCCTTTGCTGAGGGTCGAAAACGGCTCAAGCCCGGTGTCATCGAAAAGCTCAGGGTTTCTCGCCAGCTGAAGCGCCAGTTCCGCGGTCGCCAGTTTCAACGGCAACGGCAACGCTTGTGAGTCGTAGAAAACGCCATCCTCATCCTCAATCGAATAGCGCGGGAATTTGAGCGCCTGCGTCGAGACAGTCTTATAGCCCTGGTACTCTTCCTGATCGAGGCGGCGCGTTGCCGTGATGAGCGCCGCTTCCTTATCGGCAGTAGATAAATCACTCCAATCTGCGCCGACGCCAAGGCGTTCACTGAAGATAGTGGTTGCCTCAAGCAAGGTCAGATAGGAATTTGAAGATGTGCCGGATACAGTTGCATCAAGCATAATAACACCTTACTTCTTTTTGTTTGGGTCAGATGGTGGAGTTGCCGTTGCGCCTTTAGTTTCCGGGTTGCCCTTGCCGTCGTCGCCTTTATCGGCTTTGCCTTCGGGCGCAGCAGCAGGCTGTTCCTGATAAAGCGTATCGGTTTCGGCGTTGAAATCTTCTTTGTTGATGACAATATAGCCGCCATTGCCATCGGCGATTTTCATTGTTTCTAGCGTTGACATTTTGACCTCTTAGTTGAAGTGAAGTAAGAATTAAGAATTGCCGGATTAAGAGAACCGGGTGAAATCGCCGTTCTCTTAATTCGTAATTCTTAATTGATTATTAGCCTGCGAGCCGCACCGCGAGTTCCGGGCGCACCAGTTTGACGCCGTAAAGAATCGAGAATTCCCACACCGTTTGATGATGCTGCCGGGAGATTTCCAAAGCCAGTGAAATACCGGTCATCGGATCAGTCATCTGCTCAAGCATATTACCGCCTTTGAACTCAACATCGGCAACCGGGCGATTGGCGAACGCGAAAGCGTCGCGGTGGAAGCCGAGATTGACAACGTGCGAGGCTTTGCGGGTGACCGCCGCGTTATTTGCCCAGGCGACCTTTGCGGCAGGCAAAAATGCCAGCGTCCCGGCACTCACATCAGCGACCGCCGCCGTAACCACATAGGTCTGCGAGTCACCAGCGACCGTAAAAATATCGCCAACTACAAAGGTTCCCGTGCCCGTGTCAATCGCCACCGAGGTATCGCCAACCGCTACACCCGATGAATTGATGAGCGTGCCGGAGGCGGTTCCGGCGGTGTGCGTCGGCACGACATTATCGGCATACCAGTCGACACCGAATTTGCGCCCGATTTTGCCTTCAATCTTCACCGCCATATCGCCGGTCTGCTCAAAATTTGAGAAGGCGGCAAGCGCCAGCGCATTCGCTTCGGCGTCAAACGACAGCACACCGCGTCGGTTGTCAGCCGGGCAGAGTTGCTGATTCAAGGCTTTTCGCAGATTGATAGCGTCGGTTACAGCCGACCCAAAAGGCGTCGTCCCGGCGGTTCCGACATAACCGTAAACCCCGGTGTACTCGGCAAAGATCTCGGCGTTGACTTTATTTGCCAGGGCGCGAACCGCCTCACTCACCTGCATCGGATAGAAGGATTGGTTGCGGTCAATTTCTTTCATATCCTTATCGGTAAGAAAGAAATTGGTCTTTTTCCACTTGTTCAGCGGAATCTGCGCAACGGTTGGCGTGGTGTTTGCCGGGGCCGGCGGTGTGTTCGACGGGGATACGTCAGTGACGGTCTGCGCCGTTGGTAAGGGAACATCAATTGTGCTTCCGAATTTTGCCGCATCGCGGCTGTAATCGGCATTAACCAGGCGGGGCATGACGCAGAGTTCTCTGAGCGCCAGCAGCCCCATTGCAAGAATTTTCGGCACGATTGCCGTTAAGGTATTAGCCATTGGGTTTGTCCTCTTGAAAGTTCACTCGTTAAGGTTTTACTCAAGCCGCTTAATCAGTGACGACCACTTTGCCGGAGGCAATCTCGGCAATGTTGGCATTGAGCGCATCTCGGTCTCCGGCTTTAATCGCGCGAACGCCATTCGCACCGCCGCCATTTTGATTGGTCGCGCCGGACCCGCCCGCGCCCGAAGCCTCGAAAGCCCGCCCGTAGACGTCGGATTGTTTTATTTCGTCAACCAGCTGGCTGATCGTCATCGGCGTTCCCTTCGCATCGCCGATGCGCGGATTGCCTTTTGAGTCAACCACTTTTGCGACAAATTCGCCGTCTTCTTCAAAGACTTTGATGCTCTGCCGGACGTGCGGCAAAAGAAGCTGCGGCACACCTTTGGCGCTGGCTATCGCCGTTGTCGCTTCGGCGTCAATTAACCGCTTTTCCAAAGCGCCGGTCAGCGTCTTTATGCGCGTATCGCGGCTTTCCATCTCTTTGCTGTGCTTGTCAAGAAGCTGCTTTTCAAGAGCTTCCCACGCGCCTTTTGATTCAAGTTTTTTACGCTCTGAATCTTCCTGCGATCTGAGCAATTCCCGGTACTTTTCCGGGTCAACGTCTTTGAATTTGTCAAGCGATTCTTTCGCTCTGCGGCGTTCCTCGCGCTCTTTTTCAAGCGCCGATTTCAACCCCGCCGTGTCTTCCGGTTCATACTCCTTGAGATAGAACCAGTCGCCGTCCTGTTCATACAGCCCGCGAAATGACTCCGCCACTTCATCCAGGCTTTTCACTCTGCCTTTCAGCTTCATCCGTCCTCCATTGCCCTGGCCCGCAGGGCGTAACAAG
>Ga0187894_10007584_pt1 | contig 10177 bp, 9 predicted proteins | sample GBC1701081metaG_FD_136650 | JGI IMG/M metagenome (GOLD analysis project Ga0187894, IMG submission 136650) | White microbial mat communities from a lava cave in the Kipuka Kanohina Cave System on the Island of Hawaii, USA - GBC170108-1 metaG ... | reverse complement strand
GTGCTGGATCGCGGGCAGGTGATCGCGGACGGGGACGCAGAGTCGATTTTGTATGATCGAGAATTGATGGAGCAGCACGGGTTGGAGACGCCCGTAAGTTGAGGTTATTTAGACCCGATCCAATTCGTGTTCGATGGCGTACAGGACAGCATCGACGCGGGTATCGACGCCGAGTTTGCGAAAGATGCGACGCACATGATTTTTGACCGTGAACGGCGTGATGACCAGAATTTCGGCGATGTCGTCGTTCTTATGCCCTTTCGCCATCAAACTCAAAACTTCTACCTCACGGGAGGTCAATTTGGCGGCGGGACGCTCGTCGTAGTTCCGCATCGCCTTGATGAGAATATCCGCCACACGCGGCGAGAGCCATTCTTCGCCCGCCGCGACGGTGCGTACCGCCTGTACCAGCATATCCGACGAATCGTGTTTAAGAACGTAGCCCGCCACGCCCGCCCGCACTAAGCCAACGATGTATTCGCTGCGCTCGTAAGCGGAAAGCACCAGAATCCGCATATTCGGCTGCTGTTCGCCCAGTTGCCGCGCCGTGAAAATCACTTTGCCGCCGGGCATGTGCGCGTCCAAGATTAGCACATCCGGCTTGAGCTTATCGACCATTTCGAGGAGCGTGGTCGTATCCGCGACTTCGCCCACGACTTCAATATCCGCTTCTCTGGTCAGCAGCGCGGTGAAAGCCGAACGGACAACGCTGTGATCTTCCGCCAGCATGACGCGAATTTTCTTGCTCATACCATTAAATCCCCTCTTGGAGCGGGATGCGTGCCACCAGTGAAGTCCCCTGGCCCGGTTCAGAGTAGATATTCAGCGACCCGCCCAGCGACTCCAGCCGCTCCTCTATCCCTAACAATCCAATGCCCTGGGTATGACCCGCTGCAAACAAGATCGCCTGCGTATCAAACCCTGTGCCATTGTCTTCGATGGACAACGTGATAGTTTTGTCATGGACACCCAATTTGACCCACACGCAGTTGGCGCGGGCGTGTTTGGTGACGTTGTTCAAGCCTTCCTGCAAAAAGCGGTACAGGCACAGTTCCGCCGCGTCGGAAAGTGAGGTGAGGTCATCGCCTGTATAACGAATAGCGGAGTAGGTGCGTTCGGCAAAATCGCGGCAAAAGCCTTCGAGCGCCAGATTTAGTCCTAGATCATCGAGCGCGGCGGGGCGCAAATTGTGCGCGAGTACTCGAATACGCGCCGACGTGGTATCGCACAGCGTAACCGCTTCGGACATCTGCTGACCAAACAATACCGCGTCGATGGGTTTAACGCCCGTGTTGAGCAGTTCGGCGTGAATCATCTCTAAGCTCACCTTCAACGCGGTGAGCGCCTGTCCCGCTTCGTCGTGGAGTTCACGCGATACACGCCGCCGTTCCTCTTCTTGAGCCAAGATCACCTGCTGCGCCAAATGCCGCCGCCGCATGGCAAGGTTGCGCAGTTGTTCGCGCTGCTGCTTGACCTTCTCGAACAGCAAGGCTTTTTCTTCCTGTATGCGCTTGCGCTCCAACGCTGATCCAAGCTGGGTGGCGATTGCCGAGATCACACTGACCAGCCGTTGATCTTCGGGCGTCGGCTCACATTTGAAGAAGATCAGGGTCGCCAACATCTGATTGCCCGCCACGATCGGTACACCGAGCGCCGCCTGCAAGCCCACTGCTTCGGTGATGTCTTTGCGCGAAAACAGCGCGCTCGGCGCGGCAGCGAGATCCTCGATCCACATGGTTTGCCGAAGCTGCCAGACACGGTGCGGCAGATTCGGACAGCTTACGGGTTGATCGAGCGGGGGATGGTCATGCCCGCGCCCATGATTCCACATCGGCCCGCACACCAAGTCGCCCCCATCCTCAGCTCGCATCCATGCTTCGCCTATGTCCCATTCGACGGCTGTGCACACCCGCGTGAGCGTGACGATCATCGCTTCCTTAAAATCTTGTGTTTTCTCAATTTCCCGTGAGATGGTGTGTAAAAGCTGAATTTCTTGCTCGGCCTGGCGGCGTTCGATGATCTCGTGCTGAAGCGACTCGTTCATCAAGGCAAGCTGCTGCGTCCGCTGCTGCACGCGCATCTCCAGCTCCGCCTGCGCTCGCCGCAGTGCCTCCTCAATTTGGCGGCGTTCGAGAATTTCGCCTTGCAGCGCGCCGTTAGCGGCCACCAACGCCTCTGCTCGTTCGCGCACTTCGAGTTCTAGCTCACTGTAGGTCTGGTACAGCGCCATTTCCGCTTGCTTGCGTTCCGTGATGTCGACGCAGCTTACCAAAATGGTCGGTTTGCCGTCAATCTCGATGGGGCGAGCATAGGTTTCCGCCCAACGCGCCATCCCGCTTTTGTGCGGGAAACACAACTCTAAACGCGAGGACAGCACCCCCGTCACCACATAATCGACTACCTGGGCCCACGCGCTCGACCAGTCTTCGACATGCAGGGCGGTCATGATGATTTCGGAGGCAAACAAACGCATTTCTTCCAGGCTGTAGCCGGTGATGCGGGTCAAAACAGGGTTAGCATAAATAATCTGAAAATCTTGGACAACGGCTAAGCCTTGATGGGTGTTTTCGACCAGAATTTGAAACAAATCGAGATTTTGCTGTTGGAGATTTTCGCCCTTTTCATCATTGATGGGCGCGTGGGTGAAAGGTGTGCCGGGTGGCGGTTTGTCGGCAATCGCATCCGGCGCGTGGGGGAGTGTCGTCCACACCTGCAAGAGCGTCTCAATTTGCTGGTAAAAATCATGTTCACGCCGAGTGCTCGGATGATCTCTTGACATGGTTCTACCTTAAAAAAAGACTTTTTAAAATGACCGGCAGTCCAGTTGGGCGTGGTGTCCATTCGTAACGCAATCTTATATTCATTATAGCACTGCTTTAACTCAATCCATTAACCGCGTTAAAAAGATTGTTACCCGGTGCAAATTGAATGGATACCCAGGTACTGTAAAAATGGGTACTGTAGGATCACACAAGACTATACCGCAGCGACAAAGAAGAACTGCACACCAATGCCTTATGTGATAATATTAGAGAGGTACGATCTTTACGTAGTTCGTTTCGGCTGTTGTCCCAAACCTGAAATAGTCCTTTTTGAACTAGATTTTTCGGGCAGCCATGAACGCTTTATCCCATCGAACCAGCTTTAGCCGCCAACACATTCAAGTGCAGGGTATTGTTCAAGGCGTCGGGTTTCGTCCCTTCGCCTATAGGTTAGCAGCACACCTGGGGCTGGTTGGCTTCGTCTATAACGATGGTGACGGTGTTACCATCGAAGTTGAAGGGGATGAAGCACAATTGAGCGTCTTTATTGACGCGCTCTCCGCCGAAGCGCCGTCGCTAGCGCGGATCGACTCGGTGACGACTAAAAATATCCCCTTAGGCAGTGATAAAGCCTTCCTTATCGTCTCCAGCCACAGCGACCCCCGTCACGCTCGCCATACCCTCGTTTCGCCGGATGTTGCCACCTGTGGCGATTGTCTGCACGAACTGTTGAATCCCGACGACCGCCGCTACCGATATGTGTTCATCAACTGCACGAACTGCGGCCCGCGCTTCACGATCATCCAGAACACACCCTATGACCGTGAACAGACGACGATGCGCGCCTTCCCCATGTGCGAAAAATGCGCGGCGGAATATCACGATCCACTGAATCGGCGATTTCATGCGCAGCCCAACGCTTGCCCCACCTGCGGCCCGCATGTGAGTCCATTAGATTTGCAATTGAACAAGGATCGTCCACCTCTCGATATTCATGGGCGCAACGGGACGAACGGCACAGCCCAACTTGAGGCGGATTCCATCAAGAACATGGCGAAACACCTCGCCATTGGCGCGATCGTCGCCGTTAAAGGGCTGGGCGGCTTTCACCTGGCTTGTGACGCGCTGAATCCCGAAACGGTTGCCCGTCTGCGCCAGCGCAAGCGCCGCGAAGCCAAACCCTTCGCCTTGATGGTCGCGGACATAGAGACGGCACGCAAACTGTGTTCGGTCAGCGACGCGGAAGCAGAACTGCTTCAATCGCACCGCCGACCGATTGTGCTGCTGCGTCAGCACGCTGATTGTCCCGTCGCGTCGCAAGTCGCGCCGCTGTATAACACCTTAGGACTGATGCTGCCCTATACGCCGCTCCACACCCTATTACTGCGCGACTATGCCGAACAAGTCGGGGGGGATCGGCTGCCTGTACTCGTGATGACCAGCGCCAATTTCAGCGATGAGCCAATCGTCTATCAGAATGATGACGTTCACGAACGGCTTTCCCCGATTGCCGACCGCATTTTCATCCACAACCGCGCTATTCACACGCGCTGCGATGACTCGCTGACGCGCATCGTGGCGGGCGGCGAACAAGTGTTGCGCCGCTCACGCGGGTATGTGCCAGAGCCGATCAAGTTGAAGCAGACTTTCCCCGTGCCTGTTCTCGCGGTAGGCGGTCACTTAAAAAATACCTTCTGCTTGGGTAAAGATCAGCAAGCCTTCGTCAGCCACCACATTGGCGATCTCGAAAATCTCGAAACCCTGACCGCCTTCCGCGAGGGCATCGAACACTTCAAGCGGCTGTTTGATATTCAGCCGCAGGCAATCGCCTACGATCTGCACCCGGATTATCTGGCGACCAACTACGCGGCCAATCTGGATTTCCCGCACAAGATCGGCGTACAGCATCATCACGCGCACATCGCCAGCGTGTTAGCTGAACATGACATCAACACAAAAGTGATCGGCGTCGCCGCTGATGGCACCGGCTACGGGACGGATGGGACGATCTGGGGCGGCGAAATCATGATCGCCGATCTGCGCGGCTTCGAGCGCGTCGCGCATCTGGCGACGTTCGCGCTGCCGGGCGGCGAACAGGCCATCCTTCAGCCCTGGCGGGTGGGCGCGGTTTTACTGCAACAGGCTTACGGCGATGCTTTTCTCGGTTTGGATATTCCGTTTGTGCGTCAGCTTGACCGTGACCGCTGGCATGTGTTCGCGCAAATGATCGCCCGCAACCTCAACAGCCCGCGCACATCGAGTATCGGGCGGCTGTTCGACGCCGTATCCGCCTTGCTGGATGTGCGCGCTGAAGTTATGTACGAGGGACAGGCAGCCATCGAACTCGAAATGCTGGCCGAGCCAAGCAGCGAGGGGTACCCGTTCAAGATCAGCGACGGGATGCCGATGCAAATGGATGTACGCTCGACCATTCGCGCTATCGTTGAGGATATTCAGCGCGGGGTTTCGACTGCGGTGATCGCGGGGCGTTTTCATCGCACCATCACTGAAATGCTGGTCGCGGTGTGTGACCGCCTGCGGGCGCTCAGCGGGTTACAGGCGGTGGCGTTGAGCGGCGGTGTATTTCAGAACGGCTTGCTGCTGGAGCAGACGCTCGCGCTGCTCAAAGCGAGGGGATTTGAAACCTACATTAATCGGCAAGTGCCACCCAACGACGGCGGTTTGAGTCTTGGGCAGGCAGCAGTGGCGGCGGCAATTATTCAGTAAGGATAAGGAGAGGCATATGTGTCTCGGCATACCGGGTCAAATTGTCGAATTTGTGGATGAGGCGAACGACCTCGCAAAGGTCGAAATTTCCGGCGTGCGGCGCAATATCAGCGTCGCGTTAGTGCGTCCCGACGGCATCGCGCTGGGCGATTGGGTGCTTGTCCATGTCGGCTTCGCCATGAGCAAGATTGATGAGGATGAGGCGCAAGAGACCCTCAAAATGCTGCGTGAATTGGGGGACGCCTATGAGGATGAAATCGAAATGATCTCTACGAGCGACGTGACATGAAGGATGGCAGCGTAAGGGACGAGGGTATTATGACGCCAGGAATCGCAGCGTGATCGAAGAAACGGTTTTGACGCAAGACGATTATTCCGATCAGCTCGATCTGCATCGGCTGGTGGAGTCTCGTTTCGTCGCCAGCACGACCGCGACCGAAACATTTTTTATGACCGAAGCGGATCGTATCTCGGCTGCTTGCTGGTCGATGGCGCGGCGTTTTCACGCGGGGGGCCGATTGATCGCGTTTGGCAACGGCGCCTGGGCCAGCGACGCGCAGCATGTCTCGGTTGAGTTTGTCCATCCGGTGATCGTGGGCAAACGCGCCCTGCCCGCGCTGGCATTGACCAACGAAAGCGCCCTCTTGGTCAACGATCCGCGCCAGGGAATCCCGTTCGCCCGTCCGCTATCGCTGCTAGGGCGATCACACGACATCGCAATCGGCTTCTCGTTTCGTGGGCGCGATGTCAACGTCGTCGCGGCACTCCAAACCGCCCGCCAGATGGGGATGCTCACGTTAGGACTAACGGGCGCGAACAGCGGCGACATCGCCCGCGCTGACCTCGATTACTGCTTCGCCGTGCCAAGCGATGACCCGATGGTCGTACAGGAAACGCACGAAACGCTTTATCACATCTTATGGGAACTGGTACATATCTTTTTTGAACATGAAGGCTTACTAAATGACTCACATAACGTATCCGCTGACGCTGATTGAACCAATCACAGGCTTAGGGGCGTGCTGCGAACCCGACGAACACGGGCGCTGTGTGACGTGCAGCGATGACGCGCAGCGCGCGATGGTCGTGTCTGTGATGGATGGCGGCCTGTCGGCGCTGGTCGAGATCAACGGCGAGCAGAGCGAAATTGACATCAGCCTGGTCGATGATGTGGCCGAAGGCCAGGTCTTGTTGGCGCATGGCGGCGTCGCGCTCGAAAAATTGACGGCGGAGCGTTAAGCATGACTCAATCGGGCGATTCAGAATACGACAGGTTGTTTTACCCGTTTTTGTTTGAGGGTAGCCAGGTGAGCGCCGAACAGGTTCTCGCGCAGGTGCGCCATTCCACGCTGGAAAAATCCCGCGAGGTGATCGCGCTGCGTCAGGCGACACTCGCCCAACACGGCGCCGATATTGTGGCAGCAGGGCGGGCGATGGCGGACGCTTTTGCGTCGGGAGGCACATTGTTCGCTTTCGGCAATGGCGGCAGCGCCACTGACGCGCAGGACATCGCCGCCGATCTGGTCTCGCCGCCTCATGATGGTTGGCAGCCGCTGCCGGCAATCGCCTTGACGAATGACATCGCCGTCGTCACCGCTGTAGCGAATGATGTGGGCATAGACAACATCTTTTCGCGGCAGGTGATCGCGCTCGGCAGGCCGGGCGATATTGCGCTTGGCATCTCCACCAGCGGCAGTTCCAAGAACGTCCTCGCCGCCCTAGAGCAGGCGAAAAAACAAGGACTCCTCACCATTGGCTTGGCGGGTTATGACGGCGGCAAAATGGCGCAGACCAACGTGCTTGATTTTTGCATCGTTGCCCCAAGCGATCATGTCCCGCGCATCCAGGAGGCGCACGCCACCGTATATCACGCCCTGTTGGAAATCATTCAGGCTTGTTTGCAGGAGGCACGCTCGTGAAATATGTAGACGAATATAGAGACGCCGCAGTTGCCCAGCGTTTGGTCAAAGAGATTGAGCGATTGAGTGGGGGACAGCCGATGCAGATCATGGAGGTCTGCGGCGGCCATACCCACACCATCTACAAGCATGGCATCGAAGATTTGCTGCCGTCCAACATTGAACTCGTGCATGGTCCCGGCTGCCCGGTCTGCGTACTGCCGATGGGACGGATTGACGACGCGATTGCCATCGCCAAAACCGACGGCGTGATTTTCACCACATTTGGCGACATGATGCGTGTCCCCGGTTCGCAGGGCAGTTTGTTGGATGCCAAAGCAGAAGGCGCGGATGTGCGCTTCGTGTATTCCCCGTTGGATGCGCTGAAAATCGCCCGCGAGAACCCGGATCGTGAAGTCGTCTTTTTCGCCATCGGCTTTGAAACCACCGCGCCGTCCACCGCCGTGACGCTGTTACGCGCGCAAGCTGACGGGATCAAGAACTTCTCGGTGTTTTGCAACCATGTCATGATTATTCCGGCGATGAAGGCCATCCTCGATTCGCCCGATTTGCGCTTACACGGTTTCATCGGCCCCGGTCATGTCAGCATGGTGATCGGGATGCGCCCCTACAACTTCGTCGCGGCGGACTACGGCAAGCCCGTCGTCATCGCCGGTTTTGAACCGCTCGACATCATCCAATCGGCCTACCAGATTGTTGTCCAATTGAGCGAAGGCAGGGCGGAAGTCGAAAATCAGTATTCGCGGGTTGTGCGTCCTGAAGGCAATACCAGGGCGCTGCAAGTCATGGCACGCACTATGGAACTGCGCCCGTTCTTCGAGTGGCGCGGTTTAGGCTTCATCACCCACAGCGCGTTGAAGTTACGCCGCGAATACGCCGCTTGGGACGCGGAACTCCGCTATGAAGCGCCGGGACTCCGTGTGGCTGATCCCAAAGCCTGTCAATGCGGCGAAGTGCTTAAAGGCGTGATTAAGCCCTGGGAGTGCCGCGTATTTGGCACAGCCTGTACGCCAGAAACGCCCATCGGGACGTGTATGGTATCGCCGGAAGGCGCGTGCGCGGCCTACTTCAATTACGGACGCTATTCGATGGCGTCCGAACGCGCCGAAATGCCGGAGATTGATCTGTCGTCAATCGACATCAAACTCGAAGACATCGGTAAATAGGGATGGATAACCGACTGAACGACAACATTTCTGAAGTCATCGACAAGATAGAGCGCGTGCGCCAGCACCGGCGCAACAAGTTCTATCTGCGCGATCAGCATATCACGCTCAGTCATGGGAGCGGCGGCAAAGCCACGCACAACTTGATTGAGGGCATCTTCGCGCCCGCGTTCTCGAATCCCCTGCTCGATACGATGGACGACGCGGCGATCTTCCCGATCAACGGGACGGGGCAGCGCCTCGCCTTCACGACCGATACCTTTGTGGTGAATCCGCTATTCTTCCCTGGCGGCGACATTGGCAAACTCGCCGTGCATGGCACGGTCAATGATCTCGCTGTGAGCGGTGCAGAACCCCTATATCTGTCGTCGAGCTTCATCCTCGAAGAAGGCTTCCCGATTGAAGACCTGCGCCGCATCGTCACGTCGATGGCGGAAGCGGCGGCGGGTGCCGGCGTGACAATTGTCACGGGCGATACCAAAGTCGTCGAACGCGGCAAGGCGGACGGCTTATTCATCAACACGGCTGGCGTGGGCATCATGCGGATGAACTGGCCGATGGGACAGTTACAAGCCCGCCCCGGCGACAAAATTCTAATCAGTGGCACACTGGGCGATCACGGGATCGCCGTCATGCTGGCGCGTGAGGCGCTCGACATCGAAACCAACACGGTCAGCGATACCGCGCCGCTCAATTCGCTGGTTGCCAGTCTCATCGCCGCAGTCGGTGAGGGCATCCACTGTCTGAAAGACCCAACCCGGGGCGGACTCGCAACTTCCCTTAACGAGATCGCCATCGCCTCTGAAGTCGGAATCGCCTTAGACGAGCGCCTGATTCCAGTGCATTCCGATGTGCGCGGCGCGTGTGAAATTTTAGGGCTGGACGCGCTTACCATCGCCAACGAAGGCAAGCTGCTGGCGGTGGTCGCGCCGGAAACCGCCAAAACCACACTGGAGACGATGCGCGCCCATCCTTTGGGAAGGGATGCGGCGCTCATTGGCGAAGTTCGGGCGGAACCACCCGCGATGGTCTTCCTGCGTACCGAGTTGGGCGGTACGCGGGTGCTGGACATGCTGGTCGGTGATCCCTTGCCCCGCATCTGTTAACCATTTAAGTTCAGTAAGGAGGAAAGTAATGGCAAAACATCAAATTCAAGCAGAACGTCCATCGCCTGTATCGGATATACATATCGTCTGGATGACGACGGGCTTGGGCTGCGATGGCGACTCCGTGTCGATCACCGCCGCCATGCAACCCAGCGTCGAAGACGTTGTGTTAGGGGCGATCCCCGGTCTGCCCAAAGTCCATCTCCATAACCCCGTCCTCGCCTATGAAGTCGGCGACGACTTTATGAAGTGGTGGTACCTGGCTGAGGAGGGCAAACTCGATCCTTTTGTACTGGTGGTCGAAGGGTCGATCCCCAACGAAAAAATCAACGGCGAGGGCTATTGGGCGGCGATGGGGACTGATCCGGCGACAGGACAGCCGATCACCACCAACGAATGGGTTGATCGCTTAGCCCCAAAGGCGCTGGCGGTCGTGTGCGCTGGTACTTGCGCGACTTATGGTGGCATCCACGCCATGGAAGGCAACCCGACCGGCG
>Ga0187894_10007583_pt1 | contig 10178 bp, 3 predicted proteins | sample GBC1701081metaG_FD_136650 | JGI IMG/M metagenome (GOLD analysis project Ga0187894, IMG submission 136650) | White microbial mat communities from a lava cave in the Kipuka Kanohina Cave System on the Island of Hawaii, USA - GBC170108-1 metaG ... | reverse complement strand
GCGGTCAGGCCCCATTTCAGCTTCGTAAAGGACGATGAAATAATAGCCCGGATACTCTTCGACCTTCGGGCGTTGATGCTCGTTAAGGCAGTCTTCGATGGAGAGAGGGTGAAAGCCGAACTCGCGCGCGAGGTCCTCGAAATCTTTGCTGGTCGGGTCCGCGACATCAACCCAGACGATGTCGGACGGCCGGGCGCAGTAATCAGAGATGCGTTCGGGATCGCTGACGCGCGTGAATGTTTTCGATGACCGGTCGAGTACGAGGGTGTTGATCATAGGTCGGGAGTGGGGAGTGGGGAATGGGGAGTGGGGAGTGGGGAATGAAGAGTATTGATATCTTCATTCCCCACTCCCCACTCCCCACTCCCCACTCCCATCCTACTCATTGGATGAATTGATCACTTGCCCGCCGCCCAGCAGGTCATTGATTGCGCGCAGGCGGATTTTCTTTATTGCGCTGATCCGGGTCTCGACAGCTTCGCGGGATTCCAACGGCAATGCGCGCGTCGCCGCTTCCAGGTTGCGCGTTTGTTTAAAAATCGCCTGTTCGATCTGTTTCAGGCAATGGTTGCGGTCTTTATTTTTCGTGACTGGCAAATTGCGCGTGTAAGCGTCCGCGTAAATGACCAGTTCTAAAAAAGCGCCCAGATCCTGCATGGCGATCTGGAACTGGCTCTCCTGCGCAAGTTGAGACGCGTTTTTAACGCGGACTTCGGCGACCTTGAGGGCGGCTTCGACGTGCGGCTTCGGGTTCCGCTCTTTCAAAATCATCTGCCTTTCGATTTCGCCCAGCATTCCCGGCAATGGCGGATCGCCGGCCTGTCCTTGGGTGTAGCCCAGAACAAAACTCAGAAGCAGAATAAATATTGGTTTCGACGCCATACTGAACTCTTCCCAGCAATTGAATATCGTTCTGTTGATGATTCGGATACGGGGAGTTGCTCAGCCAATAAAATATCACTTGCCGATTGCGAAGCCAAACGCGGTGAAGTTCAAGGCCGCGCCGAGGGGCGAGGATCGAGGATCGAAGATAGAAGATCGAGGATCGAGGATTGAGGATTGAGGATCGAGGCTGGGGCATTGGCTTACGCGTGATTACGCGATCTTCGATCTTCTATCCTCGATCCTCGACCCTCGATCTTCTATCCTCGATCCTCGATCCTCGATCCTCGATCCTCGATCCTCAATCCTCAATCCTCGATCCTCGACCCTCGATCCTCGATCTTCGATCCTCGATCCTCGATCCTCGATCCTCGATCCTCGATCCTCGACGCTCATTCCGGATCACTTCGTATTCTTCGACGCCTGCTTTTCGGCCCACTCTCCGATCAACGGCAATTTGAATTGCTCACCGTTGTAGGCCTTGTACATTGACCATCCCGTTCCGGCCAGAGCGACCAACTTGAGAGCGCTGAGAAACATGTTTTCCAGAGGCCACGGAAACACTCGGAAGACCGTGCTCAATACCAGCAACGCCACGAAGAAGAAGATGGATTGCCAGGCGTGAAACCTGACAAACCGGTCTCTGTTGTAAGGCGTGAGCACGAGAAAGAGGATGCCGGTGATGAGCGACAGCGGATAACAGAGCATCCCCGCGACATTCGGTTTCAGATCGGCGTGCGGCGCGGTCGCCTGGTGTGGCGGTTGGTAAGGATATTGGCCAGGGCCCTGCTCGAAGCCGGCGCCGAAATTCGCCGGTTGCTGGTAATTGGGAGATTGATAGTTGAGCGTGGGGGCGCCTGGTTCCGTGGGTTGCGTGGGCAACAATCTGGTTCCGCACTTTTTACAAAATTTGGCGGTATCGTCCACCTGCGCTCCGCATTGTGTGCAGAATTTCGCCATTGGGGGTTCCTTTGGAAAGTGGGGAGTGGGGAGTGGGGAGTGGGGAGTGGGGAAATGATAACTTTGCCATTCCCCATTCCCCACTCCCTACTCCCCACTCCCTCGTTAGAATGTCTGTCCGAACCTAATATGAATCGCCCCGCGCGGTTGACGCAAGATGTCTCCGGCCGCCGTGGTGAATACGGGCGGGTCAAGCAGGAAGCCGTAATCAACTCCGACCGGCCCCAACGGCGTATTGATCCGCAATCCTATCCCGACCGTATTCGTCATGTTGCTGAATCTGAAATCGCTGACGCGCCTGAAAACATTGCCCAGATCGTAAAACGGCACGAGGCGCAACCGCCCGGTCAAAGGATAACGCAATTCGAAGTTGAAAACAGCCAGGGCGTCGCCTCCCAGCGGGACCAGCGTTGGCAATACACAAGGGCTTCCCACCGGCCTATTAGGGTTGTAACAACTGTCCTTGGCGGTCAGTATCGGCATCGGCTCGACGACCGCTTGCGGCCCCGCGGTCTCGAATTTGAACCCGCGCAGGTTCGTCGCGCCGCCCGAAAAGAATCTTTCGCTGATCGGCAAACATCGCTCGTTATCCCCGACCACGCCGTCGCCGTCGCAGTCGGCCTTGCGCGGAGTCGAAGCCAGGCCGATGCGGGCGGAAAAGGCCAGCGTCGTATCGCCGAGCAGCGGGGTGAATTGATCGATCGTTTTATACCGCTGATAGGTCGCGAAGAATTTGTTGAACGATTCCGTGCCGCCGAACATCCGCGCGGCGATCGAATGGTCCGCGCTGAAGAGCTGCCCTTTGGTCGGGTTGAGCACGCTGTCGCGCGTGTCGCGCGACATGCCGGCTGAAAATATTCCCAATCGGATTGCGCGTTCGTTCCGCGTGACCGCGGTTTCGGGAATATCCGCCAGATCGAACAGCCTGGCGCGTTCGAGGTTGTAACGAAATCGCATCGAGGTTTGTTCGCTCAGCTTGCGCTCGGTTTGGATGAACGCCGCGAAGCGTTCCAACCCGAATGAACTGGTGTCAACGACCTTCGTTTTACCATCAACCAGTTGGCGGCGCACGAATGGGCGCAGGTTGTTATTGCGGTTGTAGAAGACCGCGATCGTGGCCGGCAGCCGCCAGCCGAACGGGCGAAGATCGGTGAATGAGAGTTGCGTGAACTGTTCGCGGCGGCTGGCGCGCAAACGAAGGCTGAGCGCGTCGAGCGAGCCACCCAGGTTGGTGTTCGCAATCTCGGCCAGTCCGCGCGCGCCGTCGTCGGTCGAATAACCCAGGCCGTAAACGAAGAGCAGCGGCTTGGCCTCGGTCAAATTGACCATGACTTTGTGAACCGGCCCCTCGCCTCCGGCTATCGGTTCCACGCGGATGTTGACTTCGCGGAATGCGTTGGTCGCGTAAAGATCGCGCTGCGTCTGGCGAATCTTGGAGGGCGTCAGAATGTCGCCCTGTTTGAAATCGAGATAGCGGCGCACCCATCCCTTGCCGGTCTTGGTCGTCCCATTGATCTCGATCTCGGCGACAACGGCGCGCGCGCCTTCATTGATGTTGTAAACAAGGCGGACGCGTTCGCCGCCGAGTTCGATGAATTCCGGCTCCGCGGCCGCTTCCAGGAAGCCGAGCTGCGCGTAAAGCTGTTTGATCTCCCGCGCGCCGGTCCGCGCGCGGGAGTATGAAACCGCTTCACCGGATTGAACGGGGATCACCGCGAGCAAGTCCGAAGTTTGCGCGATAACGTTGCCGCGCAGGTTGACGTCGGCGATCTCGGACTGCTCGCCCGGCTCGACGTCGAAGATCACGATCAGGTCGTCGCCGTCGGGAGGGAAGGCCAGCCGCGATTTCACGCGCGCGTTGCGGAAACCGATGTCAACCAGCTTGCGGCGGATCAGCTCTTCGTCGCTGTTCAACCGGTCGCCGCTGGTCAAGCCGCGCGCGTAACCGCCGACGACGGGCAAGCCTTTCAGGAACGGCACGTCTCCGAGCGCGCTCGCCGGCTGCGATTGCAGCTCGCCCTCGATGTCTTTCAGCTTGATCAGGCCGGCGCCTTCGATGCGGATCTCTTTCAGGTCGTATTTCACATTCGGCTCTACGTCGTAAAAGACCCGGAGTGTCTCCCCGGCGCAATTTGCCGGTTCGCAACGGGCCTTGACCTCGGCGAAGAAATAGCCGGCCTCCTGCAGATGCTCTTTCAACCGCCGTTCGCCGAGCCGCATCAGCGAGCGGCTGAATCCCTGAATCATGACGGGCAACAGCTCGCGCATCCTGCTCTGGCTCAGCTTGAAGTCTTGAGTCTCGCTGACCGTGACTTGCGCCTGCGGGAGTTTTGGGCGGGCGATGCGCGTCAGTGAATCGCGTGGGGCGCCCGGCGCCGAGGTCTGTTCGGGTTTGAATCCGAGCGAGAACCGCTGGCGCCCGCGCAATTCAATTGTGAACGCGCCTTCGCGCTGACTCTGTTGAGTAGCGCTGCCGCCCTGCGTGTAAGTCGCGAGAGTCGAGAAGCGGTTTGAGAGCGTATATTCGGCCAACGCGGTTTGTTGCGGCTCAGCGCCCAGGTTGGTCGAATAGCTCAAATAAAGGTTGCGCGAAAACTGCTGGCCGACGGTCAATCGCGCCGCGGGGTTTGCGTTTGGGCCGATCACCGGATCGATCTGAAACCGGCTCAGCCCCAGCAACTGCTCGGTCGGGCGCGAGATCAATCCCGACGAGATCAGCGAGGCCGCCGCGCCCACGCCCGAACGCAGCGGGTCCTGGCTGCCCAACGTCCCGGCTTCGGCGCGCCCCGTCGTGATCAGCGACAGAATCTCGTCGCGCGTCAGTTGCGGCTCGGAGCGAAGAGTCAGATCGAGATCGTCAACCGGGCCGGTCAGACCGATGTTGACGCGATAGCCGCTGGAGTCGCCTTCGGCGAGCAGGTTGAGCAGCGGCGCCGAGCCGCCCGTCGGAGGAAGTTCAAGCGAACCGGTGATGATCTCGTATCGCTGCCCGCGAAAACGCCAGGTCCCGCCGTCGAGGGTGATCAACCCACCCGGATCGGGGTTATTGATTGGCCCGGTCAGCGTCAGGATCGCGGAGCCGACGGTGTTGATCTGATCGCTCTGAATGATCAGTGAATCGCGCGCTTCGACGCGCACGTTCAGGTTGATGGGGGGAATGTTGAGTTGAGGTGTCGCCGGTCCCAGCCCGGAAAACGCTCCGAGCGACAGATTGGCGCCGTTGCCCAGCGCCAGATTGTCAATATCAACGCTCGGAATGTATTCGGCCTGCGGGATGGTGATCTGGCCTGCGAGCGTTTGTCCCTCCGGCGTTCCGGTGAGCGTCAGCTTGCCGTTGACGGTCGCGGTGACCTCCTGATAGGCGATCACCGCATTGTTGGCTGTGATGTTATACCGCCACTCTTTCGGACGCAGTTGGTCGAGCTTGACCAGGCCGTCGGCTTCGACGCGCCCGTCGTTGGCGTCGGCGGTGAATTTTTCGAGTTTGATCTGATCGCCCGCGAGCGTGAAGAAGCCGTTTCCGTTCGAGACGAAGATCGGCAATTCGCTGGTCGAAAGTCCGAACCCGGTTATGTCAACCCTGCCATTGAGCTTCGGCTCGCCGAAGGTTCCGGTCAGCCGCGCGTCAATCGCCGCCGCTCCGAAAAGAATCAAACCGTCGGCGAACGTGGGCAGACGATCAAGATTGACCGCGCCGGTGAGCGAAAAGTTCGTCGTCGCCGTCGTTGATGAATCGCTGAATGCGAGCGTCCCGCCAAAATTCAGATCGGCGCCTTCGCCCGTGACGCGCACGTTCGGAATTTTGATCTGCGAACCTTCGAGCGTAACCATCGCCGGCGTTTCGACCTTGACCGGATTGTCCCCGACGAGCAGAGCGACATCCATCAGCGTCAAGGCGCCGCGCAGACGGTCGAACGTCGGCGAGCCTTTTTCGTCCACCGAAGGTCCTTCGATTCGCAGACTGCCTGTGATCGCGCCCTTAACCAGCGAATTCCATTCGGGAGCGAACGCGTCAATCAGCGGCGCGATGTCCACATTGGCCAGGTTGCTTTCAATCGTAATGGGGCGGCCCGGCGCGCGAAGCTCCACGCTGGCTTTGATCAGGTCGGGCTTGCGGTCTGCTTGCCCTTTTCCGTTCGCGGCCAGAATGCCCGTGACCAATTGGGCGTCAATGCGTCCGCCAGGGCTGGTGTTCGCGGTCAACTTCAATTCGCCCGTGTCGCGTCCGTTGATCTTCACGCCTCGGCCCTGCGCGGTCAGTTCGACTTTCAGGTTCTCCCAGTCGAGGTCAATCTGTTTGCCCGTGACGACCTTGCCGCTGACCTGGAAATCGGCGTCGGCCACGCCTTCGACGCGCGTCTGCTTCAACTCGAAAGCTTCGGCGAGATTGGCGAGCGAGATCCGGTCGGCCTTGCCACCCAGGCGAAACGAGTAGTCTTCCAGATTCATCGAGCCGTTCGCTGTCAGGTGGCTCTGCGGCGTTTGGATTTCCAATCGTTCGAACAGCGCGTTCTTGCCTTCGAATTTCACGTTGGCCGTGGCCAGTTGAGCCTCTCTGTCCGCGATCTTGCCGTCAACGAGGCTGACCGCCGCCGCGCCGGAAGCCTGAGCGGGCAGCCCCGTAAGATGGACTTCACCCGAAACGTCGCCGGTGATGAATTGATTTGCGCTCGGCGAGCCTGAAGCGGCCAGGATCGCTTCCAGATTCATTCGGTCAATCGTCGCGTCGAGCCTGCCCGAACTGGCGTTTTTATCGAGCGGCAAAGCGAGATCGAATTTTACCGATCCTCTGGAAGGGTTGGCGGAAGAGCCGGCGTCAGGCGCGGTGATCAATCCTTTCTCGACGCGCGCCTCGGCCGGCGAAACGAAGATATGACCGGCAAGCGAGCCGAGGATCGCGTCGCGCAGTCCGAACGTTTCGGCCTTCACATCGGCTTCGATGGCGGCCTTCTCAATCGGCCCCGTGACGCGGCCCTCGAGTTTGAAGTTACCGATGAGCTGCGGTTCGTGTTGCTCGATGTAGGGCCGCGCGGCCTCGAACCCGCGGGCGATCTGGATCAATTGCTCGGCGGAAGTCGAATTGAGCGAGACGCGCAGGTCGGAATCGCCGTCAGCCGAGAGACTGCCCCCGGCGACGAGCGTCGAGCTTGCGGTCCCGAGTTTCAGTTGATCGAAGTTGAAGACGCCGTTGACGGCTTTGATCTCGGCGTCGCCGGTGAGTGGCGGCGCGTCGGAAGTCTCGCGCGGCGCGCCGTCGAAATGGGTCGTGATGCGGCCATTGAGTGTGCGGAGGTTGGCGCCGGCGATGCTCAGGTCAACCTCGCCTCTGACCTTGCCGGAGATCGGCAGGTTTTTGATGTCGAAGATCGCCGCCGCCGATTTCGTTTCGACATCGGTGAAACCGGCCTTCACTCTCTGCGCCGAGCCCGGCGCCAGAGGCAGAACGTATTCCCCCGCCACGGTTCCGCCGAAGAGAGCGGCTTTGATGTCGCTCAGGGTGAGCGCCGTGTTGTTGAATGTGGCCCGCGCCGACGCGCCGGTGAATTGCGCGCCGCGGATCTCGCCTTGGGCGCCGGTGGCTGCCGTGTTGACCTCATAATTCACGCCGTTGATTTTTGCGGTCAGGCCGTTGAGCGACAGGTCGTTAAGCTTGCTCCCAGGCCCCTCGATCGCGGCGACGCTGACGGAAGGCGTGGTGATGGTTGCGGCGCCGCCTCCGTATTCGCCTTTGAGGTCGTTGATGACGATTGACCCGAGCTTCACCGTATCAACCATCCCGGATCGGGGTGTCGTCAATTGGGCCGTCGCCGATTGCGCGCGAATCTGATCGCTCGCGAAGTTGATCTGATTGCCTTTGCCTTTGCCGGAGAAGGGAAACCTGGCGTCTGACAATTTGATGTTTGCGATGGAGGCCTCATCGCAGCTTGCGCCGCCCTTGATAGTGTAATTCGCGCCTTCGCCGTCGATGCGGCCATTGATCGCGGCCTGGCCGTTGACGGCCGTATTCAGCGCGAGGACGCGCGACGCTTCGTCGAGCTTCACGCGCGAATCGAAATCGAAGCCATAACGAAGCGCGGCCCAATCTTCAAGATGGCCTTTCGCCTTTACTTGCGCGGCGTTCGATTCGAGATTCAGGCTTTCAACCTCGACGCGGCTCGCGGAGACGCGCGCCGTCAGATCGAATTTGCCGAGCCGGTTTTCACGGCCTTCGTAACTGACACGGCCTGCCGGGCTGTTGAATCGCAGGTTGACGACGTTCGGATTTTGCGGCTGGAGCTCGGCGGTCGCTTGCGCGCCTTGAACCTCCGCCTCGATCCGTCGCGAAAGGTCTTTGATATGGATTGCGCTTCCGGCGAGCGTCACAAGCAGGCGCGTCGTGTCGAAAGTGATCGCTTTCGATTCCGCCGGGGCGTAACGCACGCCATCCAGATTCGTCCGGCCCTGCTGGTCGACCTCGTAGTAAAAATCTACGCCTTCGACCTCGACTTTTTTGATGACGATCTCGCGACTGAGCTTCAACGCGAACGGGTCGCGGATTTCGGTCAGCGTGTCGGCGCGCTTGATCGTGGCCACAAGCCGGTTCGTCCGTTCGTTGTAAATTTTCAGATCGCGGAGCCGCGCTGTTTGCGTGTCCCAACTTATGCCGAAGCTCCCGATCTCCGCTCGCAATCCGGATTCGCGAAGCTTGGCTTCGATCTCTCCGGCGACGTAACGGTTGAATTTTTCGGATCGGATGTAGACCCGGACGGCAAGCGCGATGATCGCGATGAGCAGGATTGCGCCCGCGATTGCGATGAGTAGTCGCTTGAGTCGGCGGGGACGCGGATTCGGCGGGGAGTCTGCTGCTATAGTTGATTTCATGTTCAGGACTAACTCAGGATAAATCAATGAATGCGACGGGGGGAGCCTTATTGTTTACAAAGCCGATGCGATGTTCAAGCCGTCCGGCGTCATGAGTTGATCAAAACAACTCCTTCGTTGCGGAAAGACCGGATTTGTAAGGTTCATATTCAGGCGGGCCGCGTAATCTGGCATAATTGAAAACCGTATGGCTGCCAAAGACATTTACCATCAACATGCCAGGCGCGCGCTGGAAAAGGATGGTTGGACAATTCAGGAGGAGATTGAGCAATGGATAAACTAGAGCGATACCGAAGCATCATTGAACGTGAACTGGCCGCCGAACGTTCGGCCGTACACCGAATACGCCGTGGCCTGACGACACCGGTGAGTCGCCGCAAGCATGGCGCGAATCCCAACTTTCGATCATGAAGAGAATTATCGTCGGCACGGCCGGCCACATTGATCACGGCAAAACCTCGCTCGTCAAGGCTCTGACGGGTGTTGACGCCGACCGCCTGAAAGAAGAGAAAGAGCGGGGCATCACGATTGACATCGGGTTCGCCGACCTGACCGTCGGCGACGTTCATTTCGGCTTCATTGACGTGCCGGGTCATGAACGTTTCGTCAAAAACATGCTGGCCGGGGCGCATGGGATTGATCTGGTGATGCTGGTGGTGGCCGCCGACGAAAGCGTCATGCCGCAGACGCGCGAGCATTTCGACATCTGCCGCCTGCTCGAAGTCAAATCTGGTCTGGTCGTGATCACGAAGGCCGACCTGGTTGACGAGGAATTCCTGCGGTTGGTCGAGGATGAAGTCGCGGGATTCGTCGCCGGATCGTTCCTGGAAGGCGCCCCGGTGTTGCGCGTCAGCTCGCGCACGGGCGAGGGCGTTGACGAATTGAAGAAGACCCTTGGCCAACTCGCCGCGAAAGCGCGGGAGCGCGACGACCGGGCCGTGGCGCGGTTGCCGATCGACCGGGCCTTCACGATCAAGGGCTTCGGAACGGTCGTTACGGGAACTTTGATCGCGGGGCGGATTCGCGCGGGCGACGAACTCGATCTTCTGCCTTCCATTTCTTCATCAGGCTCTTCATCAGTCAATCGCCGCGCGCGCGCGCGCGGTTTGCAGGTTCACGGGAAATCCACGCAGGAAGCCCTCGCGGGCGAACGCGCCGCGATCAATCTGCAGGGGATCGAACTGTCCGAGGTCGAGCGCGGGCAGACGCTCGCGCCCGCCGGACGATTGCAGGTGAGTTCGATGCTGGACGCGCGGTTGCAACTGCTCAAATCGGCTCCGCGAAGCTTGCGCGCGCGCGCGCGCGTGCGGTTGCACCTCGGCGCGGCGGAAGTGTTGGCGCGAGTCGTTCTGCTTGGGCAATCGGAACTGGCTCCGGGCGCGTCGTGTTTCGCGCAACTGCGTTTGGAGACGCCGACGCTCGCGCTGCCCGGCGATCATTTCATCGTCCGCGGTTATTCGCCGGTGACCACGATT
>Ga0187894_10007582_pt1 | contig 10179 bp, 8 predicted proteins | sample GBC1701081metaG_FD_136650 | JGI IMG/M metagenome (GOLD analysis project Ga0187894, IMG submission 136650) | White microbial mat communities from a lava cave in the Kipuka Kanohina Cave System on the Island of Hawaii, USA - GBC170108-1 metaG ... | reverse complement strand
TCAATCGCCATCCGCGAATGCCAGTGGTCGGGCGTGGCGATCAACACGGCGTCAACCTCTTTTGAATCGAGCAGCGAGCGGTATTCGGTAAAGGTTTTGGCCTTGCCCTCCGTCTTTTCGAGCGCGGCGCCGAGGTGTTTGTCGTAACAATCGCAAAGCGCGGTGACTTGCATATCAGCTTCTTTCTGAAAAACGCTCATCACGTCAAAGCCGCGATTGCCCGCGCCGATGACGCCGAGACGGACACGGTCGTTGGCGCCAATGACGTTGTTCCAACTTGCGGCGGTGAATGTCAGACCGGCCGCGCCAGTGGCGGTTTGAGCGATGAATTTACGACGAGAACTGTTTGCTTCAGACATAAGGTTTCCTTTCTTGCCAGCAGTATCGAGTTGATTAACGCGCCTCCGCACATTGTCAATTGGCTATTGGGTATTGTCCATTGTTTTGCAGTAAGGCGCGCATCAAGCCAAACGACCTTTGCCTCGCTACGTCGACTTCTCCTTCCCAGCAGAGGAAGAAACTTCACTGCGCGGGAATAGCCAATAACCAATAACCAATAACCAATGCGGGAGACGTTAGCTTCCTCTGGTTGTCTTGACAATTCTACCGAGCAGGCGCCTTATCTCCGCACACTCTTCGGACTCCACTTTGTCCATTTTTGATTTGGCTGTTGATTTCATTGGGTATGGCCGGCCCGCCGCGGGCCGGCCATACCCAATGAAATCAACAGCCAAATCAAAAATGGACAAAGTGGAGTCCAACACAATGTTTTCATTCATGGCCGTCTCCTTGCGTCAGGGTTTAGTGAATTGCCGAAAATGGCCACAGAAAGCAGAGTTAGGCGAGCAACTTCTTCACCACAATCCCTTCGACATCCGTCAGTCTGAATTCGCGCCCCTGGAATTTATAAGTCAATTTCGTGTGATCAATGCCCATCAGATGCAGCATGGTCGCGTGCAGGTCGTGGACGCTGACCGGATCAACCACAGGGTTGTAACCGATCTCGTCTGTTTCGCCCACGGTCACGCCGGGTTTAACGCCGCCTCCGGCAAGCCACACACAAAAAGCTCGCGGGTGATGGTCGCGTCCCAGCAGTTTCGATCCGCCGCGGGCTTCGTTCATCGGCGTGCGTCCGAATTCGCCGCCCCAGATGACTATCGTGTCTTCGAGCAATCCGCGCTGTTTCAGCTCGGTCAGCAACGCTCCGATCGGTTTGTCGGTTTCGCGGCAGATGCGCGGCAGCTTGCCGACGATGTCCGTGCCGACCGAATTGCCGTGAGTGTCCCAGCCCCAGTGATAAAGCTGTACGAAGCGCACGCCGCGTTCGATCAGTCGCCGCGCCAGCAGGCAGTTGTTGGCGAAGGAAGTCTCGCCGGGCTTGGCGCCGTACATTTCGTGAACGCTTGCAGGCTCTTTCGAGATGTCAGTCAATTCGGGCACGCTCGTTTGCATCCGATAAGCCATCTCGTAGGCCGCGACGCGCGTGTTGATTTCGGGATCGCCAACTTCGGCCTGGCGCATCTGGTTCAAGTCTTTCAGCGCGTCGAGCGTCGAACGACGAGTCTCGCCGGACACGCCGTCCGGGTTGCTGACGAACAAGACCGGCTCGCCTTTCGAGCGGAACTCGACGCCCTGGTGCACGGTCGGTAGAAACCCACTCCCCCAACAGGATTTGCCTCCGTCGGGATTGTTCTCGCCCGACAGCAGAACAACGAAACCCGGCAGGTCCTTGTTCTCGCTTCCAAGCCCGTACATCAGCCACGACCCCAGGCTCGGACGCCCCGGAATCTGGTGGCCCGTGTTCATAAAAATCTGCGCGGGCGCGTGATTGAATTGCGTCGTATGCATCGTGCGGATGATCGCAATGTCGTCCGCGTGTCTGGCCAGGTTAGGCAGGATGTCTGACATCTCCTGCCCCGAATGGCCGTGCTTCTTGAAATCGAATGGCGAGCCGAGCAATCGCGGCGTGCCTTTGATGAAGGCGAATCGCTCGCCTTTGATGTACTCATCGGGACACGGCTGGCCGTCGTATTTGCGGAGCGCCGGCTTGTTGTCGAACATGTCGAGCGTCGAAGGCGCGCCAGCCATAAACAGGTAGATGATGCGTTTGGCTTTCGGCGCGAAATGCTGAACGCGTTGTGAGCCGTTTGCGGCGAAGATGTTTTCATCGAGCAATGACGAGAGGGCCATTGCGCCTATGCCGAAGCCTGTCTGTTTGAAAAAATGGCGGCGGGTGATGTCTTGCAATGAGTCTGTTTGTTTGTTCATCTGTCTTCCTCTCGCGCCAGATCGAGAACGCTCGACACGAACTGATAGACGCCGGGTTCGTCTGACGCCCTTGGCCCGGCGACGTTGAGAACAGAGACTCTGAACTTCTCGATGAAAGATCGCAGCTCCTGCGCGTGATTCGCCCGCTCGTCCTGTTTGCAGAGATGAATTACAGGCTTGTTGTATTGAGCGGCAAGCTCGACGGTCAGGAGTGAGCCGCCTCGCAACTCTTTTTGGATCGAGAAAACCGCCGTCGCATCCGAGTCGCGAACATTCCACTCGGTCCTTTGCGAGTAATCATCCGAAGGCGTTTCGACCAGACTGTAACGTTGGTCAATTGTTCCGTCTTCGGCCTTGCGACCCTTCGGACACCAGCCTCCGTGCTGTATCCCGCGCTTGATCGCCCAATCGAGCGCGGCTCGGTCTGCGCCCGTCTGTCCGCCGGAGATGATCTTAGACAGCATCCTTAATCACCTGGTGAAGCGCCGATACTGTGCGGTCAATCTCTTCCAGCGTGTTGTAGATGTGCGGGCAGAGGCGGACGCCACCCGTTGCCGCTCCCGCGACGTTGTGTTTGGCGTACAGAGCCTCATAAATTTTCTGGTGATCTTTTCCATCAAACCCGAGCACGCACACGCCGGCGCTCAACTCCGCCTTGGTGGAAGTGCGTAGCTTGGCGCCGGGAATCTTGCCGGCGCCTTCTTTCAAGGCCGCGGCCAACTCGCGGATGCGCGCTTCGATCCGTTCGCGTCCGATCAGGTTATGAAAGTCCACCGTCGTTCCCATCGCCGACACGGCGGCGTCATCGCGCTGGCCCAGCGTCTCGAATTTGCGCGCCCCGCGCGCCGCGGGTTCAACCTTGTTACCCCATCCCACGCCGACCACGCTCGGCCAGATTTCGGCGCCGCGCTCCCGCCGGATGTAGAGCACACCGGCTTCCTTCGGCCCCATGAACCATTTGTGCGCGCTGGCGGAATACGAATCGCATCCCATCTCGCGCAGGTTGAGCGGGAGCGCGCCGAATGTCTGCGCGCCGTCCACGTGCGCGTGGATGCCGCGCTCGCTCGCCATCCGGCACAACTCTTTGCTCGGCATTCTCACGCCGGTCGTGTTGGAGACGTCGGTGAATGACAAGACTCTGGTTTTGGGTGTGATCGCCGCGCGGAAAGCTTTCAATATCTCTTCCACGTCGTTCGGGGTTTGCGGAATGCCGGCGCGCTTCACGCTGAAGCCGATCCGTGCGGCGCGCACATCCCAGGCGACGTTGTTGGTCGGGTGATTCTGATCGAAGACCAACACCTCATCGCCGGTCTTCAGTGTCAGTCCGTTGACGATGAAGTTGTTTCCCTCGCTGGTGTTTCTGACGACGGCGATCTCGTCCTCCGAAGCGCCCATAAAAGCCGCGAGCTTCCGGCGCGACTCTTCCAGCAGCGCATTGAACTTGGCGCGGTTCTGGAAAGAGACATCGCCGTCCACGTCTTCGGTGAGACGGAAGACCGTGTCTCTGACCATGTGCGGCGATGGACAGAGGTTCGCGGCGTTCAACAGGATAAGTTTGGGCTTGATCGTGAACTGCTCTTTCACCAGCCGCCAGAAAGGCTCGCTTGCGGTATCAGCGGCGCCGAGACGATAGGCCGCGCGCAGCAACGCGTCAGTGGAACTGGTCGAGGGAAAGACCGAGAGCGCGGCGGCGCTTCCGGCGAAACCTTTGAGAAAAGACCGGCGGGTTGAGGGCCGGTGAAACGGGTATCGGCTTGTCTGCTGGCTCATTTTTATCCTTTCTTAACCGGCTTGATCAAAGATCGATGGTGTGTGGTCTGATTTAGGAATCTGCTGGCATTTTGTCAAAATCCTCAGGTTCGACATCGAGAATTTGAGATAGAGCGGTTTCATATTTTTCCCTGCTTCCACGCTGGCCCCGCTCTTGCAGATATTTTTCTGTCATTAAGGCAGATAGTTTTTCTGCAATCGCGATGGCGTTGAACTGCTCGACGCCTCGGAAGTCACGTTTGTTATAAGTCACGATGTAATCACAACCTGCTTTGACTGCCAGTTCCAGCACCATGTCATCATCGGGATCGGGTAGAAATGGCCTCCACAGGAAGAAGACACGATGGTGGTTAGCGACAGCACAATGATAATCCAGAATGTCATCAACCTTTTGTTAAAGTTTCATCCAGGTTAAGCAACACATTGGCTACCATCGTCCACGCCGCAAACTCAGCCACAGTCGCCTTGGTCGAATGATTCCTGGCGATCTTCCCGGCTTCCGCCGCGTTCGCGGCGAAGTGATTCAGTTGCCGCTGGTACAACACCGCAATGCGTTCGACCTCTTTCCCACTCGGCGTTCGAGTTGCACAGGCGCGGAAGCCGTAGATCGCCCGCCCATTCACACCGTCGCCGGCCTCTTCGATCATCCGCTTCGCCAATGCGCGCGCGGCCTCCATCGCCGCTTCGTCGTTGAGCATCGTCAACGCCTGCAGCGGCGTGTTGGTGCGCACGCGGCGCACGGTGCAATATTCGCGGCTCGTCGCGTCGAAGGCCATCATCGCGGGGTGCGGCGAGGAGCGCCGGACGAACGTGTAGAGGCTGCGGCGGAAACGGTCTTCGCCTTTGCTCACAGTCCATTTCTCGCTGCTGTAAGGCGATTTCCAGACGCCGTCGGGTTGAAGAGGGAAGACGCTCGGCCCGCCCAGCTTGCGGCTGAGCAGACCGCTCGCGGCGAGCGTTATGTCGCGGATCATCTCGGCCTCCATTCGGAAACGCGGACCTCGCGCGATCAAACGGTTATACGGGTCTTTTTCGATCAGCGCCGGAGTTGTCGCGGACGATTGGCGGTATGTTGATGAAGTCACGATCAATCGAACGAGGCTCTTCATACTCCAAGAAATGGGACTTAGAGGAGTAATGGGACTCATGTGTCTCCTTGTCTCCTTGTCTCCTTGTCGCCCTGTCGCCCTGTCGCCCTGTCGCCCTGTCGCCCTGTCGCCCTGTCTCCTTGTCTCCTTGTCTCCTTGTCTCCTTGTCTCCCGTTTTCCACGTCGGATTCATAAACTCGACCGCCAGCCAATCGAGCAGTTCGGGATGCGAGGGGCGTTCGCCCTGCGTTCCGAAATCTTCGCTGGTCTCGATCAGGCCGCGACCGAAGATCTGTTCCCAGAAACGATTGACCATGACGCGAGCAGTCAACGGGTTGTTTTCGTCAACCAGCCATCGCGCCAGGCCAAGGCGGTTGATCGGCGCGCTTTCGGGCATCGAGTGCAACACGGATGGCGTTGTGGCAAAGACTTTCTCACCTTTGTTCAAAAAGCCGCCACGCTCGCGAAAGAATGTTGATGGGCGTTCGTAACCTTGGCGTTCCTGCATCACCAACGCGGTAGTGATATTCAACGCTCTCATCTCGCCCCGCAATCTTTCCAGACGGTCGCGGTCGGGTTTGAGCGTCGGCGTCGAGGCGCGGAATTGCGCGGATAAATCTTCGCTCTGTTTCCGCGCGCGTTCAGGGGGAGGAATGGAAAGGATCGGGCGTAGCTTCGCCGAGACGCTCACGACTCGTTTGGGCTCATCGGTCGTCGTGATCGAAAGGCGGAAACGGCCTATGCCTTGGTTGAGCGAACCGCCCAGATGTTTCAGCCTGATCGTCAGCGTCGCGCCCGAATCCGGCCCGGCCGGGCCGAAGGGTTTTTCGGCCACGAAGACCCCCTGGCGTGGGAGCCTGTTCGTTTGATCGTTCGTCGCGTTGACGAACCATCCTGGCGGACGGTCGGTGGCGGTGTTGCCGGGCTCTTTGCTGAAGAAAGCTCCGGTCTCGAGCCGGTAAGCCAGATCGTCCACGAATGCGTCTTTGAAGCTGATTTCATGCGGTTTCGCGCCGTCTGGCGACGCGGCTTCGAGCTCGATGCCCGTGAGCAGGAAGTTGCCGTAAGGGTCGCGGCCCGGGCCGCCCTTGGGCAGGCTCGCGTCAGGCAGCGCTTCCACGCGCACGGCGGTGATCTTCTTCAGATCGGTCTTTGCGGTGATGACGTAAACGTCCTGCTCCTCAGCCGCGCCGCTCACGAGCACGGATTTGTCATCCATCTTTTTCAACGTCGCGCCGCCGGTTGATTCGAGCTTGATCGGATCGAGCGTCGTCCATTTGTTCTGTTCGTCGAGCAGTTCGCGCTCCCATTTGGCCTGCTCGGCGTCGAGTTCAGGCGTTTGCGTTTTGAGCTTCGCCTCGATCTGTTTGATCTCGCCCTCCAGCGCGACGCGCCCGGCTTCCTGTTCGGGTGTCGGCAAGCTGATCTGCGGCTCCAGGATGTAGCGCGAATTGTCTTCGCCAGGCGATTGATAGCCGATCTGATATTCGGCGTTGTCGAAGAAGGCCATCAGCCGGTAGAAGTCTTTTTGCGAAAACGGGTCGTATTTGTGATTGTGGCATTGGGCGCAGGCGATGGTGCTGCCCAGCCAGACCGTCGCGGTCGTGCCCACTCGATCAATCAGTATCTCGAACCGGCTCTCTTCGGGATCAATCCCGCCCTCCTGATTGACCATCGTGTTGCGATGAAAACCCGTGGCGATCTTCCGGTCCAAAGTCGCGTTTGGGGTCTCGTTTGGCAGCATATCGCCCGCGATCTGTTCAATGGTGAACTGGTCGAACGGCATGTCTTTGTTGAACGCGTTGATCACCCAGTCGCGGAACTTCCAGGCCACGCGCAGGTTGTCTTTCTCGTAACCGTTCGAGTCGGCGTAACGCGCCAAATCCAGCCACGGCCGCGCCCATCGTTCGCCGTAACGCTCATCCGCGAGCAAACGGTCAACGGCTTTCTCGTATGCGTCAGGCGACGTGTCAGCCAGAAATTCATCAATCTCTTTCACGCTCGGCGGCAGCCCGATTATGTCCAGATAGACGCGTCGAAGCAGCGTCGCCCGGTCCGCTTCCGGCGAAGGCGTCAAGCCTTCTTTCTCCAGACGAGCGAGAATGAACTCGTCAATCGGATTACGAACCCAGGATTGATTTTTGACTTTCGGCAAAGCAGGCCGAACCGGCTTCACATACGCCCAGTGCTTTGCCAACTCAGACTCTTTCGCCCCGTCGCCCCGCCTCCCCGTCGCCCCGTCTCCCCAATTCGCGCCCTGATCAATCCATCGGCGGATCAGCGCGATCTCGGCTGGTTTGAGCGGGGGGCCGCCCATCGGCATGCGCGCCTCATTGCCTTCGCCCCCTTCACTGTGGATTCGCTTCATCAACAAACTTTGTTTGCTGTCGCCCGGAATAATGGATGGGCCTGAGAGACCGCCTTTCAAGGCAAGCTCTTTGCTATCGATACGCAGTTGTCCCATCGCTGATCGCGCCGCGTGGCACTGGTAACAGCTTCGCGCGAAGATCGGCTCGACCTGGCGTTTGAAATCAATCCGCCGTCGCGGTTTTGCCTGGGCGGCGCTTTTGTTTTGCGCGGAGGCGTTGGGAATCAGCCAAGCCAATCCGTAAACGACGGCTGCGGAGAAAAGAATACAAACGAGGCGTTTAAACGTTCGACGCATACGTCACCTGCCAGGGTATTGTTGTTGATTCGATCAGTGAATTCGACCACAAGAGAGCGTTGGTAAAACCAACTTTCGCGGCAAAGATAGTACAGGGATCAGGCTGATGCAAAGGCGCTTATCATTTTCCATTTTCCGCTTGTCATTTTTTATTCGCCATTGCCGGAGTTGCGGCCTCCGCGCTCGACGACAAATGAAAAATGACAAGTGGAAAATGGAAAATGCTCTTCCTTCCCGATTTCGCGATCACTGACAATCAATTCTCGATCAACCTCTTGACCTTCGCCATCAAGCTCTCTTCGATCAGCCACTCCACAAAATCAACAGTCAGTTGCCCCGACCATTGCTCTCTTCGATCCAGCAGCAGATCATCAACCAGTGACTGATCGGCGTCGTAATTTCGCCGTTTCTCCTGACGCCTGATGGTGTCGTGGCGCGTAATGTTTCCGGGCGGGCGATAGGTTTCGACCGGGGCTTCACTGGTGTCAACCAGGAGCCGCGACTCCTTTCGGTCTTGCTTGAAAGTGTGCAGCCCGCGCTCCGATTCGAGTTTCGGGAAGGCCCGCGGGAAGTTGACGCCGAGCGCGATGCCTATGAAATTTTCGCCCGGCGCGACGAAGAACAGTTCGGGCTTCTCGATCTTCTTCCGCTCGACTGGAGACTCTTCCTCCAGCGCGTTTTTCTTTCTGTTCTTGGCGGGAGGTTTTGATGTCAGCCGCCAGACTTCAACCTTGACGCCAGGGCCGGTCTGTCTCGTCGCCATCAGGTAATAGACCCTCGCCAATTCAAACATACGATTGCGGTCTTCGCCGAAGACGGCCAGCGTGATCTTGTCGGGCTCTTTGAACCTCAGCGTGTATATCCGCAGCAGCAACTCTTTCCAATCGGCGGATGCGGTTGACAGCCGCGACCCGATTTCGCCGGTGTTCACTGATTTGACTTTACCGTAAAGCGCGAGCGCGGTTTCGTGTTCGAGATGTGTGATTCTTCCGGCGAAATCCTTGATCGCCTGATCGGCGCGTTGAAGCTTCGGCAGTTCGGCGACGCGCGTAAGCTCCTCCGGGTTTTTCCATTTGCCGCGCGCCAGCCGCTTCTCGATCCCGCGCAGCGCGTAGATTTCGTTTTGCAGGTTGCGCGCTGCGGCGCTGCGTTCAAGCGCCTGCGTCTCGCGCCTCAGCGACGAGAGCTGATGCGTAAGCTCGTCCAGCGGGAGCGCCATCGCCGATTGTTTGCCGGATTCATCGCCGGAGCTTTGTTGAACGTCGATTTTCAGCCTCTCGTTTTCCATCCGCAGGTTGACCTGAACCGGCTCGTCGTCTTTCCGATGATTCAATATTTCCGACAGCGGAACGAGCAGCTCGCGTTCGATCACCCGCTTCAAGGGGCGCGCGCCGTAACGCGGATCGTAGCCGCGATGGGCGAAATGCCTGGCCACGCCGTCCCGGACGTTGATCTTCACTCCGCGATAACGGGCCCCGTCACGCGTTTTAACGCGTTCGATCTCGCGTTCCGCGATCCGCAGCGCGGATGTTTCGTCCAGCGGCGCGAAAGGCGCGATGCGATCAATCCGGTTGAACAACTCCGGGCGGAGCGCCCCGCGCACGGCGTTGGTGAAATGTTTGCCGGCGGCCCGCCGCGTGGCCTCCGACTGCCCGAAACCAGTGAGGCCGCGTTGAAAACTTTCGGCTCCGAGGTTCGAGGTCATGATCACCACGGCGTTTGAAAAATCGGCCACGCGCCCCATCGAATCGGTCAACCGGCCCTCGCCGAGGATTTGCAACAGCAGATCGAAGAACGACGGATGCGCCTTCTCGAATTCATCGAGCAGGATCACGGAGAAAGGCTGTTCACGCGTTTTCGCGGTCAATAGGCCCTCTTGAGAAAACACGCCGCCGATCAGGCGATTGACCGCGACCGGGTCGGAGTATTCGCTCATGTCGAACCGCGTCATCCGGTTGCGATCCTGAAACAGAAACTCGGCCAGCGATTTCGCCATCTCGGTCTTGCCCACGCCGGTCGGGCCGATGAAGAGCAGGGAAGCGATCGGTCTGCGCGGGCGTGTCAATCCGGCTTTGACCATCGCCAGCAGATCAACGATCAGACCAACCGCCTCGGGTTGGCCAATGACGCGCGACGCGAACCACGCGCGAGTGGCTTCAAGGTCGAGACTCTCGCGTTCGTCCAGCAGCGCGCGCGGCAAACCCGTTTCGCGCGAAAAGGCCGCGGTCACGTCTTCCGCGTTCAATGTTTTTCCCTCAGGCCAATCCTGTAGCAGGTTTTTCAAGAAACGGGCCGGGCGGCCGGGGTAAGCCGAATAGGTCGCGTAACGGCGATGCAATTGATCGATGCGCTCGATGGCTTCAGGTTCGACGTAATTTCCGCTTCCCT
>Ga0187894_10007581_pt1 | contig 10180 bp, 6 predicted proteins | sample GBC1701081metaG_FD_136650 | JGI IMG/M metagenome (GOLD analysis project Ga0187894, IMG submission 136650) | White microbial mat communities from a lava cave in the Kipuka Kanohina Cave System on the Island of Hawaii, USA - GBC170108-1 metaG ... | reverse complement strand
TGGATCGGCCGCTGAGGCGCCTCTTCCGCGGCGCGCCGCGGCGTTCGGCCGCGAACGTGCCGCTACTGGAAGCGCAGCTCTTTAACCACCTTGAGGCTCTGGCGGTCCACATGCAGGGCCAGCGATTTACCGCCGCCCGGCGCCGGGCTGCGCTCGTCGGCGGAGTGGACGGCCCAGACCACCGCGGCGGTCTTGTCCGCGCTCAGCCCGTGCGGCTCGATGCGGAAATCGCTCCGCTGCCAGCCCTTGTGGAGGATGTGGTCCTCCGCTGCCTTGATGATTCGGCGCTGCTCGTCGGGAGACAGCGCGCCCGCGTCTGCCATCTCGGTCGGCCTCGTTTGCTGGCACCCGAGCACCGCCGGCGCGACCGCGCACAGCAGCAGGCCCAGGCACAGGGACATTCGTCGCATCATGATCGCCTCGCCGCGCGGCGGCGCGAGCTTAACTATAACCATCGCCGCGAAGCGCGACCGGCGCAAGCGACGCAGCGCCGCGAGGAGCAAGAGCGCGGCCAACGGCAGGAGGCGGTCGTTCGCGCGGGGGGGCACGGCGACGCCGCCGGCTGGGCGCGTGTAGGGGATGGTCCTGCGTCCGTCGTGCGTCTCGATGATGCCGGGGACGCGGGCCACGCTGTTCGTATAGTTGATGTCCGCCGGGCTCGGGTCCGGAAGGTAGCCCTCCGCGTTCGTGTTCGGGTGCGTGTGGAACCAGGCGACGACGGTCTGCCGGTCGTTATCCGGCGGCCGCGCGGTGGGGTTCGCCCCGTCGCGGGTGCCGGGCGGCCAGCGGAGGACCTCGTACTGGCCGGTCTGCCGGTTCAAGACGATCCAGCCGCCCTGTTCCTGCTTCTGGCTGCCGGGCTGTCCGCTGGGCACCTCGGGGGCGTTGGGGTTCGACTCCTCGAAGGCGCGCCGGAGCTCGGCCTGCACGTGGGGGTCGGCCAGGACCTGGTCGAGGGTCGGCTGAGGGCCAGCGGGCGGAGGGCTCTCGCTGCCGCCGCACCCCTGCGCCGGCGCCGGCTCAGAACTCCCTGGAACCCCACTCAACGCCCCGTCGCCCGTCGCGCTTTCCCCACAGGGCCCAGCTCCGCCTCCGAGGGTGCGGATCTCGTCGCCTGCTCACTGCGCGCGCGCGTCGACCGCTTGTCCCAGCACCTTGACTCCGGCAATAGCCCCCAGCCCGAGCACGGCGATGAGGATGAGTGCCTGCACATTGGTAGATGCACCCGCCTGCTGGCACATCAGCGATCTGCGCGTCATAACTTTTCTTTTCCTCCCGGGCTTGGCAGCGTGGAGCTACGCGCCCGCGCTGCAAGACGCTGCAAAGCGAAGACCAGCCGAGCCCGAATTCTTCACCGCATGGCTTCCTCTCACTTCGTACGTCCCAGATTGGCCTCCATCACACGCGGGCGTTGGGCCCCCTGCGCCGGCCTGGTCTTCAAGCGCACCATACTGGACGTCAAGCAAACCGCGCTGGACGGTCGCCGCCGGATACATCGTCGGCTTGGCCGCCGCTTCCATACATCCATCGGTCACATTCCTCCTTCGTGCCGGGTCATGCATAGGAGACCCGCGACCCGCGGCGGATGTGACGGGATGGGCCTCGCTGAGGTGCACAAGTTCAGCCCGTCACGTTTCTGGCGACCGCGCGTCTTACGGGTGCCTCGCCTCTGGCGGCGCGGCGCACGACACACCACCTACCTCGGAGAGGATGAGCCATGCAGCCTCGGATGAAGAGCCCGGTCTTTACGCTGCCGGGTGCCAGGGAAGCCCTTCTGACGATCAGCAAAGCCACGGAAAGCCGCGTGCCTCGAGCGACGCTCGAGCTGGTCAACGTTCGCGTCGGTCAGATCAATGGATGCAGCGTCTGCGTCGACATGCACTGTCGCGCGCTCAAAAAGCTCGGTGAGAGCGACGCGCGGATCTTCGCGCTCGCGGCGTGGCGAGAGACCCCCTACTACACGGAGGCCGAGCGCGCCGCGCTCGCGTTGGCGGAGGCCACGACGAGACTCACCGACCGAGCCCACGCGGTGTCGGACGAGGTGTGGAGCGAAGCGCTTCGACACTTCTCCGAGGCCGCGCTCGGCGCGCTGGTGATGACGATCGCCCTCGCGAATCTCTGGAACCGCCTCAACGTCGCCACGCAGCAGGTGACCGGGGATTGGATCGAGCAATACATCTGACACTCGGGAGGCGACGATGAATCGGACGATGTCTCCGTTCGACGCGAACGAGGTTCCGAGAGGCGAGCGATGAAACACGAGGGCCTGCCGCTCCTGCTCCTGGCTCTCGTTGCCGGCTGCTCCGCGTCCACGAGCCGGCGGGAAAATTCGGCTCGTGCGCCCATATCTCGGGTCGAGAAGGAGGAAACCATGGCCGAGTCCGTCATTCGAGGGCGCGTGGAGGACTACGCGAAGGCGATCAGCGCCAAGGACATCGACCGCATCGCGTCCTTCTTTGCACGCGATCTCGTTTCATTCGATATCGCGATCAACGCGCTGCGATACGTCGGGGCCGACAATAAGGGTCGAGAATGGCAAAAAGCCTTCGCCGTATACAGCTCGATCGTCTACGAGGTGCACGACCTCCGCGTCGCGACGCACGGCGAGCTGGCCTTCGTTCATGCGGTCAACCACGTGAAGGGCACGCTGGCCAGCGGTCAGGTCACCGACCTATGGGTGCGCTGGACGGCGTGCTTCCGGCGAATCGATGGCATCTGGCTGATCGTGCACGACCACGTGTCAGTCCCGGTGGACTTCGAGCGCGGCCAAGCTCTTCTGAATCTCGAACCTTGACGCCGCGCTCGTGTCGGTCCGGCTCCGATCGGTAGGACGACGCCGCTCGCCCAGGGTCGTCACCAGTCGGTCACGGGCGATGATCGCTTTCGCAGCGATCGGTATCCGAGGCCCCGTTCGACCTCTGCACAGCAGGGGCCCGCTGGGTCCATATCGGCGCCGAGGGGACGCACTCGAAGGTCGCGCGGAGGCTGGCGGCTGATCCGGTCCTGACCGACTCCGCCGCCTCGTCGGGCCCTCTCGCGGCCGGCCCGACGGCTGGCGGTTCCGGCCGGCCGGCGCGAGGTGCGCGGCGGTCGCCGACGGCCGGCTAGGGCCTCGACGCCGACGTGCGGAGTGCGTCGGCGGGCACCACATCGCGTCCACGCTCATTTGTATCGACCCGACCGATTGATAACTACTGGTCACGCCAGATATGCGAGTATCTCCGCCATCGTCGTTACCTCGAGGGAGGGCGCGCTTTGACCGAATTTCTCAACACGCTGAACGGGTATGTCTGGAGCAAGGGCCTGGTCTACCTGTGTCTTGCGACCGGTGTGTTCTTCTCCATCCGCTCCAGGTTTGTTCAGATTCGCCTGGTTCCGGAGATGGTCCGGCAGATGTTCAAGGGCGAGACGTCGTCGTCCGGTGTGTCGTCGTTCCAGGCGCTGACCATGTCGCTGGCGGGTCGCATCGGGACCGGCAACATCGCCGGCGTCGCCACCGCCATCGCCTTCGGCGGGCCCGGTGCGCTGTTCTGGATGTGGGTTATGGCCTTCCTGGGTGCGTCGACCTCCCTGGTCGAGTGCACCCTCGGCCAGATCTACAAAACGAAGGACAATCTCACCAGCGAGTACCGCGGCGGGCCCGCGTATTACTTCACCAAGGCGATGGCGCACACGGCGGCGGCTCCGCTGTTCAAGGTCTACGGCCTCGTGTTCGCCGCGGTGACCGTGCTCGCCTGCGGCCTGCTGCTGCCCGGCGTGCAGGCGAACTCGATAGCCTTGTCCATGTACCAGGCGTGGGGCGTCTCGAGCTGGGTGGTGGCGCTCGGCACGGTCATCGTGATGGCCTTCGTCATCATCGGCGGTGTCAAGCGCATCGCGGTATTCGCCTCGATCGTGGTGCCGTTCATGGCGATCGTCTACATCGCGCTGGCGCTGGTCGTCCTGTTCGTGAATGCCTCCGAGATCCCGCACATGGTGCGCCTTATCTTCGCCAGCGCGTTCGGCGCGGACTCGGCGTTCGGCGCGATCCTCGGCTCCGCGGTCATGTGGGGTGTCAAGCGCGGCGTCTACTCCAATGAGGCCGGGCAAGGCACCGGACCGCACTCGGCCGCGGCCGCCGAGGTCTCGCATCCGGCCAAGCAGGGTCTGGTGCAGGCCTTCGCCATCTACGTCGACAGCCTGTTCGTCTGCTCCGCGACCGGTTTCCTCATCCTGTCGACCGGCGCCTACAAGGTGTTCGCAGGGGAAAGCGCGACCGGCGCCGTGCTGGCCGACGGCGGTGTGCTGCCCGACGGCACCGAGGTCGGTCCGGCTTTCGCGCAGGTCGGCTTCGACACGATGTGGAGCGGCGCGGGATCGACCTTCGTCGCCATATCGCTCGCCTTCTTCTGCCTGACCACGATCATCGCGTACTACTACATGGCCGAAACGAATCTGCGCTTCCTGCTCGGCAAGTCCGCGGTAACTCGAGTTCCGCTCATTCGCGGCACCATCGGGAAGAACACCACCGTGCTGCTGCAGGCGCTGATCCTGATCGCCACCGCCGTGGGCGCGGTGCGGACGGCCACCGAGGCGTGGACGCTCGGCGATATCGGCGTGGGATTGATGGCCTGGCTGAACATCATCGGCATCATCATCCTGCAACAGCCGGCCTACAAGGCGCTGCGTGATTTCGAGGGCCAGAACAATGCGGGTGTGGACCCCGTATTCGATCCGCGGGCATTGGGCATCCGCGGCGCCTCGTTCTGGGAGACCTACGACGCGCAAGGGAACAAGGACCGGGTGCAGACCCGCGGGTAGCCGTTGGGGGCGGCCCGAGCCGATACCTGGGCGCGCCGTTTTTTCGCGATCCCGCGACGCGTGAGTGTCAGCGGAGCCGGACAGCACTCCCGTGTACACATCGATCTTGACGCGGTGCGTGGACGGCGGACCGGCCGACACGCGCGCGTGTGTCGGCCATCTCGGCCGCCGCTCCCGGCCGCCAGACCTGCGGCCCCCCATGCCCCCCACCGCCATCGCCGACGCAATCGGTGCGCTCGTCGCCGTCTGTCTCGCCCGACCGCGGACGACGCGATCGCCGAGCTCGCCGCCGCGATCGCGACCAGTTCCGGAAGTGGCCTGCTTCTTCTCGGCCAGACGTTAGCTTCCTTGTATTTTTTCGAGAGACGCTCGACGAGAGCCGCTTGCCGACGGCGCCGCTGATGTCGGGTGCCGACACACTTAAATGTGTAAGGCAGTCGCAAGGACGTCTCTTTCAACATGAGTCGGTGTGTACACCGACGGTGTGCCTTCCACGTGGTGCCCTCCAAGGGGTGCCTTTCGTTCGGGATTGGCCCTCAGGAAGCTCCTGCCGGACGTTTACGCGGAGGGTGGAAGTGAGGCACAGACCAAAACACATATCCCTGTTGTTCCTCGCGGTCGCGCTCGCCGCGCCGCTCGGCCCCGTACAGCAAGCGTTCGCGCAACCGACCGGAACCGTCTCCGGTGGCGTTACACCTGGGTCTACCACCAGTGCGATCATCGGCTCCGTGGTGGACGAAACCACCGGACAGCCACTCCTGGGAGCGACGATCTCCGTTTCGCCGACCGGAGACGGTGCCATCACCAATGCGCAAGGTCAGTTCCGCATCGAGCTGCCGCCGGGACGTTATTCGATCGAGGTCTCGTTCAGCGGCCACGCGCCGTCCGTTCGAGAAGTCGAGCTCGGCGCGACGCCGCTCAATCTGGGCTTCACGCTGCGCGAAGACTCCCGCTACGCGGAGACCATCGTCATCGTCGGCTCGCGAACCCCGCGCTCGGTGACCAACTCGCCGGTGCCCATCGACGTCATCACCTCGGAGCAGATCCAAGAGGTGGGTGAAATCGAAACCAACCAGGTGTTGCGCGCGGTGGCGCCGTCGTACAACGCGTCCCACCAGACCATCGCCGACGGCACGGACCACGTCGACCCGGCCAGCTTGCGCGGCCTGGGACCCGATCAAGTGCTCGTCCTCATCAATGGCAAGCGCCGTCACTCCAGCGCGCTCCTCAACATCAACGGCACCTTCGGGCGCGGCACGGTGGGAACCGATCTCAACGCCATCCCGACCACCGCCATCGAGCGGATCGAAGTCCTGCGCGACGGCGCCTCCGCCCAATATGGGTCCTCGGCGATCGCGGGCGTGGTGAACATCGTGCTCAAGGAACAACCCGGCGTGGCCGAGGCAAACATACTGTCCGGCATCACGGGCGAGGGCGACGGGTTCCAGGTGAGGACCGGCGTCAACTACGGCATCCCGATCGGCGATCTCGGAGTTGTCAATGTGACCGGCGAGTTTCTGCGGCGCAACCCGACCGATCGCTCGGGTGAGTGGACTGGCGATTTCTATCCGGGCGTTACGGAGGAGGCCATGCCCGATGTCACCGACGAAAGACTTGCGGCGGACGGGCTCACCCGCGACGACATCTCGATGGATATCGGGCAGAGCCAGGCGACGGTGGGCTCGTTCTTGCTGAACGCGCGGATCCCGTTGGGTGCGGCCGAGCTGTACAGCACCGGTGGTATCGGCTATCGCCAGGGCGCGGCGGCCGGCTTCTTTCGCCGCCCCAATCAGGCGCAGCAAACGCCTCTCGAGGTCTATGAGCTCGGATTTTTGCCCGAGATCCACACGACGATCCTCGACTGGTCGGCCGGTGCGGGCGTTCGCAGCGATCGCGAGGCCGGTGGTTTCCACTGGGATCTGTCCGCCACGCACGGAGGGAGCTCGTTCGACTATCGGGTCGAGAATAGCGTCAATGCGTCGCAGGGTAGGGGGGGCCCAGACAGCCAGACAGAGTTCGACGCCGGCGGAAACGTGCTCTCGCAGACCACACTCAATGGCGATGTCGTTCAGCCGTTTCGGATCGGTGCGCTGAAAAAGCTCGCGTTGGTTGGCGGTGCTGAGTACCGCCTGGAGAACTTCCGGATCAACGCGGGCGAGGAGGCCTCGTGGGACGACTATGGGCGAGCACCGCAGGACGACGACAATCCCATGACGGAGGAGCCGCCCGGCGTCGTGCGCGGCTCGGCGAGGATCTTGGCGCCAGCCTGCTCGAGTCGTCTGGTTACGCCTTCGGCGTCCCCGACCTCGAAGGCCACGCGGATCGGTCCGGCGACACGCCGGCCGACCTCGACCTGGTCGATGAACTCCGCGGTCTTCGAGTCGGCCAGCTCCAGCGTGGCGCGCCCGGCCGCGAGAATGGCGACCCTGCCGCCCGGCGAGGGAACCGACGGTAGCTCGGTCAATCCGAGCGCGTCGCGGTAAAAGCGAAGTGCGTCGTCGAAGTCTTCGGTCGTGATCACGAGGCGCAGTTCCAGCACCGGAGAGTTGTCCATGCTCGTTCTATGGCGTTCTCGCGAGCAATGACAAGAACTATCCCTCCGGATCGGCGCCGATCGCGTCGCTCGCGATCGGGTGGCGGGACGTCCACCGCTACATGCGGTAGCTGGCGGACAGATAGCCGAAGATGCCGGGTACGTCGTAGGTCGTGGGATTGAAGCCGTTGAGGACGCAGCTGTAGCAGGCGGGAGGATCGTTGTCGAAGAGGTTGATGATGCCGGCGGTGACGTGGAGTGCGGCGTCGAACCATGGGATCCAGGTGACCTGGACGTCGTTGTAAACCTGTGGCGCCAAGACGTTCTTGGAACGGGAATCGTCGCTCGGGTTCGGATCCGAGCAGAGACCGGGGAAGTCGAGGAGGTCGCGGCACTGCTCGACCGCTCGGTGGACATAGCGGGTGGTCAGCGAGATCCCGACGTCATCGTAAAACCAGTCGGCCACGAGCGACGATTTCCACCTCGGGAAGGCGCGCTCGGGCTCGCCCGTCACCCTGCCCTCGCTCCGGATCGTCTCGAACCCATCGGCCGAGGGGATCTTCTCCCAGAAATCGATCAGGTAGCTGGTCAGCGAGGTGAAGCGAAAGCGACCGAACGCGGCCGGAGGCATGCCATACGTCAGCGCGAGATCCACGCCCCTGGTCTCGATGCCGCCGAGGTTCTCGAGGGTGTTGCGGAAGGCGAAGATCGAGCCCTGCGGGGTCCGCTGGATGCCCTCGCATTGGGTGTCATCGCCGCCCGACACACAGCGGTCCAGCTGGAGCTGCGCATCGAGGGGTGCGATCGCGCCGTCGACCCGAATGTCGAAGTAGGCGAGCTCGAGGTCGAGGTTGTCCACCCACTCGCGATTCTCCAGCCAGGACGGACTGTAGGCCAGGCTGAGGTGAAGGTTGTCCGACGTCTCGGGCTCGAGGTCGCGGTTGCCGCCGACGTTCACTTGGATCTGCGGGTTGAGCTGGGCATAGCTGCCATCGTCGGGCACGCCCAGCTCCACGCAGCGCCGGCGAACCGCCTCGGGGACCTCCGGTCGATTGAAGCTGGTGCATGGGTCGTTGAGGACCGCCGCGTAGCGCGACTGGCTGCCGTAGAGCTCGCCGATGCCGGGCGCGCGGAAGCCGCGCCCGAAGCTGCCGCGCAGCATGAGATCCTCGATCGGTTTCCAGCGCGTTCCCAGCTTTCCGGTGAACTCCGGCTCGAGGATCGAGTAGTCGGATGCGCGCACCGCGCCGTTCAACTCGAGCAGCTTCAGGCCGGGGACGTCCGCGACCAGCGGCGCTCGCAGCTCGGCATAGGCCTCGTTCACCCAATACCTGCCCGACGTGCGCGTCGCCGTCACGTTGGCGGCGTCGCCCGCCGCGATGATGGCGTCGGGCTCGAAGAAGCCGGCCAACCGGCGGTGCTCCACGCCGGCGGCCATGGACAGCGGGCCGGCCGGCAGCTGGGCGAGCTCGCCGGTGACGTTCGCCACCACGTCGACCAGGGTCTGCTCCGAGACGTCGTGCTCCGTGAAGGTGACGTAGTCGAGCATCTCCTGCGTGATGGTGCCCTCGCCGTTTTCGCCCTGGCCGCCGAAGATATTGAAAGGCACACACTCGGGGTCACCTGGGCTGGCCGCGGTGCCGCAGCGCCACACGCCCTGGCCGTCCTGGTAGGCCGGACCGAGTGCCTGCTCGAGCTTGGCCGAGTTGAAGGAGTTGTCGCGCAGCTGATCGGCGCGATTGACGCCGTAGGCCACGGTCGTGTCCCAGAAGAAGCGCCGCTTGCCCGCGGCGACATCGCCCCCCAGGCCGCCGGCGACGTAGAACGTATTCACCGTCTGCTCGAAGCGACGCGGCCCGGCCTCGAGCGGTCGGCGCGCGATCACATACGGGTTGGTGGCGGGATCGAACGTGAAGCCGAACGGGTTGTGCGGGTTGCTCGCGTCGACCGCGATGCGGTCCATGCGGTTGCCGTTGCCGCCCCCGGGGCCGACGAACAGGGGGTCGGGCGCGGCTTGGTTGAGCGACTCGCGGTTGGTGAAGGAGGCCTTGCCGTGCAAGCTGACCCACGGCGCCAGCTTGTAGGTCACGGCGCTGAACGCACCCAAGCGCCTCGACGGGGTCAGCATCAGGTTGAAGGGCGCGAAGTTGAAGCGATCTCGAGAGTCGAACGCATGGTAGTCGGCCGGCGCGTTCGGGGTGCCGGCCACGCCGTCGTTGAGCGTGAGATCCCGCGTCGTACCGGTGACCGGATCGACGAATCTGACCCGGCCCTGCGGCGTCGCCGAAGAGCAGCGGGCCTCGCAGTTCTCGAGGCCGGGGAGGGCCGAGTCCGAAAGCTCGCGGTCCGCCGAGTCGACGCGCCGCTGGTCCAGGAAGGACGCTCCGACCGCGATCGACATCTTGTCGCTGGTGTTGCCCCATGACAGGTCGTACTTCTGCGTCAAGCCGTCGCCGTAGTGATAACCACCCGCGTAGGCGGTGGCGGCAAACCCGTCGACCTCCTTGCGCGTGATGATGTTGATGACCCCGGCGATGGCGTCGGATCCGTAGATCGGTGAGGCGCCGTCCTCGAGCACCTCGATCCGCTCGATCATGGGCAGCGGGATGGTATTGAGGTCCGTGGCGGCCGAGACGCCGCTGGCCGCGGAACCGTTGACCCACCGCACTCCGTCGACCAGCACCAGCACGCGCTTGGAGCCGAGGTAGCGCAGATCGGCCTCGGTGGCGCCGGCGCCGACGCCACCGCCGTCAGGAGGGAAGCCAAAGTTGCCGCTGGAGTTGAACTTGCCGTTGAGGGCACCGCCCGACGATGGAAGTTGCTGCAGAATGTCACCCACGGAGATGA
>Ga0187894_10007580_pt1 | contig 10180 bp, 3 predicted proteins | sample GBC1701081metaG_FD_136650 | JGI IMG/M metagenome (GOLD analysis project Ga0187894, IMG submission 136650) | White microbial mat communities from a lava cave in the Kipuka Kanohina Cave System on the Island of Hawaii, USA - GBC170108-1 metaG ... | reverse complement strand
CGCCACTGGCGTTCGGCGTGGGCACCCAGATCCCGGCGTACGGGAGCGGGGAGGCGTCTTGGTGCCCGTCCTTCGCCACCCCGATGCCGTCCCCGAGCGTCCCCAGCGGAACCCCGACGAGCTGCTCGATCGGGACATACTTCCACGTGACGTTGGTCGCCGTGCCGTTCGCCGCGAGCGCGCCGGCCACGGCGCGCGAGCCGGGCTGAATCGAGTACACCGTGATCGTCGACTCGGTGAACGTCGTTTCGCTCGCGAGCTCCGAGGACGGCGTCTGGCGGCTGATCGAGCCCTCGTCGCTCGTCTGCACGACCTCCTGCAGCGTGTAGGTGGAGTGCGTCGACTCCGTGCCGCTGCCGGTCACCACTGAGAAGGTCCGTTCCAGTGCACCGCCGCCGAGCACCGTGTAGTTGTTGGTGCCGTAGAACTCGCGCAGCATCCTCGCCTTGTAGGCATCGATCTGGGCCTCGACCGGGTCGGGCGGACCCGCCGGCGATTGGGCGATCACCTCGGCGAGGGTTCGCGTCTGGGCCGCGGCATCGGTGACGAGCCATGCCTGGCTCGCCGCGTAGTAGCCCGCGATCGTCAGCCGATTGGAACCGCCGCGCAGGCTCAGGACAAGATCGTCGTCCGCGCGCGAGGCGACCAGGTCTTCGAATGCCACCGCCGTACCGAGCTGCAAGCGGTTCGTGCCGCCCGCCTCCTCGACGATCGAGTCCGCCCCCATCCCCCAGCCGACGAGATACGTATCCTCACCCTCCCCTCCGGCGAGCGTATCGGCGCCGGGGCCTCCGTCCAGCACGTCATTGCCCGCCTCGCCCCAGAGCACGTCATCGCCTTCCCCGCCCCGGAGCAGGTCGTCGGCCCCGCGCCCGAAGAGCTGGTCGGCGCCCGCGCCGCCGTCGAGCACGTCCGGACCCGCCCCGCCCACGATGACGTCGCCCGTGGCCGAGCCTTCGATCGCGAGCGCACCGAGGCTCGCCAGGACCTCCTCGTGCGTGCGCACCGTGCCGTCGTCAAACCGGTACTCCCGGATGTGTCCGAGCAGGCCGTCGCGAATCGCGACCGAATCGCCGCCGGTGCCGTAACCCATCTCGAGGTAGGTCGCCCCGTCGTCGCCGAGGAACTGGCCGACCATGAGGCTCGAGGCCTCGATCCCGGTCCGGAACCGGACCGTGTTGAGACCCGAGCCGTCCTCGATCGTGTCCGCCCCGTCGCCGAGCGAGAACAGGTACGTGTCGTCGCCCTCACCTCCGTCAAGCACGTCATCGCCCGCGCCGCCTTCGAGCACGTTCGCCGCGGCATTGCCGGTGAGGGTGTTGGCAAGCTCGTTGCCGGTCGCGTTGATCGGCGCATCGCCGGTGAGCGTCAGGCGCTCGAGGTTCGGGCCCAAGGTGTAGCTGAAGTCGGCAAGCACCGTGTCGATGCCCTCATCGGCCAGTTCTTCGCTCGTGTCGAAGGGATCGACCGTATAGGTGTCGTTGCCTGTCCCGCCGCGCAGCATGTCGGCGCCCGCACCCCCGATCAGCTGGTCAGCGCCTGCGCCGCCTTCGAGGACGTCGTCCGCCGCGCCGCCCGAGAGCCAGTCATCGCCGGCCAGACCCAGGAGCGTGTCGGCGCCGGCATAGCCCTTCAGCGCATCGCCGATCGAGGTGCCGGTGAGGACGAGCGCTTCGGTGAAGACCGTCTCCATCAGCACCGAGTGCGCCGCTTCGCTGCCGTCGACGAACCGGTAGGTCGGGTTGGAAGCGTCGAGGAGCGTCAAGCCGCCCTGGACGAAGAGCCCGGTGGAGGCAAGCGGGTCGGTCTTGATCAGGATCCCGCTTTCTCCGCCCACCGTTGCCGTGGCGGCGACGATGCTTGCCGGATCGGCCGCATCCCCAAGCACGATCAGGTTCCCGCCCTCGTCGTCGACGATCCGGTCGCCTTCGGAGAGATTGGCGTAGTAAGTGTCGTCGCCCGCTCCGCCGACCATCGTGTCCGCACCCGGCCCGCCGATCAGGATGTCAGCGTCGTCGCCACCATTGAGTACGTCGTCGCCCTCGCCGCCGTCGAGGAAATCCTCGCCCGAATTGCCGAAGAGCGTGTCAGCCTCGGTGCCTCCGTAGAGAGTGTCGGCGTCGGCGCCTCCTTCCAGATAATCCGCGCCGGCGCCGCCGTCCAAGAAGTCCGCCCCCTCATCCCCGTAGAGGAAGTCTCCGTCGACGCCCCCGAACAGCGAATCGTCACCGCCTTGTCCGAACAGGAAATCCACCCCGGCCCCGCCGTCCAGCATGTCCGCGCCGTGCATCGCGAGAGGAAGGTAATCGGCGTCGCCGTAGAGCTGGTCCGAGCCATCGCCACCGAAGAGGAGATCCGCGCCCGCCTCGCCCTGCAGCCAGTCGTCGCCCGTGCCCCCGTCGAGGAAGTCATCGCCCTGCACCACCGTCTGGCCATCGCTCGCGTAGACAAGCGCGCCGTAGTCACCGGTGATCCGGTCGTTGTCCGCGCCCCCGATGAGCACGTCATTGCCATCATCGCCGGAGATGACGTCATCGCCTGCCTCGCCGTAGATCACGTCATCGCCAAAGAGCCCGGATGCGAAGTCATTGCCGGCGCCCGCATAGATCGTGTCGGCACCGCCCACGTAGGGCGGTGGGGTCAGGACGACGACCGGTGTGTAGACGGCATCGAACAAGGGCGGCGCATCGCGGATCACCGTCCAGTCGAAGCTCGTGGCGAGGTAGTCATCGTCGCCGTTCAGGACGTCATCGCCCGCCCCGCCGGCGAGCCAGTCGCCGCGTTGACCGGTGCCAGCCCCGGCACCCGCGGCGATCGCCGCCGCCATGTCGATGCGCGCGTCCGCATACAGCCAGTCATTGCCTGCGCCGCCCGAGACGATGTCGGCATCGGGACCCGCTTCGACGAGATCGTCACCGTCGCCCGCCCATACGGTGTCACGGCCCGTACCTGCGATCACCCAATCCGCGCCGCTGCGCGCGTACACCGTGTCGTCGCCGCCGCCGGTCTCGAATCGATCGCCCGCGTCGTCGAGGTCGCGCCCGAAGAAGGTGTCGGCGCGATCGGGGCTGGGTGTACCGGGATCGCGCAGTGCGTTCTCCGGGATGTCCGGATCCGGGACGGGCTGGATGCCCTCCGTTGCCGGATCTCCATCCACGAGTGCCAGGTCCCCAACCCGGGTGAGGGTCGGCTCCGGGTCAGCAGGGGTATCCTTGAGGCGGATGCCGAAGTCGCCCTGTTGAAAAGTCCCCTCGGTGTCGTCACCGAAGATGATCGTGACACCTTCGTTCTGATCGACTAGCTTGAACGGGGATTGATGCGTAACCTTCGTGCCGCCGTCAGGCGTGAACCATTCCTCGATACTGGTCGATTGCCTGTAGAGGGTCAGACTGGAGTACGTCTTCACCAGGCGCTCAACGCCGGCCGCATCCCGCTCCATCAGGAGAATCTTGTTCTTCTCTGTCGCGGTGTCGTGGTCGTAGATCGTGTCGGTGCCTTCACCCTTAAAGATGATGTAGGTGTCCGATCCGGCTTCGCCGCGAAGGATGTCATCACCCGTGCCTCCGTCCAGGCGATCGTCCTTGTCGCCCCCGAAAAGGGTATCGCCCCCGCCAAGACCGTACAGCTTGTCTGCGCCATCGTTCCCGCGCAGGTCATTCGGGCCGGCATTGCCGACGAGAACATCATCGTTACCGCCGCCCGCCGCGTTCTCAATCCACGTGTCGAATGCAATGCCGACATTCGCCTGGAGTCCTACGGAACTTAGATGCCCAGGGCGAAGGTCTAGAATAAGTTTCGGGTCATCGCGCCCATAGGCCGAACCGTCGATCCAGTCATTCGTGCCCCCAGCGTCATAGACCGCGCGGATTTGCCCGCGGTAGACCGTGAACGGATCAAAGTTTGGTAGATTTCCTCCGTCCAATACCGGCGCATCAAAGTTCTGCGTGCGATTCAGCTCGTATCGGTTACTCCCCTCCGTGCCAGAGAGCGGGTTTAGCCCGTAAATCTGTTGCAGAGCGAGAAGATCGAGGAGCAACGGAGTGATCCCTGATGCGAGCCCGTGAGGCGGGTACACCGTATACGACATGATAGAGAGAGCTAAATTCGCGACCTGCGCCGGGAAGATCCCGCCTGCTTCGCCCTCATCCGGGTGCCGAAGGCCGAGGGCGTGTCCGATCTCGTGCACAAGGGAGGTGTAGCCCCATTGTCCGCGCCTCAGATCATTGTTCCCGCTGTCGAGCAATAGTAGGTCGGTAGGGCGTCCCTGAGACGGCCCTTTGGACTGCGACCATGTCGCGAGGCCGCCGTGCTTCACCATTGCGGCGTAAGCGAAGCGTATGTCAGCCAGTGCGGGATCAGACACGTACTCAAACTTCAGGTTTGTGAAATGCTGCAGCGCGCTGAAGATTTCACCGAGCGCTGCCCGCTCGTTGATGTCGAAAGCACGAAACAACTTGTCGGGGCCGAGCTTGAAGTAATCCGCCGCGGTCTTGCCCTGCTCGTAGTTAATGTCGTTCTCGACATCGAGCGAGCTCAAAAAAGCCCACTTGATGGGGGTTCCGGGGGTACTCGCGATCACGGGCCCTGCGAACATCCAGTTCGCGATAAAGACTGCACTGTCTTCGCCAACCACGGGATTGCCAGTGTAAGGATCCATTCGCTACTCCCTCGCGTTCACCGGCTATCGCCGGTTGTTGCAGTACCTATCACTGGCCGTAGGGTCGGGCCTCGGGAAACGCCTGCAGTAGGCGTCGCACTTCCGGCAGGCGATCGACAGACGTCGGCGAGTCGGGGCCATGCATAAATGTCGTAAGCGCCCCGGAGAAGTAGTCTTCCCGGTCACCGGGCCGTCGATCATCCCGGAAGTCGCGCTGGAGAAAGAACACGAATTCTTTGCCGACGTACTGTTGATACTCTGCGAACTTGTACGCCGACCCTCCAAAAACCCGAAGCGGTCTTGTTTGGTAGGAAGCGGGCACTCTGAGCCACTCGATAACACGGACCTCTAGGACGACGCGCAAGTCGACCCACCTGAAGGGTTTGGTCTCACTGAATGAAGCCGGCCCACCCCGCACCTGGTCGTATACGTAGCCGACCCTTTCAACCTCGCAAAGGGCGATGATGGGCGAGTGACGGACTTGGTACTCAAGCGTGGGCGGAGGTTTCCGCGGCAAATCTGCGCGCGCGACGGACGCACACCAGGAAACACCGCCTAACGCTAGCGTCCAACTGAGGAAATCGCGTCGAGAACAACCCGGCATACAGAATTCTCCTTTCAGCTCCCCTGTACTGCTCCATCGCGGCTTCTCGCCCCAGCTTTAATGGGGTCCATCACGGTACGACCCCTGCTTCGTGGCCATATAGTCGCCGCCGAATCCAATGCCAGCACCTCCAGCGTCGGTTCACACTCATCTCTCCCTTCCCGCCTCATGAAACGCCCGCCTCACCGGCGACAGCAGGTACTCGAGCACCGTGCGCTGCCCGAGCTTGATCTCGGCGACGACTTGCATCCCCGGCGCAAGCGGGTAGCGCTGCCCGTCGGTCTGTAGATGCTGTTCTTTCAGATCCACCAGCGCCCGGAAGGCGAGCGGCCCCATCGGCCGGTCGCGGCCCGTGAGCGCATCCGAACGTGTATTCGGTGACGGCGCCTCGGTCGCGTCCGCACTCACCTGCGCCATCGTCGCATCGACCATGCCGTACTTCTGGAACTGGAAAGCGGCGAGTTTTAGCTTTACGTCCTGTCCCGGTCTCACGAATCCGACGTCCTGATTCGTCACCCAGACCTCGGCACGCAATGTCTCGCCCTGCGGCACCAAGGTCATCAAGATCGTGCCGGGGGATACCACCGTGCCGGGCGTATGCGTGGCGAGATCCTTCACCAAGCCCGCCTGGGGGGCCTTGAGCTCCAGGAGCCCGTGGCGGTGAGTTTGCTTCGCAAGCTCTTGGCTCGCCTTCTCGAGCTGCGAAGCCACATCCACCCGTTCCGTCTGGAGCACGCGTCGGTAATCCGCGGTGATCTGCGCGAGCTTCTTCTCCGACTGCGCTATGGTCGCTTTGGCGCTCCGGATCGCGAATTCCTGGGTTTTGAGGTCCTGCTCCTTCTCGATCCGCTCGCGTTGCTTGTCGGTGTACATGAGACGCCCGGCGTACCCTTCTTTCGCGAGCTTCTCGAAGGCCTGCTCCTGCTCTCTATAGTGAGGGAGCACTTGGAGGAGCTTCGCCTTCACTTCCTCCGCACCGGCGAGGTCGTGGGTGGCCTTCTCGAGCAGGGCGCGCTCCTGGGCGAGCGCGTTCTGATAGGCGACGACGTTCGCTGCGTACTGCGCCTCGACCTGGGCATAGAGGTCGGCCGGGTCGTCGGGCAGGCGTTTCAGGGCAGTCCCCGCGAGCTGGCTGTCGATCCGCCGCAGCGCCAGGCGCTTGGTGTGGTACTCGACGAAGAGCGTCTGCTTGTCGGCCGCAGCGATCAGCGCATCCATGCGCATGAGCACCTGGCCTTCGCGTATCGCCTCGCCTTCCTGCACCAAGATCTCCTTCACCAGTCCCTGCTCCGGCGGCTGTACGATCTTCAAGTAGCCCTCCGGCACGAGCTTGCCCTCGGCGACCGCGACGATGTCGAGCTGGCCGAAGGTTGCCCAGAGCAGCAGTCCCACCAGCATTCCGAGGAGGAGCTTCAGCACCGCGCCGGCAAGCGGCGGCGGCGCCTTCCGCTGGATACGCAGGAGGCCCGGGGCGAAATCGGCCGGGTCGGCGCCGGGCAGGCGCTTGTCGAGGGCGGCGAAGAAGGCGCGCATCGTCTGACTATCCGGCGCTCGGGGCGGGCTCGGGCGTCGGGTCGTCCACCACCCGCATCTGGGTGGGCTTGTCCCCGCCGAGCGAAGCGATCTCATCCACGTGCAACCCGCGCGGCACCTGGTGGGTGATAAAGAGAATGGTCACCTGCCCCTTGAAGCGGTTCACGGTCTGGGCGAACCGCTCGGCGGTCGGTGGATCGAGGCTCGCGGTCGCTTCGTCGAAGACCAGGATGCGCGGGCGCTTGAGGATCGCCCGGGCGATCGCGAGGCGCTGCTTCTGCCCGCCGGAGAGCCCGACCCCGTGCTCGCCGATCGCGGTGTTGTAGCCCTGCGGCAGGCGCTCGATCGTGTCGTGGATCTCGGCGAGCTTGCAAGCCTGGATCACGTCTCCGAACCCTGCGTGCGGACTCGCCGCGATGAGGTTCTCGTACACCGTGCCGGAGAAGAGCACCGTCTCCTGCGGCACCACCCCGAAGGTCTGGCGCAGCTCGTTCGCCGAGAGGTAGCGCAAATCCTGCCCGTCGACCCGGATCGCCCCGTCCGTGGGCGGGTAGAAGCCGAGCAGGAGTTTCGCGAGCGTGCTCTTCCCGGTCCCCGAGGGGCCGGTAAGGACGGTGACCCGCCCGGGGGCGAGGGTGAGATGGAGGTTCTTGTAGAGGTACGGATGCTCGGGGCTGTAGCGGAAGGCGAGATCGACGATCTCGACCTTGCCCGCCGACTGTGGGGCGCGCGAGGGGGTGAGCGCGTGCGGCTCGGGCCGCACGTCCATGATGTCGCCCAGGCGCTTCATCGCGATCGTCGCCTGCTGGAACTCCTGCCACAGGCCAGCCAGGCGCAGCATCGGCTGGGAGAGGCGACTTGCGAACATCTGGAAGGCGACCAGCATCCCGATCGTGAAGCCGGGGTTGTCCATGACGATGAGCGCGCCCGCGCACAGGATCGCAACCGTCATGGTCTGCTCGAGCGCATTGGCGATGACGTTGAAGCCGTTGGAGAGCTGGCGCGTCGAGAACCCGGCGGCGAGGTAATTGGCCAAGTAGTCATCGTAGCGCCCGCGCAGATGCGGCTCCATCTGCAGCGCCTTGACCGTCTCCATCCCGGCGACGTGTTCGGTGACGAAGGCCTGCGCCCGCGCCCCGAGCAGGAACTGGCGGTTGATCCTGGCGCGCAGGAGCGGGGTGACGAGAGCGCTCAAGACAGCGATCAGGGCGAGGACGCCGACGGCGATGAGGGTCAGCGGCCAGCTGTACCAGAACATGACCGCGAGGAAGATCGCGAGGAACGGGAGATCGAGGACGAGCGACACCGAGGCGCCGGAGATGAACTCGCGGATCGTCTCGACCGCATGCAAGCGCGCTACCAGCGTCCCGGTCGGCCGGTGCTCGAAGTACGGTAAGGGGAGACGCAAGAGGTGCCAGAAGACCTGGCTCCCGAGGACGGCGTCCACGCGGTTCCCGGTGTGCAGCACCAGGTACTGGCGGAGCCAACTCATGCCGGCGTTGAAGAGTACGAACATCGCCAGCCCCACCGCGATCACCCCGAGGGTGCTGTAAGTGTGGTGCACCACGACCTTGTCGATGATGACCTGGGTGAAGATCGGCGTGGCAAGGCCGACCAACTGGATCGCAGCCGAGGCGAGGAGGACGTCGCGCCACACGCGCTTGTGTTGGAGCAGCGCCTGCGCGAACCAGCGGAAGCCGAACTTCTCGTCCTGTTCGGTCGCGCCGTCTTCGGTCGCCGGCTCGGTCGAGGCGTCGCGCGCAACGAGCAGCAGGAACGGCGCGAAGGCATCGGCGAGCTCCGCCCGCGTCACGGTCGCGGGTTGCTGGCTCCCCGCCTCGAAGTAGAGCAGGCGTTCCGCGTCGGCGCGGACGATGAGGACGGGCTTGAGGAACGGGGGCGGGCCGCCCGCCTCCCCCAGAGTCGTTCCCTCAGCCCGCTCCGGCGAATGCCTGAACGCGATGACCGGGAAGCTGACCTGCGTCCAGTCGATCGACGCGATCGGTGCCTCGCCGAGCCGGAAGCCGTACTCGGCCGCGGCCTCGTGAAGGGTCTTCAGCGAATACGGCGGCGGGAAGCGCTGCAGCGCGAGCGCCGGATCCCACGGCTGCCGATGAATCTGGCACAGGCTCCCCACGAGCCAGACCAGTTCCTCGCGACCAATCGGCGCGAACTGCACTTCTCTCTCCCTGGACCCCGATGTGAACCGCTGCGTCGCTGCTGCAAACTGAATCGACTGTTCAGCCAGGCGCGAAGCCGTGGGTGCAGACTATTCAAGGGGGGGGGGGGCTTGTCAAGCCACGGAAGCGAGAATATCTGCGATCGTCATTCCATCGACACGCCCGGAACAGAACGCCTTGACCGCTGGCGCCACGCGATCTGTCCGCAGCGGCCATCCTCTATCCGGCGCGGCTGATTTCCGTCGCAGGTTGCGGCGCCGGCGCAGTGACGGGGCCGGTCACGGCCTCCGAAGCACAGCTTAAGACCGATGAAGCCGCGTCGCCGATCGCGGGGTTGGCGTCCCGGGGCGCCTCCGGGGCGCCATGAGGAGTTGATTGCGCGTCCGTCCGGAGGCCGTGGCACCCCGGGGCGCCTCCCGGGCGCCACGACGAGTCGACTACCGGCCCGCTCCCTGGTCGAGGCACCCACAGGTGCCTTGTGGGTGCCTCGACCAGCCGATTGGGCGCACGTCGAACCTCCGAGGCACCCCGGGGTGCCTCCGGGGTGCCTCGCCAACAATCCGCACACCAGCCGCGAGGTCGTGACTGCGCCGCCCGCTTCCGGCCGGCTACTTGATCAACTTGGGCAAGGCCGCGATCGACATCGAAGCGGGAGACGACGTGATTTCCGGTCACAGTGCGGGAGAGCTCGCTCAAGACGTGGGCTTTCCACGTGTCGAACTCGCGCTGTTCTCGGCTAAGCTCCTCCCCGTATCCGCAAAGTCCTCAGGCCCGAGTTCCGGCCAGGCAGGGTAGCTACCACACCCAGCAGCGCGAAGGGCGCGTGAAGCGTAAGCAAGTCTGCAACTTCGGCTACGCGCGTCGCTCGACGACCCCGTAGCACGTCATCAAGAACGATCGGCCGGTCCCAGAGGCCACCGATCCGCATCGCAGCTGAGGCGCCGAGCGAGTCACGTCGGCGCACCTGGAAGCAACGCACCGTCCCCGCAGTCTGCTGAGCCTCGAGCTCGCGACGGTGCACATACCGGCCCCCGAGGCCGGCAGAGCCGCTCCCGCGAACGTCGCGGTGCGTGAGCTCCGGGCGAAGCGCCTCCCGCGCTCCCCCAGAGCTTCCTGCGCACCGCGCTTGCCGGCGAGCGTCGTCACTGGCCTGTCAGTGACGACGCGAGCAAGTCCCGGCATTTGCACGGGTTTGCGCGCGCGATT
>Ga0187894_10007579_pt1 | contig 10184 bp, 6 predicted proteins | sample GBC1701081metaG_FD_136650 | JGI IMG/M metagenome (GOLD analysis project Ga0187894, IMG submission 136650) | White microbial mat communities from a lava cave in the Kipuka Kanohina Cave System on the Island of Hawaii, USA - GBC170108-1 metaG ... | reverse complement strand
TCCTTACATTCGCAAGTTCCTCGACAACGAGCGCTGAACTTTGGAGGTATTATGGCGCAACGTAAGCAAACAAGTTTTTCAGAATTACGCGTGGGCGTTCTGGTTCTTTCAGCACTGGCGATCCTGATGCTCGTTATCTTCGCCGTCAGCGGCGACATCAAACTGCCGGGCTTCAGCAGAACCACTATCGTTAGGACCCAGATGGCGAGCGTTGACGGGCTGCGCAAAGGCGCGGAGGTGCGCCTTTCGGGCAAGAAGGTGGGCAGCGTTAAAGAGATCAATTTCAGCGATCAGATCCCGAACTCTCCGGAATCGCAGAACAATATAGAGATCGTCATGGAGATTGACGGGAAGCTCGACGGGCGTCCCGCAATCGAGCGCATTCGCACCGATTCAATGGCCGTGCTCAAGAGCGCCGGCGTGCTCGGCGACAACGTCATTGACATCACGCCCGGCACCAACGCGGGCAAACCGATCCGGAACGGCGACAGCATTAGTAGCGTCGCGCAAAAGAGCGTCGGCGACATCATCAACGCCGCGCAGACGGCGGTCGGCCATCTCAACGTGATAGCCGCCGACATCAGGGAGATGACCGGGAATATGAAGTCGGGCAGAGGCTCAATCGGAAAATTTCTGAACGACGAGTCGTTTTATCTAAACCTTGATAGCGCCGTGCGCCAGGCTGAAAGCCTGATGAAGGAGATCAAGACTGGTAAGGGCACTATCGGTCAACTCGTCAGCGACCCGGCGCTTTACAAACAGACGACTGACATGATCGCGCAACTCCGCAACATCTCCGATCAGGTTGGAGGCCAACTCAACAGCGGCAAAGGCACCATCGGCAAGCTGATCAAGGAAGAAAAGCTGTACGACGACACCAGCGCGCTGGTGTCCAGGTTGAGCGAAACATCAGCCAAGCTGGAAAGTATGGTCGCCAAGATCGAGCGCGGCGAGGGCACGGTCGGAAAATTGATCAACGATGAAAAGGTATACGCCAATATGCGCGATACGATTGAGAGACTCAATGTCATCACGGCGCGCCTGGAGAAAGGCGAAGGCACCGTGGGAATGATGCTCAAAGACGAAAGGCTTTATAACAACGCGAACAACCTGTCGGCTGAGATGACGAAGCTGCTTTACGATTTCCGCCAGAATCCGAGGAAGTATTTGTCTGTGAAGGTGACGATCTTTTGAAATGGCTGAAGAGTCCATTTTCCATTTGCCATATTACATCTGTCATTTGTCATTGCCGGAACTGCGTGAGGTGCCGCAATGGCAAATGACAAATGTAATATGGCAAATGGAAAATGAAAGACGAAGATTTCGTGATCTACTGACTATCACGATTCCATCGGATAGTTCGCCTCCCGCCACGCTCTGATTCCGCCGGCCATTGACAGCACGTTCGTGTAGCCCATCTTTTGCAGGTTGTCCGCGGCCAGCGCTGAACGGAAACCGCCACCGCAATAGAGCACGATCTCGGCGTCTTTGTCAGGCGCTGCTTTTTCGATGTCGCGTTCGATTATCCCGCGGCCCAAATGCTCGGCGCCCGCGGCGTGATCCTGCCGCCATTCGTGGTCTTCGCGCACGTCAATGAAACGGAATTTCTCGCCCGCGTCGAGTTTCTGTTTGACCTCGGCGGCGGTGATTTCGCGAACGCGCGATCTGGCGTCTTCGCAGAGTTTTTCAAAAGCTTCCGTATGCTTCATCGTTATTCCTTTCTCAAATCTCGAAACTCAAATCTCAAATTCACTGGGGGAAACCGAATGAAGAATCAGGCCGCTCAAATTCTCTTAGCCATCGTTCTCTTGTTGTTGTCTCCCGCGCTCGTTGTAGCGCAATCGAATAGAACTGACAAGCCGTTCGTCAAACGACCATCTGGCAAACAGCCGCTATAAATTTCTTAGCGGCGCCCTGCGCCAGCTCTCTCGAATTAGTGATTGACTTTGAGTGCGCTCATTGTGTTTAATGAACGCCACCGGTTTCGGTCTTCAAATGCTTCCTACGTGATTTTTGAAGTAGCTACTGCGTTGTAGGTAAGCAATTTTCTGAATATTAGAGTGACGCCCCGCGTGCTATTTGACAACTTGCCCATAGCCGCAGTCGCGAATCGAGAATGTCGCCCAACCCCGTCAGGGTTGCGCTTCCGTTCTAATTCACAGTGAACATTGTCTGGTAAGAGGGGGATTGGGGCATGGCGCCCCAAGCTTACTTCTTCCTTATCAATGCGTTGCCTTAAATGTAATGTGAAAGATCAGCTATGGAGCGCCCACCTATCCGCAATGCCCCGACATGATAATTCCTCATAAGATGTTAAGCTCCAATTGAGCTATCGCCCTATCTCATAATTGAATATACGACTTATGCCAGTTGAAAGCTGGCTTCCTGGGTTCAATGTTAGTACAAAGCCGTAATCTCAAGTAACAAGCAGAGCAATGTCTTGTCGTGGTTGATTTGCGATCAGCCCCCACTACAACCTGATGTTACGAGTGCGATATTCGGACATACGGATACGTAGATGTAGTAACTGCGGAGATCAAAACTCGAGTGGAAACCGCGGTTTCCCGTATCAAATTACAGGCTTCAATGAGTGAAACGAATGGCTCGAAAGGCGATAGTGATGCCTTGCCGGAGTACGAGGAGGCGGTAGATTCTTCATTAACCGGTCTACCCAACACGCCTGCCGGCTACAACATCAAGAGTCTTACCGCAGAACTGGAAAAGCGACGGGCGGAGCTTATCGCTCTGGCTCGCGCGGCAGAGGCCAGAGCGCACGAGGCAGAGGAGAAGTGTGACCAGGCCGAAACCAGACTGGAGCAGGAAACGAATCAGCGGCTACTGGCTGAACAGCGGCTCAGGGAGTTGGAGGAAGAGCGTCTGGGACAACTGCAAGCGGTGAAAATTGAGGAGATGAAGGCGCTCGAGGCGGCTCATGGAGAAATGAAGGCCCGGCTAAAAGAGGCCGAGGGTCGGGTTGAAGAAGCTGAGAACAAAGTCGAGGCCCTCACGCTTGCGCTGGAAGAAGCTGATCGGAAGAGAGCCGAGACCGAGGCTCTTGCGCAAGTTGCGAGGGATGACGCGCGTACAATCGAATCGCTTTTTGCCGAAGCGGAAGCCCAGCTAAAAGACGCCGAGGGTCGTCTTGCGGAAGCTGAGGCGCGCGTGAAAGAGGAGACTGAAGCCCGGAGGCTGGCCGAGGAGGCTTTGCTCGAAGCCGGAAAAAAAGACGAGGTCGCCACATTCGCGTTGGCGGAGGCGGAGGCCGCTTTGCTCGAAGCCGGGAAAAAAGACGAGGCCGTCATACTCGCGTTGGCGGAGGCAGAGGCCGCGACAATCGCATTGACAGAGGTGAATCAGAAGAGGGCCGAAGCCGAGGCCGCCGCGCGGGCCGGAGAGGAGAAGGCGCAAAGAATCGAAGCGCTTTTTCTCGAAGCTGAAGCGGCCAACCACGAAGCTGCGGAAAGGTATAAGGCGATCGAAGCCGAGCTCAAGTACGAAATTGAACAGAGAGCTTTGGCTGAACGAAAACTCAAAGAGTTTGAAGATGAATTAAGCTCCTATCTCGAGATTGATTGGTCGAAGAGCGAATCTGATGTGACTCAGGTCAGCATAGCGCGCGACAGTGTAGGGAGCGGCGAGTCCACGTCACAACTTCTGACGCAAGTCGAAGCCGAGCGAATGGCGCGATATGAAGCGGAGGAGGCGCGCGCGGCCGCATCACAACTTCTGACGCAGGTCGAAGCCGAGCAGATGGCGCGACATGAAGCGGAGGAGGCGCGCGCGTCCGCCGAACTCAAAATGTTGGAAATGGAAAAGGCGCTTCGCAATACTGAAGAGAAGAATCGCCAGCGAGAAGACTATTTCGAGGACCTCCTCCGGAAACAGGAAGCGAAACTACGTTCCATGTCCGAACAGGTTGCCTTCAGTGAAGGTAAGTTCACATTGCTCAATTCGATGAAATCTGATGATGAAGATCATGCGTATAGTGTAGAAGAGCGAAAAGGGATGAAGTACGAGCTCAAGTTTGTTGTTTACGGTATGGTAATCACGCTCCTGCTGATTGTGGTGTGCGGGCTGGTCATAGCGGCTGTCTTCCGAATGTGAAACAGCGATTCTGTTATGTTTTTTCCCCCTTGATATTGGTATTGATATTAGTATTGATAAGGACGTGAGAAAGCAAAAGGCCATTCCGATTATTGTTTTAATGCTTATAACTTCCGCTACCGGGATGTTTGCGGCCTACGCGCAGACGCAACTCTCCCCGGAGAAGAAGAAAGCATTGCGTAATTTCGATCCTGCAGACATGGTTCCTGAAGCGCGTGGAGGCGCGCCCGAAGGGAGAGAAGGCCAGGGAGACAGAGGCAGGAGAAAGTCCAGACAAAACGCCGGGCCTTCCGCGCCATTGTCCGAGGCCTCCGGCATTAGCGCTTCAACAGATCCGATATCGGCCGCGATAGTTCCTGCCGCAGCCACCCCCCCAACTATACCCGTTGCCCAATCAACACCGTCGCCGCAGGCCACGCCTTTGCTTACGTCTAAGGCCAAGCCTGCCCCAGCGCAATCAGTGGCGCCAATGGCTCAATCATCAGAACCGGCAGCGTCGGGCCCTCTCGCATCGGCGGCGCCCGCAACGCAATCCGGTCGCGTCACTGGTTTGTCATTGCCAGTCATCTTCTTGCTCCTTGGGCTGACTTTGCTCGCGCTGGTCGTCGTTGCAGCCAGACTGAAGAAGGATCTCCGCGCGCCCTGATAAGGGTGACTGGCTGAATGTAGTGAACTGATTGGAAACTTGGGATCACGTAGTCACAAAAAATTTAAAGGAGAAGCTATGAAATTAAGCGAGCGAACACTGCTCTTCACCTTGCTCTGCATTATGTTGTGCGGCGCCTTAGCTATTGGACAAGCCACGAGCGGCGCGATCTCCGGAACTATGCTTGACCCGCAAGGCAACGCGGTGCCAGGTGTTACTGTGAGGATCAAAAACTTGGGGACCGGATCAACGCGCGAGACAACAAGTAACGCGAGCGGGTATTACCGCGTGGTTGGCCTGGCGCCCGGCCGCTATGAAGTGCGAGCGGAAGTCCAGGGGTTCAGCCCTGAGACGCGTAGTGACCTGGCGCTCACGGTCGCTGAAGAAGTTGTGGCCAACTTCAGTTTGAAAGTAGGCGTAACGAGGGAGAACATAGTAGTCAACGTCGGCCCGGTTAATGTGGAAACGACCGGCTCGACCGTCAGCGGTATGGTTGATGAGAAGAAGATTCGGGATTTGCCGCTCGACGGGCGCGACATCACGCAGTTGATCTTCCTGCAACCGGGGGTGGTCGAGAGTCGCGGCAGCACGCAATCAGCCAACACCGGCCGAGGCTCGCGCTTTTCAGTCGGCGGCGCGCGGCCCAGCCAGAATCTTTTTCAGCTCGACGGGACGACAATCAACGACGCGCTCAACAACACGCCGGGCAGCTCACAGGGATTGCTCATCGGTGTCGAGACGATCAGAGAGTTTCGCGTTCTCACCAACACCTTCAGCGCCGAGTATGGCCGCGCGGCCGGCGGCGTGTTCGTCGCCATCACGAAATCAGGGTCGAATGATTTTCGTGGTTCGGTCTTCGAGTTTCTGCGCAACGACAACCTGGATGCGCGCACTTTCTTCGATCGCTGCTCGAGCGTTAATCCGAATTGCGATGGCGGCGGGAAACCTGAATTCCGGCGCAATCAATTCGGCGGCGCGATCGGCGGCCCGATCATCAAGGACAAGACCTTCTTCTTCGGCAGCTACGAAGGCTTACGCGAACTCAAAGGCATCACCAGCGTCGCTCTCGTCCCTGATGACAACGCGCGTCTGGGAATCATTGGAACGGCAAGTCCGATCGCGATTGATCCGCGCGCGGTACCGCTGCTGAACCTCTTTCCACGGGCGAACGGCGCCGTCTTTGGCGACGGCACGGCTGAATTCATCGGCGCAACCCGTCGTACTTCGCAGGACGATTTCTTTACAATTAGGGCGGATCATCAGCTCTCCGCCTCCGATTCAATATTTGTGCGCTACCTGTTCGATGATTCGGACATAGTGCTTCCGCGTTTTTTCCCCCAATACCCGAACCAGGCGTTTAACCGCAAACAGCTCGTAACCATCGAAGAGCGCAAGTTCATCGGTTCCACCATCGTCAACGAAGCGCGCTTCGGCTTCAATCGCAGCACGCCATCCGAATTGGTTCCGGATCCCGCGAGCAGCGTTTCTCTCATTGCGGGCCGCCCTCTTGGCGAAGTCAATGTGACAGGGTTGTCTCCCGTCGGCACCGACCGCACCAATCCGAAACTGTTCTTCCAGAACAATTTTCAATTCGTCGACAACCTCTTCATTAACCTGGGCAGGAACAATCTGAAAATGGGGTTTTCATTCGACCGTTTTCAGTTCAATGGCCGTTCGGAGTCCCGCACACGCGGCCGTCTGCGGTTTCGTTCGATAGCTGATATGTTGCGCTTCAGGGTAAGAGACCTGGAAGGCTCGACGTTCACTTCGGACTTCGACCGCGGTTTTCGGCAATCGCTCTTCGGCTTCTACTTCCAGGACGATTTCAGGATCACCCCGCGCCTGACGCTCAACCTCGGCGCGCGTTATGACTTCGTGACCTCGCCCAGTGAGGTCAATGGCAAGATCGCCAACCTGCGCAATCTTTCCGATCCGGCTGTCACAGTGGGCGATACCTTCTTCAAGACGCCGAAGTCCGGGATTGCGCCCCGCATCGGTTTCGCTTACGACGTGTTCGGCGATGGCAAGACGGCGGTGCGCGGCGGATTCGGCATCTTCCACGAACAGCCGCTGTTCAACGCTTATCGCAGCGCGGCCTTCGGTTCACTGCCATTCATCAACACAGGGCGACTTGCGGCCGCTCAGGTTACCGCGCTGCCGGTTAGTCCGGCGCTCTTCACATCTTCCGGCCCGCAGTTGACGGAATCCATCGTGTTCGATCTGCATTCGATCTACACGATGCAATACAATTTGAATGTCCAGAGGGAGTTTCTCGCCACGGTTCTGTCGTTGGCCTACATCGGCTCGCGTGGCGTCAATCTCCTGGGACAGGGCGACATCAATTTGGCGGTCCCGCAGATCCTGCCCGATGGACGGTCGTTCTTCCCCGCGGGCGGCGCTCTCAGAAATCCCAACTTCCTGAATATTCGCTCGCAGATTCAGGGATTCAATTCCAACTACAACGGGCTGAATCTTTCGGCGAACAGGCGATTCAACAAGGGGCTGCAGTTCCAGGTCTCGTACACTTTCGGGAAATCGCTCGATGACCGCTCTGGTAACAGTGGTCGTCAGGAATATACGAACGGCCAGGCGAGGACTTTCGATCCTTATGACCGGCGGTTGGATTACGCCCGTTCGGATTTTGATGTGCGCCACAACTTCACCGCGAACCTTTCTTACGATTTGCCATTTGGGAAGAACCTTAATGGCTTTGCCGGGAACGCGCTTCGTGGTTGGCAAGTCAATACCATTGTGAAGCTCGCTTCGGGGGTGCCTTTCACGCCACTGATTGATGGCGACCCGGACCGCGATGGCTCAGAGGACAATTCGGCGCGGCCCGATCTAATCGGCGACCCTAATACCGGTCGTCGCACCCCGGATCGCTGGTATAATCTGGACGCTTTTGTTCAGCCTGTTGTCGGCTTCCGTGGCACTGCGGGCAGAAATATCGTGAGAGGGCCGGATTTCAAAACCGTTGATCTCTCGCTGAACAGGAGTTTCCCATTGGCTGAGAGATTGGCCCTTCAATTCCGCGTCGAGGCGTTCAATCTCTTCAATCGCGCCAACTTCGATCTGCCGTCCAACTCCGACGACGGCTCTCAGGTCTTCGTTAATGGTTGTACACCAAACCCGACGACTGGGAGGTGTGCTCCCCTGGCAACTGCGGGCCAAATCAGAAGTATTATCGGAAACGCCCGTGAAATACAGATGGCGCTGAAACTGATCTTTTGATGAAAACAGCCGGCGGCTATTTCAATCGAGCTGTCTTCGCGCTCCTCTTCGTTTGGGTCATCGCGATTGGGGCGCGGTCGTCAGCGAGCGGTCAAAAGGATAGGGAAGCCCCGCTCCCCGAAGGAGCGGGGCGCAGCCTGATGCTGCAAGCGTGCGTCCAATGCCACGATTTCAAAAGCATTGTCTCGCAGCGCAAAACAGCCGCGGCCTGGCGGCGCACGGTCAACGAGATGATCTGGCGCGGCGCGCCGCTCATCGCTGATGAAGCCGCCGTCATTACGGATTATCTGGCGGCGGCGTTCGGGCCTGAGAGTACCTCGTCCCCTTTAGGCCCCTCGCGTGAAGCCGCCGCTAAAACTCCGGCGCCAAGCGCGGAAGACAATCAATGGGCCAAGTATCTACCTCCGGGGGAAGGACGCTCGCTCGTGCTACAGGCATGCGCGCAGTGTCACGATCTCAAAACCGTAGTGGCGCGACGCGCTCCGGCGGCAGGCTGGCGGCGAAGCGTGAATGAGATGGTCAAACTCGGAGCGCCGTTGACAGCCAGCGAAGCGCTGGCTGTCGCCAGGTATCTTGCAGTTTCATTCGGGCCGAAGGTCCCGATCCCTGAGGAACTGAAGAAGCAATGAGGGATTTGGCGAGAGAATTTTTGGGAGATCGGATTTCGCGTCGCGCTTTTATCCGAAAATCATCGGCGGCGGGATTCAGTCTTGCGGCCGCTGAATCGGCGGCGAATGCGCTCGCGCCTCTCGTCTCGCCCTCTCAGCGCGAAGCTTCTCGCCCCGGCGCAACTCAATTCGTCGGGACGGGCGGAGAACTGCTGGCTGAGCAATTACGCGCTTTCGGGACGCGCTTCATCTTCGTTTGCAACAGCTCGGGGATGGGCGCGCTGTGCGACGCGGTGGTGGATCGGCCTGATCTGCAATTCATTCAGGGTGTCTCGGAAAACCAGGTTGTCGGGATGGCCGATGGTCTCGCAAAAATCACAGGGCGCCCGTCCTTCGCCTGTTTCAGTCGTGTGGGCGGGCCACTGGCTTCCGCCAATATGTACAACGCGATGAAAGATCGCACGCCGGTGGTGATCTTCGCCGATCACACTGACACGCAAGCCGATGGACGCGACGGCCACGAAGACCTGGATGATTGGCTCGAACCGTTCAAGCAATATACGAAATGGCGTTGGATAGCCAAAGAAGGCGCCCGCATCCCGGAGTGGATCGCGCACGCTTTCAAAATCTCGACCATTGCGCCTGGCGGCCCGACTTTCGTTCGCGTCCCGCGCAACGCGCTCTATCAAAAAAATTTCAAGGCCGAGATTTTTTCCCGCGAAAGCATCTCGACGCCGATGCGGCTCGTGCCCAATCCCGCGCTCATCGAGCGCGCCGCGCGCGCTCTCATTGAGGCGCGCAACCCCATTCTTTACGTCGGCTCCGAAGTGTGGACTTCAGGCGCGCGCGCGGATGTGGTCGAGCTGGCCGAGTTGCTTGCCATTCCGGTGACGCAGGCCAGGAGTTGGGCGGCGGATTTTCCCACGGATCATCCGCTCTATCTCGGCGGATACTTCCATCCGATGAGGTTTCCCGAAGAGCCAGAAGAGATGGATCTCTTCCTGAATCTCGGCGCGAAGATGCCTGATCAGGGCGGCGGGCCGCCAATGGTCCCTCGCTCCGCCAAGATCATCCACGCGCGGATCGAAAGTCATCAGATAGGCGTCAACTATCCGGTTGACCATGCGATTGTCGCTGATGTGAAAGAGACGGCTCGCGCTCTGGTCGAGGCGGTCAAAGCTGCGCTTACCTCTGATCGGCTGAAAGCTATCAGGCAGGCGCGCTCGGAAAAAATCGAACGCGCGGCCGTCGGGCTCAGACAATCATACAGGGCAGCCGCGCGCGACGGTTGGGATTCGAGTCCGATCACCTGGCCGCGTCTGCTGCTCACCCTCGATGAAACGCTCGATGACGACGCGATCATCGTCGAAGAGCTTGGGACGGAAGATTGGGTGTCGCGATCATTCACTTTCGCCGATGGCAAAAAGACCAAGATCGGGCGCACTCTGGGACGCTCGCTCGGATGGGGCGTGAGCGCATCCATCGGCGTCAAGCTCGCTCGTCCGGATCAGCAGGTCGTCGCGCTACAAGGCGACGGCGGGTTCCTCTTCGGGCAATCGGATGCGCTGTGGTCAATGTCGCGTTACGACGCGCCG
>Ga0187894_10007577_pt1 | contig 10189 bp, 10 predicted proteins | sample GBC1701081metaG_FD_136650 | JGI IMG/M metagenome (GOLD analysis project Ga0187894, IMG submission 136650) | White microbial mat communities from a lava cave in the Kipuka Kanohina Cave System on the Island of Hawaii, USA - GBC170108-1 metaG ... | reverse complement strand
GAAACCCAGCCCGAGCGTTCCGAGTATTCCGGCGGCCCATCCGCCCGCGATCCAGACCGATCGCTCGGCGCGTTCCGGATTGCCCGCCCCGAGATTTTGTCCGACCAGCGTCGCCGCCGCATTCGCGACCCCGACGACGGGAAGCAGCAGGAAGATAAAGATGCGCAGTCCGATCTGATAACCGGCGATCGCGATGCTGCCGAAAAAAGCAATGATCGCAACCAGCACGCTCCAGGTCGAGGTGGTTACCAGAAACTGAATGATCGCGGGGCCGGAAACTCCGACCAGCGACCGTAACAATTTCGGATCGAAAGCCCAATGCTCGCGACGAATCTGGAGACGCCCGCTGGAGCGGCCGAAAAGAACCCATGCCGCGTAAGCGACGCCGATACCGCGCCCGATCACCGTGGCCACGGCCGCGCCCGTCACGCCCCATTCAGGAAAGAATCCGATGCCGAAGATGAACATCGGGTCGAGCACGATGTTAAGGCCATTCGCGATCACGAGAACGCGCAGCGCGATCGCGGCATCGCCGGCTCCTCGAAAAATGCCGTTCAGCAGAAAGAGAAACACGATCACGCCGGATGTTCCGTACATCAGCCGCATGAACGGCAGCCCGATCTCGATCACTTCCTGTTCGGCGCCGAGCAGACGAAAGATATCCGGTGCAAACACGATTCCCGCAATGCCCATCACGACCGATACGAGAATGCCTAGATAGACGGCGTGCGTCGCGGTTCGCGCCGCTCCTTCCAGGTCCTTCTCGCCGACCCGACGGGCGACCGTCGCGGTTGCGCCTATGCTCAGACCAACGCCGACCGCGTAGATGAGGGCGAGCACCGATTCGGTCAAACCCACGACGGCTACAGGGGCCGCACCGAGCTTCGCAACGAAGAAAGTATCGACGATGGCAAAGAGCGCCTCCATCGACATCTCGAGCACCATCGGAATTGCGAGAATGACGAGAGCCGCAGGAATGGATCCCTTTGTAAAATCGCGCGTCGTGCCGACAAACGCTTCGCGAAGAACGGAAAAAAACGAATTGTCTTCCGCCTCCACAGACGGAGTTTCAGCTAATATAGACATACAAACTAAATCTTAAATTTGAAAACGAAACACTGGACGTGCCGAGACAGCCCGTTCGTTAAAACGTCAAAACGGGTGCTTCGTGGTGCGGAGGTGTTAGACAAGTTCGAGACGCATAGTTTGTTGAAATTAGCATAACTTGCCGTGCGAACGCAAAGCCGAAGCACACATTTCAACTGTTTCCCTTTCTGTGCCTTCAGTGTTTTCGGTGGTTGAATTTTGCGTAAGGAAACGGACCATAACCACCGAGAACGCGGAATCCACAGAAGGAAAAATTTGCGAAAAGTTTTATTTCGAAATAGTATCGAAATTACTGGGGGTGATCTTTATGATAAAAAACATCCGCGGCAGTACGATTTGATAACTGTCTGATGAAGAATTTAGGAGCATCATTGCCCCGTACCGGCGAAGGGATCGTGATCGATGTCGGGACGGGCGACGGTCGCTTTGTGTCAGCAATGGCAAAAGCGAATCCGAACAAGTTCTTCATCGGCGTCGATGCGAACGTAAAGCCGCTAGAAAAGCCTTCGATGAAGGCGACACGAAAACCTGACAAGGGCGGCCTGCCGAACGCGATGTTCGTGCAGGCCGCCATCGAGTCTCTGCCGGAAGAATTCAGCGGCATCGCCGACGAGATCCATATACATTTTCCGTGGGGAAGTCTGCTGCGGGCGGTCGCGACCGGCGACGCGGAAATCCTCTCCTCTCTCCGCCGCGTTGCGGCTCCGGGCTGTTTGCTTGAGATCGTGATCGGCATCGATGCGGAACGCGACCGCGCGGAACTTCGTCGGCTCGGCCTCGCGGTTGAGACCGTCGATTATTTCACAAATACTCTTGCTTCACGCTACAATGCCTCGGGATTCGAAACCGTAGAGATTCGCCCGCTCAATAGAACCAAGTGGTCAAGGATCGAAACGTCGTGGGCGCGAAAACTCGGAGGCGACAAACGCAAGGTCACGCTTTTCGTTTTCCGCGCGTCAGTAGCCTGTACGTAAGTAAAGGCTCATCTGCGATGCGGGACGAGCCCTTACTTACGTGCGGGCTACTGACACGACCGCCGGCGTTTAGTAACATCGGCAAACTTCTATAATGAGTAATGTCTCGCGTCGCGAATTTTTGAAGTCGCTCGGTGCCGCCGCATTGGTCGCGCTGGCCGGTCGGCGTCTGCCCGTATTCGCGGCTTCGGCCGATGCGTTCGAGTTTTTAGTCGTCGGCGACTCGCTGATCTTCGGACAAGGACTTCTGGAGAAAGACAAAATTTACACGCACGTTGCGGAATGGCTGCGGACCGAAGCTTTCGGAGCGCCGCGCAATGTGCGTTTAAAAGTAAAAGCACACTCAGGTTCCACGCTAAAATTTCATGCCGAGGAGGCGGAAAAATATCGAAAGGCGGGCCGCGACGAAGTCTTTTATTACAAACCCGAGGTCAACGTCGCGTTCCCGAGCACCTGGAAACAGATCGAGGTCGCCGCCGCGGAATACAAGGGCGAAGGCAAGCCCGAAGGCGCCGATCTCGTGATGTTGAGCGGCTGCGTAACGGACATAACGGTCGCAAAAGTCCTGGATCCGGACGGCGACAACACGCTGCTCCGACAGCAGGCCGAAAAGTATTGCCAGCACGACATGCTCGACGTGCTCAGGCACGCCGCTGAAAACAATCCTAATGCTGTTATCGCGGTCGTCGGATATTTTCCGATGTTGTCGCCGGCGTCAAAAAAGAGCCGGATATTCAATAGTTGGCTTGAGTCGATGGGCTTCCCGCGATTGTTGAAGCCGATAGCCAATAATCCGATCACAAGAAAGCTTTACTTCGAGCGGCTTGGGCGACGGGCGTTGAAGCGTTCGCAGATATGGAACGACGAATCGAACAAGCATCTTCAAATAGCGGTCGATCGTTTCAACGCCGCACCCGCAGGCGGCACACGCGCGGTATTTATCAGATCGCCGCTCACGGAAGAAAACGCCTTCGAAGCACCGAAAACGCTGCTGTTCCGAATGGGCAAAGGCGGCCGCTCGGATGACCCGATGTACGACGAACGCCGCGCCGACTGCCGCGCCGCTCTGCCCGAATTGAAACGTACAACCGGCATCGAATATCCGGTTCGCTACTGCGAGATCGCCGGCGTCGGCCACCCAAATCCGCAAGGCGCGCGATTGTATGCGGACGCTATTGAGAGCTCAATTCAATCACTACTCACGCAGGCCGCGATCAAGTAAGTTTCCAACCCGACGCCTCAGAGGTATAATCTAACCTCTGCCTATGAAGATTGCGGTGGCAATGAGCGGCGGCGTCGATAGTTCGGCGGCCGCCGCATTACTGAGAGATGAAGGGCACGAGCTTGTCGGCTTCACGATGCAGCTGTGGAATCAGCGGCGGCATATCAACGTTGACGAGAACGGCGACCCTTTGCCGTCGCGCTGCTGCTCGCTCGATGATGTTTACGACGCGCGCCGCGTCGCCGAAACGCTAGGCTTTCCGTTTTATGTTTTGAATCTTGAAAAGGATTTCGACCGCGACGTAGTTGAACCTTTTGTACGAAGTTATTTGAGCGGCGAGACGCCGATTCCGTGCGTTGCCTGTAATTCGCGTTTGAAATTCGCATCGCTCGACCGCATGGCGCGCTCGCTTGACTGCGACAAGGTTGCGACCGGCCATTACGCGCGTGTCGAGCACGATAAAGACGCTAACCGCTATCGTCTGTTTCGCGGAAAAAATCATTGGAAGGATCAGAGTTACTTTCTGTGGGAGTTGACGCAGGATCAGCTTTCGCGCGCCCTTTTTCCGCTAGGCGAAATGCTGAAGGAAGAAGTGCGAGGGCTAGCCCGCGATGCAAATCTTTACACCGCCGAAAAGCAGGAATCGCAGGAGATCTGCTTCGTGCCGGATGGCAAGTATGCCGAATTCATCGACCGCTATCTCGAACACGAAAACCGCCATCACGAAATGCCCGCAGGCGGCGAAATCGTCAGCACATCCGGCGAGACGGTCGGCACGCACACCGGCATTCACCGCTACACCATCGGCCAGCGTCGCGGGCTCGGTATCGCTCATGAAAAACCGCTCTATGTGGTTCAGATCGAACGGGCGAAAAATCAAATTATCGTCGGTGAAGCGAACGAGCTTGAATCGACTGAATTCACCGCGAATGGCGTGAATTGGGTTGCGTTCGATGAACCGACGGAGCCGGTGCGCGCCGAGGTAAAGGTGCGTTATCGGCACGAGCCGGCGTTTGCCACGATCTATCCGCTCGATAAAGCACCTTTCGCCGCAAGCGGCGATGCGGACAAGAGTGTCCGCGCTCCGTTGCGTGCACGCATCGTTTTTGACGAACCGCAACGCGCCATCACGCCCGGCCAGGCGACAATCTTCTACGACGGCGACGAGGTTGTCGGCGGCGGATGGATTGTGCGAACATAAGCTATGAGCTCGACCAACGTAGCCCATCTGAACGAGCAGCTTCTCCGCAGACCCGAACCGTTGCGCGAAAATCTGGCCCGTTACATCGCCGAACATCTCGACGAGATCGAAGACGAAATGCAGGGCGCGGACGATCCGAACTACTTGTCGGCTGAACTGAAGGCGGAACTCAATCGCCGGCTGGAAGCCTATGAGCGCGACCCGGAAGCCGGAGTAACATGGGAAGAACTTGAAGAAAGGCTCCTGGCCAAAATTCGATGAAACGTCAACTCATCGTTCGGCCTGAAGCGGAAGCCGACATCGAGGAATCGTTCGACTGGTACGAAGCTCAAGAATCCGGTCTCGGACACGATTTCAGGCTCGCAGTTTCCCGCTGTCTCGGTCTGATAGAGGCCAGACCTCTCATGTTTCCCGACGTTTATCGGGGACTTCGCCGCGCTGTCATTAACCGTTTTCCTTATTCAGTTTATTTTCTTGTCTCCGAAAAACGCGTCGTTGTTTTCGCGTGCGTTCATCAAAAGCGCGATCCTGGCGTGTGGAAGTCTCGCAGATAATAGATGACAAAGGCCGAGCTTCGAAAAATTTATCTTGAAAAACGCAGGGCGATCCCGCCGGATGAGCACGCCGAGTTGAGCCGAAAAATTGCCGCGCGTTTTTTCGAAGCTGTCCATATTTCACCGGTCAAAACCGTTCATTGCTTTATTTCCTTGAAGCACGCAGGCGAGGTGGAAACGGCTTCGCTCTTTCGAAAATTATGGAAAGATTTTCCGAACGTGAGAACATTTGCACCGCGGATCGATGAGCGATCCGGCGAGATCGACGCAATCGCATTCGGCTCTGAAAGCGAGCTGATCCAAAATCGGCGGAAAATTCCGGAGCCCGTCGGCGGCGAAGCGGCTGATCCGCTCGAGATCGACGTGGTGGTCGTGCCGCTGATCTGTTTTGATGAGCTTGGTTTTCGCGTCGGTTACGGAAAGGGCTTCTACGACAAATTTTTGAGCAAATGCCGGCCGGATTGTTTGAAGATCGGTCTGAGTTTTTTCCCGCCGGTAGAGAGGATCGACGACGCGAACGAATACGATATTCCGCTCGATCTCTGCATCATGCCGGATCGCACTTACCGCAGCCGTAGAAGATTTGAACAGGATGCACAGGATACGCAGGATACAAAAGTGAATTGTTAACGAGCGCGCAAAATATCCTGTCTATCCTGTTCACCCTGTTAAACTATATTCTCCGCGTCTCGCCGGCAAAAATCACTTCGCTTTCAGAATGTCCCTGATCTCGGTAAGCAGAACAGTTTCATCCGTTGGCGGAGTTTCAGCCTCAAGCCCTTTGAAGATACCCACGGCGTAGCGGGCAAGAAAAAACATCACGACGGCGATAATGAGGAACGTAATAATGTCGTTGATAAACTGGCCGTACATTATCAGCGGCTTACCGCTTTTTATCGCTTCCGTCATTTGTTCTGCGGTGGCGTTTGCCGGCACGGTGCCGCTCAGGTCGATAAACTTCGACTTAAAATCTATGCCTCCGGTAAGCAGTCCTACGACCGGCATGATCATTCCGTCCGTAAAAGTTTTTACGATCGCGCCGAACGCCGCGCCCATTATGACTGCGATCGCAAGATCCAAAACGTTTCCGCGCGCAATAAATTTCTTGAAGTCGTTGAGCATGACCCTTGCCTCCTCTGGTTTTGAAATTGACCGATTTACCGTAAAGTATGTCAGACGAGAGACGGTCGAACAAAATAGCAGAATAAAAGACAGAGGGTTATTTTGAAATCCGCGTTTCTTTTTCGCATGCGAATTCCTTCGTGACCTTTGTGTAAATCTTTGCGTCCTTCGTGTTTAAAGGCATTTATCAACACAAAGAACGCAAAGCCAACGCGCAAAGCTAACAAAGAGTTTGAAACTGAAGGGCTACGCAAAAAAAGCGGGCCGAAACCCGCTTCATATTTGAATCTATTTTTGATAAGACTTAGATCACGGCCGCATCGGCCTTCTCGTCATCGTCCTCTTCCTCGTTGGTCTCGATCGAGCTTTCGAATAAAGTTTCCGTTTCGTCTTCATCTTCGTCTTCAACGGACGGTGAAGTAGTCGAGTATTCCGTGCCGCGATAGCGCGATTCGGTCTCGGCTGCTTTTGATTCGACTGCTTCGCGCGCCTTTACCATGCTGCAGCTTCCTTCCAGAACCGCTCCGTCTTCCAGGATAAGGCGCGGCGTTGTGATATTTCCCACAACGCGGGCGCTCCGCCCAAGCTGGATCTTATCGGTCGCCAAAATGTCTCCGTTTATGTTTCCATGGATCGTCGCTGCGGAAACCGAGATGTTTGCATCCACCTGGCCGCTTGCGCCCACCAGCAGCGTGCCGGATTCCGACGTGACCGTGCCCATCAGATGACCGTCCACGCGAAGCATCGCCTCGAAATTTGTCTCGCCGGTCAAGACCGTGCCGTGCCCGACAAAGCCGCTCAAGCGGCCTTCCTTTATATCGCGCGCCATCGATTCACTGTCCGTAATGGCCCGCGAAGGCGTGGCGACACTTTCGCTCTGATACTGATACGTCGGCGTCGATGCGACACCCGAATTCGTCTGAACCGGAACGTCCGGCTGCTCCCCTCTGGAATTTCTGCCCATTCTAATCATATTGCGTACAAAGCCTCGCTTTTTGGTTGAATTTGGTAACCGGAAATCCGATCGGACCGGAATTTGCTCAAGTCTATCTGACAGCGGAGTCTATTTCTTGGGGACTGTGTTGGTCGAAATTTCCTGTCCGTTAAATAATAGACTAACGCGAGCCGATTGCCTAGCAAAAAATTTATCACTGCTGAATAATATCGACCTTTTCGATTAAAACGTCGTGCAGTGCCGCGATGCTCACCTTTTTTGGCGTTCCCGGAATAGACACGTTGTTGATATCGACCGAGCTGTTCCCGACGATCGTCGCCGAGCCCAAATAAACCGGACCTTTTCCGAAATCAAGATAGAGCGGCACGAGCATTACAAAATTATTGGAAACTCCTGACTGCGTGATCTTTGCGGACAACGTCGTGCGGTCGCCGGCAGGTTTTAACGCATATTCCATCTTGTAGGACGGCACGTCGACGCCGTAAACCCATTGATCGAAAAACCAGTCCATTTTGCCGTTTTTGTCGATGTCCATTCCGGGCAGCATGTGTTTCTCTACCGCCAGCTTAAAATCGTTCGTCGAAACATCTTTATTGAAATGCGACGCAACGAATTCCTGCATCATTTTCTGAAATTTCTGGTCGCCGCTGCCACGTTTATGGTCGTACATCATCATGCGGATCATGTGTAAAATGAAGGCGCCTTTCGGGTAGATCATCGATTGCGCTATAGCTCCCGTTTTCGCGCTGTTAAGCCGGTAGCCCTGTGTGACCGGCCCGACGGTGAAAGGCTTGCGGCCCATGGTTCGCGGGTTTGCCTCGATTATCCGTTTTCGCTGCTCGTCCCAATACTCGATCAGCTTGTTCGTGTCTTTTTTCACATATTGGATGAAAAGCGACGTGGAAAATTCTGAAAAGCCTTCGCTCATCCATTGGTCGCGGTAGCTCGTCCAGCCGACGGCGTGTCCCCACCACTGGTGCGCCACCTCGTGTGCAGCGACCTCACGCCAAAAGCCGTCCGTGCCGCCGCGAATTCCGAAGAGCTGAACACGGTGGGTGTCGCCAAAAAAGGCGGTGTAGGGCATATAGACAAGCGTCGGCCACGCCTGTCCGAAAAATCCGGCAGGCTGCTGAGTCATCGCGATCCGCTTGAACGGCAGGTTGCCGAAATATGCCTGATAAATTCTCGTGGAGTTTTGCGCTTCGTTAAGGACAGTGGTCGCCATGCCGCCCGTATTCAGCGAGCCAAGCGTCGTGCCGGTTATTGCCCCGCCCGCTTCCGCCAACTCAATCTGCCGTTGTATGTCGCGGATCTCGGCCGGAAGAACGTTGTTGGTGAAAACCTCAAGGCTCAGGTTGGTTGTCGAATCCGCCAACTCCTTCATTTTGAAGCCGCCATAGTTAAATCCCGCGACGGCAAGCTCGACGCCTTCGCTCGACCATTTCGAAACAGCAATATCTTTTTCAATCATCAACTCGCCGACGCGCGAACCGACGCCGACGAGCGCGTACTTCTTCGGATAACGAAACGTGAGATCGAATGTGGCGCGGTCGCCGAATGACGTGTGCGGGTTATTCGGGTACCACGTCGAACGCGGGATCAGAATAAAATTGCCCGTCCCTTCTTCCCTCAGCGCGTCAGTGCCTTCATATTCCACCTTGATCTTAAAAGGCTTTCCGACATCCTTCGCAGCCGGAAGGATTACGAAAAGGTCTGCGTCCTCGTCCTTCTTTTCCTGTATGAAATCGAGCGCTCCACCGGCCTCGTCCAAAACCGCGCTTACACGCAGCGTCCGGTAAAGATCGAACGCGAGCAGGCGCGAATCGGCCTCGCGCATTTCCAGGGTAATTTCGTCCGTTACCTTTAGACGCGATCCGTCTATCGTCGTGTCCAGGTTATGATGTTTTATGTCGTAAGGCCTGCGGTCGGCCCAGCTAACGGCGGTGGCTTTTTTGTATTCATCCTGCATGTGGAACGCAGTCCAGATGCCGCCGGTCGTGTCGCCGTAGCTGATCAGCTCAACCTGCTCGGGGTAAACTTCTTCGTGACCGAGCGGGTCGATTCCATAAATCAGTTTTCCAAACTTTTCGCCTTCGATAAACACGGTGAAAAAGCCATTTCGTTTCGGCGCGTAAGCATCGCTCAGGATGCGTGCCTGAATGTTGTATTTGAAGGTGTCGCGCAGTGTTCGTTCCTTGCTGCGAAATTCGCTGCGGGCTTTTTCGGCCTGCGCGCCGCCGTTTCCCATCTGAACGTTTGGCGAGGTCTTGATCTCGTCGAAGGTCGCGTCCGTGAAAAACATCGTCAGACTGTTGAACGGTTCTTTTATTTCCGGCGCTCCCGTGAATATCGCGAGGTGCTTTTTCTCAACCTCGACCGGCGGTACAAGCGCAAATTCGCCGCTGCCGATAAAAACCGCCCCGGTCGTTCGGTTTGCGCTCTGTTTTATAAAATAGATCTCGCCGCTTTTGAGCGTGAATACGGCGGCGTCTTTCCTCAGGACAAGATTACTCACCGTCGCATACGGACCGGAAAACGCGTCCGGTGCCGAGGAAAGGGTCCGAAGACCCTGATAAACCGGATCTTTCGCGAAGACGGTAACTTCGCCGAGGACCTTTTTATCATCCTGGCCGAAGGACGAAACAGCCAGCAGAACGATGGAAATCAAAAGAGCAATTGATTTAAGGCGCATAATTGATACTACAATTGTCTGGAATTTTGTGCATTTGCGCTTACGGAGTGACCTAAATATTTTGGGTCGCGTCCTAATCCCGTGGTGTTCAGCCTTTGTGTCCTGACTTCGTGAACTCCGTGTTTAAAAAAAGGAAGTAAACACAAAGTTCACCGAGCGAGACACAAAGAGCACAAAGGAAAAGTGATTGGACACCACAAGTTTAGCCATTACCTTATTTTGCATCAAACCTGTAAGGTTGTCATAACTCATTAGAAATGTCATGTTTGTTAACTCGATAGAAATGTCGTGTTTTCATAGTTTCGGCATAGATAGCTGCTTCAGGTGTTATCGTCGGATTTAATGTTTGGGGAGGGGCTTGT
>Ga0187894_10007576_pt1 | contig 10190 bp, 7 predicted proteins | sample GBC1701081metaG_FD_136650 | JGI IMG/M metagenome (GOLD analysis project Ga0187894, IMG submission 136650) | White microbial mat communities from a lava cave in the Kipuka Kanohina Cave System on the Island of Hawaii, USA - GBC170108-1 metaG ... | reverse complement strand
TTGATGATCTTGATCGCGACCTGCTGCTGGAACTGCTCGTCGTCACGCTCGGCTTCATAAACAGCGCCCATCCCGCCGCGTCCGATCAGGCGCGCGACGCGGTAAGGCCCGATGCGCTCTCCGGTCAGATCGTCTTTGGGTTTGGCGGTGAATGACAGGGCGGCGCTCGCGATCGAATCCCGGATGAAGTCTTCGGAGGTATCCCGCGCCAGCAGGGAAAGCACTTCGAGTCGCAATTCTTCATCGCCATTGCAGACCCGCGTCAGATAGGTTTCGCGCTCGGCCGCCGGACGATTAATCACTGTGCGGAAAAGCAACTGTGGGCATCGAGGTAACAAGTTGTATAAGTTGGCGGATAGGCCCCGTGCTATGCTTGTCGTCGGAATCGAGGTCCATTGCGCAGAAAACTTTATCTCGAACCCGGCGGATTGCCTCAACCATTCATAGAGACGTTCGACAAACGCCTGCTCGGAGTGAGCGTAGCTAAGAAATATGTCGTAGTCACGCATGTTTAACGGAAGCCCCATCGTCGGTTCTCCTCAGGCAAATTCTACAGGCATATTAGACGCTCGTCCGATACCGCGCTACCAACCGCGCGCCATCGAACCCCTGAATTTCCAATGTCATCGAGGCCGGCGTGGGCTTGGTGACAGAGAAGGTCGCTTGCCCCTCCAGCACGTCGATTGATTGGATCGGACGATCGTCGAGGTAAATGTCCAGGCGGGAGATGCCTTGGGCGGCGACAACGGCGTTTGTCTGGGTGGGTGAAACCGACTGCAGCGTGGGCGTAAATGCCCGCGCGGGCTGCAGGGCGGCGAGCATCGAACCGGCTTTATTGATCAAATCGACGTTGTCGCTCAGCAGATCGTCCTTCGTCATGAAGTGGCGCTCATCGGGGAGCACGCCGAGATCCTCCACCGGCATACCGGCCCGGCGGCCCACCCGCAGGCCCCGCCGTATCGCCACCCGCATCCCGGCCCCGTTTGGCAGCGGCTGGTACACGGACGTGGCCCCCGGCAATAACTGGCGCAGCAATTCGTGTGTCCACACGTTCGCCCCACCGGCTCCGGTATTGCCGTCCGCCCCTAGCACCGGCCCGATCTCGTGATCCTGGAACCCAGCCGCGAAGAAATCAGTCGTGCTGTAGCACAAAGCGTCAATGATCGCGACGGCTGGCCCGAAGTATTTTTGGCCGATGGCGTTGCAGTCCGCCGGATCGCTGATCGGGAATCCGGCCGAGAAGACGGCCCCCGTTTGCAACGCCTGTTGCATAGACTCGACCCACGCGCTGAGGTCCACTACGGGGGATGCCGGCCCATGCCGCCGGCAAATCTGCAGGTTTAACGAGGTATTGATAAACTGCACGGGTTCCGGCTCGATCCGCCGGGGTGTGAGTAACTGGAGGATTAACTCCCCGTTCATGATGGTTCCGCCGCCGTTCCCCCGAATATCAATGATGAGGCCGTTCTGCGGCAGGGCGGAGGCGAGCCGGATGAACTCGTTGACAAACGCGGCGACGCCGGCCACGAACGTCCGAATGCGGAGGTAGCCGAATGTCCCGGCCGTGGTAGTGACAGGGCGGGCCTCGAAGACAGTAGGCATCGTACTCTCCAACGCCCCCAACTTGCTTCCACGAGCCATCTTCTCGGTTACTTTCTTCGCGGCGGCCACCGCCTGTGGCGCAAACAATGCTTTTCGCATCTGCTGAACCAGGTGCTGTTCAAGATCCAGGCCCAACGTGGCGGTCGCTTCAAAGTCGCTCTCCGCGCCGGCGCCATCGCCATCGCCCGATGGCAACGGTGGGTTGACCATCCAGTCTATCCGAACCTCGGCGAGTTGGCCCGCTGCCGTTCGATAACCGACGATCACCCACGCCTCGTCCGGCGGCAATGCGATCCGCAGGACCCGCACGGTCAGTGTCGCCACCCCGCGCGCTTGCTGGGCCTCCCGGTTGCTCCCGGCGTACCGCTGAGCGTTGTTCAGAACCGCACGCTCGATCGGAATCCCGTTCCAGGAAATCATCTTGACTCCGCGGACGAAAGTCGGATGGCTGAACCCTGGCGTAATGTGAGAGACGATATATTTCCGCTGGCCCCCCTCGATGTAATCTTCCACCATAAACGGGAGGAAGGCCGTCATCCCGTTAAACGGGGCGGGCAGCAGATAATTGGTGTGCAGGTCGCGGATCGAAGTGAAGATTTCCGTCATTTCCCGATGGAATGCCGCTTCCGCGGGAAGGGCCTCCGCGGGTGTTTGTTCCAACTCTTGCAAGAGGAGTTTGAGCCGTTGGATCGGGTCAATGGCGTGCATGGCCCGTTTCAAAGGCAGGTGAACGTAGTTCTGCTCAACCAGGATCAGGGCTTGGCGAACCAGGAGCTTCCGGTGTTCCGGCGTCAGCGTCCCTGCGGTCGCCAGGAACGTTGGCAGATCCACTGCGCCTGCGAAGCTCTCGCGGACGGCGGCATTCAGCTTTTTCAAGTAAGCGGGAGTTTTTGCGCGCGGACGTTTGCTCTGCCCGGTCCGCGCCTTGCGGCTTCGTGTAGTGGTTGTCTTCGGACTCTTCGCCATCATTTATTCCTCCAATAGACGCCTTTCTGACCGGGGGATATTTTTCTTCTGATCTGCCTGGCCTCGCATTCTCAGTTAGGCTGATTCTGCCCAGGCTGATATAACTGAGCTATGTTGATGCGACGTGGCGAAGTATAGGACTGGACTTGTAAGGACGCAACGGGATTTTTACCAGTCCTCATAGCGGCTGAAGAGCAGGCCGTATTCTTCACGCGACGCCGCCACGGCGACGTTGCGCAGCCGGTCGAAGTAGAACATCAGCTCCCGGAAGGTACTCTCCGCATATTCGGGGAATAACCATGGGCGGATCGGATAAACCCGAGCCTCTACCATCTTCCGTGGATCGAAGCGCCCCCAGAGCGTCTCTTCCGAGAGAGTTTGCAACTCCTCGGCGAGGGCTTTGGCCGTTCGGCTGAAGATCGCGTGCGTCGCATCGGAGGCGCCTCGAAACTCCACATCACCGATTTTGAGGGCGGCCAGCGGCAGATCGCGCGTGTCCCCGGTGAGCAGATAATGAAGGCCGTCCCAGAAATCCGCCAGGTAGCAATCGCCGCGGCTCGGCGCCCCATCAAGAAACTCGTTTACCAGGTTTACGTCTTCGCTGAAGCCTCGAATCTGAGCGTCAGAGCAAAGATAGAGGCTCATGCTGGTCCCCATCCGTTACGCCTCCTCTCCTGCTTGGAGCAGAGCGGCCCATATTTCGGGGCAGTCTGCGGCGCGATTGACTGTCCCCACAACAGTTGTTGCGCCACAGACCCCGCGGCAGGCTTCGTGCGCGATAAATAACTATCGGGCTTTTCATCCTGCCTACTCATAATGCGAGCGAAACCGGCAAAACAGTTCACGGTAAGAGAGCTTTTTTGAAAGGCTGCCGGGGCGGCTGATCGCAATCAAATAGATCTGACGATCATTTCCCACTCTCCGCCCGAACTTCCTCCGCGGATGCCGTCCGCCACAATCGCACAGTCCTGTCCTTGCTTCCAGAAACCAACAACCGCCCGTCGCGCGAAAAAGCCAGAGACGTGACGCGTTTTGTATGGCCTTTGAGCGCGAGCAATTCCAGCCCGGTTTCGGGATCCCAAAGACGAATGGTTTGATCTTCGCCGGCCGAGGCCAATCTCTTTCCGTCAGGCGAGAAAGCGATTGCGCGCAGATTGCCGCTATGCCCTCTGAGCAGATATATCTCGCGGCCCGTGGAAGCATCCCATAGCTTCACATAATGTTTGTTAGTACAGGTTGCAATGAATTTACCATCTGGTGAAAACATCGCCGTCGCGTGAGATTCCACGTCATACAATTGATTTCCAGTCTTCACGTCCCAAACACGGGCCCGGTCATCAAGACCATCAGATACCAATCTGGTTCCGTCGGGTGAGAAACTTACCGTCCTTATGGAATTAGTGTGACCTTTAATCGTCAACAGCTCCTGTTTTGAGCTCACATCCCAAAGTTTGATTTGGCGATCCGCGCTGCCGGTAGCGAGTGTTTTGCCGTCCGGGGAAAAGGCCGCGGAAGTCACATACCTGGTGTGCCCTTTGAGCCAGGCGATTATTTGCCCAGTGATCCCATCGCGTAATTGAATAAACGGCTCTTGTTCTTTGAAGCCGCCCGCAGTCACAATCAATTTTCCGTCAGGTGAGAAATCAACGCTCTGAAGAAAATATTGTGGATTGTTGATCACGAATCGCGATTTGCCTGTCGTCGTGTCCCATAATGTCAGCGCGCCGATCGTGTCAACTGTGGCGACAGAAGCTCCATTCGGAGCGATAGCGACGGCATTAATGTCGCCTTCGTTGTTGTAGGGAATGACGGGCGGCGCTGCGAGCCTCTTCAAATCATAGATCCTGGTCGAGGCGCCGGTTGTGCAGAACACAGTGGTCGTGGATGGGTCGGGCGCCACGACCAGGGTGTCGATTTCAAATTCACAATTGACTTTGCCGATCTCCAGCCCGGTTCCGTTCTCCCAAAATCTCAGGGTGTGATCCTCACCGGCTGAGACAAGCGATCTACCGTCCGGCGAGAATCCGACTGACCAAACGAGCCCTTGATGCCCCGAATACGATTGGCGCAATTCCCGGCTGGCCACATCCCAGACGCGCACAACTCCATCTCGCGTTCCCGCGGCTAACGTCTTTCCGTCATCAGAAAATAAAAGATGAAGAAAGTCCGCGGGGCTGCCACGAAGAATGGCGGACAGATTGAATGTTTTGACATCCCACAACTGAAGAGTCTTGTTTCCGGTGCCACCAACCGCCAGAACCTTACCATCAGGTGAGAACTGGAGTGTCCTCACCCATTTGCCTGTAAAACTGAACTGATGAAGTAACTCTCCCGAATCCGTCTTCCACAATTTGACAACGGCGCCGTCGCCTCCGGCAGTCAGCATCCCTCCATCAGGAGACAATGCAATCGTAAAGATACGCGCGTCCTCTTGTTCGCGGCTTTCAAAGACATTGCGGCCGGATGCGACGTCCCAGACTCTGATCAGCCCACCCGTCCCGCCCGCCGCCAGTCTCTTTCCATCTCGCGACAAAACCAGAGCGCGAATCCGTTCCTGAAGATCGGCGAAGACGCCCTCCATTCGGTTTGCGCCGGCATCCCAGATTTCGATCTTTCCGTTCTCCGATGCGATAAAGAGCCTCTTCCCATCCGGCGTGATGACCAATTCGCCGACAGTAGCCGAATGCCGCAGTTTCGCCTGTTCGGTGTGCAACGCCTTCCAAAGGAAGTACCACTCGAAACCACGCCAGTCGTCATCCCACTGTGGATCGGGATGCGACCGATACCGTCTGACCAATTCGCGGGCGCGCTCCAGGTTTCGATCCACCAGGTCCTGCCCCGCCTGCCGCATGTCGGCCGAATACAACAAGCGAAGCTGCCGGCGCGCCTGCGCTTCCGCAATGCTGGCTTGCCGCACAAAGTAAACTATCGCGCCTAGAAGCGTCAGCAAAACGAACGCGGCCGCAGCCACGCCCGCCTTGTGCCGCCGAACGAATCTGGTCGTGAGATAGATCAACGTGCCTTTGCGGGCGGCGACCGGTTTGCCATTCAAATGCCTGGCGATGTCCTCGCTGAATTCGCTGGCCGAGCGATAACGGCGCTGAGGCTCCTTGCGAAGAGCTTTCAACACGATGTCGTCCAAATCGCCCTGCAGGCGGGCTCGCAACCGTTCCGGTCTGCCTTCGCGCGTTTCGCTGACTAACGAATGAGCGAGTTGGTTTTGGCCGTCGCCGCCTGCGCCTTCGACCACCCGGCTGACGACGACGCTGGGCGGCGGCGGCTCCTGCTCGCTGATCACCTGCGCGACTTCGTGCGGCGTCCTGTTCTTCATTCGGTAGGGCCGATGGCCGGTGAGCAGTTCGTAAAGCACGACGCCAAGGCTGTAGACATCGCTGGCGGTCGTAATGTTCTCGCCACGCGCCTGTTCGGGACTGGCGTACTCCGGCGTCATCGCCTGCAGTCCGGTCTGTGAGGGCGGCGAATCTTCTATTCCCAACAAAGCCGGATCGAGCAACTTGGCGATGCCGAAATCGAGCAGTTTTACCGTCCCGCCGCCGGCGGCGCCATCGCCGGCAATGAGGATATTGCTCGGTTTCAAATCGCGGTGGATGATCAGGTGGTCGTGGGCGTACTGCACGGCCGCGCAGATTTGCTGAAACAGCTTCAATCGTTCGATGATTGAAAGTTTGCGCTCGTCGCACCATTCGGTGATCGGCTCGCCGACGATGTATTCCATCACGACATATTGGCAGCCGTCTTCGGTCACGCCGCCGTCGAACAGGCGCGCGATGTTCGGATGGTCAAGCATGGCCAGAATGCGGCGCTCCTGGCGAAAGCGGCGTTCGATCTCGTCGGTCATCAAACCGGGCCAGACCAGCTTGACGGCGACCTGTTTGCGGTAAATATCGTCGGCGCGCTCCGCCAGGTACACCGCGCTCATCCCGCCGCGGCCGATCTCGCGCACAATCCGGTATGGCCCGATCATTCGCCCGATGGCCTGGCGGCTTTCATCAACGAGGGCAACGGCTGAAGCGCTAATGCCCAGCGGCTCTTCCAGAAAGTCGGCGGACTCGTCGAGATCGCGCAGCATCCGCGTAACCTGCGCGTGAATCTGATCATCCCCATTACACCTCGAAGCCAGGAACTCCGCTCGCGCCAAGGGTTCCACGTCCAACGCTTCCTCAAACAAAGTTCTGACCTTTTGCCACTGTTCCGTAGTCACTATTTTTGTTAGCCTCCGCCTGCGATTTCGTACATAATGCGCGACACCCCACAAAAACAGCTCACCCGAGCGGAAGAATTTTCATATGTATGCCGTTTAGACTACAAGCACATAACTACTCAGGAGGATCTCCCCATGCCAGTCCTCACGCCAATCACGTTCACCGCGCTCTTCAAACAATGGCGCGGGGGCGACCAGGACGCCGGTGAAGAATTGTTCCGAATGATCTATCAGGATCTATTGCGTTTGGCTCAGAGTTATCTCAACGGTGATCGCGTTGGACAGGTGATTCAGGCGACGACCCTGGTGCACGAAGCTTATCTGCGATTGTTCGGGAAAGATAAAATTGATGTGGAATGCCGCGGGCATTTCTTCGTTCTCGCCACCAGACAAATGCGTCGCATCCTGATCGATCTTTGGCGCAGGAATGGCGCCGCGATAGTTAGTCGTCAGCTCGACAGCCTTCCGCCCGAAGATCTAGCCGGATCGGAGAAGAAAGCCGATTTGGATTTGATCGCGCTGGACCAGGCGCTCGAAGAGCTTGAAAAGATTGACGAGAGAGCCTGCCGGGTGGTCGAGTTACGTTACATCGGCGGATTAACCGAAAAAGAGGCGGCGGAAGCCTTGGGCATCTCTGTGGCCACCCTCAAACGTGATTGGACTTTCGCCAAGACTTGGCTGTTTGGACGACTACGCTAATATCAAATCTCAAATCACAAATGGAAAATACTCTGACAATCGAAAGGCTGGCATCACATGAAAGCTTGGCGCGTCAACGATTGGTGCGAACCTGATCAGATGGAATTCGCCGACATTCCCGCTCCCGAACCCAAACCTGGCGAGATACGAATCAAGAACAGAGCCGCCGCGCTCAACTTCTTCGACATCCTGATGATTCAGGGAAAATATCAGTCCAAACCACCTCGTCCGTTCACTCCTGGATCCGAAGTCGCAGGTGTTGTTGACGCGGTCGGCGAGGAAGTGACGGGATTCAAACCCGGCGACCGCGTCCAGGCGATGGCGACGGGCGGAACGTATTGCGAATATTCAATCGCTCCCGCCGGCAAGGCTTTTCGCATTCCCGACGCGATGAGCTTTGAAGAGGCCGCGGCGATGATCGTCATTTATCAGACCTCGTATTTCGCGCTCACGCATCGCGCAACCATCAAGCCGGGCGAATGGCTGCTGGTTCACGCGGGCGCGGGCGGCGTCGGGTCGTCCGCAATCCAGATCGGCCGCTCGCTGGGCGCGCGAGTCATCGGCGCCGCAAGCAGCGAAGAGAAGATGCGATTCTGTTTATCGCAAGGCGCCGAACACGCTCTGAATTACAACAACGCGAAAGGGCTTAATTGGGTGGATCAGGTCAAACAGATCACGGGTGGGCGCGGAGTTGATGTGATCTATGACCCGGTGGGCGGCGAAATCTTCGAGCTTTCGACCAAATGCATCGCGCCCGAAGGCCGTCTGCTCGTCATCGGATTCGCGGGCGGGACGATCCCCTCGATCACGGCCAATCGCATCCTGCTCAAAAATATGTCGGTCGTCGGCGTCTACTGGGGAGGCTTTCTGGAACATTTCCCGGAATACATGCGCGAGGCGCAAGAGGCGTTGTTCAAAATGTACGAGGCCGGGCAGATCAAACCCATTGTGTCACAGACCTTCGCGCTGGCTGATGCGGTCCAGGCGTTGAACGCGTTGTCGACCCGCAAGACTCACGCCAAGGTGGTTCTGAGGATGTAACTTGGGAAGTTGTTGATCGAAGTCGCCTCTTTGAGAGAGGAGAATCAGTAGATCCAACTCAATTTTGGATCTACTGAGAATGGCTTTCATTTCGACTCTTCCAGCAACTCGGCCAGATACTGTTTCCACAGTTCTGGTAGCGAGTGCGTGCCGTGCCCGCGTGTCTTATCGCTGATCGGGATCAACACGTGGCGGCCACGTTTCACGCGCTTGATCTCTCTTTCCAAAATCCCAAGCTCCGGCGGGTTGACCTGATCGTCGGCGGAGTTGACGGCGATGAGCGGCGCTTTGATCTTTTCAAGCTGCGGCGCGGGGTCGTAATCGCGCGAGGCGTCGAACGCGTAGAGCATATCGTTGGCGTCGGCGCGGGCGAGTTGCGCGCGAACCAGGTTGTCGAACAATTTATCGGCGGCGTCACGGTCGGGGGCTTGTTTGTGCTGCTGCAACGGCGCGCTGGTCATAAACAACAGCGTGTAGATCGCCGAGGTCAACCCGCGCGCGGGCTGCTGTTTATACTCGCCATTGTTCCATTCGGGATCGTTTTTGATCGAGTCAATGACCATCCGTCGCATCATCCGGTTGCGGCCAGAGATTTGAACCGGCAGGCTGGCCAGCGGCATCAATGCGTCCATAAAGTCAGGATACTTCTCTCCCCAAACCCACGTATGCATCCCGCCCATCGAAGTCCCCATCACCAGGCGCAGATGACCCACCTTCAGCCCTTCGGTCAAAAGCCTGTACTGCGCCGTGACCATGTCGTTGTACGCATAATGCGGGAACCGCGCGCGCAGACCGTGGCTGGGCTTGGAGGATTGGCCGTGGCCGATACCGTCGGGCAGGATGATGAAATACTTCGTCGCGTCGAGTAATTGACCGGGGCCAAACAACGCGCCTCCAAACTGGTTCGAAAGAAAGCCCGCGCCGGAGCCTCCCGTGCCGTGCAGGATGAGCACAGCGTTGCGCACGACTCCTGAAGCGTCGCGCTTCGGCTCGCCAATCGTGCGGTAATGCAGTTTCAATTCGGGCAGCGTTTCGCCGCTGTCGAATTTGAAATCGCGGATGACGAAATCGCCTTCGACCGGTTGGGGGTAATTCGTCGCGCGCGTGGGGTTCTGCGTCTGCGCCGCGGTCGTTATTGCGAACAGGAGCAGCGACGGCAGAATCATCTTTCGGCTCATCATCATTCCCTCTTCCGTTTGTTATTTGAGATTTGAGATTTGAGATTGCCCCGGAAATCGCTCAATGTTTATTGGGCATTGAATCAGTCCCGCCTGCGGGCAATGACAAATATCAAATCTCAAATAACAAATGAAAAATGCTCTTTTGCGACCTACTGACGGTACACTTCTCGTTGCATTACTATCTATTCAAGCTGTCAGCTTCAACAACGACCTTCGCAGTCATCTCTTTGCCATCCACCGAGAGCTTGACCAGATACGTGCCCGGATCGAGCGCGGCCCCCAATAAGGCTCCGAAACGTCCGCCACCGCCGCCGCCAAATCCTCCTTGCGGCGGTCCTTGTTGCCCCTGCTGTCCCTGACCGGTTTGAGGTTGCCCGGTCTGCCCTTGCCCGGCGAGAGGCTGGAGTTCCGGGTTGGCGCCTGGCGGACCGGGTCTTCCCGCAGGTCGCGGGGGCGGATCGCCGCGCAGATTCCACATC